>Ga0209062_1004063_pt1 | contig 15920 bp, 11 predicted proteins | sample Coa_R2_2_FD_187158 | JGI IMG/M metagenome (GOLD analysis project Ga0209062, IMG submission 187158) | Surface soil microbial communities from Centralia Pennsylvania, which are recovering from an underground coalmine fire - Coalmine... | ecosystem: Environmental > Terrestrial > Soil > Unclassified... | reverse complement strand
GCATCCGCTTGGACCGGTGCGCCTCGAGGACCGGCCCGAGGCGGAGGTTGGTGAGGACGTCGCCGTTGGTGGCGACGACCGCCTCCTCCTCCGGGGGCACGTGGGCCAGCGCGAGCCGGAGCGCGCCCCCCCGCCCCAGGGGCTCCCGCTCGATGGAGTAGCGGATCCGGACGCCGAGCCGCTCGCCGTCGCCGAAGTAGGACTCCACGACCTCGTGGCGGTAGCCGCACGAGAGGACCACGTCGGTGATGCCCTGCCCCTGGAGCCACTGGAGCTGGTAGCTGAGGATCGGGATCCCCATGATCTCCACCATGGGCTTGGGACGGTCCTCCGTGAACGGTCGCAGGCGCTCTCCCTTGCCTCCAGCGAGCACGATGGCGAACATTGGCAGAGGCCCCCGAGGCTCAACCTTATGATCGATGACGGCTATAGCCTGATCATAGCATACGTGCCCGCTCTCGCACCCATATGGACACCCGCGCCTTCATATCCGTCGTCACACCAGCCCAGGAGACTGCCTTATCACCATCTCGAAACCGCTATCTTCGATAGGACTATGAGCACATTGGACGGCTCAACCGCCGCTCTCAGAACCTAAAACCGCGCATCACGATTGATGCGATCCCAGTTGGCCTTAAACCATTCCCACGTCCTCCGCAGTCCGGTCTCAAAGTCGACGGAAGGTCGATACCCGAGGAGACGCTCGGCCTTTTCGACAGACGCACACCGGCGCGTGATGCGATCCCATGGACGTCGTGAGACATACCGAACACCAGCAGGATTCCCTGTAAGTTCGTTAATGAGATTCGCCAAGTAATTTACGGTCACCTCGCGTCCGGAGGCTAGGTTCACCGCCTCTCCCACGGCGGCCTCGGCGACACCTGCGGCCAAAAGTCCCCTGACCACGTCGTCAACGTATGTAAAGTCCCTGGTCTCCTCACCGGTTCCCGTAATGGGAAGGGGTTCTTTGCGCATCGCCCAGTATAGGAAATTCGGGATCACATTCCTATATCGGCCCGGAATTTCACCCGGGCCGTAGACGTTAAAGAAACGCGTTCGGACAACGGGCAGCCCGTAATAGCCGCAGAAGAAGTTACTGTAGAGCTCACCCAGGAGCTTGGTGATCTGGTACGGCGTGTCCAAATTGAGGGACACGAAGTCCTCCTTCAATGGCAGAGGAGCCTGGCTCCCGTAGACCGAACAGCCTGAGGACGCATAAACGAACCGGCGGACTCGTGCCAAGTGGGCGAATTGGAGCACCTTCAGGGTCCCCAAACCATTGACCAGAAGGTCCTGCTCCGGGTGCTCAACCGAATTTTGGTTGGCAAAAAGGGCGGCCAGGTGGAATACGTAATCCGGACGGTCGGCGAAGACCATCCGCAAAGTCTCATCATCGAGAATGCTCCCCTGGACAAATCGAACAGCAGGATGGTCAGGCACATTCCACCTGCTAGCCGACGAGAGATTGTCCAGCGCGACAATCCTGGCCGCTCCTCTTTCGACAAGTGCGCGGACGAGATTACTCCCAATGCATCCAGCTCCACCCGTGACGAGAACCGTCGCGCCAGTGTAGGAATCATTGGTGGTCATCCTCCACCCCCGGGGACCCTTTCCTTGTCTTTCTCAAGAAACGAAGTAATATCTACAGGCACAGGGCCTCCCTTCCGAGCAGATTCGAGTACCGCAATACAGGTTGCAACGTTCGCAACGTAGCTGGCAAAGTCCACAGGAGGGGGTTTCTCTCCCCGGATTGCCGCGAGCCACTCCGCTAGTTCCTCCCGGTAGCCACGTTCTGACTCCCACCGCCGGATCCTTCGGGCGCGGCCACGTCGAGTGAGCGTGGCCACGCGGAAGTCCTCCAGACTGCAGGCAATACCTTCACCTTGGATGTCCACCCGCTCGCGGGACACCCCGCGATCGGACCCGTCGACGTAGGAAATGAGACCGCACGAACCATCCGCGAATACAATTATGGTCACAAGAGAGTTTGCCACCCCATCCGGGCTGATCCCTCGCGCAAAGACCTGGACCGGCTCGCTCCCCGTAACGTATTGAATCAGATCTATAAAATGACATCCCTCAGCAAGCCACCGCCCTCCTCCCTCCACAGGGTCGTACACCCAGTGGCCGGGGGCAAGAGTCCCGGCGTTGACACGGTACACGACAACAAGGGGACGCGTATTTCCCAGGAATGTCTTGATTTCCTGGACGAGCGGGGAGAAACGACGGTTGTGCCCGACCATCAGCACACGAGGGGAATGCATGTACGCTTGGATGACTTCCTGCAAGCCGTCGACTGTAATAGCAAGGGGCTTTTCGACGAAGACGTGCTTGCCCGCCCGGAGCGCTTCTGCTACAAGCGCAGGATGCAGATCATGCCGCGTCGCTATTATGACGGCCTGCACCTCATCATCTCCAAGGATCTCTTTAGGGTCTGTGGTAGCGTATTCAAACCCGAAACGGTCTCCCGCCGACCGAGCCGAGCCGCCAGAGGCTGCAGCTATACCCCGAAGTCGCAGGGCGGGAATCGTCCTCAAGGCGGGGAGAAGGATCGTCCTGGCGAACAAGCCCGCACCGATTACGCCGATACCTATCGAATCCTTGACCGTAACCGTCGCCGGACGGAGAACAAGCGTGTGAGGGCCAGTAAACGAGGTTTCCGCAGATCGGTCCTCGTACGTTAGGAGGATCCCGAGGTGGGGCTCTTTCCTCCGACCGCGGAGCAGGTCATAAGCCTCCCGGGCCCGTTCAATAGGGAACCTATGAGTGATGAGAGGTTCAACCCTTACGGTCCCCCTCGCCACCTCGTCAAGAAAACACCCGACATTGCGATCGGCGGTCCACCGCACGTACGCACGTGAAAGTTCAGCTCCACACTTTTCATCGTCGGCTTCCTCGCTACCAGGGCCAGACGCCCGTGATAGAAGGAGCGTGAGTTCCTTCTGCCAAAAAGGACGACGCGGCACCCTCATCCCTGTGACCCCAACCATTACTACCCTGGCTCGAGGTCGGGCCAGCTCGGCGGCCAGCTCCAATGGCGCGTCGCTGGCCGTAGATGCCGCAACGAGGACCGCATCGACGCCGCTCCCCTCCGACAGCAGCCTTGCGGACGATACGGCATCGTCAGGGGAGTCGGTGGCAACATCAGCTCCGAGGGTGAGGGCTAGTGCAACGCGATCCTTAAGTGGATCAAAGGCAAGTACCCGGCACCCGGCCACGCGTAGCATCTGGAGCGCCAGCTGGCCGACAATCCCGAGCCCCAGGACTGCTACGATCTCTCCTAGCCCCGCTCCCGCCCGGCGAATGCCATGAAGCGCAATCGCCCCCAACATCCCGAAGGCTCCCGCCTCCCAACCGATTGCTTCGGGAAGACGGACACAAAGCCGACGGGGAACCGCTACGACCTCCGCGTGCGAAGCCCATCCCGCGCCAGAGCACGCCACGCGGTCTCCCACTTTGAGATCATGCACCCCGGGCCCGGTCTCCAACACCACGCCTGCGCTACTGTAGCCCAATGGCAAAGGGGTCTCAAGCCGCGACCATGCCTCGCGGACTGTCGTGCGCACGCCATCGCGCCTCATCTTGTTGAGGATCTCACGGACGAGGTCTGGACGCGCACGGGCCTTGCCAACGAGACCCTGAGCCGCGAGGGTCAAAACCATGCGCTCCGTCCCTGAACTGATGAGCGAAGCCCTGTTCCGGACAAGAACCATCCCCGGCTTGGCCTGTGGGATGGGCACATCCACAATTTCTACGTTTCCCGTCCGTGGATTGACGAAAACCTGCTTCACCGCTTATCCCTCGGGGTCACACCGGATACGGGCGGAGTCCCGTTTGGCCCTCCAGCAGACTCAAGCAGGCCAACCTCCGAAACCTCCGCCCCGAACCGCTCTCGCTCAAGGACTTTAGCGTCAACCAACAACCGAAACCAAAAAGCTTGAAGTCCGTGGTAAATCAGACCTTCCCGACCGTCGAGGAATCCTCCCCGAAGAAGGTACCGGTAGAGGAAATAGCCGAGAGCCCGGTATCCAGCGGGCAGGCGTCGGTACACTCTCTCGTACCACCATCGCGACCTCGCTTCCTGTTCGGTGCACGGCCGAGACGGAATGAAATCTCCTCTCCTCTCATCGCCCAGCTCCAAGGCAGCCAGTTCGGCGTACTGGAGATGTCGGGCTACCCACCGCTCCAACCCCCGACGGTCCTCGTGCACGAGGTCGAAGTGGAGGCGCCGGGTCAGCCCATCCACCACGAGGTGTTCGTCGAGCAGACGGTTTTCACACCGTGCGCGTCGGTGTCGAACGATGCGGAGGAGCCACACAGGGTAATAACCACCATGCCGAAGCCACCTACCCAGGAAGATGAACCGACGCTTTACGTAGAGCCCAGCGACCTCATCCGGCAGAGACGTCAACGCCTGGGAGATCTCGGCCCGAAGCTCCGCACTCACCTGCTCATCGGCATCGAGGAACAGCACCCACTCGTGCCCAAAGGGCAGGTTGCGGAGGGCCCAGTTCCTCTGGGCAGCATATCCGCTAAACTCATGGGTGACAACCTTGGCGCCGACAGCCTCCGCAAGGGAGACGGTTCGGTCCGTACTCCCTGCGTCAACAACCCACACTTCCGCTGCCCACCCCGTGACGCTGCGGAGCGCGTGGAGGATGTTTTCCTCCTCGTCTTTGGTGAGGATCACAACAGCCAAGGGCACGGACGGTATGTCAAGCGACCCAGCGCCCGATCGCTGCCCTGTCAGCGAGTTTGCTGTTGCCATAACGGGCGGCCCCTTCTAGGCCATCGCCCTGCAAGGCTGATGAAGACGGACGCCAGAATCAACCGCAGATCGAGCCAGAGGCTCATCCGTCTCACATAGAGGGCGTCGTACTTAAATTTCTTCTGCCGACTAATGTCCCGGGGGGCATAGATCTGGGCCAGCCCTGTCAGCCCCGGACGGACTGCGATCCTCACGTGGTAGTTGGGAACTTCCTCGATCTGTCTGTAGCGAGATCGGGGATCTACCTCGATTTCGCGGGGAAGGAGAGCGCGCGGCCCGACGAAGCTCATCTCGCCCCTCAGCACGTTGAGAAGCTGTGGAATCTCGTCAAGGGCCGTCGCCCTCAAAACACGCCCAACCCGGGTGATACGGCTATCATTCGCCGTCGCCTGTCGATGCACCCCGCAGTGAGAGTGATTGTACATCGTGCGGAACTTAAGCACGCTGAAGGGGACTCCCCCCTGTCCCACACGAACCTGGCGTATGAAGACGGGGCCGCGGTCCTCCACCCAAACGGCCAGCGCGATAAGAATACAGACAGGTGCAAGCAATGCCAACCCCAAGATTGAGAGCAGAACATCCAGTGGTCGTTTCAACACGTACCCGTAACCGTTCACCCTGTCTCGGTAGGGTTCCCGGATCCCCGAGCGCCTCATCGACGTTCGGCCCCTAAGACGACCGAAGAATATCGCCGCCATGGTATACTCACTTAGAGCCCGCTAGAGAGTTATCCTTCGCGGAGGCTCGCGTGAGGTCCTCGACCAGTCGACCGTAGATCTCGGTCGCCGCCCTCCGGGAGAAGTGGGTCTCCACGTACCGACGGCCTGCCTCCCCCATCGCCCGCCGAGATGCGGGATCTCGGGCGAGAAAGAGCACGGCGCGGGCCAAGGCCTGGGAATCGCCCGGCGGGACACAAATCCCTCCTCCCGAATCCTCGACAATTTCGCGGGCGTCGCCGGGTGGCACCGCTGCTACGATTGGCCGGCTGGCCGCCATAATTCCTGCGATCTTCGAAGGCACGACCGGCGTCGCGACGGTGGCCTGCAACGTTACCAGGCAGCAGTCAGCCGCCTCAACGAGGAGAGGATACCGCTCGACCGGCTGAAATGGGAAAAACCGCACGTTAGTGAGACCCCGAGAGCGAGCGAGAGCCTCGGCCTCACGCCTCCGGACGCCGTCCCCCACCAGCACGAACACAATCCCCGGCTCGTCCTGCAAGCGAGTGGCCGCCTCAATAATAATCGTCATGTCCTGGGCATAACCCATGACGCCCGCAAAAAGGACCACGAAAGAATCCCCAAGTCCCCACTCGGCCCGATACGGATTCAGTCCACCGCGACCAACGTGCGATGTGTCAACCCAGTTGGGGACAACGGTGATTTTCCCTTCCGGCACTCCACCTCGGATCAGAAGCTCGCGGTTCCCCCCCGAGTGAACAGTAATAGCCGCAGCGCTGCTATAAGCGCGCCTCTCCATCCATCGGAGAACCGCTACGACGATCGGGTTCCTGACAATGCCCAAGTCGATGAGAGTTTGAGGATAGAGATCTTGGACATTCAAGATAAAGGGAGATCTCCAAAGACGACCGAGCCCCTCCGATGCTAACGCAAGCGTCAGCGGAGGCGAGTAGGCGATAATGAGATCATGACGCTCCTGGCGCGCTCCTGCTGCGAACATCAACCCGGCAAGCGTAAAATGCGTAATGGCCCGCATCGCTGGGAGAACTTTGACGAAAGGAAGCACAGGGATACGAACAACATGAACTGCGCCGCGCTCCTCCCGAGCTACCGCTGCGGAGAAGGTGTCCATTTCAACGTGTTGGGGGGGGTACGGGGTGATCACTGTCACATGGTGCCCCATCCCTGCAAGATCTTCCGCCAACTGTGACATGAGAACAGACACACTTCGGACCTCGGGCAGATAGTGAGGGGTAAGGAGCATAATCTTCATCGGTCCATCCGGCCGATTAGACGCCAAGAGAAACAGAGAACTCAGGTCCTATGACGCAAGATCGCACGGTATGCCTCCACGACGCGGTCGCCGTAATTATCCCAGCTCCACGCGCGAGCTGTTTCCGCCGCCGCCCTCGCCATAGCGTGCCGTTTTGGAGCGTCTTCGTAGAGTTCCATGATAACCCGCCGAAGGGCCTCCGAATCCTGCGGAGGAACAATTCTTCCCTTGCGGCCATCCACGATAATATCCCCCGCCCCAGTATTAGGGGTTACCACAACCGGAACACCGCAGGCCAGAGCCTCCAGAACTGACAGACTGAGTCCTTCCTCAAGCGATGGGAGAACGAATACCGACACCTGCCTGTAGATTTCAGGTAATTTGAGATGCGAAACCGGTCCCAGGAACTTCACATTCCCCGGAAGCTTCCGAAGAAACGGAATTACATCCAAGGGGGGTGCCCCCACAAGCCATATTTCAATGTTGGTCGTGTTCAAGCGGGCCGCGGCGTCAAGCAGATACGGCGTACCCTTGCGCAATCCGAGGCCAACTGTCAGAACACGGAATGGCAATGCCCTGCTCTCCCCCGGCGAGAAGAAATCTACATCGACGCCGTAAGGGATGCAAATGAGCCGATTCTCCGAGAGACCCTCCTGGATGAAACTCCGAAGGGCGAACTTGCTTGGAACACATATGTAGTCAGCCTCCTCGTACTCTCGGAGCTGAAGATCCAATAACCGCCTATCACCCGGAGGCACTACACATCCCCATTGCTTATACTCCTTCTCGAGTATTCTCCACTGGGTCCGCACATGCACCGAGCCCCGCTCCAGAACGGTGCGAATCCCCATCCTCCGTGCCGTGCGGAGGGTTCGCAGGGAATGTCCCGCCCACGTCACGAGGATATCGCATGCCGGCAAACGTGAAGCTGCCCAGCGGTCAAACGATACAGCCTTCAGGTAATCCCCAATCGCCCAGAGGAGCCCCATCCTGCGTGGCACGCGCATTAAGATCTCCGGGAGAGAATTCACTACTATTAGTCTCCCGTCAATGCGCTCACCCCTCAGCGGTCTGTGGGTCGCCAGTAGTCGAACAAGGTAGCGCCTCCGGTTAAGCTGTTCAGCTAAGCGGAACGCATGGAACGTCCCCGCAACAGCAATTGCAACTCTCATGTTCGGCCGTCACCGGAGTGAATCGTCTCGACCGTATCATCAAGCAAGAACTCCGGCTCCTTCTCGGGAGCACTACCTTTGAACCCATTGACGATCGCTCCTACTTGTTCGCGGAGTTGCTCTCGGTCCACGAGCAGAAGGCAAACCACATATAAGCATCCCACAATGAATAGAGTCGCAGCGTCGCCCAGCCTACCCTTCCAAGCGAGCACGTGCAGGCCGCGGACAATGGCAACCGCCCCTCCTGCCAGTGCCGCGCAAACGAGAGGACGGATGTAGCTACGTATGTTGAGATCAAGTACCAAATCGTGTATCCCCCGGTAACCAATCACCAGCCCTCCGATCTGGCTCAGCATCATGACCGCCGCAGCTCCTTGCGCACCCGCCAACCGAACGGCAGGAACCAGTAGCCCAAGTGTGAGGAGGACCTGAGCGAAGCGAAGACAAACCGCTGCACGAAGTCGACCCACCCCGGTCAGGAGGACCTTCAGATTGTCTACAAGAGGAAATAGGAAACCAAATATAGCAAACCATGGCAGAATCAACGCAACGCCGCTCCACCTCTCTCCGGATCCGTACAACACGGAAACGAGTTCGCGGGGAAACAACATGAGCCAAAGAAGGTAGGGACATAAGAGGCGAACTAGAAGACCGTGCGACAACTTATAGGTGTAGGAGAGAGTGCCACGGTCATGTTGTAGACTCGAATAAACAGGATAAGCTACTTGCACGGCACCGAGAGACACCGCGTAATGCCCGAGCTCACCGAGGTATCTGGCCCGATCATAGAATCCTAAGCTGGCTGTCCCCGCAAGGATGCCCAGGATAACCGTATCGCTACGGTACCATAACGTTTCCAGAGCCCTCCCCACGAACATCTGCCGGCCAAATTCCCATAAACGGCGCGCAGTCTCACGGTCATACCCACCGGAGTACCTCCATCCGCTCGCAATACGCATTCCCAGGAACGTGATGACGGAAAGCACCGCCTCCCGACCAAGTAAACTCCACACCCCCGCTCCAGCGTGAGCTAAGACAAGCGTCACAATAACCGATGCCAGGGTAGCAGAAAGTCGAACGAGTGCGATGGGATAGTAATCCAGTCGACGCTCTAGAAGGGCCGAGTAAACGTAGGAGATAACGCTAATGTTCCGGACAGCGAGCAGGGTAAAAAAGAGAGGTACGAACCGCCCCGGGAAGTGGGCACTGGCGAGAAGGGCGACCAATGCCCCGCCGAGCATCAACATCCCATACAGCTTCAAACTGAGAACGTAGGCTGTCTCTACGATCTTAGGAGCTCCCCACATCTGAATGACGCCTTGCGGCAAACTCGCCCCAGTAACCAGGGAAAGAAGCTCTGCGAGGGAGCCCGCTAGAGCAAACTGCCCAAAATCCTTCGGGAAGAGGAGCCGGACAAGAAGAAGGTTTAACCCGAAATTGAGGAGGAATGATAAGTAGCTAGCCCCACTGAGCCATGCCGCTCCTGCGAGCGCACGTCGGGCTCCGCCGAGAGGCTTCATCCGTCACCCTCATTCTCCGACGGACACCCGATCATTTCGTCGGCGCGTAATTCAGCTCGATTCTCGCGGAGAAAGTGGAGTGCCTCGCAAACACCCTCCAAATCCGCCTGGAAAGAGTAACGGGCAATGATCTCCCGAGACAGGCGCCCCATCCTGGCACGCAGTTGGCGGTCACCAAGTACGATTTTGAGCACCCGGGCAAGAGCAGCCACGTCGCCCACGGGATAAACAAAGCCGTTTTCGCCCGGCCTAACTAAATCTGGCGCGGCGCCCACTCTGTCGCTGGCAATCACCGGAAGTCCGAAGCACATGCCCTCGTTAAGAACCAGTCCCCAGGGCTCATGATCTGAGGGCAGAACTAGGATATCAGCGGCCGCGTAGTATCGAGGAATCTGCGTCTGATTGACAAATCCAGTGATCGCTACCCATTTTGAACCCCGTGCTTCAGCCGCTGAGATCAGTCGCTGACGCTCCTGGCCATCTCCAAGGTACAAGAGTCCTGCGGGGGTATCCCTCACCACCTGAGTATAAGCCTCCAACAAGTCTAGCGGACGCTTTCGAGGGACTAACTTCCCCACGTAAAGGACAATGGGTAGCCACCGGGGCCAGCCTAGTTCATCACGAAGATCATTAGCCGCGTTGGTCAGCCGTGCAGCCTCAGCGAAGAATCGATCATTATCAACCGCATATGGAACGAAAAATATCTTCTCCTCGGGAACTCCGTAAAATCTGTAAAACTCCCGGTTCAAAGTTCCGATCGCCAACACGGCCGTCACTCGTTGTAGGAGATACTTAAGCAACACAGATTTAACAATCCTCACCCACAGCGGCCGTGCGCTGTGAAGGTTCGATTCACCTCGCAGGAAAAGCGGCGTGTGGCTGAGCCACGATCCGATAAATGCAAACCATTCCGTAAGGTGGGCATATCCATGAACAATAACAGCATCATACTGACGCCGCATCAGAATTCCAAAGATACCGGGATGGATAAAGCGTAGGAAACCACTACTCGACGGAAAGGGTGAATAATTTCGAAGCGTACTCCAGGGGTAACCTTCAAGCAACGGGATGTCCCACTGCACAGGCTGTCCGAACTCTGGATCATACCGGACGCCCGGGTGCTCCATGTAGTACACATGGAGGGCAATCTGGGGATGCTCGGCCATACGTCGCAGCAGAGGCACCTGATATTGGATAGGGTGAGATACCAAATAGGCAATTCGGAATCGCTTCATATCTTCTCCGCGACCGCCAGGAGATTGGAAGTGAATACACCGCTCCCCGCCGTCCCCTGTTCAACAAGAAAGTAAAGGCGAACTATCTGCTTTATCATCTTCCAGATTATCCAGCGAACAGCACTGGCAGGACCATGGATCCAGGGCTCAAGAGCATATACCTGAATGTTTCCGAATCCCGCGACCTTTAGAACCTGCTTAATGCTTGAGGGAGTGAATGCAATCTCGTGGGTAAAATCTCCATAGAGAATCCACGACACAAAGGGGGAGTCGGCGTTGGGCGTACGCAGCAAAATTCGACCTCGAGGACGTAGCGCCTGATATGCAAGGTCAAGAAAAAGTAGAATCTCATCCTTCGTAAAGTGCTCAATAACATCCAGCGCAACGATCATATCAAACTCTTCGACATGTGCCGGAAGGTACTCAAACAGGTTCGCCACCTCAACATCATCAATGCCAAGATGCCTCGCCAAGGTGACCTGCTCCTCTCCAAGATCGATACCCTGCACCTCTCGGTATCCCCGTCCTCGTAGGAACGAAATGAAATTTCCCGCACCGCACCCCACTTCCAGTATTTTTGCGTCTTTCGACGTCGGCAGGTACCGTCCATACAAAGCCGAAAATAACCTCGCATCGTGGTCCACCTGGGAACGCGTGAACGATCGGCATGCTCCCAGGTGGGAGGATACGTAGGTCCTGTAGAATCGCTCTCTAAATCGCATAGTGAGGTTGTCTTTCATTACCATCCGTGGGTGATGTGGTAGAGGTCCTGTAAAAGTTGACGGCCTGGGCTCCCCTAATGGGGGCGGGAGACACCAACTCCTTGCGGAGCAGAAAGGGAAACCCAAACCCATGCCCAGGATAGCACCGAGCGCCAAGATTCGGGAAGAGATCGCGCGGCTGCTCCACGACGGCGTGCCGGAGGACCGGGACGTGGTGGGGACCCTGCTCCGGGTGGGGGCTCAGCGGTTGGCGCAGGAGCTGCTCGAGGAAGAGGCTACGGACTCCCTGGGCCGGGACCGCTACGTCCGTCACCGCGGCCCCGAACCCCATCGCGGGTCCCGAAACGGCTACGAGCCCGCCCAGGTGCGGACGGCCGAAGGCGACATCCCGTTGCAACTCCCCTAGGTCCGGTAGACCCTGGTACCCTCCCAGTCCCGGCTCCTCAGCTTCTTGCGCGGCCCCACCGATGTCCTCGACCGCCTGGTCGCCGAGATGGATCCGCGGGGGCTCTCGACGCGCGACATCGAGGACACCTTCCCCGACGTCCCCGGGACCAGCCTGGTCAGCGCGAGCGTGGTGAGTGCCGTCACCGTGCGCCTGGGGGAGGAGTCCCAGGCCTTCACCCGGTGCGACCTGTCGGGCTTTGCCGTCGAGTACCTGTTCATGGACGCGGTCTAGGAGTCCCTCCGGCTCCAGGGGGGCGGTGTCGAGGGCCTCTTGGGCGCCTGGACGATCCTCGCCGATGGCCGGCAAGTCTTGCGGCACCTGCCCTGGGGCACCACGGAGAGCGACTGCTGCGGGCTGGGGATGCTGCGGAACCTGGTCCGCCGCGGCCTGCGCCCGCCGGTGAGCCTCACGAGCGACGGGGGGCCGGGGCTGCTGCGTGCGATCAAAGAGACTTGGCCCACAAGCCTGCGGTTCCGCTGCTGGGGGCCCAAGAGGCCGAATGTGCTGGACAGGATGCCCGACGCGGCGGGGGCCGAGGTTAAGTCCCCTGTCGTCGCACTCCACGGCGCGCCGACCTATGAGGAGGGACGGTAGACCGCGCTGGCGGTCCCGGCGCGCTTTGCGCGTCTCTACCCGACGGCCTTGGCTACGCGCCGGGACGATCTGGAGGCGCGTCTCGCCCCTCTGCGCCTCCCGGGCGCGTACCGGAAGTCTGCGCGGACCGCGAATGTGATCGAGCGGAGCGTCCTGGAAGAGCACCGACGCACCAAGAGCATCCCGTGGTTCCTCGATGCGCGGAGCTGCCTGAAGCTCGTGTACGCACCCCTGGTGCGGTCCAGTCAGCGCTGGCAGCGGATTCGCATCATCGACGCGGAGCGTACTCACCTGTTGCGCCTCCGCCAGGATCTGGGCCTTCCGCTCCACCGGGCGTCTGCGCTCATGAACCAGTAGCACCACAAGACGTCTCCAGAAGAGGAGGGGAGTGGCGCAGCATGCATCGCGCCCAGGCCGTTGGCTCTTACAGGAACTTTCGAACTTCATCCCATCCGCATTCATAATGAGCTCCCAAGATGCGAGAAGGACCGGACCTCTTTCCAATTGGTGCCTTTGTTCATCGCGTGACCCATATGGAACCGCGCGAGTCCACTACAAGTCGCAATTAGCTAATACCACTTCCTACATCCGCTCTATTGCGAATTCTTTCCGATCCGAAAGTCTCCCTCCTACTTGGCCACGGGTGATCTCCAGACAAGCTATTGATAAGTCTCTAGTACTAGTGTGCCCGGCATGCTGTTCTCTCGCAGGTTAAAGACCTGCCGGTCCAACTGGATGCGGACCGTAGCCGAAAAGGGGAGGGTGTCCCTCGCGAGGCGGAATCTGAAGGACCTGAGGCAAACCACCAGGCCGCAGCCGAGGCTGTCGAAGCCAGGCGAACCGGTCGGCGCGAACCGCTGGAGGCCCGACTCTGCTAGTACTGGAGGAAGCGGCATCCAGAGAAGACCAGGGGGATCAGTCGTGGGTGCGGGCAGTATGGTGGGACAGAGAGCAGCATGACCCGGAGAGGCCTGATCGCGTCCTGTGCTGGCGAGGTTCGGTCTCGTTCAGGCAGGTAGGCGAAGTATAACGCGGGAGCGGAAAAGCGGAGCCGAAGCGCGCTCAGGAATCGGGTGGCTCCATAGTAGTGATGACGGCCTGGGAAACCAGGCAAGAGCGAAGGGGGCCAGCTCAGCTGAAGAGGCGGTGGTGAGGAGAGAGTGGGGGATGGTGTCTCCTTGGGAGCAGCCACCGAACCTAAAGAAGACTCACCTCTCACATCGTTCTCTGTCCAGGGCGTTAGCCCGTGGATGGTTTGACCGAAGGCTGAGTTAGAGCGGCTTAAGGGAGATCCGTACGAGCCGTTCGGCAGAGGGGTCCCAGGTGATCCCTGGTCCTACTCGACCAGCCACACTTCATTGTTGACCCTCGTGGAGTCGCGCCACGCGGCGTTGGTAATGACAGCGTTGGGCGCGTGCTTGGTGGCGCCGCCGCCACGTCGACCATCGCAGGGTGTGCGCGAGATCCGGCGGAGTGCTCCAGACGAGTCGACACAGGAGATGCCGCACTTCGGGGAGCGTCAACGGGAGCACGGCGGCGAGGCTCACGGCTTCGCACGGTGTGGCTGTGCGCGTCCGCGGCCCCCCTTTTGCCCGCTGTCCGAGCGGGTCTGCGCACGCACCACGGTGAGGTACGCATGCGCCAAGAGGGCCAGGGTAATGTGACGATACCACCCGGTCCACCGTCGCACCTCGTACTGATCAAGGCCCACGTCCCCCTTGGCCTGCGCGAACGCCTCTTCAATCGCCCACCGGACCCCGGCCACGCGGACCAGCTCGCGTAGCGGCGTCGCGGCTGGGCCCCAACAGACATAGTAGGCCAGGTCCGTCGGCTCCGTCAGACTCCGGCGGACCAGGAGCCAAGAGCCGGTCCCGGGCTCGCCCACCGGGCGCAGGGGAACCCGCGCCCACTCATACACCCGCGGCCCCTTGGCCCCCGCGCCGGCGCTGAGCAGGTGCCACCGATTCGCCGGTACGTGAGCCGCCAGCGTGGCCACCGCTATCTGGGCGGGGCCTCGGGCGGTGAGGACCCACACGCGCTCGGTGCGCTTGCAGGCCAATACATAAGGGATGCGCCGTTGCTCCAACCACAGACGGAGGGCCCGATCGTTGCCGTAGACCTCGTCCGCCGTGACCCAGCGCGCCGGGATGTGGTGCGCGAAGGCCCGCTCGAGCATGACGCGGGCTATCTGGGGCTTGGTCCGAAACGGGACCTCTGCGGGCACCCCGGCGTCGCGGCGCCGCGCACTGTCCTCGGCCCACTCCTGGGGCAAGTACAATTCCCGGTCCACGAACGCATGCCCCCGCAGGCTGACATATGCCAGAAACACCCCGATCTGACAGTTCTCGATCCGCCCCGCCGTGCCGCTGTACTGGCGTTGCACCCCCACCGACTTGGTCCCTTTCTTCAGAAAGCCCGTCTCATCCACGACCAGCACCGCCTGCGGGTCTCCCAGGTGCTCGACGACATACGCCCGCAGATCGTCGCGCACGGCGTCCGCATCCCACTCATAGGTCGCCAGCAGACGCTGGATCCCATCTGGGGTCGGATCGCCCACATACTCCGCCAGTTGCCAGCCGTTCTTGCGCTCGATGGGCCCGAGCAACCCGCGGAGGTAGGCCAACGCCCGTGCCCGCGGCTCACGACGCGCAAAATGCGGCGCGATGCGGGCGTGCATCCGCTCCAACCCTGTCGCCCAAGCAGCGACTTCTTCCGGTGTGGGGGATTCCTTCAGATGCCGTGGCCCGTGCCCTGCAGCGATGGATGCCATGATGAGGGAACACCTCTCTGAGCGCAATGTGTGCAACGAATCTCTCCCAAACTATACCATGGTTTTAACTGCGGCTGTAATACTAAGATCCTGAGGTCCTGGTCGAGGAGACTCCTGTACGGTTCTCGGATCTCCAGGGCCCTTAGCCAGGCCAGACCGGACTTCCCAAACAGGTCCGTGAAGGGAGGCTCGAGGCCCTGCTTGGAGAGATAGGAGTGAATGCGGTTCTTCACAGCAGTCTGGAGGTATACCAGAAACGCCCGGTGCCGCAGGATCTCGCGCAGATCCCTCACTTCCCTGGGAGGGATGTAAGCCTGGGGGACGAGGTCGGTCCTGCCCAGGTGCGCCAGGATTGTGGCGTCGATCCGGTCGGTCTTGATCTTGGCAGAGGCGATCGCCTTGGTCTTCAGAGGGTGAGCCAGCTGGATCTCCTCCACCCACCCCTCCAGACATTCGTAGGGGTACTGCCAGTTCCCCGTGGCTTCCATGACTACCCGGATCGGTCGTGGAAGCCCCTGGAGGAAGGAGAGGAACTCCTCCCTGCGGGTTCGCAATCTCTCATTCCCAAGGACCTCTCCTGTTTCCGTAGAGATGGCCCGACACCAGGAATACCTCCGTCCGAGGTCCATGCCGATCACTGTCCCGCAAAACCCAGAACCCATACTCCGCGCCCCCTTTCCGTGGTCGCTTTTAGTCGTATTGTATGCCACCACTCGGGGCACGGCGTTTTCATGGTATCAG
>Ga0209062_1004058_pt1 | contig 15931 bp, 15 predicted proteins | sample Coa_R2_2_FD_187158 | JGI IMG/M metagenome (GOLD analysis project Ga0209062, IMG submission 187158) | Surface soil microbial communities from Centralia Pennsylvania, which are recovering from an underground coalmine fire - Coalmine... | ecosystem: Environmental > Terrestrial > Soil > Unclassified... | reverse complement strand
GTAGGTACTCGACCTCCAGCACGTGCCGCAACTCGATAGGCAGCAGGTCGAAACTGGCGCCCTCGAGGGCATCCGCGAACCAGCTCGCGACATTCCGCGGAAAGTGGGCGCTACGCGTCAGTGCAGCCTTGATCGCCAGCTCCCATGCGCTCGCAATGCTGACGAATACGGTGTTGGCCGGGTTCTCGATCTGGCGTCGAGAGTCCGCCGAAAGCCGTTGCGGATTCTCCACGGCCCAGAGGAAAGCATGCGTATCGATCAGTAGCTTCAACTGGACGAGCGCGGCGGGTCCGTTGGGCTGTCACCCTCATTGAAAAACCGCTCGATTTGCGCGTCTAAGGCATTGAAGACATCCGGCACTGAGAAATGGCCCCGCATGAGCCCCAGCTTGCGTGGTCCGGCCAAGCCGTTTATCTTGACCAGTTTGGCGACCGGTTTCCCGTTTCGGGCGATGAGGACATCTTCCCCCTCTTCCACTCGTTGGACGAGCTTTGAAAGCTGGGTCTTCGCCTCATGCATGTTGACGATGGCCACAGTTAGCTAAGTATAGCTAAGAGCTTGGCTCGTATGAGCCTTTGACGCGCACGCATTCTTCGCGTACTCTTTAGGACACGTTCCACAGCGTTGTGGGGCAAAGGGGCATCCCTACCGGCGGTAAACCACTAGGCGCCATGAGTGCGCCGGCGAGCCGCCAGCCGCGATCGAGCGGTTATTACTGGCCCACAAGGCCACTTGTCGGGGAGTGCTCCAAAGCCGGCTGACGGCATGGCTTTGGGCATTCCGAAAGGAGTGAAGGCTCATGGCCGTAGCCGAGCTGGACGAGCTGGTCCAGCAGTCCCACCAACGACGTGCCGAGGGCACCAAGCTGTCCGGCGCGCACATCATCTGCGAGTCCCTCGTACGCGAGGGCGTCGATCTCGTGTTCGGGCTGCCCGGCGGCGCCATCCTGCCGCTGTACCACGTGCTGCCCGAGTACCCCCAGATCCGCCACGTGCTGGTGCGCCACGAGCAGGGCGCGGCGCATGCCGCCGATGGCTACGCGCGCGTCACCGGCCGGCCCGGCGTGTGCATCGGCACTTCCGGCCCCGGCGCGACCAATCTGGTGACCGGCATTGCCACCGCCATGCTGGACAGCGTGCCGATGGTGGCCATCACCGGCAACGTGGCCACGCACATGATCGGCAAGGACGCCTTCCAGGAGACGGACATCACCGGCGTGACGCTGCCTATCACCAAGCACAACTGGCTGGTGATGCGGCCGGAGGACATCGCGCCCACCATTAAGGAGGCTTTCTACGTAGCCACCACCGGCCGCCCCGGCCCCGTGCTGGTCGACTTTCCCAAGGACGTGCAGCAGCAGCTGGCCACGTTCGAGTACCCGCGCGTTCCGCAGCTGCGCGGCTACCGCCCGACGCTGTTCGGCAACATCCGCCAGATCCGCCAGGCCGTCAAGGCGATACAGGAGGCCAAGAACCCGGTCATCCTGGCCGGGCACGGCATCGTCATCTCCGAGGCCTACGAGGAGCTGAAGGAGCTGGCCGAAATCGGCGAGCTGCCGGTGGCGCAGACGCTGCTGGGCCTTTCGACGCTGCCCTACTCGCACCCGCTGTGCTTCGGCTTCTTCGGCATGCACGGTTCTGTCTACGCCAACCGGGCGGTGAACCAGGCCGACCTGATCATCGGCATCGGCATGCGTTTCGATGACCGCGCCTGCGGCAAGTTCTCGGCCTTCGCCCCGCGGGCGAAGATCATCCACATCGATATCGACCCCGCCGAGATCGGCAAGAACGTCCGCTGCGACATCCCCATCGTGGGCGATGCCAAGAACGTGCTGATGGTCCTGAACAAGGAGCTGAAGGCGCAGGGCGGCGCCCACCACAGGGAGTGGGTGGACACGATCTGGCAGTGGCGCAAGGAGCGGCCGGGCATCAAGGTCCGCCACAGCGACAAGCTGCTGCCGCAGTTCGTGATCAACAAGCTCTCAGAAGTGACCAAAGGCGAGTCGGTCATTGTGTGCGACGTGGGCCAGCACCAGATGTGGGCCGCCCAGCACTACACCTACGAAACGCACAACAGCCACATCTCCTCCGGCGGCCTGGGCACGATGGGCTACGGCCTCCCGGCGGCCATCGGCGTCAAGATGGGCGCGCCCGAACGCAGCGTGTGGGCGGTCGTCGGCGACGGCGGCTTCCAGATGACTCTGCAGGAGCTGGCGACGGCGCTGCAGGAAGGCGTGGACGTCAAGGTGGCGATCATCAATAACGGCTTCCTGGGCATGGTGCGCCAGTGGCAGGAGCTGTTCCACGACAACCGCTACTCGTCCGTGGCCATGACTGGTCCGGACTTCGTCAAGCTGGCCGAGGCCTACGGCGTGAAGGGGCTGCGCTGCGTCCATAAGTCGGACGTGGAGAAGACCATCAAGGAGGCTATGGAGCACAAGGGGCCGGTTGTGGTCGACTTCGTGGTCGAGGCCGAGGAGAACGTCTACCCCATCATCCCGGCCGGCACCACCGCCGCCGACCTGATCGAGGAGCCGGATCTGCTCGAGGCTGTGGCGGAGACGCACATCGACCGGCTGGAAGGCGAGGCGCCCCCGATTGCTGCGGCGGGGAACGGGCGGGCTCAGCACTCAGCACTCAGCACTCAGGACTCCGATGGCCATCGCTAGTCCGGCCCGCCAGCAGCACACGGTCGTGGCGCTGCTGGAGGACGAGCCCGGCGCGCTGAACCGCGTCGTCAGCCTGTTCCGGGCGCGCGGGTTCAACATCGCCAGCATGACTGTTGGTCCGACGGAGACGCCGAACCTCTCGCGGCTGACGATCGTGGTCGACGCGGACGAGGAGACGCTGGAACAGGTGACGAAGCAGCTCTACAAGGTGGTCGAGGTCCTCAAGGTCTCCGACCTGAGCGAGGACAAGGTCGTCGCCCGCGAGCTGGCGCTCATCAAAGTCAGCGCCAATTCGCAGAACCGCGCCGAGATCATGCAGATGGCCGACATCTACCGGGCCAAGATCGTGGATGTGGCGCTGGACTCGGTCATCGTGGAATGCACCGGCGAGGAGGACAAGATCGATTCCCTGATTTCGCTCCTGCGCCGCTTCGGCATCAAGGAAATCTCGCGTACCGGCCGCGTAGCCATGCTCCGCGGCGTCGCCGGCGCCACCCGGGCGCCGGACGAAGACTAAGGAGTACTGGTTTGCCCGTTCGCGTTTACTACGACAAGGACGCCGATCTCAACCTCCTCAAGGGCAAGAAGATCGCGATCCTGGGCTACGGCTCACAGGGCCATGCCCATGCCCTCAACCTCAAGGACAGCGGCCTCGACGTGGGCGTCGGCCTCTACCCCGGCTCCAAGAGCTGGAAGGTCGCCGAAGAGGACGGCGTGAAGGTCATGCGCACCGACGAGGCGGCCGAGTGGGCCGACACGGTGATGGTGCTGCTGCCCGACCACCTGCAGGCCGGCATCTACCACCAGGACGTGGAGCGGCACCTCAAGCCGGGCAAAACGCTGATGTTCGCTCACGGCTTCACCATCCACTTCAACCAGATCGTGCCGCCCAAAGATGTGGACGTGGCCATGATCGCGCCCAAGGCGCCCGGCCACCGCTGCCGCGAGGAGTTCGTCGATGGCAAGGGCGTGCCCTGCCTGGTGGCCGTCCACCAGGACGCCAGCGGCAAGGCCATGCAGAACGCGCTGGCCTACGGCAAAGCCTTCGGCGCCGGCCGCGCGGGCATCCTCGAGACGACCTTCCGCGAGGAGACGGAGACGGACTTGTTTGGCGAGCAGACCGTCCTATGCGGCGGCGTGACCGCCCTCATGCAGGCCGGGTTCGAGACGCTGGTCGAGGCCGGCTACGCCCCCGAGAGCGCCTACTTCGAGTGCATCCACGAGATGAAGCTCATCGTGGACCTGATCTACGAAGGCGGCATGGCGCGCATGCGCTACTCCGTGTCGGACACGGCCGAGTACGGCGACTACAGCCGCGGCCCCCGCATCATCACGGAAGAGACCAAGAAAGAGATGAAGCGTGTGCTCAACGAGATCCAGACCGGCGCGTTCGCCAAGGAATGGATCACGGAGAACCAGGTTGGCCGCCCGGGCTTCCTGGCTCTGCGCAAGCGCAACGCCGAAACCGAGCTCGAGCGCGTCGGCAAAGAGCTGCGCTCCATGATGCCCTGGATCAAGCCCGGCGGCCACTAAACCGAAGGAGAAGCTGATGGAACACGTCGCAATCTTCGACACCACCTTGCGCGATGGCGAGCAGTCGCCTGGCTGCTCGCTGACCTTCCCCGAGAAGATCGAGATCGCCCATCAGCTCGCCCGCCTCGGCGTGGACGTGATCGAGGCCGGGTTCCCGATCTCCAGCCCGGGCGACTTCCAGGCCGTCCAGACCATCGCCCGCCAGGTCAAAGGGCCGATGATCACCGGCCTCGGCCGCGCGGTCGAGAAGGACATCGACGCCGTGTGGGAGGCGGTGAAGGACGCCGAGCGGAAGCAGATCCACATCGTGCTGTCCGTCTCGGATATCCACATTGACCGCAAGCTGCGCAGCAACCGCGCCGACGTCCTCAAACAGGGCATCGCTGCCGTCAAGTACGCCAGGCAGTACTGCGACGAGGTCGAGTACTCGCCTGAGGACGCCGGCCGCGCCGATCCCGAGTACCTGTACGAGACCATCCACGAAGTCATCAAGGCCGGCGCCACCGTCGTCAACATTCCCGACACCACCGGCTACGTCTTGCCGAGCGAGTGGGGCGAGCTCATCGCCAACGTGTTCAAGAACGTTCCGAACGCCAAGGACGCTGTCATCTCCGTCCACTGTCATAACGACCTCGGCAACGCGGTGGCCAACAGCGTGGCGGCGATCCTGAACGGCGCCCGGCGCGTGGAGTGCACCATCAACGGCATCGGTGAGCGGGCGGGGAACGCCTCCCTCGAAGAGATCGTCATGACCATCAAGAAGCGACTGCACGCCTACGGCTTCGACACCGGCGTGGATACGACCCAGCTGGTCAAGACCAGCCGCCTGGTCAGCACGCTGATGTCCATGCCGGTGCAGGCCAACAAGGCCATCGTTGGGGCCAACGCCTTCGCCCACGCATCCGGCATCCACCAGGACGGCGTCCTGAAGGATCGGCTGAACTACGAGATCATGACGCCCGATGAGGTCGGCTGGGTGGAGAGCAACATCGTGCTCACTGCCCGCTCCGGCCGTCACGCCTTCCAGCACCGGCTGGAGAAGCTGGGCTTCGTCCTCTCGCGCGAGGATCTGGCGCAGGCCTGGGACCGCTTCCTGGACATCGCCGATAAGAAGAAGGAGGTCACCGACGCCGACCTCGAGGCCATCGTGTCCGACGAGATGCGCATCTCGCACGAGGCCATCCGGCTGCAGGCCGTCAACATCAACACCGCCTTTCCCAACGGCATGCCGACGGCGTCCGTCCGCTTGGTCAATGCCGAGGGGCAGGAGCTGGCCGAATCGGCCATCGGGACCGGGCCGGTCGACGCGACCTACAAGGCCATCAACAAGGTTGTCGGCGTGCCGAACAAGCTGACGGAGTACACCGTCCAGTCGGTGACCGAGGGCATCGACGCCGTCGCCAACGTGACCATCCGGGTCGAAAGCCAGAACGAGACCTTCGTCGGCCGCGGCGCGGACACGGACATCCTCATCGCTTCTGCCCAGGCATACGTCAACGCCCTGAACAAGGTTGTCGCCTCCCGCAAAGATTTGCGCGCCAAAGCGCCGGCGGGGGTGTAGCGTCCGGTGAGTCTGCTCGACGAGACGATTGCCGGTATCGGGCCACTGGACGAGGCTGCCATGGCGGCGGCGCGGGCCCGGCAGGATACGCTGACGAAGCCTCAGGGCGCGCTGGGCCGGTTGGAGGAGATATCCATCCGGCTGGCGGGGATCACCGGTCAAGCTGTGCCGCGGATTGGCCGAAAGGTGGTGGTGGTCTTCGCCGCCGACCATGGCGTGGCCGCCGAGGGCGTGTCGGCCTATCCGGCGGAAGTGACGCCGCAGATGGTGGCCAACTTCGCCGCTGGCGGGGCAGCCATCAACGTGCTGGCGCGCCACGTGGGCGCGGATGTGCGGGTGGTGGATATGGGCGTCGGCAAGCCCACCGCCAACATCGCCCGCGGGCCGGCCATGGGCCGGGAGGAAGCGATCGCCGCCATCGAGCGCGGGATAGAGGTGGCCCGCGAGGAGATTGCCGCCGGCGCGACCATGCTGGCCACGGGCGACATGGGCATCGGCAACACCACAGCCAGCAGCGCCGTCGTGGCCGCGCTCACGGGCCATCCGGTCCCGCAGGTGACGGGCCGTGGGACCGGCGTCACGGACGAGCAGTTCGCCCATAAGGTGGGCATCATCGAGCGCGCGCTGGACGTCAACAAGCCCAACCCGGAGGACGCGCTCGACGTGCTGGCCAAGGTCGGCGGCTTCGAGATCGCCGGCATCGCCGGGCTGATCCTGGGCGGCGCCCAGAGGCGCGTGCCGGTCGTGGTGGATGGCTTCATCTCCGGCGCGGGCCAGCTCGTCGCCTGCCGGCTCTGTCCGGCGGCCACCGAGTACACCTTCGCGGCGCATCGATCCGTCGAAATCGGCCACGCCATCGTCCATAACCAGCTCGGACAGCTGCCTCTGCTGTCGCTCGACATGCGGCTGGGCGAGGGCACGGGCGCGGCGCTGGCCATGTCCATTCTCGAAGCCTCCACGAAGATCCTGGCCGAGATGGCTACATTCGCCGATGCGGGCGTGTCCGAAGCCTCGGAACCTACGATCGCGCAATAGCCCTTCTCCGCGCGTTCGCCAGCGCCCTCGGCTTCCTGACCGTGTGGCATCTTCCGGTCGGAGCCAGCCCTGACGAGGCGAGCGACCGCGGCAGGAGCCTCTACTTCTTCGGCCTGATCGGGCTCATCGTCGGCGGCCTGCTGGTGGCCATCGACTTCCTCACGCGGCCGTGGCCGTCGGCCATCGGCAACGTGCTGCTCATCGCCGCCATGCTGCTGGTCACCGGCGGCCTTCATTTCGACGGCCTGCTCGACACGTGCGACGGCATCTTCAGCCAGCGCACGCCGGAGCGCCGGCTCGAGGTGATGCGCGACAGCCGCAGCGGGGCCTTCGCCGTCGGGGCCGGCGTGGTGGACCTGCTGCTGTGGTGGGCCTGCTCGGTGGACCTCACCGGCCCGCACCACTACGCCGCGCTGCTGCTGATGGCCACGACCTCTCGCGCGGCCATGGTCCTGGCAGTCACCCTGTTCCCCTATGCCCGTCCCAGTGGCCTGGGCAAAGACTTTCAGCAGCACCACGGTCCATGGCCGAGCATCGTCAACGGCGTGCTTGTCTGTGCCCTGGGATACGGGCTGCTGGGACTGCCGGGCTTGTTCGGGGCCATGAGCGGGCTGGCCAGCGCGATACTGGCAGGGATGTATCTCATGACGCGCCTGCCCGGTCTCACCGGCGACTGCTACGGCGCGATCAATGAGATTGCCCAGGTGGCCACGCTGTTCGCCCTGGTGCCGCTGCTGCTGTGAAGTCCTACGCGGAGGCGCTAGCCTACCTCTACTCGTTCGCCAATTACGAGCTCTCGGCCATGAGCCCGCGTACGGACATGCGCCTGACCCGCATGCGCCGGCTGCTGGAGCTGGCCGGGAATCCGCACGAGCGGTTCCGCTCGGTCCACATCGCCGGCACCAAGGGCAAAGGCTCGACCGCGGCGATGATCGCGAGCATCGCACAGGCCGCCGGGCTGCGCGCCGGCCTGTACTCCACGCCGCACCTGAACACCCATCGCGAGCGAATGCGCATCGACGGGCAGCTCATCTCGCGAGACGAGTTCGTCGATCGCGTGCAGCGGGTCCGGCGCATCGTGGACGAGTACGACGCGGCGTTCGGGCATCCGACCACCTACGAGCTGGGAACGCTGCTCACCTTCCAGTACTTCGCGGACCACGAAGTGGACCTCGCCGTGGTGGAGGTCGGCCTCGGCGGCCGCCTGGACGCGACGAACGTGATCCAGCCCGACGTGGCCGTGTTCGCATCCATCAGCTACGACCACACGGACGTGCTCGGTCCGACGCTAACGGACATCGCGAGGGAGAAGGCGGGCATCATCAAGCCTGGCGTGCCGGCCATCAGCGAGCCGCAGCAGCCGGAAGCGGCCATCGTGCTGGAGCGGCGGGCCCGCGAGCTCGGCGTGCCGCTCACGTTCGTGCCTCCGCTTCGATTAATCGGCGCCCACCGCCTGATTGAAGCCGGGCTGATGCCGACCGAGATCGAGCAGTGCTTCGAGCTACCAGCGAGGCCGCTGGCGGCGCCCACGGTCAATGCCGAGGGGGCCGGGCTCACTCAGCGGGTGCGGGCCCTGGGGCGCAATGACCCAATCGGCGCTGAGTCGACGGAAATTCGCATAGACACCGGCTCGGGGGCGGTCGTCTGTATGCGGCTGCTGGGGTCGCACCAGCTTTCGAACGCAGGCGTTGCGGTGGCGGTCGCCCGCCAGCTTGGCTGGCCGGAGCAGGCCATCGTTCGTGGCCTCGAGGAGGTGCGCTGGCCGGGGCGGCTCGAGATCCTGCGCGAGCGCCCGCTGGTCGTGGCCGACGGCGCGCACAACGTCGATTCCATGGAGAAGCTGGCTGCCGCCATCCGAGAGCGCTTTCGCTACGAGCGGCTGCGAGTAATTGCCGGCTTCTCAGCCGACAAGGACATTCCCGGGATGGCCGCCGTCCTGGATGAGCTGGCGAACGAAGTCGTGCTGACGCGCTCGAAGCACCCCCGTTCGGCGGCTCCGGAAGCGATTACCGGGCACTTCGGGAACGTGCGAATAGCGCGCGATCTGGGGGAGGCCCTGGCGGGGCAAGGTGAGCGGGAGCTGGCGCTCATCACCGGCAGTCTCTATCTCGTGGGCGAAGCGCGGCTGCATCTCGGGCGGGTGGCGCCGGAAGACCAGGACCCTTTTTGAACCCGCTGGTGATCCTTGGGGCGGTGGCTTTCGATCTCCTTGTCGGCGAGCCGCCTGCGACATGGCATCCCGTGGTGTGGATGGGCCACCTGATCGGCGCATTCGAGCGGCGGCAGCCAGCCGACCCGAAGGCCAAGCAGAGCTGGGGGCTGAAGCTCGTCGTCACCGGGCTGGTGTTGTCGTTTGGCCTGACCTGGGGCGTGCTGCACCTGCTGGGCCAGGTATCGCCGGTGGCCAAGCTCATCGGCGCGATCCTGCTGCTGAAGCCGACGTTCGCGGTCGGCCAGCTGGGTCGCCAGGCGATGCTGGTGAAGCGCGCGCTCGATCGCGGCGAGATCGGCGTCGCGCGCGGCGAGGCGCAGATGCTGGTCAGCCGGCGGACAGCCGAGCTCACGCCGCGCCAGGTCATGGGGGCGACCATCGAATCGGTCGCCGAGAACACGCTCGACAGCATCGTCGCCCCGCTGTTCTGGTACTTCTTCCTGGGCGTGCCGGGCGCGATGGCCTACCGCTTCGTCAATACTGCCGACGCGATGATCGGCTACCACGGCCAGTACGAGTACCTGGGCAAGCCCGCTGCCCGTCTGGACGACACCCTCAATTGGATCCCGGCCAGACTCACGGCGCTCCTCCTGGTGGCCGGCAGCTGGCTGGCCGGCCTGCGCGCCACTCGCGCCTGGGAGCTGGCCCAGCGCGACCATGCGCTCACGGAAAGCCCGAACGCCGGCTGGACGATGGCTGCCGCCGCGGGCGCCCTGTCGGTGCCGCTCGACAAATCCGGGCACTACCACCTGGGGGACGATTCGCCCCGCAACCTCATCCCACGCAAGATCTCCGACGCGGTGGTGCTCATGTCCGCCACCTCGGCGCTGGCCGTCCTGCTGATTGTGCTGCTCCAGGCAGTCACGCCGCTGGGCCGGCTGCCGTGGGTGTAGCGCCCAGGCCGCATCTCGCGGCAATCCGGCCGGCCGTCCACGGTGGTCCGAATCTGGCTGAATTGAGTGAGCTGGGGCTGCGCCCGGAGGACGTGCTGGACTTCAGCGTTAACACCAACCCGGCGCCCGTACCGGACGGGCTGCGGCAGGCCATCGCCTCCGCCGACCCGACCACCTACCCTGACGGCGAGAGCCGCCTGCTGCGGGAGGCCGCGGCGGGGGCTTACCGCGTTAGTCCCGAGCAGGTGCTGGCCGGCAACGGTTCCTCGGAGCTGATCTGGCTCGCCGCCCTCGCCTACCTGGGCCATGGCGATCGCGTGCTCGTGCGCCAGCCCACGTTCGGCGAATACGAGATTGCGAGCCGGGTTGCGGGCGCCTGCGTCATCCGCTACGAAAGCGAGCTGGAGCCGGCGCTTGTGGAGCACCGGCCGAAGGCGGCGTTTGTGTGCAATCCCAACAATCCGACGGGGGATCGGCTCGAGCCGGAGGTGCTGCGGCGGCTCGCCGGCGCCTATCCCGAGACGCTGTTCGTCGTCGACGAAGCCTATGCCGACTTCGCGGCCGGCCGGCCGACGCTCATTGGGCCGGAGATGCCCGACAATGTCATCGTGCTGCGCTCGCTGACGAAGTTCTCGGCGCTGGCCGGCCTCCGTGTGGGCCTGGCCTTCGCCCAGCCGCGAGTCGTCGATGCCCTGCGCAAGGTCAAGCCGCCGTGGAACGTGAACGCGGTGGCGCAGGCGGCGGGGGAATACGCCCTTCGCCATCCCGAGCTGCTGCCCGATCTCGCCTGGTTGCACGCCGCGCGTGACGAGCTGATGCAGGGCCTGCGGCGCCTTGGCCTCGCGCCGCTGCCGACTGACTGCAACTTCTTCCTCGTCCCCATTGGCGATGCGGCTGGGATCCGGCGCAAGCTGCTGGGATGCGGCTGTCTCGTGCGTGATTGCGCGTCCTTCGGTCTGCCGGATCACATTCGCATCGCCGCGCGCAGCCCCGAGGACAACGCCAAGCTCCTCGCGGCCTTCGAGGAAGTGCTGTGAGCCGCTGGATCAGCTCCGGCCGGCTGCTGCTGTGCCGCCATGGCCAGACCGGTTTCAACGCGGCGCTGCGCTTCCAGGGCCAGCTGGATGAGCCCCTGAATGACCTCGGCAGGCGGCAGGCGCAGCTTCTGGCCGAGCGCCTGGCCGCGGAGCCAATCGACGTGGCCTACACGAGCGACCTGTGCCGCGCTTTCGAGACCGCCGAGGTGGCGCTTGCCGGCCGGGATGTCCCGCTGCACAAGGACGAGCGGCTGCGTGAGATCGCCTTCGGCCGCTGGGAAGGCATGACGTTCGCCGAGATCAAGGACAAGTACCCGGACGACGTTGCCGCCCGCGAGCGCGACCGCGTCCACTTCGCGATGGCGGGCGGCGAGTCGCTGGAGCAGCTTGGCCAGCGCATCAAGGGCTTCCTGCAGGAAGTGCTGCCCCAGCATGAGGGTCAGGACATCGCCATGGTGGCTCACGGCGGGACGGTCAACGCCGTCATCTCGACGCTGCTGAGCATCCCGCTCACCTCGTGGTGGCGGCTGCGGAACCACAACGCCAACGTCAGCATCCTGGCCTTCACGCCCGACGGTCCGCGGCTGGAGCAGTTCAACGACACCTGCCATCTGGCTGCTGCCTCCGATTTGAAGTGGCCCTAGCACGCACGCTCATGGTGCAGGGCACCGCCTCCTCCGTGGGGAAGACGGTGCTGACGGCGGGGCTCTGCCGGCACTTTGCCAACCAGGGCCTGCGGGTGGCGCCCTTCAAGTCGCAGAACATGGCCCTGAACTCCTTCGCCACGGCCGACGGCCTGGAGATGGGCCGCGCACAGGTGATTCAGGCGCGCGCCTGCCGGGTCGAGCCGCGCGTCGAGATGAATCCCATCCTCCTCAAGCCCGAGGCCGACCACGTCAGCCAGGTAGTAGTGATGGGCCGGGTCGAGGGACGCTACCAGGCGGCGGCCTACTACCGCGAGAAGCCGCGACTGCTGCGGGTCGTCGAGGAGGCGCTCACCCGGTTGCGGGAGGAGCACGACCTGGTGGTGATCGAAGGCGCTGGCAGCCCCGCCGAGATCAACCTGGCCGAGCACGACATCGTCAATATGCGCGTAGCCGACCTGGCGGATGCGCCCGTCCTCCTCGCCGGCGACATCGACCGCGGCGGGGTGTTCGCCGCCTTCGTGGGCACGCTCGAGCTGCTGCCAGCGCAGCATCGTTCCCGCATCCGCGCGTTCATGGTCAACAAATTCCGGGGCGACCGCTCTCTGCTCGAACCAGGGCTCCAGACCCTGACGGAGCGCACCGGCAAGCCGGTGCTCGGGGTGGTGCCCCATCTCTCGAACTTGGGGTTGCCGGAGGAGGATTCCGTCGCCCTCGAGGCGCCGGCGGCATGCGGGCCCATCGCCGTGGTCAAGCTGCCGCACATCTCGAACTTCGACGACTTCGACCCGCTGCCCGTGCGCTACGTGAGCCAGCCGGAGGAACTCGCTGGCGCAGCGGCCATCGTCGTGCCAGGCACGAAAGCGACCGTCGCCGACCTGGCATGGCTGCGCGACCGTGGATTGGACCGGGCGATCCTGGAGTCGGAGGCGCCCGTCGTCGGCATCTGCGGCGGCTTCCAGATGCTGGGCACGAGCATTCGCGACCCGCTGGGCGTGGAGTCTTCGGTGCCTGAGATATCGGGACTGGGATTGCTGCCGGTGGAGACGATCTTCGAGCCGGAGAAGACGACGGTCCAGACGCGGGCCGTCACCGTTACGGGCGAGCAGGCGCTGGAGGGATACCAGATCCACATGGGCCGGACGGTCCTGCACGATGGAGTACGGCCGTTCGCGCGGCTGGCGGACGGCTCGCTCGACGGCGCCATGAAGGGCCGGGCCTGGGGGACGTACCTGCACGGGCTCTTCCACAACGCGGCGTTTCGCGCGAGCTGGCTGTCCTCGCTTGGACTGGCGGACGGCCGCGCTTCGGACCCGGACCCCTACGACAGACTGGCGACCGTCCTCGAGCGGAGCCTGGACATCCCGCTGCTGCACCAGATCGCGGGCATTTGAGCGGCACCTTCACGCTCATCACGGGAGGGGCGCGCAGCAGCAAGTCGTCGTATGCCGAAGCGCTGGCGCGCGCGAGCGGAGCGCCGGTCCTGTTCGTGGCCACGGCGGAGGCGGGCGACGACGACATGCGCGAGCGCATCCGGCGCCACCGCGCCAGCCGCCCGCCCGAGTGGCAAACGCTCGAGGAGCCGCTCAGCGTCGCCGTGGCCCTGCGCGCCCACAACCCGAGCGGGGTCGTGCTCCTGGACTGCATCACATTGCTGGTCAGCAACCTGCTCCTCGCCGGCCGGCCGGTGCAGCCGGAGATTCAAGCGCTGGTGGACTGGCAGCGATCGTCCGAGGCCATGCTGATCGCGGTCACCAACGAAGTGGGGCTGGGCATCGTACCCGAGAACGCGCTGGCGCGCCGCTACCGCGACGAGCTCGGCCTCGCGAACCAAACCCTGGCCGCGGCGGCCGGCCAGGTGGTTCTGATGGTTGCCGGCTTGCCGCTCGCCATCAAGGGCTAGCTCCTGGACAGCAGCGCGGGCGTAGAATCAGCCGCGTGAAGCGAATCGTTGGGTTGCTCGGAATCGCCCTCCTTCTGGCCGCTTGCGGCGGCACGGCCGCGCCAAGCGCGGCGCCGGCTTCCAGCACGGCGGCGCCGGCGAGCACAGCCGCCTCGGCCAAGCCGGCTCCCAGCTCGGCTGCCAGCGCCAGCGCCGTGGCTAGTGCGCCGGCCAAGCCCGCTGCCAGCGCGGCGGCGAACGCCAGCGCTACCGGCAAGCTGGAGCCGCTGAAGACGGCCTACGGGGGAGCGGTGATCCTCCAGATCCCGCTCTGGTCCGCGATTGACGGCGGCTACTTCAAGAAGTACGGCTTCGACCCGGCCACGCCGATTCTCGCCAGCGGCCGGACGGCGCTGGACCAGCTCATCTCCGGGCAAGTTGACCTCATCGGCGCGGGGCCGTATGCGGCCGCGCTGGGTGTGGGCTCAGGGGCCAAGACGCGCATGATCGCCGTCTTCAGCAACAAAGAGCCGTTCGACATCTACTCCATCAACAGCATCACCACGCCGGAGCAGCTCATCGGCAAGACGGTGGCTACGTCGGGTCCGGCCTCCGAGTCGGCCACGGCCTTCAACCTCTTCCTGAAGAAGGTCAACATCGACCCGAGCAAGATCACGTTCATCACCGAGGCGACGACCAGCGATCAGCAGCTGGCGGTGCTGTCGGGACAGATTCAGGCGATCGCCGCGACGCCACCGCTACTCAGCCCCGACATCGCCTCCAAGCTGCACCGGCTGTACGACCTCATCGACAGCGGCATCGCCTGGAACCCCAACGGCTTCCACGTGGACCAATCCGTCGTCGACACTCAGCCTGACAAGGCTGCCCGCATGCTCGAAGCCCTGGAGGAGGGCGCGAATTACGCCTACAACAACCCGGACTTCACCAAGGGCCTGATCAAGAAGTACATGAAGATGGACGACCAGTACCTGCAGGAGGCGTTCGACACCTACAAGTCCCTCCAGGCCAAGGATCTGATGCCCACCCAAGCGGCGCTCGATACGGTCATGGGCCAGGTCGTGGAGAACAACAAGAACATGACCAAGGACAAGATCGAGCCGTTCTACACCAGCAAGATCCTCGACCAGCTCAAGGCCAGCGGCTTCCTCGAAAAGAACGGCGCCGCCGGATCTTGAGCGCGCCGAAGTTCCGGTTCGGCGTCGTCAACCGCTCGGCGCCGACTCGGGCGGACTGGCGCGCCCAGGCTGCTAAGGTCGCCGACCTCGGCTACTCCAGCTTCCTGATCTCCGAGCACTTCCTGGGGCAGTTCGCCATGGGCCCGGCGCTGGTCGCGGCCGCCGATGCGGCGCCCTCGCTTCGTGTTGGCAGCATGGTCTGCGACGTGGATTTCCGCCATCCGGCGTTGCTGGCCAAGGAGGCGGCGACCATCGACGTGCTGACGGACGGCCGCTTTGAGCTGGGATTAGGCGCTGGCTGGATGGTCTCGGATTACGCGCAGACGGGCATCCGCTTCGACCCGCCGCCCGTGCGCTTCGAGCGCTTCCGCGAGACGGTGCACATCCTGAAGGGCCTGTTCGCGGATGGGCCGCTGACCTTTCACGGCAAGCAGTTCACCATCGACGGGCTGGAAGGCTTGCCCAAGCCGGCTCAGAAGCCGCACATGCCGCTGCTGGCGGGCGCGGGCGGACCGGGCATGCTGCGCTTCGCCGCGCGCGAGCTGGACGTCATCAGCATCCTCATGCAGTCGCTGCCCGACGGCGGCCTGGATTGGGCCAACGCTACGCCGGCGGAGTTCGACCGCAAGGTGCAGGTGGTGCGCGAAGCGCGCGACGACCGCCGCCCCGAGATCAACATCCTGATGCAAAAGACCATCGTGACCAATGACCCGCGCTTGGCGGCCCAGGAATGGAGCAAGGCCTGGGGTATCCCGACCGAGGCGGTGCTGGACTGTCCGCTGACCCTCCTCGGCACACCCGAGCAGATGGTCGACGAGCTCGAGGCCGCCCGCGCCCGCTGGGACGCGAGCTACATCTGCGTGTTTGCCGAAGCGACCGAGGCATTCGCGCCCGTGGTGGCCCGATTGACCGGCCGGTAGTCGCTCCCGCGGCGGTCGACTGCACCGCCGCGGCCAAGCGCTGGACGCTGCTGGCAGCCGTCCTCGGATCGGGCGCCGTGTTCCTCGACTCGACTGTCGTCAACGTCGCGCTGGAGCGTATCGGGCAAGAGCTGCCCGCCACCTTCGTCCAGCGCTTGGAGGGGCAGTCGTACGTGTACAACGGCTACCTGCTCAGCCTCAGCGCGCTGCTGGTGCTGGCCGGCGGCCTCAGCGATTTCTATGGCCGCCGCAGGATGTTTGCCTTCGGTCTGGCCGGCTTCGGGCTGGCATCGCTGCTGTGCGGTCTGGCGCCGACGCTGGAGGCGCTGATTGGGTTCCGCATCCTGCAA
>Ga0209062_1004055_pt1 | contig 15950 bp, 12 predicted proteins | sample Coa_R2_2_FD_187158 | JGI IMG/M metagenome (GOLD analysis project Ga0209062, IMG submission 187158) | Surface soil microbial communities from Centralia Pennsylvania, which are recovering from an underground coalmine fire - Coalmine... | ecosystem: Environmental > Terrestrial > Soil > Unclassified... | reverse complement strand
GCCGACGACATCGCTGCCGGAAGCGCTCGGCGGCGGGCGCAACTGGGACTACCGCTTCTGCTGGGTTCGCGATTCCTGCTTCACGCTCTATTCCATGGCCGCGCTCGGCTTCGTCGGCGAATCGCGCCGCTTCGTCGATTTTCTCAAGGCGGCCCGCTTCGGCAATGGCGGCGTGCATCTGATGTACGGCGTCGGTGGCGAGACCGATCTCACCGAGCATGACCTCGAGGATTTCGCCGGCTACCGCGACAGTCGCCCCGTCCGGATCGGCAACGCCGCGCATCAGCAGCTCCAGCTCGACCTCTACGGCGAGTATCTCGATTTCGCCATGCTTTACGCGGCGCTCGGCGGCAGCTTCGATGAGGAGGAGAAGGCCGTTCTCACGGAGATCGCCGACCTCGCGGCGGCACGCTGGCGCGAGCCCGACAACGGCATCTGGGAGATGCGGCGGGAGCGGCAGCATTTCGTTCATTCGAAGATCATGTGCTGGGTCGCGGTCGATCGCGCCATCCGTCTCTTCGGCAGCACCGAGCGCTGGGAGCGGGCGCGCCGCGACATCGTCGACGCCGTGCTGCGCAACGGCATCGATCCCGAGACCGGCGCGCTCGTGCAGGTCTTCGGCGGCAAGGATGCCGACAGCTCGTTGCTGATGACGCCGTGGCTGGGCTTCCCGGTCGGCGTCGGCACCATCCGCCGAACGCTGGAAAAGGTGATGCGCGAGCTGCGCGAGGGCGAATTTCTCCGCCGCTACGCGGTCCATGACGGACTTTCGAGCCGCGAAGGCGCCTTTCTGATGGCAAGCTTCTGGCTGACCGACGCGCTGCTCTTCGTCGGCGAGACGCGCGTGGCCGAAGATCTGCTCAGCTCGCTGGTGAAAAAGGCGAATGATGTCGGTCTCTTCTCTGAGGAGATCGATCCGCGCAGCGAAGCTTTCCTCGGCAATATGCCGCAGGCGCTTGTCCACCTCGCCGTGATGCACAGCGCGCTCAGGCAAGCGCTCTATCACAAAGGCGGCCATGCGGCGCTCACCGGCAGCTTCGCCGACCGCGCCCGCCGCTCCATCGCGCCGACGGCCGGCCTGGGCGCCTGGTGGACCGCCGTCAAACAAAGCGCGCGCGTCTGGCGCATCGCCGCCTCGCGTCGCTCGCTCCTGCCCATGCCCTGATCGAGGAGATTGCCATGTCGCCCGAGACCGTCGTCGTCACCGGAGCGAGCGCGGGCGTCGGTCGCGCGGTCGTGCGCGCGTTCGCGCGGCGGCGCGCCCATATCGGCATGATCGCGCGAGGCGTCGATGGTCTCAAAGCCGCGGCAAGCGAGGTGGAGGCGATCGGCGGCCGCGCCCTCGTTCTGCCGACCGACGTCGCCGATGCCGATGCGGTTGAAAGCGCCGCCGAGGCGGTCGAGCGGCAATTCGGGCCGATCGATCTCTGGATCAATTGTGCCATGGCGACGATCTTCGCGCCGCTGCACATGATCACGCCCGAGGAGTATCGCCGCGCGACGGAGGTCACCTATCTCGGTTATGTCTATGGCACCATGGCGGCGCTGAAGCGCATGCGGCCGCGCAATCACGGCACCATCGTGCAGGTGGGCTCGGCCCTGGCCTATCGCGCAATTCCGCTGCAATCGCCCTATTGCGGCGCCAAGCACGCGATCCGCGGCTTCACCGACAGCCTCCGCTCCGAGCTGATCCATGACGGCAAAAATGTGCATCTCACCATGGTGCAGATGCCGGCGCTCAACACGCCGCAATTCGATTGGGCGCGCAACAAGATGCGCCATCGCCCGCAGCCCGTACCGCCGATTTTCGAGCCCGAGGTGGCGGCGGAAGCGATCGTCTTCGCCGCCCATGCGCGGCGCCGCGAGGTCTTTGTCGGCGGCTCCACCGTCGAGGCGATCTGGGGCAACAAGATCGCGCCCGGTCTTCTCGACCGCTGGCTCGCACGCCACGGCTATTCCGCGCAGATGACGCGGGAGCCGGCGAGCCATGACGGCGCGGACAATCTTTATACGCCCGTCGCCGGCGATCATGGCGCGCGTGGCCGGTTCGGCAATCGGGCACGCTCGATGAGCGCCGAGCTGTGGATCGCGCGCAACCGCAATTATCTCGTCGCCGGCGGCCTGGGGCTGGCGGGGCTCTTCGCCGGCGCGCTGCTCGGGCGGCGGCGGTTGCAGCTCCCCTCGTCAGCGTGAGAGCCGCGCCCGATTGCGGGACGCCTGCCGGCTGAGCAGGGCGCCGACGAGGAGTCCGGCCGCGACGACCGCGCCCACCGCCAGCACCGTCCGGCCGAGATCTCGCTGCCGCGACGGTTCTTGCGCGGGAAATCCCATCGCCTCGGCCAGAAGCTCGGCGACGTGCCGGGTTTGCCGGCCGCTGCCTTGCTCGATCTGCTCGCGGCAACTGAAGCCGTTCGCAAGCACGAGCGTTTCGGCCGATGCCTGTCTCACCGCGGGAAGCAGCACGCGCTCCGCGATCTTCATCGACCAGTGATGCTTCTCGGCCTCGAATCCGAATGACCCGGCCATGCCGCAACAGCCGCTCGGCATGATCTCAGCGCTGACGCCGAGCTTCTCCAGCACGCTGCGCTCGGCCTTGGGATCGAGCACCGCGTGATGATGGCAGTGGATCTGCACCAGCGCCTTCCGGCCCGAGAGCCGCGGCAGCGTCAGATCGGGGCAATGCTTGTCGAGGAACTCGGTCAGCAGGAAGCTCTGCTTCTGCAAGCGTTGCGCCCTCTCATCCTCGGGGAAGAGATCGATGATCTCGTCGCGGAAGGAGGCGATGCAGGCGGGCTCGAGGCCGACCACGGGCACGCCCCGGGCCAGCGCCGGGCCGAGCGTATCGAGAAGCTCGGTGACCAGCGACTTCGCGCGATCGAGCATGCCCCAATCATAGAGCGGCCGCGCGCAGCAGAGGAGGCGCGACGGGATCGTGACGCGCCAGCCGGCGGTTTCGAGCACATGCACCGCCGCGATCGCGGTCTGCGGCCGGAAGAAGTTATTGAAGGTATCGGGGAAGAGGATGAGCTCGGGCGCCTTCTGACGGCGCGGCGGCCGGCGGGCAAACCAGTCGCGGAAGGTCTCCTCGGCAAAAGCGGGTATATGACGCTGCTGCGCCAGTCCGCCGGCATATTTGGCAAGGGCGCTGAGGCCCGGCGTCTGGGTGAGGAAATTGGCGAGCGCCGGCATCGTGCTCGCGACCCGCGACCACAGGTGAATGAGACCCATCGAATAGGCAGCGCGCGGACGCAACCGACCCTCATAGTAATGCGAGCGGAACTCCGCCTTGTAGGTCGCCATGTCGACATTGACCGGGCAATCCTGCTTGCAGCCCTTGCAGCCAAGGCAGAGATTGAGCGCTTCTTCGACGGCGTCGCTCTTCCAGCCATCCTTGATCGCGCCGCCATGAAGCATCTCGAACAGGAGATGCCCGCGGCCCCGCGTCGAATGCTTCTCCTCGAGCGTCGCCATATAGCTCGGGCACATCACGCCGGCATCGGTCGAATGGCGGCGGCACTCGCCGACGCCGACGCAGCGCAGCGCCGCGCGCCCGAAACCGCCGCCCTCGGGCTTGAAGTGAAAATGCGTCGCGAGCTTGGGCGGCTTGTAATCGGGTCCGAGCCGGAGATTGGAGGTGATGGGATAGGGATCGACGATCTTTCCCGGATTCATCCGCCCCTCCGGGTCCCAGATCGCCTTGAATTCGCGGAAGGCGTCGATCAGCTCGGGGCCGTACATCTTGACGAGCAGCTCGGCCTTGGATTGGCCGTCGCCATGCTCGCCCGAGATGGCGCCGCCATAACTCACGACGAGATCGGCGGCCTCGTCGAGAAAGCGCCGCCATTTCGCAACGCCGGCCTCGGTCCTCAGCCCGAAATTGATGCGGCAATGGATGCAGCCATCGCCGAAATGGCCGTAGAGCGCGGAATCATAGTCGTATTTGCGGAAGAGTGCGTGGAGATCGCGCAGATAGTCGCCGACCTTGTGGGGCGGCACCGCCGAATCCTCCCAGCCTTCCCAGGCATCAGGGTGATGCGGCACGAAGGCGGTGGCGCCGAGCCCGGCCTTACGCACCTCCCAGATGCGGTTCTGCGAGTCCCGATCGACCATGATGCGGACATCGACGAGCTCGTGGTCGCGCCGCACCTCGGCCATCGCCGCCTCGGCGCGCGCGACCGCCTCGCGCTCGCTGTCGGCGCCGAACTCGGCGAGGAGCCAGCCGTGACCCTCGGGCAGCGATTGGCGCGCTCTCAGATGAGCGTGCTTGAGCTTCATGAAGTCGATGAGCTTCTGGTCGAGCCCTTCGAGCCCGACCGGCTCATGCCTGAGGAGCAGGGGAACGGCGTCGCCCGCAGCATAGATGTCGGGAAAGCCCGCGACGACGAGGACACGGACGGGCGGGCTGTGGACGAGGCGAACTCCTGCCTTGAGCACGGCGACGCAGGTGCCCTCGCTGCCGACCAGCGCGCGCGCCACGTTGAAGCCATTCTCGGGCAAGAGCTCGTCGAGATTGTAGCCGGAGACGCGGCGCGGGATCTGCGGATAGCGCTCGCGAATGAGCGCGGCATAGCGCCAGCGCAGCGCGTCGAGGCGGCGATAGATCTCGCCGCGCCGCCCGCCCGCGGCGATGATCGCCTTGAGCTGCTCCTCGCTCGTCGGCCCCACCCGCATCCTGAGGCCGTCATAGGTGATGACATCGAGCTCCAGGATATTGTCGGCGGTGCGGCCGGCCATCACCGAATGGACGCCGCAGGAATTGTTGCCGATCATCCCGCCCAGCGTGTTGTGGTTATGCGTCGAGGGATCGGGGCCGAAGGTCAGGTGGTGCTGTTCGGCCGCATCCCGCAGATGGTCGAGCACCACCCCCGGCTCGACCCACGCCATCCGGCGCTCGCGGTCGATGGTCAGGATATGGTTCAGGTATTTCGTGTAATCGACGACGACGGCGGTGTTGCAGCATTGCCCGGCCAGGCTCGTGCCGCCGCCGCGCGACAGAAAGGGCGCGCGATGACGCCGGCACAGCTCCATCGTGGTGACGACGTCCTGGATGCTGCGCGGGATGACGACGCCGATCGGCACTTGGCGGTAATTCGACCCGTCGGTGGCGTAGAGGGCGCGATCGCCATCGGAGAAGCGCACCTCGCCGGCGATGCGGGAGCGGAGCGCGCGGGCGAGCCGCGCGGCGTCGCGCTCGCTATAGGGAATGAACTCCGCCGCCTCGCGCTCGGTCGTCGATGCCTTGCGTGCGGCACGGCCGCGTGGAACTTGCCGCGTTGGCGAGACAACCGCATCCATGACGCTCATCGATTTTCTCCCGTATTGGTGCTCCTTCTCCGCCCTTCAGGGCGGAGAAGGTTGGGATGAGGTGGGTGGCAGGACTTCTCGGCGAGCGCCCTGGAATCCCCCACCTCACCTTGCCTCTCCGCCCCCGAGGGCGGAGAGGGAATGGCTAAGCAAGAGCCTGCTACACCAGCTCCCGCACCGTGTCCGATGCGACCGTCAGGGCGATCTTGCCGCGGTTGGGCGTGCCGCGCGCGAGCGACTCGGCAAAATGCAGCGCCTGCTCGGCCTTGATCTTGGGCGGCATCGGCGGCTCGTTCTGATCGACGACGCATTCGATCACCACCGGCCCGGGCGTGTTCAGGGCCTCGTCGAGGATGCGGCCGCAGTCCTCCGGCCGCTCGATGGTGAAGCCGCGGGCGCCGCAGGCGCGCGCGAAGGCGGCGAAGTCGATGGGGTGGAGGTCGCAGACATATTCGGGATTGCCGAGGAAGACCATCTGCTCCCATTTGATCTGGCCCAGGCTGTTGTTCTTGATCAGCACGACCTTGATCGGCAGGTTGTGCTTGACGGCCGTTGCCATCTCGCCCATCAGCATGGTGAAGGCGCCGTCGCCGACGAAGGCGATCACCTGACGATCGGGATATGCCGCCTGCGCGCCGATCGCATAGGGGAGGCCGCAGGCCATGGTCGCGAGATTGCCGGAGAGCGTGAACATCTGGTTGCCGCGGATCGGCACATGGCGTGCGACCCAGGTGGTGACGGTGCCCGAATCGGTGGCGATGATGGCGTCGTTGCTGAGGCGCTTGCCGAGCTCATGCGCCACCACTTGCGGCTTCATCGGCATGTCGCGGCGCGTGCCGCGTTCCTCCATGAGGCTTTTCCAGTCCTTCATCTCGGACTGCGCTTTCTCGAGCCAGGAGCGGTCGGCTTGGCGGTCGAGGAGCGGAATGAGGCGGCGCAGCACGCGGATCGAATCGCCGACGAGGCCGATCTCGACAGGGTAGCGCAGCCCGATCTTCTGCGGATCGATGTCGATCTGCACGCAGCGCGCCCGGCCGGGCTTGGGATAGAATTCGATATAGGGGAAGCTGCTGCCGACGATGAGCAGTGTCTCGCAGCCTTCGAGCGCATCCTGCGACGGCCGGGTGCCGAGGAGACCGACGCCGCCCGTGGTGTAGGGGCTCTCATCGGGCACGCAGGCCTTGCCGAGCACCGGCTTGCAGATCGGCGCGCCGAGGATCTCGGCGACCTCCTCCAGCTCTTTGCCGGCGCCGAGCGCGCCACGGCCGGCGAGGATCACCGGTTTCTTTGCCGCGTTCAGAATATCGGCGGCGCGGCGCAGCGCCTCGTCGCTCGGAATATGCGCGCTGTCGGCCCAGACCTCGGAGACGTGATGCGGCAGGTTGCGCGCCGAGCGCTCGGCCTTGCCGATCGGCATCGATTGGAAATCGACGGGAATGGTGACATGCGCCACGCCGTGATAGGCGAGCGCGGTGCGGCAGGCGAGCTCGACGCAATTCTCGACATGCGCCGGCCCCATGACGCGCACATTGTACTTGGCGACGTCCATGAAGAGCTTGTCGAGCTCGACATCCTGCTGGGTGTAGGTGTCGAGGAGATCGTGGAACTGCATGCCGGTGATCGCCAGCACCGGGACACCGTCGAGCTTCGCGTCATAGAGCCCGTTCAACAGATGGATGCCGCCGGGTCCCGAAGTCGCGAGGCAGCAGCCGAGCCGGCCGGTGAACTTCGCATAGCCGCAGGCCGCGAAGGCCGCGGCTTCCTCGTGCCGCACCTGGATGAAGCGGACGCGGTCCTTGTATTTGCGCAGCGATTCGATGATCCCATTCACGCCGTCGCCGGGAATGCCGAAGACCGTATCGATGCCCCAATCCATGATGGTTTCGACGAGAACATCGCCGGCGGTCTTGGCCATGTGAGGCTCCTCATAGCTCGGGTGAACCATTGCAGCGCGAGGCGCCGGCGGCCCGCAGCCACCGCCGTCCCTCGGCTTGCTTAACGCGGAGGTTTTGCCGTCGTTCCGGCGCCGGGAGTTGACGCGGGTACCCTCGCCCATGAGAGTGGGAAAGGGCCATAGGGCGCTTCTATTGAGAGGGACGACCCGGAAACATGGAGAATGCGCGGTCTTCGCCATCCACGGCCGGCGCCGATATCGCCGCCATCCGCCAATCCGTCGCGGCGCTTTGCGCGCGCTTTCCCGGCGAGTATTGGCGCAAGCTCGACCGCGAGCGGGCTTATCCCACGGAGTTCGTGCGCGCGCTCACCGAGGCGGGGTTCTTGGGCTGCCTCATTCCCGAGGCCTATGGCGGCAGCGGCTTGGGGCTGAGCGCCGCCGCCGCGATCCTCGAGGAAGTCCATAAGAGCGGCTGCAATGGCGCGGCGTGTCATGCGCAGATGTACATCATGGGGACGCTGCTGCGTCACGGCAGCCCGGCGCAGAAGGCGCAATATCTGCCAGGGATCGCCTCGGGCGAGTTGCGGCTTCAGGCTTTCGGCGTCACCGAGCCGAGCGCTGGCACCGACACGACGTCCATCCGCACGACGGCGCAGCGCCAAGGCGACCGCTATCTCGTCAACGGCCAGAAGGTATGGACCTCGCGCGCCGAGCATTCCGATCTCATGCTGCTGCTCGCGCGCACCGCGCCGCGCGAGGAGAAGAAGCGCGCCGACGGCATCTCGGTCTTCCTGGTCGATCTGCGCGAGGTGCGCGGCAAGTCGGTAACCATCCGCCCGATCCGCACCATGATGAACCATGCGACGACGGAGATCTTCTTCGACAATCTCGAAGTGCCCGCCGCCAATCTCATCGGCGAGGAGGGCAGGGGCTTCCGCTACATTCTCGACGGCATGAATGCCGAGCGCATCCTGATCGCCGCCGAATGCATCGGCGATGCCCGCTGGTTCATCGCCAAGGCGAGCGATTACGCCAAGAGCCGGGTCGTCTTCGGCCGGCCGATCGGGCAGAATCAGGGCGTCCAGTTCCCGATCGCCAAGGCCTATGCCGCGAGCGAGGCGGCGGCGCTCATGGTCGAGCGGGCGGCTGAGCTCTATGAGGCCGGTCAGCCCTGCGGCAAGGAAGCCAATATGGCGAAGTATCTTGCGGCCGACGCCTCATGGCAGGCCGCCGATATGTGCCTACAGACGCATGGCGGCTTTGGCTTTGCCGAGGAATACGATGTCGAGCGCAAATTCCGCGAGACCCGGCTCTATCAGGTGGCGCCGATCTCGACCAACCTGATCCTTTCCTACATTGCCGAGCATGTGCTGGGATTGCCGCGGTCTTATTAGTCGGAGCAGCACGGCAGATCAGAACAGATCAAGAACTCGTGATTTGACAGTCGTACGCACATAGCGTATAGCGTCGGTCGACCCGCGCCGGAGGTGAGCGACGGATGGTTCCATGCCCATGTTTCGGCTGACGCAGCGAGGCGGTGATGGGCTTTGCTGCGACGCAAGCGGCGTGGCGCTTGGACCCGTAGCGTTGGTGGAGGCGGCGGAAGCGAACGGACGCTGCGTTTACCGGGTGCGCCCGGCAGAGGAGATCGCCCGCGCCTTGGCGCTTGCCTGCGATCCCTTCACGCCCGACGATCTCGCCCGCCGCCTTTCCGGTCTTGAGGTCGCCGCCCGCGCGCTCGAAGCGGGCGACATGGCGAAAGCCGCGGCTGCCACGGTGCTGCGGAAGCTGCCGCCGCTCACGGTTGGCGCGATGGCCAAGCTGGCGCGCGATCCCGCGCTCAAGAAATACAGCCCCGATCAGCCGCGCGACGAGCGCGGTCGCTGGACGAGCGGCGCAAGCGGTGCCGATGCAAGCGATGACAAGCCGGGCCAGCCTCATGATCTTGATCCGCGCACGGCCGATCTCATCAGAGTCGGCTACAAGGTCGATGAGAGTGGCGTCTTCGGTCCCGGTGCCCACCCCCGCGGAAATTGAGGCGGCGCACGATGTGGCGCGACAAGTTGCTGCTTCCAACGATACCCGCCCTCGTCTTCACCGCGGCCGTACTGATCCCCATGTACATCATGGTGCTCGGTCCCTTGACCGTGTACTGGCCATTTGGTGATCCCTGCACCACCGCGATCAGAGGCAAGATATCCAATCTATCGGGCTTCGATTTCGAGACGACCAGTACGGAATGCAGTGCGGTCGCTCATTGGGGATGGACAAGCGTGTTCGTCTCGGCGGCGGGCGATCGAAAGAAAACGCTGTTGTTCAAATACGACCCGGCGGTTGACGAGATGCCGGTGATCTCCGTTGCCGATCGCACCCACATCACGATTGCCGTCCTGCGCGTCTCGGAGCTGATTTTTCAGATGCACGACTGGGGAGACGTCCATATCGAATATCAGATCGGACACGTCGGGCCATATGATCAGCCCGCGGATTGGCGGTGATGCATGGCGACAGGTTACAAGCATGAATTCTTGCAGAACGAAGCCAATTTTGCCGCTCGGGCATCCAGCGGCGTTCTGTATCCCTGCTTTTCGCAGGGATGACGGCGAAGATATTGGACCGTAGGTCGGCCTACAGCCACGACACCCGGTATTTCTCGGTCAGCGTCCGCCCGCGCTTGCGCGCGCTGCGCCGCGCCCGCCGCTCGCGGTATTCAACCCAGGCCACATCGGCCGACAACACGCCGCCGACCAACAGGATCGCCCATCCGACGCTCGACATCTCGGCACCCACTCCGGTTGCGTTCCTCTTGAAACGCCAACACGTCGCCGATGGGTTTAGTTGCGCGAGATCCGTTTACGCTGCGCGCGGCCTCTGCCGATCATCCGCGCGCGGGAAAATTGAGCTCGATCATCACCTGATTGGGGTCTTCGAGGAAGAGCTGGCGGATCGCGGCGCCCGGCACGTCGCGCTCGTTGAAGCTCACGCCCAACCGGCGAAGCTTCTCGCGCATGCCGTCGAAATCGTCGGCCGTGAAGGCGACATGGTCGAAATTGCCGGTATTGGGCGCCTCGCCGCCGCCGATGCCGTCGCTCTTCGGCACCAGATGGACCACCGCCTGCTCGCCGCAATAGAGCCAATAGCCGGGAAAGCGCAGGGGTGGGCGCGGGCCGGGCGCGAGGCCGAGCACGTCGTTGTAGAAATCCCTGGTGCCCTCGAGATCATCGGTGCGGACGGTGACGTGGTTCAATTGCGTGAGCGGCATGGCCTTCCTCCGACGTCGCTAATAGGATTTGGGCAATCCTAGCACCCGCTCGGCGATATGGCAGAGCACGAGCTGCGGGCTCACCGGCGCGATGCGCGCGATCTGGGCTTCGCGCAGATAGCGCTCGACATGATATTCCTGCGCATAACCGAAGCCGCCATGCGTCAGGACCGCGGTCTCGCAGCTCTTCCACGCGGCTTCCGCGGCGAGATATTTGGCGGCGTTGGCCTCGGTGCCGCAGGGCTCATCGGCATCGTACAGTGCCGCGGCGTGGCGCATCATGAGCTCGGCCGCCTTGAGCTCGGCCCAGCATTGGGCGAGCGGATGCTGGATGCCCTGGTTCTGTCCGATCGGCCGGCCGAAGACGATTCGCGTCTTGGCGTAATCGGCCGCACGGCCAAGCGCGGCGAAGCCCAGCCCCACCGCTTCCGCGGCGATCAGGATGCGCTCGGGATTCATGCCGTGGAGGATGGCCTGGAAGCCCCGGCCTTCCTCGCCGACGAGGTCGGCGCGCGGCACGCGCAAGCCGTCGATGAACAGCATGTTCGAATCGACCGCCTTGCGCCCCATCTTCGGGATCTCGCGCACCTCGACGAAGCGGCGGTCGAGATCGGTGTAGAAGAGGCTGATGCCCTCGGCGGGCTTGCGCACCTGGTCGAGCGGCGTGGTGCGCGCCAAGAGCAGCATCTTATGCGCGACCTGCGCCGTCGAGATCCAGATCTTGCGGCCGGAGACGACATAGTGATCGCCCTCGCGCATGGCCTTGGTCTTGAGATGCGTCGTGTCGAGGCCGACATCGGGCTCGGTCACGGCAAAGCATGCCTTCTCCTCGCCGCGGATGAGCGGCGGCAGGAAGCGGCGCTTCTGCTCGGAGGTGCCGAACTTCACCACCGGGTTGAGGCCGAAGATATTCATGTGGAGCGCCGAAGCGCCGCTGAAGCCGGCGCCCGACTCCGCCACCGCCTGCATCATCACCGCGGCCTCGGCGATGCCCAACCCCGCGCCGCCATGCTCCTCCGGCATGGCGATGCCGAGCCAGCCGTCCTTGGCGACGGCGGCATAGAACTCCTCGGGAAAGCCGCCCTGGCGATCCTTGTTGAGCCAGTAATCATCGCCGAAATCGGCGCAGAGCCGCAGGATCGCCTCGCGGATGCGAAGCTGCTCGGGTGAAAGCGCCGTCATGCGACGGCGATTCCCCCCACCTCACCTAACCTCTCCGCCCCCAGGGGCGGAGAGGGAGGGACCCGCGAAGCGGGAGGGTGAGGTGGGGCCGATGATTGGTGACGGCTCAGCCACGACTGCCGCTACACCTGCTGGATCGCCGAGAGCAGCCAGTGGCCGCCGGGGCTGCGGGCGAAGGTCCACATCTCCTGGGCGTCGCTCGGATGCTGCGGGTCGCCCTCGACCAGCCAGCCGGGCTGGCCAGGCTCGCGGTCGGTGCGTACCGTGTAGTCGATGGCGCGCCAGTGGAGCAGCGCCGTCGCATATTGCAGCGCGCCCTCATCCCAGGCCTCGCGCACATCGCCGTTGATGAGTTCGACCTGCTCCACATGGTTCTCGACGCCCTGGCTCGAATTGCCGGCGAGCTCCTCGCCGAAATAGGAGAGCATCTCGGGCGTCACGTAATGGCTGAGCGCGCGGAGATCGCCTTTGCTCCACGCCCCCTGCACCGCTTTGAGGATCGCCTCGAAGGCGGCGTAATCGGTCTCGCTGACGGTGAGCGGCCGGCTGCCGCTCGGCATTCCGCCGCCACCGCCGCCATAGCTCGACCGCGGGCTCTGATAGCCCATGCCGCCGAGGTCGGGGCTGGTGAGCGGGAAGCCGCGGCCGCGGAACAGGCGAAAGGCGAACCAGATCAGGCCGATGATGATGAGCCAGGAGAACAGCGAGCCGAAGACGCCGCCGCCATAGCCGTAGCCATAGCCCCAATGCGGGAAGAGCAGGCTGCCGAGCCAGGAGCCGAAGAAGGCGCCGCCGAGGCCGGTGAGGAAGGGATGATTCTGCGCGAAGGAGCCTTGCCCGCCGTAATAAGGCGAGTTGGGCTGGCTCTGCGGCGTGATGCTGCGGTTGAGCGGCTGCGCGCCGTTACTGTTGTTCCAGGTGCGCGAGCCCATGCTGCCCTGGCTCGAATACCCCATGCTGCCGCCGGGCCGCGCGCTGCCGCCGGCGCGCGCATCGGCCAAGCTCGGCGTGAGCAGCAACGACATGCACAGCAGCGCGAAGAAGATTTTCCGCCATTTGCTCATGGGAGTCCTTCAAGGGCGACGCGAGGAACGGCCCCCTATATCTCGGGAGGCCGGGTTTGTCATGCAAGATCGGGCAGGAGCGGGCGTTCAGCTCTTCGGTCGGAGATCGATCACGCGCTTGGCCTTGCCGATCGAGCGCTCGATGCGGCCGACCGGCACGATCTCGACCGCGGCGGTCACGCCGATGAGCGACTTGATGTCGTGCTGGAGCTTGGCTCCGAGCCGCTCGCCGCCCTCGCCGCCGGGCCTGAGCTCCGCCACCACCTTCAATTCGTCGAGCTGCCGCGGCCGGCTCAGCTCCAGCACGTAATGCCCGGAGAGAGCGGGCTCCCTCAGGATCAGCTCCTCGACCTGGCTCGGGAAGACATTGACGCCGCGGATGATCAGCATGTCGTCGCTGCGACCGGTGATCTTCTCCATGCGCCGCATCGAGCGCGCCGTACCGGGCAAGAGCCGCGTCAGGTCGCGCGTGCGATAGCGCACCATCGGCAGCGCTTCCTTGGTGAGGGTCGTCAGCACGAGTTCCCCGACGCTGCCATCGGCGAGCACCGCGCCCGTCGCGGGATCGATCACCTCGGGATAGAAATGATCCTCCCAGAGATGGAGCCCGTCCTTGGTCTCGATGCATTCCGAGGCGACGCCCGGCCCCAGCACCTCGGAAAGTCCATAGAGGTCGAGCGCGTGCATCCCCATGCGGCTCTCGATCTCCTGGCGCAGCGCATTCGTCCAGGGCTCGGCGCCGTGCATGCCGATCTTGAGCGAGCTCGCCCGGGGGTCGAGGCCCTGGCGCTCGAACTCGTCGGCGATCGCCAGCATGTAGGAGGGCGTCACCATGATGATGTCGGGCCGGAAATCCCGGATGAGCTGGACCTGCCGCTCGGTCATGCCGCCCGACACGGGAACGACGGTGCAGCCGAGCCGCTCGGCCCCGTCATGCGCGCCCAAGCCTCCCGTGAAGAGGCCGTAGCCGTAAGCGTTGTGGACGAGATCGCCGGCGCGCCCGCCCGTCGCGCGGATGCAGCGCGCCATGAGATCCGCCCAGGTATCGAGATCCTGCCGTGTATAGCCCACGACGGTGGGCTTGCCCGTGGTGCCGCTCGAGGCGTGAAGGCGGAGCAGCTTCTCGCGCGGCACGGCGAACATGCCGAAGGGATAGGTGCGGCGCAGATCGTCCTTGGTGGTGAAGGGGAATTTGGCGAGGTCGGCGAGCTCCTTGAGGTCTTGGGGTGCGACGCCGAGCGCGTCGCATTTCCCGCGGAAATGCCCGACATTGTCATAGGCATGGCGGAGACTCGCCTTGAGCCGCTTCAACTGCAGCGCGGCAATCTCGTCCCGGCTTGCGATCTCGATGGGCTCGAGCGTACTGCGCGCTGGCGGCGCGACGGGCGGCAAGGCCACGCTCACGACCCGCCCTCCATCTCGAAAAGCATCCGCGCCATGTCCGTTCCTCCCGCCGCGAGCCTCCTACGCCCTCGCCGCTCCGTCAAGGCGCACCGCCCAGCCGTGTCGAGGCCCAATACTCAGCCTGTGCACCACCAAGGACTCGGGCCTTGTTCACAATAATTAACAAATATTAACGTTTGTAAATAGACTATTGGCGAGACCTACAGTAAATCTCAACCAGATGGTTAAACGATTCGCAGTAATTTCACCTCGAAACACCCTTTTGAGTTATCGCAATGTCACGCCGATGTGCTTACGCTAAATATGAGGGAGGGCAAGCGCCTTAGTGGAGGTCAAGATGACCTACAGCATCATGGTAGTAGAAGACGAAGACGATGTGCGGGATCTCGTTTCCGCCTCATTGCGCGATCACGGTTTCTCGGTGCTCGCCGTCCCAAATGCTGAAGTCGCACTGCAAATTCTCAAGGAGCAGGTCAAGTTCGATTTGCTCTTCACCGATATCATCATGCCCGGCACGCTCAACGGCTTCGAGTTGGCGGACCGCGCGAAGGAGCTGCAGCCCGATCTGAAGGTGCTCTACGCCACTGGCTTTGCGAATTTGCCCGAGCGGGCCGCCGGGGCGCTCCATGGCCGGCTCATCCGCAAGCCGTACCGTCCCGCCGAGATCGCGTCCGAGGTGCAGCACACGCTCAAGCATTGAGGCGCGGTTCCGCCGGCGGGGGCTGGCGTCCCCGCGGATCGGCCGGCCGATCCTTGCGCATGGCTCCGCCGTTCACCATCTCATCACCGATCTTTGCCTTCGCGTAAGGCGCGCCGCGGGCTACCTTGGCGATCAGGAAGCGTGGTCGGCAACTTTGACGCGGGCGGGTCGTTAAGATCTAAACCGCGCGGACCCATGATTGCCGCCGGCGCTGCGGAGGAGGGCCTGGCCCCTATGAGATCGATCTCTCCAGAGCCCGCGCCGGTCGAGCGGGCCCGCGAAGACCTGTCGCGCCGCTATGGCGAAGTGCGCCGCCGCACGGCCGCGCTCGCCGCGCCGCTCTCGCCGGAAGACCAGACGATTCAGTCGATGGCCGATGTCAGCCCGACCAAATGGCATCTGGCGCATACGAGCTGGTTCTTCGAGACCTTCCTGCTCCAGCCTTTCCTGCCGCGCTATCGCGCCTTCGATCGCGATTACGGCTATCTCTTCAACTCCTATTACGAGGCGGTGGGGACGCGCCATCCGCGGCCCGAGCGCGGCCTCCTGTCCCGTCCCGGGGTCGCCGAGATCGCGCGCTATCGCGCCCATGTCGATGAGGCGATGGGGCGCCTCATGACGCGCCTCGACCACCGCGTGGCGCCGCTCGTCGAGCTCGGCCTCCATCACGAGGAGCAGCATCAGGAGCTGATCCTGACGGACATCAAGCATGTCCTGTCGCTCAATCCCCTGCGGCCAGTCTATCGCCCAGCGCCTCGCTCGGCGGGCGCGCCGGCGCCGGCCTCCTCTTGGGCCGATTTCGCCGGCGGCTTGCGCCAGATCGGCCATGGCGGGGACGGCTTCGCCTTCGACAATGAGGGGCCGCGGCACAAGGTGTGGATCGAGCCCTTCCGGCTGGCGACGCGGCCCGTCACCTGCGGCGATTATCTCGTCTTCATCCAGGCCGATGGCTATCGGCGGCCGGAGTTCTGGCTGTCCGATGGCTGGGCCACGGTCCAACGCGAAGGCTGGCAGGCGCCGCTCTATTGGCAGCGCCGCGAGAGCGGCTGGTCGATCTTCACGCTCGCCGGCGAACGGCCGCTCGACCCGGCGGAGCCGGTCTGCCATGTGAGCTTCTACGAGGCCGACGCGTTCGCGTTG
>Ga0209062_1004052_pt1 | contig 15961 bp, 14 predicted proteins | sample Coa_R2_2_FD_187158 | JGI IMG/M metagenome (GOLD analysis project Ga0209062, IMG submission 187158) | Surface soil microbial communities from Centralia Pennsylvania, which are recovering from an underground coalmine fire - Coalmine... | ecosystem: Environmental > Terrestrial > Soil > Unclassified... | reverse complement strand
GCTCAATGGTACGTCGCCCGCGTAGCGCTGAGAAATAGGTAAAGTGGGCTATCTCGGGCCGGCGTGTGGTCGGCCTTCAGGGAAGACCCACCGCCGCCGGTTGTGGCTGATGTAGGTGCGGATCATTGTGCGTGGCGAGTCTCAGCCCCGGCACCTCGCGCCGCAGCGTGGCGATGAACGTGGCCATCCCCCGCTCTTGGCCAAGGGGCGGGGCCACCGATTTCGCCAGCATCTCACGGTCGATGTTCAGCGTGCGCAACTGTATCTCGTTGGCGCCGGTCCGCCGCACCAGATCGATCAGGGCTTCCGTTTCACCCTCGCAGTCGATGTAGCCGGGAAAGACCAGCAGATTGATCGCCACCGTCAGTCCATAGCCGCGCGCAATGGCGATAGAGCGCTCCACGTTCTCTATGCTGTAGCCCCGCGGACGATAGTAGGCATCATAGCCGGCAGGGTGCGCGGAAAAGAGGCTGACGCGCATGCGGCCAAGGCCGGTCCTGCACAGTTCTTCGACCCCGCGGTAGTTCCAGCCGTTCGTATTGATGTTGATGATGCCCCGATCGGTCTGTCGCCGTATCAGGCGTACCGCCTCGACCAGCACAGGCGCGCGATTGAGCGGATCTCCCTCACAGCCCTGGCCGAATGAGACCATCGTGCCGCCGCCCTCGAAGTGGCGTACGGCGAGGTCGGCGATTTCTTCCGCACCCGGCGCGAAGTCGAGGCGCACCTGTGGAGAGGGCACCGGTCCGTCCTGTTCGGAGATGCAGCCGATGCAGCGAGCGCTGCAGCGCGGAGAGACGGGGATGGCCCCTTCCCATCGCCGATAAAACACGTTCTGAGCCGTGTAGCAGCCGTACGCCAGGGCGCAGGTCTCCAACTGCCTGTACAGCCTGTTCTCGGGATGCCGTGCCCGCATGGTGGCGATATGCGTCCTGAGCGCGCGCGTGTTGAAATCGCTCGGCCTCCATGTCGCGGCGTCGTCTACAGGCACCGCCGCGGCGTACAGGCGGCCATTGCGCGCTGCCACCGCCGTGTAGCCGAACAACGGCAGGTGTGCGGCACCCGCTTCCTTGGCGTAGGCCGGCAGGAACAGGCGCGCCACTCCGGTGGGCAAGAGGGCACCCACCGCCAGGTCCCTGCCGCTGCGCAGTGACACGGTGTTGCCATCGGCATCGGCTCCAAGCGCCGTGCAACCGGGCAGCATGCAGAGCGTTGCGCCCTCCGGCAGCGGAATCAGGCGCCCCAGCAAGCGCGTGCCGCCGAACGTCCCGCCGAGCGGCCTCAAGGTGGGATGCTCGCGCATGTTGCCCTGAGGATCGCTGTACACCAGGCGCCATTCTGACATGTTCGGCATCTCCGATCGGGCGATGGGCCATCCGTCTCCCGTGAAGTGATCCCACGCGACCTCCTGCGCATGGCCGCGCCGGCCAGTCAGTGGGTGGATGCCCGGCTTGCTCGCGTGCCATCCGCCCTCGTCATGTTACCGCACCAGGCGGACGTCAATAGCGACGGGCCCGCACGAGAAATCCCACGTTTCCACGCGGGAAGCGCGTCCTGGCGGACCGCTACCCGGGAAACCCCGGGATTCATCCCGGGGAGCACGTCATGTTCGGCCCGTCCGCGAGCCTGTCGAGCGGCCGGGCGTCCGCCCGCAGGTGGCCGCCCGTGGGCCAAGCGGTGGGCTTCAGGCCACCCTCGGGTGGTACAGGAGCGGGTTGAAACCCGCGGCTGGGCGCAACATGCCCCACTCCCCGGACTGAAGTCCGGGGTTTCTACGGTACGGCGCAACATGCTGCCCGCGCCTATTGACGAACGCCTCTACCTCGGCTGGAGCTATACTGTGTGGTAGTAGGAGGGACAGGCTACATGACTCGCACTATCACGATCTCCGTTGCGCAAATGCCCGTGGTGGGCAACGATCCCGACAGTAACCTCGAAACCGCCGCCCGCGCCGTGGGAGAGGCGGCTCGGCGCGGCAGCGACGTGGTCATTTTGCCCGAACTCTGGACCAGCGGCATCGCCCTGCGCGAGGCCACGTCGCAGCGGGCCATCGATGCCTTCGACGCCGTTGGCGCCATGCGCGGCATGGCCCATACCGATCGCATCGCCGTCGCGGGTTCCATGTTGCTGCGCGATGGCGACCACTACCATAATGTCTTGCTGCTGGTGGACGCGGCGGGTGAAATACTGGGCCGTTACGAGAAGATTCACCCCTTCACGCCCATGGACGAGCATCTGTACGTCGCTCCGGGCGACGACGTGGTGTCCTGCGACACGCCCTGGGGCCGCATCGGTCTGGCCGTCTGCTATGACCTTCGGTTTCCCGAGTTGTTTCGGCGGCTCACCGACGCCGGGGCGGAGCTGATCATCTTGCCGGCGGAGTGGCCGCACCCGCGCCTGGAGCACTGGAAGACCCTGACGCGCGCACGGGCCATCGAGAATCAGTGTTTCTTCGTGGCCGCCAACGCGGCCGGGACGCAGGGCCGCTACCACTTCTGCGGGCACTCGGCGGTGATCGACCCGTGGGGCCAGTCCGTGGCCGAGGCCGGCGAAGAGGCGACTGTCCTCACCGCGACCGTCGATCTCGACGAGGTAGCCGCCACACGTGAACGGTTTCCGGCCTTGAAGGATCGCCGCCTGCGGCTATGAGCACTGTCGTCTCGCCCCCAACCCCTAGCCTCGCCGGCGAGCTCTCCGCCCTGCTGGGACCCGACCAGGTGCTCACGAGCGACTACGATCTCACGCTGTACGAATACGACGCGTCTTCGTTGACGCGTGCGCACCCGGACGCAGTTGTGCTGCCGCGGACGACGGACCAGGTGAGCGCGGTGATGAAGCTGTGCTACGAGCGCGGGCTGCCCTGTACGCCGCGCGGCGCGGGAACCGGCCTCAGCGGCGGATCGGTGCCGTGCGAGGGCGGCGTGGTGCTGTCCTTTGCCCGCATGAACCGCATCCTGGACATCGATCCGGACAACCGCTTCGCGGTCGTTCAGCCCGGGGTCATCAATCTGCAGCTCTCCGAGGCGGCGCGACGCCATGGCCTGTACTACGCTCCCGATCCCTCCAGCCAGCGCGTCTGCACCATCGGCGGAAACGTCGGCGAAAACTCCGGTGGGGCACACACGCTGCTGCACGGCGTGACGACCAACCATGTGTTGGGGCTGGAGGTTGTCTTGCCAACCGGAGAAGTGATCACCTGCGGTGGCCCGGAGGAGGACAGCCCGGGGCTGGATCTGCGCGGCTTGTTCGTCGGCGCTGAAGGCACGCTCGGCGCGGTGACGACGATCTGGGTGCGCCTCAGCCCCTTGCCCGAAACGACCCGCACCATGCTGGCGGTCTTCGACCACACGAACGCCGCGAGCGAAGCGGTGTCGGCGGTCGTGGCCAATGGCGACGTCCCGGCGGCCATGGAGATGCTCGACAACGCGGCGATCCAGGCTGTCGAGCTCGCCTACCACGCCGGTTACCCGACCGACGCGGGCGCGGTCCTGTTGATCGAGGTCGAAGGTGTTGCCGAGGGACTCGACGAGCATGCCGCGGCCATCGCCGCCATCTGCGAAGCGCAAGGCGCGCGCGAGGTGCGCATCGCGGCGGATGCCGTCCAGGCCCAGAAGCTGTGGTCGGGCCGCAAGGGAGCGTTCGCGGCCATGGGGCGCCTCAGCCCCGACTATTACACCATGGACGGTGTCATCCCCAGAAGCCGCCTGCCCGATGTGCTGGAGCGAGTGGCGGAGGTCGGCCACCGCTACGATCTGCGCATCCCTAATGTCTTTCACGCCGGCGACGGCAACTTGCACCCGCTGATATTGTTTGATGCGTCCGACCCGGAGCAGGCGCGGCGCGTGCATCGTGCCGCGGATGAGATCTTGCAGGCCTGCGTCGAAGCGGGCGGGAGCTTGACCGGCGAGCACGGCGTGGGGCTGGAAAAGAACGCGCTGATGCCGTTGGTCTTCGGCCCGGACGACCTCGAACAGATGCGACGCGTGCGCAGGGCAGTCGATCCGAAGCTCATCTGCAATCCGGGCAAACTGTTGCCGACGCCGGGCAGGTGTGCCCGTGAAACGGGCCGCTCGCGAGCCAGCGCCGGCTGGTGAGCGTAGTGGATGCCCATCTGTTCACGTTCGGCGGCAACGGGGGCCGGCAGGGATGCCGGCGGCGTCGGCCCGCAGGCCGCCGCCAGGAACACCGCCCAATGCACGACCTTTCCAGCGCCTACCTAGAGGGGCTTGTCCATCAGGTACTCGGGCTCTTCCACCCGCTGTAGCTGTCCGCGCAGGTCCACGTATTGCCACCGTCCTATCTCTTCGCGATAGACCCGATAGCCCAGACGCTCGTACAGGCGGCGTGCCCGGTCGTTGGTGATAGCCACGGCGATGCTGGCGAAGTGATACCCGCGCCAGCGCAGTTGCTCCTCCGCGGCTGCAATCAGTTCCGTGCCGATGCCAAGATTCTGAAACGGCTCGAAGACGCGCAGCGCAAAGAGGTAGCCCCGCGGATTCCCTCGGGTGCGATCCTCGACACAGAGGTTAACCTTAATGTGCCCAATCGGAAACGAACCAAGGACCGCAACCAGCCACAGCTTGCGGCCCGACGCGACGTCCTCTAGGTTTGCCTGCTCCATATTCCGTAAATGTGAGTAGGTACCGTACCACTCCAGTAACGGCAGGTCTGTAGGACGAACCTCCCGAATGACGTACTCGGCTTCCAGACGCACACGGCGTTGCCCGCGGCCCATAGTCCAGCATCACCCTTCGATCGCCAGAAATGTGACTCTCACGTATAGGGTACCCCGGTCCAACAGCCGGGTGGCGCCGTTCATCCGGAAGCCCTCGCGGGATTAGCTCCTGAGCCTGTTGCAATCATGAGGGGGGTGCACCGGTAGATGAGCCGACCTGAAGCCGCGAGTGATGCGGGCTATCTGATCCCCTGCCGCCCGGCAACCTTTTCAAGGGAACGAATCCAGGCATCGCGCTCCGGCCCGAGCGGCTCGGAGCTGTAGCGATAGTCTTGTTTGCGAATGTACTCGCTCAACTCGCCGACCAGATTGAGATACAGGTCACGCTGCAGGCTCAGCAGTTCGGCGAGTTGGCGGCGGTCGGCCACGGCATGGCGCGACCGGTCGAGGTGTACCAGGCACAGACCTCCCGACCTGACAAAGGCAGCCCGCATATCGTCGTCCGACAGGTAGGCCGCCAGGGCGGCGATGGCGAGCAACTCGAAATGATCGCGCGCGCGGCAGGCCGGACAGGTGGAATGGGGGTCAGAAACCGCCGGCGTGCGCGCGCCGCCCCGCCGGCGTACCAGACCCGCCAGGCGGCGCGGCGCGCGCCCCCCTGCCCCGACGTCCGGCAGCAGCGCATAGCCCTCCCCCGGCTGCAGCCGGCCGAGATCGTCGGCCACGTGCCGCAAGACGTCGCGATAGAGCAAGGCTGCGCCGAGTCCGGCGCCGAGGTCGCGCATCAGCCACGAGTGGACGTTGCAGTAACCCCGGGCGGCCACCACCCCATCGCGCGTCTCGGGATCGTTGACGCCCTCGTAGAGGACCGCTTCGAGGAAGCGCTTGACGACATCGAGGGAGAGGGCGCAGATGGGACAGCCTCCGGCCTCACAGGCCTCGCGCAACTCGTGGTACATGGTGTGCCGGGCGGGTGCCACTGGACGCTTCATCGGCCCCTCCCGCACGTGAGTTCGGTCACGCGTCCGCTTGCGGCCTGCCGGGTCATTCCTTCGGGATCTCGGTCATCCTGCCCGCGCCGACCGCCGGCGGCCAGCCCGCGGGCGGAACGTGAGCAGATGTGTCAGCCGATGCGTCGGGATGCGCAGCCGGGGTCGCCGCGGGCACTACCGCGGCTGCGCCGCCATCGTCTGGCCCGCTTGGCTGGAATCCGTAGCGCTGGGCCATGACGCGCCTGTAGATCAGGTCCACGGTGTCGACCAGCACGCCGAATACCGGCACGCCGAAAATAGCGCCCCACAGTCCGGCCACTTTGACGCCAAGCAGAAGGCCGAGGACCACCAGCAGCGGATGCATGCCGACCGCGGTCCCCATGACGCGCGGCGCCAGGAACTGCATGACCACCTGTTGTGAAGCCACCAACAGAAGCAGGAGGATCAGGAAGGTCGGCAGGTGGAAAGTGTGCGTCACCAGGTAGATGACGAGTGGCGGCACGACGGCGATGAAGGTGCCGATAAACGGGATCAACATCATAATCGCCGCGAACACGCCGATGAGCAACGGATAGCTGAGGGCAAAACGCAGGGCGATCAGATAGGTCAGGAAACCATACACCGTCGCCAGGATGATCTGGCCGCGCAGGTAACCGGCGAACTTGCGGTTGACGATTGCGCTGACTTCACCCATCACTTCGCCGACAACGGGCGGGAAATAGCCCGTGAAGCGGCGCATGAGCTTGGGGCCGTCAAGGGTCATGTAGAAGGCGAGCACGAGCACCACCACGAAGTTGATGAGCGCGCTGCTCAGGGCGCTGAATATATTGACCACATTGGTCGCGCCCACCAGAATATTGCCGGGCGCAAGGAACTGCAACGCCAATTTCTGCAGGCTCTTGCCCGCCGAAAGTACACCTTTTTGCACGCTGATGCTGTACTGGTTGGTAAAGTTGGTCACTTCTTTCTGGGAAACGTGGAGCTGGTCTACAAGGAAGCGCTGAATGGTCTGCGTGATGTTGGTGATGGCGACGTATATTTGGTTCTGCGTGCTCTGGTGGCTCAGCGTATCGACGAGATTCTTGGCCTGCGAGTAAATGCCCGGTATCAGTGCGACAAAGAGGATAATCACGGCCAATGCCAGCACCAGGTAGACGTACACGACGGCCAGGAGCCGTGGCAGGTGACGCTTTGTCAGAAAGTCGACCACGGGCGAGAGGAAGAACTGCAGCAGCCAGGCGGTGAAGAACAAGGCCACGATGTTGCCATTGTCCCGCAAAACGCCATAGGCCCAACCCGCGACGTAGATAGATGCTATGATCACCAGCAGAACGACAAGCGCGAAGAGCCAGCGCCGAAAGTTGGCACTCGTGGCCAACTGGTCGGCGTCGGGGAAGATTCGCGAGGTCACGCCCGGTCGTTTGCTCATCTTAAGCGCATCATAGCAGGTGTACCCGCACCGTACTACCGTATACTGTGGGTGGGTAGAACGCACGTGCTAGTGGGCCGGACGGTCTGGCAGATGGGAGGGGCCCGCGAGGATGGATCCTGAGGAAGAGGCGGTATCGTTCGCCGAGTTTCTGGCGCTTGCACGGGACGAAGGTCTGGTATCTCTCGAGGTACATGTGATACAGGCGGCGGACCCGGCCAGTGGGCGCGGCGCGCTGGTCAGCGCCGTGGCGCGATCGTCCCACAACGCATTCGCCGCCGTCGGCGAGGCGACGGCGGCCACCGCGCCATCGGAATGGCATCCCTACCTGACGACGCTGGCCGAGTTGCGCGCCAAGGCACGGGCGCTGCGCGAGCTGACCGGCCTGGAGCACGCGGTGCTCGAAGAGTTGAGCGTTCCCTATCAATCCTCGCCGGCAGCAGCCGCAGACCACCATCAACGGGCCGAGCGGTCACCGCTGCCGGCCGCCGTGCCCGTCGCGCCCAGACCCGCTCAGAGCCAGCCTGCAGCGTCGCGGCCGGCAGCGGCCACGGGCACGTCGCACCCCCCCGGCAAGTCGATGGCCGAACCACGCAAGACCGAGGCGGCCGACGAGCAAGAGGACCAGGACGAGATGTACGAGCCGCCGCGGCCGGCCGCCGCGCGTCCTTCGCAGGTCTCCGAGTCCGCGCAGACGGAGAGGCCCGATGAGGGCGCGGAGCCTGTTGGCGGCGGCATGGAGTCCGGCATGGAAGCCAAACTGCTACGCCTGGCCATGACAATTGCCGAACGCGAGGGCGAGAATCTGTCCGAGGCCGAAGCGCGCAAGAAGCTGGACGACTTCTTTATGCGAGCCTTCAAGCACCCGCTAAGCCGGGCCACGCAGCAGGAAGGCCAGCGCGTTGTCCACCGGCTGGCCAGCGACCTAGCCAGGCTGCGCCCGCGATCCGCCGACGAGTAGCTGCGCTGTAGCGCCGACGCGGTCTATAGTAAATCATGGCCCTGCATGTAGCGATCGACTGCCGCGTCGTGTCGCCCCATTTCCCGGGCATCGGACGCGCTACCCTGGAAACGGTGCAGGCCCTGGCTCAGAGCAACGTCGATGGCCGCATGACCCTGCTGTATGGGCCTGGCAACGCTCCGGAACCGCTCGCAAGCCTTGGTGCTCTGAAGCCCGTCGACCTGGTGCACATGTCGAGCTCCTTGCGCTCGGCTCAAGACCAGATTGAGCTGCCGCGGCTGCTCAGGCGGCTGCGCCCGGATGTCTACCACGCCACGTATTACGCGCTGCCGCTGGCAGTGCCGGGACGCGTGGTGGTCACCATCTACGATCTCATCCCGCGCCTGTTCCCGCAGTACTGGCCCAATCCGCTGGTCAGGCACGTCATCAACCTGTGGACCGCCCAGGCAGCCCGTCGGGCCGATGCCATCATCGCCTCCTCCGCCAGTACGGGCAAAGATATCGCCCGCCTACTGCCGGGCGCCGCCGGCAAGACGCACGTCGTTCCACTCGGCGTCAATCCAAAGACAGTGGAGAGCGGATCGCGCGAGCCGGGCCAGGGATATCTCCTGTACGTCGGCAGCAACAAGCCGCACAAGAACTTGCCGCGCCTGGTCGGCGCATTCGCCAGGCTGCCCCGGGACCGTGAAATCAGGCTGGTGATCGCCGGAGCATGGGACGACCGCTATCCGGAATCCAAACAGGCGGCCCGGCGCCTGGGCCTGGACGATCGCATCACCTTCGAGCACAGGCCTAGCGAGCAGCGCCTGGACGCCCTCTATCAGGGCGCCCTGGCCTTTGTGTTCCCCAGCCTCTACGAGGGGTTCGGACTCCCGGTCCTGGAGGCCATGGCCGCGAGTCTGCCGGTGGCTACCAGCGACCGTGGCTCACTGGCCGAGGTCGCCGGTGACGCGGCGCTGGTCTTCGACCCCACGCGGGAGGAGTCGATATGTGCCTGCATGGAGCGTTTGTTCGGGGACGGCGATCTGCGCGCTGACCTGCGCGCCCGCGGTCTGGAACAGGTGCGCCGGTATTCCTGGTCACACACCGCGTCCGGCACCTGGCAGGTGTACGAGCGCATCGCGGCGTCAGGCGGCAGGGAGTAGGATGCGCCCCGACCTACCGTCCAACGCCCAACTCCTAGCGCCTATTGCGGTGGGGACCTAACGTGCGCGTGGTTCACGTCTACAAGGACATATTCCCCATCAAGGGCGGCATCGAGAACTACGTGCTCGGTCTTTGCGCCCGCCTGCGCCGGAATCACGGGATCGACGCACAGATTCTCGTGGCCGGATTGGGCCGCACAACCGAGCAGGAGATCATAGACGGCGTGCCGACGACGAAGGCCGCGCGCCTGGCCACCGTGGCCTCAACCCCAATTAGTTGGGCGATGCCGCGGCTCCTGCGCGAGCTGAAGCCGGACCTGGTCCATCTGCATATGCCGCATCCGATGGGCGATGTATCCTACCTGCTGGCCGCCCACGCGATACCGATGGTCATTACCTATCACAGCGACGTGGTGCGGCAAGCCGGATTGCTGCGGGTCTATGGCCCGATCCTGGATCTGGTCTTGCGGCGGGCGCAGGCCGTCCTGGCAACCAGCCCCCAGTACAAAGCATCGTCTCCCTGGCTGCGCCGCCACCGGGCGCGCTGCCGCATCGTCCCTCTGGGGATCGACCAGGAGCGCTTCCGCCAGCCGGATGCCGCGACGCTTCGCCGGGCGGCAGAGCTTCGACAGAGATATGGGCCGCACGTGCTGCACTCGCATGGGGTCTTCCGCTATTACAAGGGTCTGCGCCACCTGGTCGACGCCATGCGGCTTCTGCCGGGGGCGCACCTCATGCTCACCGGCCAGGGTCCGGAGGAAGCGGCCCTCAAAGCACAGGTGAAACAGTACGGACTCGGCGAGCGCGTTTTCTTTCCCGGCCCGGTGAGCGATGAAGAGCTACCCGCCTATTTCCAGGCCGCCGACATCTATGTCTTGCCGGCCGTCGCGCGTAGCGAAGCCTTTGGCCTCTCCATGGTCGAGGCGCAGGCCACCGGCCTGCCCTGCATCTCCACAGACATCGGCACCGGCACCAGTTATGTCAACCTCCACGGGGTGACGGGCCTGGTCGTGGCGCCCGGCGACAGCGCCTCATTGGCCGGTGCCGCGCGCACGCTGCTGGACGATGCCGACCTGCGGCAGAGCATGGGCAGGCAGGGACAAAGGCGCGCCGCGGAGCTCTTCGACCTCGATGCCAGCGCGGCCGCGGTGATGGGGGTCTATCGCTCCGTCATGTCCCAGTAAGCCCGGGCCAACTGGCCGGACGAGCGAAGGACGATGCGCCGTAGCCTGAGATCGTTCAGGTCGCGGAGGCGCCCGCCAGCCACCTGGCGGCCTCCGCCGCTATCTCCTCGGGGACGTCGGCCGTGATCCTAACCTCTGCGCCCCGCACCGGCAGAATCCAGGAAACGCGACCGCCCGCGCTCTTCTTGTCCAGGCGAGTTGCGGACAAGAGCGCCGCGGCGTCGAGCGCAGGCAGCGGCCGCAGCAGGCCATAGGCCCGCAGCAGATCGTCTTGCCAGGCTACGAACGCCTGGTCGCACAAGCCCAGAGCGGCACCCATGCGCGCGGCCGCAGCCATGCCCCAGGCCACGGCCTCGCCGTGCAGGACGACGCCGTATCCCGCTACCCGCTCGATGGCGTGTCCGAAGGTATGGCCGTAGTTCAGAATGCGACGCAGGCCTTTCTCCAGTGGGTCTTCGGCCACCACCGCGACCTTGACCAGCACCGCCCGGGCCACGATCTCGGCCACCGCCAGAGGTTCGCGCGCCAAGAGCTCTGCTGGACGGCTCGCCAGCCTGTCCAGGAGGGCACGATCGCGGATCAGGCCGTGCTTGATGACCTCGGCGAGGCCGGCCACCCATTCGCGCTCGGGTAGCGTTTGCAACAAGGCGGTGTCCGCCACCACGAGGGCCGGCTGGTGAAATGCGCCCACCAAATTCTTTCCCTCCGGCAGGTCCACGCCGACTTTGCCGCCGATGGCGCTGTCAACTTGTGCTACTACCGTAGTAGGTACTTGCACCAGGCGCAGGCCGCGCATGAAGGTCGCGGCGGCGAAACCGGCCGTATCGCCGACCACGCCCCCGCCGAGGGCCAGCACCACGTCCGCCCTTTCCAGGCGCAGGGCGGCAAACGTGCCGTAGGCATCGGCCACGGTTGCCAGCGTCTTGTGGGTTTCACCCGCGGGCATCGTCCAGCGCTCTACCCGGAACCCGGCACCACGCAGCGCCTCGGTGAGCCGTTCGCCGCGGAGAGGCATCACATTGCTATCGCTGCACAGGACCAGGCGGCCACGCATGTCGAGGTGCCCCAGATACTCCGGCAGGCCCTTGAGTGCGCCGTGCCCGCAGACAACGGGGTAGCCCGCCGTCTGGGCCGGCACCGTCACGCTCACCTCCGCCAGATCGCCGCTGCCGGCCAGGCGTGCCGCGTGCAGACCGAGGATCTCGCCGCTCACATCCATAACGCTGCGGCCATCGGTGTCCACGACCGCCGAGGCGCACTCCTGATAGAGATCGCGGCGCTGCCGTTCGAGCGCCTTGAGCCGAGACAGCACATCGCCTGCGAGCAAAGGCCGCTCCTCGCCGCCCTCCAGCCGCTCGGCCAGCGTCGAGGCGGGTGCCCGCAGCCAGATCACCAGGTTGCCGTCCTTCAAGCGCTCCCGGCTCCGGGCTGAGAGGATGGCGCCGCCCCCGGTGGTCACGACGCCGCATGGCCGCTCCAGCACCTCCGCCAGCATCGCCTCCTCCAGGGCGCGAAAGCGTGCCTCGTCCTCGCGCAGCAGCTCCGGCACGGGCCGCCCGGCCCTCTCGGCCAGCAGGGCGTCGGTATCGTAGAGCGGGCGGCGGAGGGCGTCCGCCAGTAGCCGCCCGACGCTGCTCTTGCCACTGCCGCTCAGCCCGATCAGCGCGATGTGCCCGCTCATCTCTTGCCCCGCCTCGCCAGTTCCGCTATTGCCGCGTCGCGCATCACGTCGATCGGCGCCTCGCGCCGGGTCCACTCGGCAAAGGACGCCGCGGCCTGCCGCACCAGCATCTCCAGCCCATCCGCGACGTGGGCGCCCTGTGCGGCCAGCTCGGCCATCAAGGGAGTCGGCGACGGCGTGTAGACCATGTCGTAGAGCGCCGCGCCCGGCCGCGTCTTCAGGTTGGCCAGCGGCAGCGCCGTGCCGTCCATGCCGGCGCTGGTGGCATTGACGATCAGATCGGCCTCGGCCGCCTCGTCAAGGGCGCCATCCGCATCGACGGCGCGAATGCGGCCGCCGAAGCGGTCGAGCATCGCCTCCGCCAGGTGGCGTGCACGCTCGGGCGAGCGGTTATAGATGGCCAGACCGGCCGCCCCGCCGCTCAGGACCGCCACCGCCGCCGCCCGTGCCGCGCCGCCGGCGCCGAGCAAGAGGATGCGCATGTTATATGGCACCATGCCCAGGCAGAATTCGAGGGCGCCGAGCAGGCCTTGGGCATCGGTATTGTGGCCGCGCAGCCGGCTTCCGTCGCGTATCACGGTGTTGACCGCGCCGATGGCCCGCGCAACATCCGTGGATTCGTCGACCAGGCTGGCCACGGCCACCTTGTGCGGGATGGTGACGTTGGCGCCCAGGTACGGCGGACGGCGCAGGCGAGTCACCGCCTCGGCCAGGCCGGCACTGCTCACTTGCATTGGCTCGTAGCGGCCCGGCAGGCCGAGAGCACGCAACGCGGCGTTGTGCATCGAGGGCGAGACGCTATGCGCGACGGGATCGCCAAGCAGCCACAACAGCGGCGCCGCGTCGTCTTGAGGTCGTAGCAATTGGCTCACAGCCTGCAAGTATACCTTGTCGCGCCCGACGAGCCGCGGCCGGGCCAACGGCGGACGGACAGGACGTGCGTGTGATGTTCACGCTCAAACGCGGGGGGGGCCACACGTCGCCGTGCGCCGGCCAATCTCGCAATCTCGTGCCACACCCCTATAGCCAGGCTCTTGTTTGACACGGATGGTCCCACCTTGCTACAGTAAGGGGGTGATCCACCACGTGGATTGCGTTACGGGAGCTCGGGTAGCCGGGCTGAGAGGGTGGCCAGTGGACGCCGCCGACCGTCACACCTGATCGGGATAATGCCCGCGCAGGGAAGATGAGCCGCATCGCAGGGCGCCGCTGGGAGACGACAGCGGTGCTTTTTTTGCGCCGTCTGGATCTCCCACGTACCCCACTCACGATCCGCCCTCTCGTCCCTCTATCGGAAGGAGGACGAGAATGGTCTCCATGGGATGGGACGGTGTCCCTCTGTGCGGCGCCGGCTCGGGGTGCGTTCCGCTACATCGGCGCCACCTGCCCCCCCCGTTCCAGGGCGATGCACACGCGCTTAATGGCGTCGGGGGGATGCAGCGATGATCGGCGTGCGCTTCTCACTCTATCCCCTGTGCGACGATTTCGTCCCGCTGATCCTCGCCGCGGTCGACGGCCTCGACCGCTTCGGTGTCGACGTCGACACCGATAACGTCTCGACCTGCCTGCTGGGTACGGAGCCGCACCTGTTTGAGGCACTGCGCGTGGCGTTCGGGCGCGCGACGCGCAGTGGAGCACACGTGGCGCTCGTCGCGACCTTCTCGGCCGGATGCCCCGGCGAACCGGAGGGCGACGTGTGCCTGCCACGGGCGTACGAGGGGCCCTCGGGCGGCGAGGAAGGGTGGTCGCCGGAGGCATACTGCCTGCCGGAACACCTATCTGCGCAATTCGCCCTGTACCCGCTCGGCGTTGCCGACTACATGGACACCATCTACGCCCAGATCGAGCGGGCAAAGGGTATGGGCCTGCGGGTGGTGGGACGCCACTTCTGCACACATCTGTACGGGCGCGGTGAGGAGGTGTTCGCCGCGTTGCGAGGAGCGTTCGCCGCGGCACGGGAGCGGGCAACGCACGTAGTTATGACGGTAACCCTCTCAGCCAACAGCCCCAGCCCAATGGACGGGGAGCCCCAGTGAGGTGGCCAAGGGTGCTGCCCGTTATGGTGCAAACCCGCGCGTGGCGAGCAAGAAAGTGAAAGGACGGGTAGGAGATCATGGCGACAGTAGACGATTGGGAGCGGCGCACGGCGGCGCACAGCCGGAGATGGACCACGCGCGACGCGGTGCTCGTGGCCGTGCTGGCAGTGGTGTTCGGCTTCCTCTATATCCAGTGGGTCCCGGTCTGGCTCGCGGTGCGTGGGTTAGGCGCGCAGGTCGGGCAGGAAGCGCTGTTCGGGTTCTGGCTCGCCGCCGGCGTGCTCGCATCATACATCGTACGCCGGCCCGGGGCAGCGCTAAGCGGCGAGTTCCTGGCCGCGCTGGCCGAGGTTCTGTTCGGCTCCGCCGCGGGCACACCGCTGCTGATCACGGGGATTGTGCAAGGTCTGGGGGCCGAGTGCGTCTTCGGCGCGCGGCGCTGGCGCGACTACTCATTGGTGACCGTGCTACTCGCCGGGGCCGTTACGGCGCTCGTGGCGTTGCCGTGGAACTGGTATCGCCTGGGCTATTTCACGCTCAATCCCGGCTTCCTGCTGGTATTGGTCGTCGTACGCCTCCTTAGCGGCGCGCTGCTGGGCGGCCTCTTCCCCAAGCTACTGGGCGACGCCTTGGCCCGGACCGGCGTGCTGGCCGGCTTCGCGCTTGGGCGGGCACGTCAAACGCCGGTCTAGCCATGGCCCATGCTCATCCGCCGGTGGGCGCCGCCCCCCGCCAGCCCATCCTGTGCGCCCACGACCTGGGCGTGCGGTACCTGACGCGGCGCCTTCCGGTCCTGCGCGGGGTCACGTTCGGGATCGAGCCGGGGGAGCGCGTCCTGCTAGCGGGGCCGAGCGGCGGAGGCAAGAGCACGCTGGCACTGTGCCTGACCGGGCTGATCCCGCACAGCATCGATGCCGACCTCAGCGGCGCGGTGTACGTGGAGGGGACGGCGACCGCCTCCGCCCCGCCGGGTGTCCTGGCCGAGCGGGTGGGCATCGTGTTCCAGGATCCCACCAGCCAGTTCACGATGCTGACCGTCGAGGACGAGGTCGCCTTCGGGCTAGAGAACCTCGGCGTCCCCCGCTCCGCGATGCCCAAGCGGGTGGCCGCGGCGCTGCGGGCGGTGGGCCTGGAGGACCGCGCGACTTGGCGCATCGATCGCTTATCGGGAGGACAGCAGCAGCGCGTGGTCCTGGCCGCCGCCCTGGCGATGCGGCCGCGGGTCCTCGTGCTGGACGAGCCGACGTCGCAGCTCGATCCGCGCAGCGCGTCGGAGGTGTACCGGCACGTCCGGATGTTAGCAGAGACGGGGGAGATGACCCTTGTCGTCGTGGAACACGACCTGGACAAAGTCGTGCCCGGGCTCGCGACACGCGGTCTGCTGTTGAGCGCGGAGGGCAGGGTCGTCGCCGACGAGCCGATCGGCGCCATGCTGGGGTCGGCGGAACGTGCCGAGCGGTGGGGCGAGGCCGGCGTGGCGCTGCCGTGCTCCGTGGCGCTGGCCCGGGCCCTCGGGGTGCGCGAAGGCAGCCTGCCGCTGGGAAACGAGGCGGCGGGTCGCTTGCTGGCCGCGCGGCCCGATCTACAGAAGCTGCTGCGCGCCGCGGTGGGCCGCGGCCGGGCCCGGGCGCCGTCCGGGCCGGTTGTGCTCGCGGCGCGCGATCTGTGGCAGCAATACCGCGGCCCCGCCGGCCACCACGTCGCGCTGCGCGGGGTCAGCCTGGAGGTGCGCGCGGGCGAGCTCGTCGCCGTGGTCGGAGCAAACGGCAGCGGCAAGACGACGCTGCTGCGGGCCCTGAGCGCTCTGGTGCGCCTGGAGCGCGGGAGCGTCGTGGTCGACGGCGTCGACCTGTACCGG
>Ga0209062_1004048_pt1 | contig 15972 bp, 19 predicted proteins | sample Coa_R2_2_FD_187158 | JGI IMG/M metagenome (GOLD analysis project Ga0209062, IMG submission 187158) | Surface soil microbial communities from Centralia Pennsylvania, which are recovering from an underground coalmine fire - Coalmine... | ecosystem: Environmental > Terrestrial > Soil > Unclassified... | reverse complement strand
TCAGTTGGTCGATCCTGATGGCGCGCGCCCAGGGCGGCGATCGCGCGGCCTATCGCCGCTTGCTCGAGGAGATCACGCCCTATTTGCGCGCCCTGGCCGCAAGCCGCCGGATCGATCGGGTCGATGTCGAGGATGCGGTGCAAGATGTCCTCCTGACCCTGCATGCGATCCGCCACACCTATGATCCCCGCCGCCCGTTTGCACCATGGCTCGTTGCGATCGCCAATCGCCGTCTCGTCGATCGCCTGCGCCGCCGGGAGCGCTCGCAATCGCACGAGCGAGCGCTGAGGGCACACGAAACCTTTCCAGCCGATCAGACGAAGTTTGACGATGAGATTTTGGACCGCCGGCAGCTCCGGGCAGCGATCGCAAGGCTGCCTTTCGGCCAGCGGCAGGCCGTCCGGCTGCTGAAGCTCGAGGAGATGTCGTTGCGGGAAGCGGCGGCGGCGAGCGGAATGTCGGTCGCCGCCCTGAAAGTGGCAATGCATCGGGCGCTGAAAAATCTGCGAAAAAGGCTGGCTCGCGGGGGCGGAGAGGCGTGATCACGACCCCCAATTTGATCGCTTTGCTGACCGCGAACCTGACACCGGTCCGGCGCCTGCGTCCGCTGGCCTGCGCTTGCCGCTGGCTAATCCTGGCGACGGTGGTGCTGGGTCTGCTCGCGGTCAGCCAGGGTCTGCGTCCGGACCTGCTGCAGCGCCTGCGGCAGGTCGATTTTGTCGTCGGCTTGGCGGGCATGGCAGGCACCGGCATTCTCGCCGCGGTCGCGGCCTTCATGCTGAGCCTGCCGGACCGCTCGCGTCTGTGGCTGCTGCTGCCGGCCCCGGCGCTTTTGACCTGGCTGGCGACGATCGGATATCAATGCCTGACCCGCTGGATCAGCTTCGGCCCTGATGGCTTCCGCCCCGATGAGACCGCGAAATGCTTCGCGACGGTCGTGTTGGCCAGCCTGCCTCTGTTCCTTGCCATGCTGTGGATGCTGCGGCATGCGGCGCCGCTGCGCCCGACCGCCGCCACGCTTGCGGCCAGCCTGGCGGTGGCCGGGCTCACCGCGGCGGCGCTGTCACTGTTTCATGCCCTCGACGCGAGCGTGATGATCCTGATCTGGAACCTTGGGACTGCGGCCCTGCTGGTGGGGCTGGGCAGCCTGCTGGGGCGACATATGCTCTCCCGGGCGGCGGGGTGAGCGTTCGGGCGTTGTCATGGCGATCTGCGCGCCATTGCCGCGCGCTCGCGAAGCCGAGACAGGCCGGATAGCGACCGGCCAGGGTCGCGTCGCGTGTTCCGCCCTCAAAAGCCGTTGGCCACGTTGGCGAAAATCCCGGTCAGGGTGCCGCCGATGGCGGCATAGACGGAGACGGCGGCGATCGCGATCAGCGAGGCGATGAAGGCGTATTCGATCGCGGTGACGCCGCACTCATCGGAGGCCGCGGTGCGCAGCACGGGGGGAGGGGCCACTCGCTGTCTCCGTCGCCGGGGCGGGCCCCCGAGTCTTGCCCCTTTCCGTTGCGAAACAGTAGACGGCGGATGGAATGCCCGGACGGCGGTGGCCGGACACCGGGGTGCCGCGCCGGCGGCAGCGCGCGCCGGTTGTCGTCCAAATGCCGCGCACGCGCGTCTTCTGTTGACGCCTGCAGCGCCGGCCGAGAGGTTGGGAAGGGTTAGGAAGGCTGGAAATGATGCCTGCGGGCCGGTTGCGGGAGGGTTGTCGGCGGGCCCTCCCCGCCCGCAAGGCGCAAGGGGTACAGGCGGCGCTGATCAGAGGGCGCCGCCGCGCAACGCCGGTTCAGTCGCGGCGGTACGGATAGCAGCGCGAGCGCTCGAGGGTCAGACCGAAATGCTGGGCGAGGGCGCGGATCGCATCGGCGTGCTCGACATAGGGATCGCTGTTGGCCATCCCGACGATAATCGGCCGGAAGTTGCGGTCGTCGCGCCCGCCGGGCGGCAGCATCGCGGTGACCAGCGGATTTCCTTCCTCGTCTCGCAGCGTCAAGAACAGCGGCATTTCACGTTGAATATGCGCTTTCAGACCGATCTCCTGCTCGAAGTAAACCTTTGAAACCGGCTGAAAGCTCTGTGCCGCCTTTTCCTGCTCCTTGCGGAAAAACTTTTCGACGGCGTGACGCATTGCATCCGATTCGCTGGCGGCTTCGGCTTCGGTTTCGATCCGGAACCAAGTTTTCCCGCCCGGGGCATCGCATATATACTTCATGCCTCCTCCGAGATATGGGATCGCCGACCCCGTCGGCGCGCGCTCGCGGGCAGGCCCGGCGGCCGCGCCGATCGCTGCCTTTCTATTTTGCGCGGCCCCGGCTTGCCTGTGAAGGCCGTCGCGCAGAGCGCCCAAAAGGGAACCCGCTCAGGCATGCCGCGCCGGGTCCCGGTGCGGCGGCCCTGCCGGCGGGCCGGTCCATTCGCGCCACAGCGAGACGAGCGCCGCCATGATCGCCGGGCCGACGAACAGCCCCAGCAGGCCGAGCGTTTCCAGCCCGCCGAGGATGCCGAGCAGCACCAGCAGAAAGGGCAGGCGGGTGGCGCCGCCGATCAGCACCGGGCGGACGAAATGGTCGGCGGTGAAAGTCACGAAAAAGCCGGCGCCGAGGACGATGGCGGCGGCCGCGATCTGGACCTGCGAGAGCAGATACAGCGCCGCCGCGCCGAACACGACCGGCGCGCCGAACGGGATGACGGCGAGGACGCCGGTCAGCGCGGCGACCGGGACCGGATAGGGCAGGCCGACCAGCACATAGACCACCCCCAGCACGATCCCTTCGCCCAGGCCGACCAGCACGAGGCCGTTCACCGTTCCGTGCACCGCCATGATGATCTGCTGGCCGAGATGTTCGCCGCGCGGCCCCAGCGCCTTATGGCTCAGCGTCAGCAGCTGGCGGCCGAGGGCGGCGCCGTCGCGGAACAAAAAGAACAAGGTCAGCAGGATGAAGACGAACAGCACCAGGCGATGGAGGATCTCGCCGCCGTAGTGCCGCGCCGCCGTGGCGAGAAGCGCATTGATGCGGCCCAGCAGTTCGGAGGCATTCTCGGGGTCGGAGAGGTTGGCGTGCCACCATCCGGCGAGGGTTTGGCCGACGACCGGCAGGCGCGGGATCCAGGCCGGCACGGCAATGCCGGTATGCCGGGCCTCGTTGACGAACCCGATCGCGACATGCGCCGCGCGCGCCAGTTCGAGCGCGGTGAACGCCACCGGCACGACAAAGACAAGCCCGATCACCGCGGTCAGCGCGAATGGCAGCGCCACCCTTGCGCCGCGTCCCGCGGTGGCGGCGACCAGCCGTCGGTAGAGCGGCCACAACGCGATCGCGAAGATGCCGGCCCATACGAGCGCGGCCAGAAAGGCGTGCAGCACCCAGATCCCGGCCACCGTCAGCGCGGCGGCCAGCACGGCGCGGCCGATGCGCTGCGCGCGCGCCGCGGGCGCCGCCGCCGGCCGGGAGGGAGTCGGCAACGGCTCGCTAGCCATGTCCCGGCGGCGGCCGAAGCGGAGCGCCGCCGCACCGGGCCGCGGCGGGCCCCCGCCGCGGCGAAACTTGTCCCGGCCGTGCCGCGGCGATAGCTTTGGCCATCTCGAAAGCAGGAGGTCGCTCGATGGGATACACCCTCGAAGAGTTCTCGGCCGCGTGCCGCCGCATCCTTGCCGAGGATCCCGGGATCGAAGGCCGCAGAAAGGTGTGCGCCCTCGTGCAGGAAGTCCTCAAGGACGAGGCGTTCGTCGCCAAGCATCTGGGCGACGACGTGCCGGAACGGAAGATCCTATACGAGGATCCCGAACTCGGCTTCTGCATTCTCGGGCATGTCCATCACGGCGCCAAGGAGAGCATGCCGCACGACCACGGCCCGACCTGGGCGATCTACGGCCAGGCGCGCGGCGAGACGGTGATGAGCGAGTGGGCGCTGGTCGAGCCGGCGAGCGAAACCAAGCCCGGCAAGGTCCGCCTGGTGCGACAGTACCGGCTCACTCCCGGCATGGCCTGTCTTTACAACGAGGGCGATCTGCATTCGCCGCGCCGCGACGGGCCGACCCGGCTCATTCGCATCGAGGGCCGGAACCTCGAGAAGATCCGCCGCTTCGCCTACGAGCCGGTTGCGGCCATGCCGGCCTGAGCTCCCGCCTGCCGGCGCCATGCCCGCACGCGGGAGATCCCTCGCCGGTATGCGGCGGCTTTGCGCGCGGCTTGCGGCTCAACCGCCCGGCGCGCCTTCGGTATTGACGTAGATCGCATAGATCGAACGGCTCGCAGCCATGAACAGCCGGTTGCGCCGGCGACCGCCGAAGCACAGATTGGCGCAGCGCTCGGGCAGCGCGATCTGACCGATCATCGCGCCGTCGGGGGCGAAGACGACGACCCCGTTCAAGGCCTCGTCCATTCCCCAGCCGCACCACAGATTGCCGTCGACATCGACGCGCAGGCCGTCCGGCGTGCCCGCCCCGGCATCGACAAAGACGCGGCCGCGGGCGAGTCTGGCGCCGTCGTCGACGACATCGAAGACGCGGATGCGGCGCGGCTGCGAGCGCGACTCGACGATGTAGAGAAGCCGCTCATCGGGCGAAAAAGCGAGCCCGTTCGGCGCATTGATGTCGTCGGCGACGACCGTCGCCGCGCCGGTCCTGCCGTCGACGCGATAGACGTTGGTCGGCAGTTCGGGCTCCGCCCGCTCTCCTTCGTAATTGCCAAGGATTCCAAACGGCGGGTCGGTGAACCAGATCGAGTCGTCGGATTTGACGACGACGTCGTTCGGCGAGTTGAGCCGCTTGCCGGCAAAGCGGTCGAGGATGACGGTGATCCGGCCGTCATACTCGGTGCGGGTGACGCGGCGCGTCTCGTGCTCGCAGGTGATCAGCCGGCCCTGACGATCGCGGGTGTTGCCGTTGGCGTGATGGGACGGTTTGCGGAAGACGCCGAGCGTTCCCGATTCCTCGTCCCAGCGCAGGATGCGATCGTTCGGGATATCGCTGCACAGCAGGAAGCGGCCGTCGCCGAACCATACCGGGCCCTCGGCCCAGCGCAGCCCGTCCGCCAGCCGCTCGACCGCCGCATTGAAGGGCGGCCTTATCTTTTCGAACCGGGGGTCGAACGTGCGGACCGCCGGGTCCGGGTAGCGCGCCGCCGGTTCCCACCCGCCTGCGGGCATTGCCTTCTCCGACCGCATCGCGGACCCGCGCCCGCCTGCCCGGCGCCGCCCTCGAGGGCGGCGGCGGGCGGGGGCGCGGCTGCTAGATCGCCTTTTCGCTGCGCAGCGCCTCGATTTCCTCGCGGCTGAGCCCGAGCAGCTCGCCATAGACCTCCTCGGTATGGGCGCCGAGCAGCGGGGCGGCCGTGATCGGCACCTTCGAGCCCGACATCTTGACCGGCCAGCCCGGCATCTTGAAATCGCCGCGCACCGGATGCTTGACGGTGACGAAGATCTCGCGGCGATTGAGATCGGGATCGTTGAATAGTTCCATCGTGTCCATGACCGCGCCGGCGGGGATGCCGTTGTCGCCGAGCCGCTTCATGACCTCAAGCTTGGTATGGTTCTTGGTCCATTCGGCGATCATGGCGTCGACCTCGTGGCGGTGCTTAAAGCGCTCCTGCGGGCTGTCAAAACGCGGATCGCCGATCAGATCTTCGCGTCCGATGATCTTGAGGAGCCGCTCCCAGTGCTGGGGATTGGCCCGGGAAGTGTAGATGTAGCAGTAGTCGTTCGGACCGCCGCCCTTGCACGGATAGATCTCGGAGGGCGAGTTCGTGCCCATGATGCTCTGGTTGCCCATGCGCGGCGCGGCATGGCCCCACAGATACTGGGCGGCATAGGAGATGCGGCCGTAATTGATGACGCATTCCTGCATCGCCACCTTGATGTGCTGGCCCTCGCCGGTGAATTGCCGCTGATAGAGCGCGGCCAGGATGCCGATCGCGCAATGCAGCCCGGTGCCGGTGTCGCCGATCGTCAAACCGGGCTTGATCGGCCTGCCGTCGGGCTCGCCGGTGATCGACATCGCCCCGCCGGTCGCCTGCGCGATCATGTCGAAGGCGAGATAGTTCCGGTACGGCCCGTCATCGCCGAAGCCCTTGACCTGGGCGTAGATGATCCGAGGATTGATCTTTCTGACCTCGTCATAGCCGAAGCCGAGCCGCTCGATGACCCCGGGCGCGAAATTTTCGACAAAGACGTCGGCCTTTTCGATCAGCCGGCGGACCAGCGCGCGCCCCTTTTCATGCTTCAGATTGGCGGTCACGCTGCGCTTGTTCGCGTTCAGCAGCATGAAATAGTGCGAATCGACGCCCTTTTTGTCGGTCGAGGCGCCGCGGCCCTGCTCGCCCTTGGTCGGCTCCTCGATCTTGATCACATCGGCCCCGAGCCAGGCCAGCGTCTGCGTGCAGGAGGTGCCGGCCTCGAACTGCGTGAAATCGACGACGCGCACGCCGTGGAGCGCGCCCTTTTGCACGAGCTCTGCGGCTGCGGACCGGTCGATCGCATGGGGCGTCACATCGTCTGGCATCTTTGTCCCTCCTGGGTGTCATCGCCGATCGCCGCGCCCGCCGGCCGCCTCTTGTCGCCGCTCCGGCAGCGGGCCGCGGCGCCTGGTTCCAAATGCCGCACTGTCGGCCTTCTTTACCGCGGCGTCAATGGCTTCGCACCCTCTTACCAGCCGCCGTCGACGCCGATCGCCTGGCCGGTCACGAAGGCCGCCGCCTCCGAGGCGAGAAAGGCGATGACCGCCGCCACCTCCTCGGGGCTGCCGAAGCGCCCGACCGGGATCGCCTTGGCGCGCTCGGCAAAACCGCGCTCGACATCCTCGCCGTATTCGCGCCGGTTAGTGCTGATCGCGCGCGAGGTGCGGATCGGCCCCGGGCAGACGGCATTGACGGTGATCCCGAACGGCGCAAGATCGAGCGCCAGCGATTGTGTAAAGCCGATAATGGCGGCTTTCGAAGCGGCATAGACCGCGCGCCGCGGCCCCGGACGAAAGGCGGCTTTCGACGAGACGCTGATGATCCGCCCCCAGCCGCTGCGGCGCATCGCCGGCACCGCAGCGCGCGACATCAGGAAGGTGCCGCGGGCGTTGACGCCCATCACCGCCTCCCAAGCCGCGAGCGGCACCCGCTCGATCTCGTTGCGATCCTCGGCCTGCGGCGCGCCGGCATTGTTGACGAGGATGTCGAGCCGGCCCCAGCGGTCGAGTACCTCGGCGACCATGCGCTCGGCGTCGGCCTCGAGACCGACATCGCCGAGCGTAAAGGCAGCGGTGCCGCCGGCCGCGGCGATCTCGGCCACCAGGCTCTCGACCCCGCCCCAGGACGGATCGAGATCGCCCGGCAGATTATGCGCGTTGGCAACCCCTTGCGGGATGACATCGGAGACGACGACGGTGACGCCGGCCCGGGCGAGCGCCCGCGCGGTCGCGCTGCCGATGCCGATCGGCTTGCCGCAACCGGTGATCAATGCCACGCGGGCCGAATGCGCCATGGTCCCCTCCCGATCGCCGCGCCGCTGCCGGCAACCGGCTATAGCAGGCGGAAACGGTTGCGCCGTCAAGACCGGCGGCGGCATGCCGGGAACAAGACGGCCGGTTGCACGTTGTCGGTTCCGGATGTCGCATACCGCGAATTACGCGAAACTTGCCTGCTTATTCTGCTATCTTCTAGAACCTCGTCACCGCTGAGGAGGAGTTCGATGGAAAGCCGCCTTTCTCGCCGTTCTTTCGGCATCGCCGCGGTGCTGGCCGTGACCGGGCTTGCCGCCTGTGCGCGGCCGGCGCCGCCGCCGCCGGCGCCGCCCCCGCCGGCCCCGCCAGCGCCGCCGCCGGCGCCCGCCGCGCCACCGCCGCCGCCCGCGGCCGAGGTGCCGCCGGCGCCGCCCCCGCCGCCGCCCGGTCTCGCGACCACGCGCCGGGCCTATCTCCGCCTGCGGCCGGGGGGCCGGGTCCTCGCCGTATTGGCGCCGGGGACCCCGGTCAGGCAAATCAGCCGCGGCACGCGCTTGTGGGCGCATGTCCACACGCCGAAAGGCAACGGCTGGGTGTTGCGGCGCGATTTGGCGCCGGCCTGATCGCGCAGCATGCGGGACCGCCCCGGCGGTCCCGCATCGCCGGCCGGGCGCGCCGTTGCCGCGGCGCCGGCGCACCCGCTCTGATCGTTACTCGTTGATCCCGACCAGATCGCCGACCTGCAGCCCGGCGCGGACCCGCGCGACCAGCTCCTCGGGATCGGAGACGACGCCGACCGGGTTTTGTCCTTCGCCGAGCGCCGCCGCATATAGGCTTGGCCTGCGGCCGCGGTGGCGAAATTGTCGACGAGCAGCGCGACCTGATTGCCGTCGGGGTCGCGGGAGTACATCGAGGTCGTGACGCCGCGATTGACGCAGCGGTGCGGCCGGATGCCGAGAGCCTTGAGCCGCAGGTAATTCTCGGTCAATTCGTCGAGACCGGCAAAGGTGAAGGCGACATGGTGCAGGCCGGCCGCCCTCGGATCGTGCGCCGCCAGCGGCCCGGGATCGATAAAGACGACGCGATGATGCTCCTCATCGTAGCCGATGAAGGCGATGTGCTCGTTCTCGTGCAGAACCTCGGCTCCGAGGGCCGTGCAGTACTAATCGATCATTTCGCGCCGGCGATTGGTCTGCAGCACGATATGGGACAATTTGGTCGGTGACGCCATGATTTCCTCCGCCTGTCCCACCATTGTCCGGGCGGGAACGCCCGCTGCCGCAGGCGCCGATGTACGGCGACGGAGCCTTCCCGTCCATCCGGGCGCGGCAGGCCGCCGCGCCGGGCCGGCGCAGCGGCGTCCTTGCAACGCGGTTGACGCGGGCCGGGGCGCGGCTCTTAATCGCGTCCCCGCCGCACCTTTCGCTTGCCCGGTTTGATGACCGCTCGGCCTCGTCCGAGCCTCGCCAAGGTTGCAGGAGGAAACGTGACTCGACCCCGCGCTGCCGATGATTTTGCGACGATCCGCGCCCGCATGGAGGAGCTGCGCCGCGAGCGCAGCCCGGGGCCGCCGACGGAGGAAGAACCCCGCGGTGGCCGCCAGCCCCGCGGTTATGACCCCGCCGCCGAGCGTTGGGGCGGGGCGGACCGCGGGCGCCGTGACGACCGCGGGGAGGGATCGCGCGGCTGGCCGCGGCGCTAGCGAAGGCGGACCGCCGCGCCGCCGGGCTCCCGATCGGGAGAGGCCCGGCCTCCGGCGCCGCCGGCCGGCATCGCGAGGAACGCCCGCCGGCGTCGGCGCCCTGGCGCGCGCATCGCCGCACTGCGGCATCGGCCCTGGAACCGATGCCGAAAGCCGGCCTGGGACGGTTTCGCCAACGGCGCGGCCGGCCGCCCCGCTTGACGATTGCCAATTGGTATAGAATCGCACGCCGCTATCCTATAGCTATATTTTCGACTGCTTGCGGTCGCGGGCTGGCATTGCAGGCCGCGCCTGTCTGACGGAGATACCGATGTCCGTGCTCGACATCTTCTGGATCTTCTTCATGCTCTCGGCGCTGCAGCCGGTGTTGCGGCAGCGCCTGCTCGATGCGATGCGCATACGCAAGATCGCGCAGTTCGAGCGCGAGCGCGGCTCGCGCGTCATCCTGCTCGTCCATCGCCAGGAGACAATGCGGTTTCTCGGCTTTCCGGTAATGCGCTACATCGACGTCAACGATTCCGAGGAGGTGCTGCGCGCGATCCAGATGACCGACGACGAGGTGCCGCTCGACATCATCCTGCACACACCGGGCGGCCTCGTTCTCGCCGCCTTGCAGATCGCCCATGCGATCCGCAACCACAAGGCCAAGGTCACCGTGTTCGTGCCGCATTACGCGATGTCGGGAGGAACCCTGATCGCGCTCGCTGCCGATGAGATCGTCATGTGCCCGCATTCGGTGCTCGGTCCGATCGATCCGCAGCTCGGCGACTCGCCGGCGGCTTCGGTCCTCAAGGTCGTCGAGCAGAAACCGGTCGCCGAAATCGATGACAAGACGCTGATCCTGGCGGATGTCGGCCGCAAGGCGATCGCCCAGGTCAAGAACGCGGCGCGCCAGCTGCTCGATCGCCGCCTACCGGCGGAGGAGGCCGAGGCGCTGGCCGAGAAGCTGTCCTCCGGAACCTGGACGCACGATTATCCGATCCTGCCGGAGGAGGCGCGCGCGCTCGGCCTGCCGGTCAGTACCGATATGCCGGAGACCGTGCTGGCCCTGATGGCGCTATATCCGCAACCTGTGCGCACCCAGCAGGGTGGCGTCGAATACCTGCCGATACCGCATCAACGGCGCCCCTCCGCGCCGTTCCCGCAATAGTCCCGAAGGCGGGTCGGCGCCCGCGCGCGGCCCGCCTTCGGCGAATTGACAACTCTCAAGGCGGATTTGGCCCGCCGGATGTTCACTTCTGCGGTCGCGGCGGCGCGCCGGTCGCACATCGCACCGGCCGGCGCCGGCGTCCAGCAAGGGAGAACCCGGCATGCCAGAAAGGGAGGGCGATCGCGATCCCGGCGCCGTGAGGAATGCGGCCGTCACGCCCGGCGTCCCGGCCCGGCCGCCCGTACGCGCCGGCGAGCGGCGCGCGGATCGCGATCGCCTGCTCGATTTCTACGCGACGCTGCTGGCAATGGCGGTTCATGATCTCCGTCAGCCTCTCCAGGTCATCGTCGGCGCGCATGACATGCTGGCCGAGCGGCTCTCGGCGGCGGCTGAGCGCGCCTGTCTCGACCGCGCCCGGCAGGCCGATGCGCGGGTGGCCGCCATGCTCGATCTGTTGGTCGAGGGATTGCGCATCGGCATGCAGGAGGACGGGGCATGCACCCGGCCGGTCGTTCTCGAGCCGCTGTTCCGCGCGCTTGCCCGGCAGTTTGCGGAAGCGGCGCGATACAAAGGCATCGCTCTGCGCATTTGCCGATCGCGGGCCGTGATCCGCAGCAATCCGATCCTGATCGATACGATCCTGCGCAATCTGATCGACAACGCGATCGCCTACAGCCCCGCGGGCGGTCGCGTCCTCGTCGGTTGCCGGCGGCGCGGCGCGATGATCCGCATCGAGGTCCGCGACAACGGCAAAGGCATTGCGGCGGAAGATCTGGACAAGGTGTTCAAGGCGTTTTCCCGGCTCGACCACAGCCGCCCCGAGGGTCTCGGGCTCGGCCTCTTCGTCGTGCGGCATGCCGCCGCCCTTCTCGGCCATCAGCTCGAGGCGTGTTCGGCGATCGGCCGGGGTTCTTGTTTTGCCGTCATCGCCGAAGCGGCGATGCGATGATGCGATAGGGTGGGGAAAAGGCATGAGCGGACCGAAAGATACGAAAGACACGGTCATCGAACGGGTCAGATTGCGCGAGGTGGCGGGCGTCTTCCGCACGCCCGAGCGCCTTGAGGGTGCGATCGACGCGCTGTTGTTGTCCGGCTTCGACCGGGCCGACATCGACACTTCCTCCGGCGAGGAGGCGCTGCGCGAACATTTCGGGGAGACGGCGATCCCGGCCGAGGAATTGGCCGATGTGCCGGGCGCGCCGCGCCAGCCTTTCTATGCCCGCGAAGACGTTATCGCACCGGTTTTGATCCCCGCCGCGATCGCGGCTTTTGTCGTTGCCGCGATCGCGGCCTATTTGGTCGTCGCCACGGGCGGCGGGGCCGGATCGGCGGCGATCGCCGCCGTGCTCGCGGCCGCCGGCGCCGGCGCCGCCGGGGCCATGGCTGTGCGGCGGGCGCAAAGGCGCCATCTGGATCGGCTGCAGGGCCGCTCACGCGCATCCGGGCTCGTGCTCTGGGTGCGCGCCCGCTCGCCGGACGAGGAGCAGAAAGCCGTGCGGATCCTGCGCGACAAGGGCGGAGAAGCGGTGCGGATCCATGAGATCGAAATCGCCAAGCGTGCCGAAGACCTGCCGCTAGCCCGGCTGCGCATCGACCCGTGGCTGAGCGATGAACCGCTCGGCCAGCCGTGACGACGGCGGCGCCGCGCCGATCCTCGTCGCCCGCGCTACAGCAGCAGGTCGAAGACGCCGAGCACGCGCTCCCACTCTTCGCTGCGCGGATTTTTCAAGCCGGGAACGACAAGCTTGAAGGCGCGCGCCAGCGCGAGGCCGAGACCGCCGGCGACGGCGGGCAGGTGCGCCCGGGCTTCTTCGCCGATGGCGAGATCAAGCGGCGGCAGCGTGGCCAGGCCGTCGAGGATCGGCCGCAGTTCGATGTCCTCGTCGATGGCGGCGAATTCGTAAATCCGCTCCTGCAGCCCCTTGGCGATCGGCAGGTCGAACGGCGCGATGACATCGCGCCCGTTGGCCTTTGCCGCCGCCTCGGCCCGCGTCAGGAGGTCGTAAAGCTTGCGATTGATGAAATCGTTGAAGCGTTTGAGATCGGTCTTGTCGACATCGAGCCCCGCCGCGAGACGGAAGAAGCGCTCGAATTTGGCCACGCCCATGATCGCCATAAGGTTCTCCTTGCCGTTTGCGGCGAGGATGCGACGGCCGCGGCGGCGGCGCCTTGATGTCCGTCAATCCCCGCGGGCGGCGGCTTTCACCAAGATGCTCTCGGCCCGCCTCTGCCCGCCGCCGCAGAATTGACGGAGGTCAAGGCCGGAGCTTGCGAATTGTTCGATGATCGGCGGTCCCGATCGGAGGAGAGCGATGCCTATACGCAAGCTTGACAAGTCCGAGTGGCGGACTTTTTTCGACCGCGTTACAAAAGGATTGCTCGGCAAGCGCGCCGAGATCGAGGTCGCCTCGCTCAATCTGGGAGATCAGATTGAGGCGGAATGGTTGCCCCTACTTGGCATTACCTATGATTCTAAAGATGATATCGTCGAGATTGCTCTTGACGGCCTTGATCACTTGGTCCACGGGCCAAAGGAGATCTATGTCGACATTGCAGGTGCCGGCTTGACCCGCCTTGAGATCATTGACCGCGACGGCGTCGCGCGGATCGTGCAATTGCGCGATCCGCTGATGCTGCCGGCGCCGGGAGCGGCGAGCGGGTGAGGGCGATGGCGCCCCGTTCCGAACCGCCCGCGCCGCCGGCCCGGGATGCGGCGCCGCACGGCGACCGCGCCGCCTTTCAGGCGGCGGTGGCGCCCTATCGCGCCGAGCTGTTCGCGGCGGCGCGCCGCGAGTTGCGCTATCGGATCGCGCTCGGCCAGCTCGCCGCCGACGACCTGACCCCGGCGGAGCTGGTCGGCGAGACCCTGCTGCGCGCCTGGCGCGACCGCCGCCGGCGGCCGCCGCATCTTGGGGTCAAGGCTTGGCTGCTGGCGCTGCTGCTGCGGGTCGGCCGGGAGATCGCCGCGCGCGAAGCCCGGCTGCGGCGCCGGGCGACGGTCTCGCTCGAAGCGCCGCCGCCGCCCGCGCCGATCTATGATGACGATGAGGAGTTCTGGGAATGGTACCAGCCGGACGAGGCGACGCGCTGGGAAGATGTCGTGGCGGCCGATGTGGCGGTGCCGGAAGAGGTGGCGACGGCGGATGAGGAGCTGATCCGCGGGCTTGATCCGCATATGCGCGAGATGTTCCTGCTGTGCGAGCTGCATCGCCTGCCGCTGGACGAAGCCGCCGCCGCGCTCGGGCTGCCGCTCGCCGAGGCGGCGCGTCTTCTGGAAGAGGCGCGCCGCCGCCTCGGCCTCACGGCGGACAAGAATCTGCCGTGACGGCTCCGTCGGTCGGCGGCGGTCGGCGGGTGCTGGCAGGGCGGAGACGGCGGCCGATTGCCGGATGATCCGCCGGATCGGGACGCCGGCGCCGCCGGGGCAGGAAGGATGGATCTGAGGCGCTATCGCGAAAAGCGGGATTTCTCGGCGACGCCGGAACCGGCGGCGGAGGCCCCGGCGGTCCGGCGCCGGGACGGCTGGCCCGGTTTTGTCGTGCACAAACATGCCGCGCGGCGCCTGCACTACGATTTCCGCCTGGAGATCGACGGCGTACTGAAGAGCTGGGCGGTGCCGCGCGGGCCCAGCCTTGATCCGCAGGTCAAGCGGCTGGCGATCGCGGTCGAAGATCATCCGCTCGCCTATGCCGATTTCGAGGGCGTGATCCCGCAGGGGCAATACGGGGCCGGTGCGGTGCTGATCTGGGACCGCGGCGTTTGGATCCCGCTGCGCGATCCGCTCCAATCCTATCGGGACGGCCTCATCGAATTCGAGCTGCAAGGAGAACGGCTGCGCGGGCGCTGGGTGCTGGTCCGCATCGGCCGCGACGGCGGCCGGCGGAACTGGCTGCTGATCAAGCGGCACGACTGCGAAGCCCGCCCCGGCAGCGGCGATGCCGTTGTCGCCCAGTACCGCACCAGCGTCGTCAGCGGCCGCGATCTCGCGGCATTGACGGCGGCGGCGGAGCGCACGCCGCCGTGACGCCGGGCGAAAGGATCGACCCCGGCACCATTCCGGGCGCCCGCCGGGCGCGGCTGCCGGCCGCGATCGTGCCGCAGTTTCCGGTGCTCGCCGACGCCGCGCCGGACGGCCAGGAGTGGCTGCACGAGATCAAATTCGACGGGTATCGCATCCTGGCGCGGCTCGCCGGCAACGACATTCGCCTGATCACCCGTCACGGGCAGGACTGGACCGCGCGGTTCCCGGCGATCGCCGCGGCGCTGGCCCCCGTCATGCCCTCTGAAACCCTGTTCGACGGCGAGATCGTGCACGAGAAGGCGGGCGGCGCCACCTCCTTCGCCGCGCTCGCCCGCGCACTGTCCGAAGGCCGCAGCGAGCGGCTTGTCTATTACGTCTTCGATATGCCCTATCTCGAAGGCTATTGCCTAATGGCGGCGCCGCTCGAAGAGCGCAAGCGCGCTCTGGCGCGGCTGCTCCCGTCCGGGGCGGGCGGGCGGGTTCGCTACAGCCGGCATGTCGCGGGGGACGGCCCGGGGTTCCTTGCCGAGTGCTGCCGCCGGCATTGCGAGGGCATCGTCTCGAAACGGCGCGATGCGCCCTATACGCCCGGCCACGGCAGGGACTGGCTCAAGATCAAATGCGTTGCCCGCGAGGAGTTCGCGATCATCGGCTGGACCGATCCCCGGGGCAGCCGCGAGGGAATCGGCTCCCTGCTGCTCGGTTATTACGACGCCGCCGGCAATCTCCATTATGCCGGCCGCGTCGGCACCGGCTTCAGCCGCACCCTCTTGCGCGCGCTGCGCCAGCGGCTGGAGAGGCTGGCTCTCGCCGTTCCGCCCGATCGCGCCGTCGCCGCCGCGGCGCCGCGGCGCTCGCACTGGGTGCGGCCGGAATTGGCGGCGGAGGTGCGCTTCACCGAATGGACCCCGGAGCGGCGGCTGCGCCACCCCGTCTTTATCGGCCTGCGCGAAGACAAGCGGGGCGAGGATGTCGTGATCAGCGGATAGGCGGGCGGCGGGTGCGGCGCGCTCCGGCGTCGGCGTCATGACCGGCGCGCGGCACGTACGAGGCGAGGGCCTCCGGGCGCCAGTTCCGCCAGGATCGCCCACCTTATCGCCTCGGCGAGGCGGCGGGCGCCGAGACGGCCCATCATGCGGGCGCGGTGGGCCTCGACGGTGCGCACGCTGAGGCCGAGATCGCGGGCGATCTCCTTGCTTTGCCGGCCGGCCGCGAGGGCCTCGAGCACCTGCCGCTCGCGCCGGCTGAGCGCCGCAATCCGCGCCGCTGCCGCGCGCGCCTCCCGGGCCCAGGAGGCGAGCGCCGAACCAGCCAGCGCATTCTCTATCGCGGCGAGCAGGCGTTGGCTGTCGAACGGGTTTTCGACGACATCGACGGCTCCCGCCTTAAGGGCGCGCATCGCGGTCGGAATGTCATCGCCCCCGGTGATGACGATGACCGGCAGAAAAGGACGGAGGCGGCCGAGCCGGGACGGCAGCTCGAGACTATTGCTGTCCGGAACCGCGACATCAAGCAACACGCACCCGCTTGGAACCGCGGACGCCGCTTCGAGAAATTCCGGTATGGATTGGTATGCGTCATAATCATAACCCGCGGAATACAGAAGCTGCTCGAGCATCCCGCGAACGCAGAGATCCTTGTCGATAATGTGAACGGTGCGCCCAATCTCCATT
>Ga0209062_1004047_pt1 | contig 15973 bp, 10 predicted proteins | sample Coa_R2_2_FD_187158 | JGI IMG/M metagenome (GOLD analysis project Ga0209062, IMG submission 187158) | Surface soil microbial communities from Centralia Pennsylvania, which are recovering from an underground coalmine fire - Coalmine... | ecosystem: Environmental > Terrestrial > Soil > Unclassified... | reverse complement strand
CAGGATGGCAATGATCTGTTCTTCGCTGAATCGAGTCTTGCGCACGACTCCTCCTTCGGCCCTGGGCGGGCCATCCTACAGGGGAGAAGTCACATTTCCAATGGACTAATTTCCGGGGGGCAGGTCACTGATCTTCCAACAACCGCGAAACAGTCATCGCGTCACGAAAGCCGACTTTCTGCAATTCGTCAACGGCACTACGAGTCGGGGCAACAGCCACAACTTGTGTTCCGGTTTCCCTCAGCGCACGGTCAATTTCACGGAGCGTCGCTGTCTTACCGGTTCCGGCTGCTCCTCGGACGTTGATTGCCAAGTCGGTGGAATTCAAAACCGTCTCGACTGCCCGTTTTTGCTCGTCCCGCAGTTGGGGCGCCGCTTCAAAGTGCCTGCTGTCCCCGAGTCGGTCATATCGGTCTAGTCCGCGGTTGACGACCGCCACTATGTCGCGTTCCCTGAGGAGGCTCGCTTGCGTTGCGATCTCGTCACCGGCACCAACTAGATTTCCGCTTGTACGTTCTCGGGAAAGGATGCCCTGGAGAGCCGACAATTCGACTTGTCCACGGCCATGTCGGAGCGCCACAGTCAGAATCTCGTGTTCTTTGGCGACTGACAATCGTTCGAAGATATGTTCTTGTGCGTGCCCGAGTGATGTTTCAGCCACCCGATGCTCGATTCGTACCGGTAAACTCTGCTTTAGTGCTTCTTCGCGTAGGCTGCCAAGCATGTTTCGCTGGTCCGGAGTTAGTCTCTCCAACTGGCGACACCGGACCTGCTCTGTCGAAATCGCCTGAAGTTTGTCTGCCCGCGTCTCACGGATAAGGACCGCGACCTCATTGTCAGTTGGAGCACGCCCACGCTTCTGAGTGAATTCCTCAATCGCGGCATCTCGCTGCGCACTTCGCCTACTGTAATTGTCGAGGATCTCCTGGGACACGCCGGCGATTTCAAGTCCCTTATCTTTGCCGGCAACGTCGCGGCGGTTTTCGATCTCGTAACCCAAAGCTCGTACTTCGCGGGACAGCGCATTCCGATAGACCTCGGTGAGATAGCTACGGCGCTCATACAAACCGGACGCCTGGAGCGCTTTCCATCGAGCCTCTGTCCCGTCGTAGGTGAGGTTGGCAGCCACCGCATGCGTATGGAGTTGGGGATCGAGTTCTCGGCTTGTGTCATGCGTGTAGGCAGCCACGACCCAGTTTCCGGTCGTTCGATTTTCGTTAAGGCCGGCGAGGCGAACCCGAGTTGCAGAGTATCTCTCCGCCTCCTGCAGGGTCTCGCGAACAGCGGTTTCGTGCGCGGCAATCAATCTCTCGTCGCCGCCTACGATTGCCATGACAGAAACTGACTTTGGTGCTGAGAAGGTCATATCATAGAGAGACCGCGCTTTGCTTTGTTCGGTTCCATCGGCGGAGACGCGATCGGAGCCTTGGCGTTGACGGAGAAATTCCCCAGTCTCCGGGTCGAGACCTTGTCGTAGTGATTCGAAATCCTCGGACGTGACCTTTCCTGATAGGCCTAACAGTTCTGCACCCCGACCATGCCATTGGCCTTCGACAGTACGCTTTTGATCGTAGTAGTCACTCTGTTGCAGATGTCTCTGGGCGTATCCCTCCCCGCCCGCCATTGCGCGAATCGTGAGCACAGCCAGACGTTAACTCTGTTCGAAATTCGAGATCAACAATTCACCTATGAGTGAACACACAGCTGGCACTCAGGTGAATGTTCGATTGTTTGCGAAATCGCTTCCAAATTTGACTCTGGCCTGACAACGAGGGGAGGAAAGCCCCAATACCCCCTCAGCGGTTCAGTCGCGACGGCTGGTGTAGTGTAATGACATTGTGGACAGGGAAAAAACGCGACCGGACTCCTCAAACCAGTTGGATTCGAAAGCAATCGACGAATTCGCGCGTCTCCCTTCGACCATGCCGCCAATCGGAGTCGATCTAAGCGGATACGCGACGGAAGAATTCGCGAGGTTAGTGGGCGAAGTGGTCAATGGATGGCTCCACCTCTTCGGAAAAATTCTCAATCTTAAACGACTGAAGCAGGTGGTTGTCTCCTATGACTACAACGAGGCCCTTATGGCCGTCGATCAGGGTGCGCCTGTAAGCGGGCCACTAAAGCCGACCAACGATGACATCGCGGTGGGAATCGCGATGACGCCGACAGTCCTGAGCGACGGTGAAGTAATGTCGGTGATGGTGCTTAATGCAGCGTACATGGAAGTCCTCGCTGCAGCGGAAACACCCGAAAATGCCGCGATACGGGAGCAGATGATCTACACGCTAGCGCATGAGTGCGGGCACGTCCATGACCTCGACGTACGTGCCACATCAATGCCAGATATCATCCTGAAGCGGCGGCTCTCCTTTCGTGACGGGATTCTTTTCGGAATTGCCTCGGGATGTTGGGACGAATATATGGCGTGCCGATTGAGTGCATTTATCGCCAGGGAGTCTGCGCTTCGTCCGCTTCAGGACACGTTTTGTGCCGCGCTTGAACGCGCAAGAGATTGTGCCAACGCCGCGATTCGGCAGTACCGTATGCACGCCGATGTGAGCGGCGTTACGAAGGAAGTCTCTGAGATATACAAGCGGGTGATGGTCTACGCCGCTTACATGCTTGGGCACATTGACGGTGTCGGGGGAGAGGTCGCTGCCCTGGTCCCACAGGCGATGGATGCATTGGAAAGACATCCATATTTCAAGCCTTTCTTCTGGAAACTCCGCGATGAACTTGTCGCTATGCATCGCACCTACGGCCAATGGAATGGACTGGAAATCTACGAGCCGGTCAAACGGCTTGCCGACGAACTTCTGAAGCTTGGCGGAATTGACATTCAGCCCCGCGCCGATGACGGGGCATACGTCCACATACCGTTTAGCACGGAGACGATGCCAACGCTGGAAGAGCAGATAGCCTTTCTGGCTGGGAAGAATCTGGGCGGTCCGAAGTGAACGTTTGCGCACGGCCGACGGTCCACGAGTGCTACATCCCAAGCACCTGAATTGAGCGAAGGAGCAGTGAAAGGTATTCTGACGCAGAGATGCCGAAGAAAAAAGCACCAACGAAAGCGACTGGAGGGGGTGGCTACACGTTCGCCGATAAGGTCGCGGCCGGATTTCTCGCGCGGATGCTGAAGCGTGGGTTCCCGCTGGAACCGGATCTCGGCGTCATTACGGAACTTCATTTTGAAACGCACGATGCCGGTCACCCGCTCGACGATCTGCACCTCATTCTCAAGCGGGGAACGGTGAGAACCCGATGCTCGGTCTCCGTCAAGAGCAACCGCCAGTTAACGAAATCCGGATTCAATGCCGAGTTCGTTGAAGACGCATGGCATGAGTGGCGCGGCGGCGATGGTTCGGATTTCGATCAGGCGAAAGACATCCTTGGGCTAATCGTGGGTGTTATCGATGAACCGACGCTGCAGGAATGGCGAACCCTGCAGGAACAGGCCGCGGCGACGACGCCGGAGCGCCTCGTGGCCCGGCTTCAGAACGACAGGCAATCGTCGAATACCCAGCGCGCGATCTTCGACAGCTTGCGAAAAACGGCGAGCGGCGAGGCTGATGAGACTGGAACCGCACGTCTCGCGGCGAGGCTCCGGGTTCTGAGATTCGCGACGGAGCAGGAAGGCAACTATGTCAATCTCTCTGCCGAAATCACCGTTGCCGGAACGGTCGAAGAGGGGCAGAGGCTCTGGAGCCGCCTTCTCCAGCTTGCCGCCGAAAACAGGGCCACCGGCGGATTCTTCGATCTCCCGAAACTGATCCATGTCCTGCGGCCGGACTTCGATCTGAAAGAATACCCGGACTTTCAGAATGACTGGACCAAGATCGGAAGCATAACCCGCGACAACATCAAGAATGTCCGTCCCGTCATCGGGCCCGGACGCGGGATACAACTCGCACGAACGAATGAGATAGCGCGCCTGACAACGGAACTCGAAGCTCATAGTGTCCTTATGATTTCGGGCGAATCCGGCAGCGGCAAATCGGCGGCGGTGTCGAGGCTTGTGACGAAAGCCGAGATTTTTAAACAAGCGGTGTGGCTCACCGCGGGACAATTGTCGAAAGCAAGCCAGCCCGAACTCGCAGCTGGCTTGGGCCTTTCTCACACGATACCCGACATGATTGCGTACTCGGCAGTTCGCGCCTCCGTTCTCGTGGTGGACGGGTTCGAAAGATTTGAGGGCGAGGCCCAGAACCGTGTCATCGAATTGATGCGGGCAGTAGGAGAAGAAGGTTTTGTTGGCTGGCAAATCATCGTCACGTGCCAGCCTCAATCAGTGGAATCCGTTCGCGATGCGCTCGTCGCGGCCGGCATCATGGCATTTCAGCCGATCGACTTTGAGCCGCCGACCCTACAGGAGATCCGAGACGCGGTGGGTGGCCTGCCCGGCATGGGCCCGCTTTTATTCCGCGATGAGTTGGGACCGTTTCTTCGCAATCTGCTCGTGCTCGACTGGGTGTTGCGGAAAGACGTCGCTCAGCGTTTTTCCCCGTCACGGCCATGGATCGGGACAACCGAGATTATCGACAGCATTTGGGATCAGTGGACCGGTGCGACGACGATGCGCCATGCGCGCGATTCCTTGCTCCGAACCCTGGCCGAGCGCGAGGGCGAGCGTCTCAGCGGCGCTGTTCATATCGATTCAATCGCGACGACGGAACAGCCGTTGCTCGGCGAATTCGAGCGCGAGGGGCTTGTGCAGGTAAATCCGCCCTTGATCCAGTTCGCGCACGATCTAATGGGCGATTGGACCCGGTATCGGATTCTCAAATATGCCGGCGCTGACGCGCCGCCGAAAATCAAATCGTTGTCTCACATTCCACGTTGGGGCCGCTCTATTCGCCTGTATGCACAGTCTCTGGTCGAGCACGGCGCCGGGCTCGATGACTGGAAGGCGGCAAGTGCGCAATTCACGGGCGACGATGCCGCCTCAAAGCTCGCCTCAGATCTGTTTCTGGATGGGCTGTTGTTCGCCGCGAACGCGGAAGTTCTGCTTGAGCAAGTGTGGCCGGATCTCATCGCCAATGACGGCCAGATTCTGCACCGTCTCCTGAAGCGGCTGCTTCACGTTGCTTCGTTCCCGGACTGGCGGCTGAGTCTGTTCAGCGATCCGAAATGGGCCGAGCAATCTGAAGCCTGGTTTCGAATCCCGCAGCCCCTCTACTGGGTCCCCGTTCTTCGTGTTCTGAGCCGTCATACGGCGGATGTCGCAAAGCATGCCCTGATTCTCGGCGCCGAGGTGTGCGCCCTCTGGCTCCGAACCATGCCGATCGAGATGCCGGGGAGGCGCGAAGCGGGCTTGCTCGCGCTTCAGCTGGGTAAAGAGACACAGGGGTTGATCGCGGAGGGCGTGTATTTTGCGTGACAAGGACAAAGTGATTTACGAAGCGATGCTGTCTGCGGCGCCGGAATTCCCGGACGAGGTCGCGCAGATGGCGCTTGAGTTATCTGGTCGTCGGGATGAACCCGCCCATGCGACCCAGCGGCGCGACGAGGAAAGGGAGCGGCGGCGCCGGCAAGGGGAGGAATGGAAAAAGCAAAACCCGGAGAAGGAACGCGCCAGACCGCACCCTGTGTTCAGCGTCAGTTCCCTGCACGAGGGACCGATGCGGCCCGCAGCACCGGATGGACCGTCGCGGGCGGTTCCCGACGGCTTTCGGGCAGCGATCCTGGAAACGCCCGCCTTGAACGGATTGATCAACGTGCGGCCGAGCGTTGCGAAAGAGGTGCTGCTTGCGGTCTGCATCGACGAACCGAAACATTACGACCTTTCAGAAGGCCGGTTCCTCAGGCGTGAGCGCCTGGGGCTCGCCGACTGGCAGCAGGGCTATCCGGCGATGTATTGGAAAGGGCCCTTCTTGCCGTTCCTCCAGCGCGCTCCGGAAGAAGGTCTCGATGCGATCGTTCGGCTTGTGAACTACGCAACGGAGCGCTGGATAGAGGATGGTCTTGGGCGGAAGCCGACCGAGCAAGAGCGGCGTCGCAACGCCTTTAAATTCGAGATCAACGGAAAGGCCGTCTACTGGGTCGGAGACTGCAATGTCTTCGGATGGCACCGTTATCTGGCGATGGGAGGCGCTGCAATCGAATGCGCTTTGATGGCTTTGGAAAAATGGCTCTACGATGAAATCGAAAACGGGCGCGGCATCACCCGCTGGGTGCAGTACATCTTCGACCACAGCCAATCCGCAGCCTTTGCTGGTTTGCTGATCGCCGTCGGTCTGAGGTATCCGGCCTTCTTTGCACGGGACCTGCAGCCTTTGATCGGCAATTTCTATGTCTATGAATGCCAAACGAGTTGGGCGCTGAACGAATCGAGCGAAGTCTGGACGATTTCCTTTGCCCGCCAACCCGATGCGGTCGTGAAAATCGCAGCATCGTGGCATCGTATGCCGCACCGGCGTTATCTGCTGCGGGATATCGTTCCGCCCTTGATGCTGAGCCACGAGGGCACCCTCAAATACATCACGGAACGCAAAGCGGAGTGGGCGAAACTGCGGCAGGGGAACGCCAAGTCGCGTCTTGATATGGAATTCTTCTTGGCGCGATTTGATCCGGCGAATTACACGGAAACGCCGCAGGACTATGGTCAAGTGATGATCACGATGCAGTGGCCGCCGCATCTGGACGAGATCGCGAAGCGTTCGCAAGGCGAAAACGAACTCAAGATGTTGTCCATGACCATTGCGATGCGAGCCCGGCGGCTGCTCGAAGGTCAGGAGTCGCTGAAGCCGGAGCAGGTGCCAGCATTCGCCGCGCAGGTCCGAAGACTCACCGAATGGAAAGACGCGAGCGACAAATCCCAAGAACATTACCGGATCAGTTCACTTGCCGGCGGGCTTGCGGTCCTCGTGATTCAGCATCGCGCATGGCTCGCGACCGATCCCGATTTTGAGAAATGGTGCCTGGCAACGTTGCGCGATCTGAAGCCGGTCGAGCCCGAACATTTTTCTCCGGCGGCGATTGATAACCACAGCGCCGAGGCCTTTCTCGGGGAGGCCGGTGTCGCGTTGCTGCTCGAAAGCAATGAGGAGTGGGTCGTGCAGATGGCCTTGGAAGGCATCACCGGAGCGCACTACAGTTCGACCCTGTTCACCATGTGGCGGGCTTACCTCTTGCGACGGCAACTAGGAGAGAAATTTGGCGAACTCCTGAATGTTGTCGTGCAGTGGAGTGCGCTTCGGCGCGCCGCAATCAGAGAGTCGGGTTACTACGCGGATACGACTCATCTCGCCAAGTACAGGGCGGCGCTCCTGCGAAGATTGGTCGCAGGTCGATTGAAGGGGCCCCTGATTCCCCTCCGCAGGGCTGAAACCCTGGGGCGAAGTTTGGTCGAGCGCATTGAGCGCCGGTCGATGTCGCGCAGCGAACGGGAACAAAGGAAAGCCCGTCGCGAATGGCGCCAGTCGCAGGATGAGCGCAAGTTGGACCGTGAGATGCCGGATATTGATCTGGAGGTCATTCAAAAGGGATTTGGATTTGTTGCCGCTATGATTCAGGAAGGCCTGACCGATGAAGAGACGACTCTCAGGCGCTACGTCGACGAGTTGTTCGACCTGCTGATGCGGTCGCTCCCGCGACCGGATAACGACGCCGACCGCGCCGAGATCGAGGGCACACCTTATGAATCCGACCGATGGATTCTGTTGCAGGTCGCAGAATTCATTGCGCGTACCAATTCCCTTGAAACAGGTCGGGCTTTCTTTCGGCCGATTCTTCAATATGGGCCGGCGGCGCGCTATTGGGTCGAGGACTTCCTCGACTCCTGGACAAGCCGCGCGATTCAGGTGAGTCCGGACCTTCAGGGATATGCCAAAATCTGGCAAGACATGGTGGCTTACACGGAAACACTGCCGGCTTGGGATGCCCCGAAAGGTGATTATTGGAGCCGAGCGGAAGGCCTCTCCATGCACCTCATGGGGCTTAGCGAGAGCGGAGTCGTGGTGCTCGGCCAGCCTCACCACCAGGACCTTGTCGCCTCCATGGCGGGCACGTTCGAGCGTTGGGGCAGTGGGTGGCTCAGGTTTGGATCGCCCGCCAGTTGGTTCGCCTATTTTCTGCGAACCGAATCGGCGCAGATTCTATTGCCACAAGGTGTCAAGCAACTTGCGGCGGCCGTCGACGCGATTCCTGGACGCGACTGGCAATACAACGATCTCGGGGGAATGCTAACGGAGGTGCTTTCACGATGCTGGAAGCACTACCAAAATAAGGTCGAGAAGGACAGCGATTTGCGGGCTGCGTTCTTGCATCTCCTCGCCGTCCTCTGCGCGCGACAAATTCCAGAAGCCTTGCATCTCCGCACCAAAGTCTCGGAGGCTTTGGGTGCTTCCCAGCCGCGCGAAGACCGGCGTTAGGCCGACACGCGACTGAGACTTCTCTCGCGCATTTTCACAGCATCGTTCATCAGGAAGTCCTCAAGCAAACTGGACGCGATGATCGGGTTTCCGGGGCCGTGTACGAGGCACCGCTGGCGGTAATGGTCGGGGATGTTCTTGCTGACCGTGAGCGAGAAACCAAAGCCCGGCATCGGAAACTTGTACACGTGAAAATTCCCCTTGCGCTCGCCCATCGGCGCATAGGTGAGGCGGTCGACGCCGCTGGTGTCCCGCACGACAACCCAGAGGATCGAATCCTTGGGAAAAGGTTCTTCGTCCATCAGAAAGCGGCGGAATCGCTCCTGAAACGGACCGAGCCTCACGGGTATCGAGCTGTCTTCGTTCCAGGGATGAATGGAGCCACGCCAGAAAATACTGGCCGCAAAATAGGCAAGGGCTCTGACCTTGATCTCGGGAATGTTCGCGGCGTAGTAGATTCGCGTCGAATTCCCGGCGGACACGATGTCCGGAGTTCTCGCAGCCAGGACGTCGGCCACTGGAAAATGCCCGTCCTTCCGGCAGGCAACGACCTAGAGCCCAGGTTTCTCCATTCTTCGAGAAACGTTGTTCGCAATCGTGACACAAAAGATGTGCCTTGAGTTGGCTTGACGTTTGGACCGCCGCGTCCTTGGTCAGGAGCCACGGATTCGGGTTCTTTTCGTTGTCGTCGCGTAAGATCCGATAGATCCCCGCCGACAGAAAGTGACTGTCTCGCAGTTCAACGCCCGTCTTGAGGCAGAGTTTGCATTGTCCGATCACGGGTTTCATTCCTCATGCAGCGCAGCGGTCTTTGTGGGAGAGGCTACAGTTTCTTGGAGCAAGGTCGCCTGAGGAGATTGTACGCTCCTCTGGTTCGACTTCCTGGATTATATTATAGCGATTGTTATAATATTTGCTATTGTCCGAAAATTCGTGTACCTTCTCGAATGTGCTGGACTCGAAAGTGCTCACGGCCATTCGGCAGAAATTGGGCGTGTCTCAGGAACAGATGGCTCGCCTTCTCGGGGTATCGTTTGCGAGTGTCAACCGCTGGGAAGGCGGCCACTCCAGCCCCACCGGGCCGACCGCTGACCTTTATCAGGCGATTGATGCCGCGATTCGTGCTGGAGCCGCGCCTGAGACAATTCGCCAAGCAGCAAATAGTGAACGCGGCGCATTTCTGTATTCTTTGTTTCGAATGGCTTATGCCCGCAAGAGGAGGTCGCGATGAGTTGCCCGATTGTGAATCTTCGACCTTTACAGGCTGGAGGTAATGGCGACGTGTATCTTGGCCAACGGAGCGATACGGGGGAGTACGTCGTCGTCAAGTTTCTCCGTGAGCATCAACTTCCTCATGCGAGAAAAGCATTTGCTCGGGAGATTCGCATTCTTGGTCGCCAGTTGCGGGGGCTGGTCCCTCTGCTGGCTTCGGATCTAGTCAGCGGACGACCGTACTATGTGATGCCCTACCTGCCTGGGGGACCTCTCACACAGTACGCTGGGCGACTCGTGGACGGCCAGTTGCACGCTGTCGCTTTGGAAATCGCGATGACGTTGGCAACCCTTCATGCGGCAAATATTGCGCACGGAGATATTAAACCGGACAACGTTCTCATAACCCACGACGGGCATTTGCAGGTTGCCGATCCGCTGGGCAATGGGGTTGGCTGCACGATGTTGTTTTCCCAAAATCGAGGCGGAACACCGGGTTATTGGGCACCGGAAGTGTGCGCTGGAGCGCCGATTTCTTGCCCGGCAGACGTTTACTCGTATGGGGCGTTGTTGTACCACTTGTTGACGGGACGAAAGCCCACGGACGGGCAGAAGTTCGATCCGGTATCCGAGGGTTACGTAAACGCACCCACCGTCGTCCAAGTAATCGTGGCCTGTTGTTGTAATGTTCCCGCGGCGCGTCCAACGATGCAGGAGGTGCTCCGCATCCTCCGCGGGGAAAGCTGGTCCGACATTCAAGCTGAACGAAAAAAACGCGAGGATCAGATCGCCGCCATCGGCCTGATCGGACTTCTGGCACTTCTGGGAATCGCGCTGGCGAAGGCGGGAAGAGCAGGAGCGTAGTGCACAGGCCCAACTGCTACCCGGCACACTCGATGCGCAGCTCAAGTCCAGGAATCTACGAAGGAAGCAAAGGTTGAGCTGTTGGAATGTCAGTCGAGAAATCTCCACGGTGGCTAGCAGATCTCGCACACCGGCGACGCACACAATATTCGGGGCCACAGATGACTTTCTGATCGCCCGTCATCCAGTTGCCCGACCTGCCGTAGTACTTTCGTGCGGGCCCAATTTGCGGCAAGTAAAGAACAGCTTGGAAATTCCGAAGTCCCGAACCTCCTGGTACATCACCCGAGGAGTGAATTCGGGGAGAGACTTCTCGCAGCTCTATTCAGAAATGCGGCTTCCACGGTAACGTGATAGCCCCCCAATACCAAGAGACAGGCCGCCAGCAAGCCGCAACGCTCCAGAATCGCGCTTGGGGGAGAGGATGAGAGTCTCGGACTGGTACGGGTGAAAACGCGGGATCAGGGATCTGACGTTACCGTTTTCAAAGAAATGATGCGACGCGCCGATCAGGAAAGATTCGTCCAGCGGGATGTTCGCATTGGGATTGTGACAAACGTCAACGCCTTCAACCCACTTCTCGGAGTATCTAGGATCGTTGACCAACATCTTGAACGGCATCGGCAACGCAGAGTTGTCGTCGTGATGATGCCGGGTTCCGACACAGACCATCGTGACATCCCGGCTACCCAACCCCGCAAGGTATCCCATTCGGTTCATTTTTGAGATCGTCGCGGTCGGATTAGCGATCACGGCACTGATATTCTCGCTTCCCGGCAGACTGAAGAATCCGGTTTCGATGCTCTTGAAACCCCACTTGTGTGGCCCGCGCGGGGCCGCTCTAACGATCAGGTTTTCGTTCGCGTCATAGAGCGCGGCAAAAGAGATTCCGTAGAGATATGGCATCAAGGAGTGATTGAGGAACGTCATAGCACGCGGCACGTGAAAGTCCTGAATGGCAAACACAATCGGCTTACCCGCAACATGCTGCAGTTTCCAGTATTCCTTCTTCAGCTTCGAGGTCAACGTGCTGCCCCACTTAATCGGCATGTATTCTTGGTAATACTCCTTGAATCGGGACGCTTCGCGAGGCACTTCGGGTTCAACCACGAGACCGGCTGCATTCACCGTGGGGTTGACGGTCATGGCTTCGACGAAGACGTCGCCAGCGAAACTACGGCAGAAAAAATCGGGGGCGTGGAACGAGCGGTCGAATACATAACCAGCCTCGGTCATGAGCGCAAAAACGTATAGCTCCCAAAATCGGGAGTCGAATCCTGTGCTCTGAAACTGCTCAACGAAGTTGCCGTCTACATCCTCGTAGTACGGCATCATCGACTCCATGAGGGCTCGTGCAGGAGAGAATCCCTCGCCCGTCGCGATCCGGACAAATGAAGGACTGAGTCGCACGGGCGACACGACTGGGGTAAAGAAATCCAGCGGCTCTCCCTTTTCGTCTCCCTGCCAAAACTCGTCGTCCGGCAACTTCGACCACTTATCGAGATCATCCTTTAAGAGAGCTCTTGCCGCGTCCGGCGTTTCGCAAAATGGCGTCATCGTTACACCGCGGAATCGACCACGAGCGTCCCTGCCGAGAACTGTGCCGATAAAGTCCTCGTCGATGATGTCCTTGGCGAGCACGCCCAGCACCCGACGCTTATCATCGCTGTACCACTCCAGTTCCTGGGAGATCAGGAAAGTGTGAGGTCCACGGATGTAGCCAGCTACGGCATCGAATGTCGCTCTTGGAATACGAACGATCATATTGCTGCGAAACGCAACTCCGGATACGGGAAGCACCGACTCTTAATCGGGTAAATGAAGGATGGCCGCCCTCTCTTCTATAATGCTAGTAAGTCACAGCGCCAAGGAAAAGGAGAAACCATGGCGACAAGCAATGGTACAGCTTTGGCTCAGATGTTCGAGGACGGCTGCTTATCGGACGTGGAGACGTGCAAGGCTCTTGGCTACAACCCCAAAGCCTTCGTCGCGATGGTCCATCGGTATGGCGCAGTGGAGGCTGCGCGTCGGCTTCTCAGCGACAGCCACTGGCCCGACGGCTTCACGAGGCTTTGCCTGATGAACCCGCCTCGCTATGATCTGACGCTCGAAGCCTACATCCACAACCATCCAGAGTTCCACGGATTCTTCACTCCGCAGCAACTTGCCGAGTGCGACGACAGGCTTACGCAGGTCGGCTACATCTAAGAAACTGCGCATCCGGACGTAATGGACCTTTTCTCCGCAGACGTTGATAGCATCTCATTCGCAGGTATAGAGGACTTTCTTGCGACCAAAGCGCCACTCGAACAGCGCCCGCCCGAAGGGTTGCGGATCGACTACAAGATCAAGGAGCCGAGAGAGCTTTCGGAGACAGTAGCAGCGTTTGCGAACACTTTTGGTGGGCTGTTGTTCATTGGCGTCGAGAGCCGCAGGACCGAGTACAACTTCCCGATTTCCCTGCCCGGCGAAGCCTTCGTCGGCGGCGACATTAAAGCGCGAATCGCAGGAAAAATTCTCTCTCAGGTGACACCCCGGCCGGAGTTCAGCATCGGGGTCGTACCACTCCCGACTCAGAGCGACCGCGCGGTTGTGGTTGTGCGCGTCGTCGCTGGCGTCTGGCCTCCGTACGAGTTCAGCGCTTCCAACACCCTTCGGATTCCCGTGCGCATCGCAGACACTACCAGGCAGGCAACGCTTCGGGAGATCGAGCAGTTGATCCAGAGGAGAGCTTCGTATTCGCAGACGACCGACGAGCGCCTTATGACGCGAGCCCTAACACTTGTTCAATGATCTCAGCCCTCAGCCTGTTTCAACCGAGCTCTAGCAAAATACTCTCGGTTTGAGGCACACTCTCTGCACAACATTTGAGCCAAACAAGGGAGTATCCACGGCGTGTTTGGCTGGACGGCCGTAAGTCGTGATCCTCGCCGACCTTATGCTAAGTACATCCTTCAGGCTCGACGCGGATGACGAGAAGAGAAGAGACACCATCCCTAAGCCTTCGGCTTAGGTCGGTGCAGTACATCGGAGATAGTTCGGACGCAACTCGCACGCTGTCGGACAAGGTTCGACGACGTTCGGTGCGCGTTTCAGACTTGTTCGAATCGATCGATCGCTTGCTCTGGCTGCGTACGAGGGTCTCCCGCCAGAACGGGGCGAACTCAGGAAGCTGAGACTGCTTCTGACATTTGGAAGTTTGTGCTCGTTCTCACCAATGCGTTTGACCCGACTGCAATAACTGGCCGGGATCACCATGGTCTAGATGCACCGGTGGGGTAGTCAGTGCTTCTATGCCGCACTGGATAAGGAACTCTGCCGTTGCATCGAGTTGGTCATGGAGTCGAGACGAGTCGGAGCGGTCTGGCTTGGGAACGTAAACGATCATTCCTTGTCGGGCGCGCGTGAGCAAAACTCGGTAGCCGTTCACCCGATACTTGTGTTTCTGAGCGTCTTTGTTTGCCTTCCATGTCTTTCCGTTAAAACTGCGACTCAGCCACTCCGTTCCGCTGCACAGAAGGTCCTCTCCCCAGCAGACGCCTATCCAGTCAAGTTCCAATCCTTGAATCTCGAACTGAGTTGCTGCTACTTCAAGCTTGGAGGACGCTCGGACGTCGTTGCAATATTTGTGGTCACAGCCTGGCTCTTCGCAAGCGTCACGATCTAGAAACCATCTCTCCCACTCGAAGCGCTGGTGAAAGTCAAACGAGGTCTCGAGTCCGTCTGCTCGCAACCTAGCTGTTCCGGAACTTGCGACCAGGCCAGCCCTAGTCAGACCTCTACGCTTCTCTCGTAGCCACTGGCGGACAATTGAGATGTCTCTTGACACTACGGGTGGGCTGGACATGTTTTCGGCAATGTCCTTTGCCTCCGCGCGATTTCCGCCGAGCACGGCGTCCACCCACTTGGACATCTGGATTGCCCGTATAGAGCGATTGCTCACTTTCAAGTGAAAATCTTCAATCGTCGAAAGTCGATCTGGCCAGGGAATGTCTTCCGAGAACAAAGAGAACGAACCACCGGACCTATCTTCTAGAACCTCGGGAGATGCATATATCTTCCAATCTTCAAAATTGCGAAGAGCGGCGTCCCACTCCGGCAGGCCGGCTTCACCTCGATTTATTTCTTGGCCTCCCCCGACCAGGCAAACAAGCACGCACCATCCAGCGTGACGATTCATAACGTCCATCATCATGTGGGCTTCTGACACTCCGGGCCGCTTAGCACGCTCGTTTTGCTCGGAATCCCATGCCCTCTGCGCCTCGTCGAAGATAATGACTCTTTGTGCCGGCGTTGGAGCCTTGTCTTTGTAATGATCATCCGCGAAACGATGAACGCTTTGGATAAATGCGTACACCGCCGTTTCGGCTGCTCTACGAGTCCTTCGATTGCCGGCAATATGGGCCCGGCGAACGTCGTCGCGGATCAAGGCCTCTCGCAAGATCTTCACCAGCGGTCCATTTCCCGACAAAAATGACGCTGTGTCCCGAATGTCCGGGTGATGGACAGCGTTCAGTCCGACAAGAGTCTTGCCGGACCCCGGAACTCCGGTAATGAAGCAAATCGCCTTTTCGTCTCTCTCGCGAGTGCTGCGTACGATGGTCGTAAGAGATGAAATGGCTTTGTCGAGATCCTCTCTCGCCGCGCAGGCGTGCCCAATTTCGAAGACCTCGTTCTCGGAGTAGAGTCTGACTGCCGCGTCAATGATCGGCGGAATCGGATGGAATATCCCGGCATCCCACGCTACTGGGTCAATGGGTGGCGAGCCAGAATGGCCTTCCGCGCGAGCGATTCTGATCAGTACATCGCCAACTTCGTTAGTAGTGGCCCGTCGACATGCGCGTACAACATCGTCAGCAAACGGCCTGGCGCCTGCGGATGCTACGGGCCCATCGGAGATGACCATCGGAACAACAGTTCGATTGGCGCTAGGCTCGTGAAAGCAAGCCAGATTGATGGCGTAATCATCAACCTGGCGCTCGGCTGTGGTCGCAGAGAGCCCAGTCTTCGTCTCGATTGCAACGATTACGTCGTGCATCAAAATCACTGCGTCGATACGCTTGCCGACACGCGGGATTGGATACTCCAGCAGAATTTCGAACCGAGCCGCTTCGGGTAGTTCCGAAATTAGTTGCCGACATCCCTGGACCAATGGCGGGAGTTGCAGTTCCCAAGCTTCTACGGCCTCGGGTTCGAGGGGGAACCGAGCCTTGCGATTTGCAACTGCGAGGGTTCCGATAATCGAGCTCGCCGTCTCGCTGAGAAAGGTTCCGAGTGGCGCTCGATAGTAGGCGGGCATCTGCAGGACAGGATGCCAGGTTCTCTCGGTATGGGTCCAGTTCGAACTTTGAAACCTCGGCAGCGGAAGGTATGGCGCACAACTACGGAGCTGAGTGCGCCTCAGGGGTCACCTTAAAACCGGCCAACGGTGGTCAGGGCAAAACCGGCCAACGGAAGTGGCCGGGGACTAAGTTGTTTTATCCTGCTGCCTCCTGTTGAGGCAAGTCTGTTTTCGTGCGCCAGCT
>Ga0209062_1004046_pt1 | contig 15977 bp, 10 predicted proteins | sample Coa_R2_2_FD_187158 | JGI IMG/M metagenome (GOLD analysis project Ga0209062, IMG submission 187158) | Surface soil microbial communities from Centralia Pennsylvania, which are recovering from an underground coalmine fire - Coalmine... | ecosystem: Environmental > Terrestrial > Soil > Unclassified... | reverse complement strand
AAAGACCAGCAGCCCGAGGCTGCCCAGCGTCACGATGCGATTGGCGAGCGCGAATTCGAGCGCCGGCTCGTAGAGGCGCCGGATGGTATGGACGATCACGGTCTCGGCCTCTTCCACATTCTCGCGCAGCAGATACGAGCTCAGCGCCGGCGAGATGGTGAAGGTGGCGAGGAGGCCCCCTGCGATGGCGTAAGCATAGGTCTTCGCCATCGGACCGAAGATGTGCCCTTCGACGCCGGAGAGCGTGAAGAGCGGCAGGAATCCGGCGATGATGATGGCCGCGGAGAAGAAGATTGCCTGATTCACTTCCAATGCGGAGTTCGCGATGTCCGCGAAGGTGCCGCTGAACTCCGTAACAGCTCTCGTCCTGTGGAGATAGGGCGAGCGGGCGAAGCGCATACTGGGAGGCTGCGCCAAGTGCCGCGTGATGTTCTCTACCATGATCACCGTCGCGTCGACGATGAGCCCGAAATCAATCGCCCCGACTGAAAGCAGATTCGCCGATTCTCCCCGCAGCACCATGATCGTGATCGCGAAGAACAACGCGAAGGGGATAGTTGTCGCGACGATGATGGCGCTGCGCAAATTGCCAAGAAATATCCACTGCACCAGGAAGATCAGCAGAATGCCGACGATCATGTTGTGCAGCACGGTGTGCGTCGTCACATCAATGAGGGTCGTGCGATCGTAGATCGTCTCGATATGGACCCCCGGCGGCAGGATGTTCGAGCTGTTGATCTTCTCGACCTCGGCCTCCACGCCTTTGATCGTCGGCATGCTTTTCTCGCCGCGATGCATCAGCACGATGCCCTGGACGATGTCGTCGTCATCATCCTGACCGGCGATGCCGAGGCGCGGCTGATGGCCGACGCTGACCGTCGCGACGTCACTCACCAGCACGGGCACGCCGTTGTTGGAGGCAAGCATCGTGTTGCGGATATCGTCCATCGAATGGATGAGGCCGACGCCGCGCACGATGGCGGCCTGAGGCCCGATATTGACGGTCTGACCGCCGACGTTGACGTTGCTGTTGTTCAGGACCTGCAGCACCTGCGGTAGCGTGAGGCCGTAGGATTTGAGCTTGTCGAGATTGACCGTGACATCATAGGTCTTGGTCTTGCCGCCCCATCCAGTGACGTCGATGACGCCCGGGACTGCCTTGAAGCGGCGCTCCAGCACCCAATCCTGCAGCGTCTTGAGGTCGGTGACCGAATAGCCCTTCGGTCCGACGACACGATAGCGATAGATTTCTCCGATTGGGCTCTCGGGCGAGATCTGCGGCTGAGCGCCGTTGGGAAGGGGCGAAAGCTGAGACAGGCGGTTGATCACCCATTGCTCGGCCTGGTCATAGGTGAAGTCGTAGGTGAACTGGATCTTCACGTCCGAAAGGCCGAACAGCGAGATGGTCCGGATGGCCGTGACGTGCGGGATTCCCGCCATCTGGATCTCGATCGGGATTGTGATGTACCGCTCGATCTCCTCGGCTGACTGCCCCGGCGTCTGCGTCACGACCTCGACGAGCGGCGGCACAGGGTCAGGGTAAGCTTCGATGTTGAGACGCAGAAAACTGACGATGCCGCCGCCAATCAAGGCCACTAGCATCACCACGATGAGAATCCGCTGCCTGAGCGCAAAGGCGACGACCGCGTTCATGGTCAATCTCCTTCAGCTGCGCGGTCGATGAAGAGCGTGCCTTTGGTCACGACCTTCTCGCCCGCCTTCAGACCGTCGAGCACCTCCACCACGCCGTCCATCGTCCGGCCGGTACGGATGAGCCTCAGCGCCACGAGCCCGTCATCGCGCGCGACCCAGACATGCGCCGTGTCGCCTTCGTAGACGACCGCGGATTCAGGCACGCCGACAGCGTTCGTCGCGTCACTGGTGAAGATCCGGAAGCTGCCGAACATCTCCGGCTTCAGCGCGAGGTCCGGGTTCTCGACTTCGGCACGGACCGTGACCCGCCGCGTCGTGTCGTCCACCGTCGCGCCGACATAGGAGAGCTTTGCCTTGAAGACGCGGTCCGGAAAGGCGAGGGTTCGCACCTCGACGGGCTGTCCAACATGCACCTTGGGCGCATCGACCTCGCGCACATTGCCGACGAGCCAGACTTTTGACAGGTCCCCGATCGAATAGACCGGATTGGACGCTCCGCTCGCGGCGCTGTTGATGTATTGGCCGACCGCGATCTGGCGCTGGATGACCGTGCCGCCGACCGGCGCCGTCACCAGGGTCTCGGGGTTCGTTCTGGTGGACTCGGGCGCGTTTTCGATTGCGTTGATCTCCTGGTCCGTTTTGCCCAGGATGCGCAACCGGTTGCGCACCGCAGCCAGCGCGATCTCGGCGGTGCGATGCGCGCCCTCGGCGTTCACGAGGTCGCTTTGGCTCTGTAGCCAATCTTTGAGCGCGCCACCCTTGGCCTCGTACACCTGATGCTGACGCTTCTCGTTGTTCTGGGCCAATTTGAGCTGCGCGTCAGCGGTCTTCAGCGTGGCTGCCGCCGAAATGAGATCATTTTCCGCCTGGACGAACTCGGTTGCCTCGATCCCGAAGAGCGGCGTTCCCTTTTCTACAACGTCTCCCGATTTGACCAGAAGCCGCGTGACTCGCCCCGAATAGGGCGAGAAGAACGGCGTCGTGATGTCGTCGTCGAGCGCGATCTTGCCGTCGGTGTCCTCTTCGGAATGAAACTCCATCGTCACGACAGGCTGAACTTTCAGGCCCTTCATCTGCTCAGGGGTCGGACGGAACGTTCCGGGCTCGACGGGAGGCGGAGGCGTCTCATGGCCGCCGAATAGAGCGCGGACGATAATGACCAGAAGGATGATCGCAGCCGCGGCCGCGAACAGCCGGCCTACAATCGCAAGCTGCCGTCGACGCGGAAGTGTACCAACGCTATCCGGTCTTCGCGGGGGTGTCGGTTCGTCCATCGTTTTCATCCGTCGCGGTCATTGTTCTGAACATCGCCTAATCGTTTCAGCGTCTTTGGATTCTTTGGATTCTTTGGTTCTTTAGTTTGCTCAACCTCAGAGCTCGGCGTGAAATCGGAAGCCAAGCACCGAGACGGGTCCACGGTCGGCGTTGTAGGCCGGATTGGACAGGTATTGATAGTCGATTGAGATGGCAACGCCCTCGACGACGCGCGCGCTGTAATAGGTCTCGATGATCTTCTCGAGGCCATAATGATCGAGCCTACCGTCGCCGATCAGGATGCCCAGCCCCCCGCCCCTCAAATAAGCGAGCGCTGGATTCGAGAGGCCATTGACGACGGCGGCAAGGCCGACCGTGTCGTCAGGACGCGCCCAGCGGTCGCCTTTCAGAGAAAGGCCGGCGGAGATGGAGCGATTGATCTCGGTAAATTCGTAGGCTTCCTTGCGGCCGTCATTGATGCTGGCGCGCGCGAACAGGCCGAGCCCATCCGTCAGCTGCTGCTCGAGATTGAGGACGAGCCCCGGGCGGGTCGCATAGCGACGGACCGCGGCGACGTCCGGCACACTTCCGATGATCGCCGCGGCGCGGATCGCGTCCATATAGTTCGCCATGCGCCCGCGATTCATATAAACGAGCAACCTCAGCTTTCCGGGCTGGTCATAAAGCTCGTATCGGCCCTCGGCTTCAGCCATGACGGAGAACTGCTCGAAATCCCGTTGGAGCCTCTTGCTGTTCGGCTCCCTCGAAAGATCGAACGCCGCCCCGCGCAGAGTCCACCAGGATTGGGTCCATTCGAACGAGGCGCCATAGGTATATCCCCAGGCATCCGCGGCGTAATCGAAGGCGCCCGCATCGATGATCGACCAGTTGAGGAAGTCGGACTTCGGATCGTGGGCGTAGCCGTTGTTGTCGAAAACGTCGACCACCGAGAATTTGCCGATCGTCAGCACCAAATTGTCCGCCGTCCGAGCACCGCCGAGCTGGTTGGCGCTCGGCTCCACGCTCTGCTCCTCACCGCCAAGATTGAAGGTTTGGCGCAGGAACGCGCGATGTAGGCGGACATAGGGCTCCGTTGCGCCGACCTTGTAAGCTTCACCGCTTGGAAAGCCCGCGGCGCCTACCGTATTGCTGAGCCCGAACCCTTGATCGACCTCCGGATTGACGAACACCTCGCCGCCGCGCCACGGGCGCGCGCCCAGAAATAAAGTCAGATCGACCGTCTCGTTGCCCCGGTTTCCCGGGTCGAGGCTGTTGGGTCCGCGGTACGGAGATTGGAAGCTCGGGTGGAATTGCGTAACGTTCGTGAACTGCCCGTGAACGCTGAATTGCTCCTCAGCGTCGGAAGTCGCGCTCGACGCAGCGCCATCGGTCCGGACTGGATCGCCCAAAGCCGCCGGGGTACAGGCCACCAAGCCGCAGGCCAGCGCGAATTTCCAAAAAGCCGTCATGGCGCTCCGTTTCCAACTGGGTCGATGATCTTCCCCGAGAAGGCGTCAGAGCGGCGCGACCGGCTACAGCTTCACGCTCTGCCGATCGGCGCGGTTCCAACGACGTTCCGGGCTTTCCGGCAACGGCGGCACTCCATCAGACGCAATGCGCCTACCCGGAGGCTCGTCGGCCGAGACGCTCGGTCGCGATTCCATTTGTTCCTTGATCCTTGCCGATGACTTCGAAGGGCTCGGATCCCGAGCCGCTCAGAAGGGACCGATGAGATGCCTAGCTTGACGCTTCGGCCTTCCCATGCGAGCCGGACCGGCCTATATACCCCTTCCTGGTATCGCGCAAGGGGAAAGATGATGGCTCACGCAGTCTCGGAAAAGCAGAAACTCATCAACCGGGTCCGGCGCCTGCGGGGTCAGGTCGACGCATTGGAACGCACGCTCGAGGCGGACGCCAGCTGCTCAGATGTGATGCAGGTGCTCACCGCAGCCCGAGGCGCTCTCAACGCGCTCATGGCCGAAGTCGTGGAGGACCATATTCGCGAGCACATGATCGAGCCTGGCCGAGCGCCGTCGCGAAGAGAATGCGAAGCTGCCGACGAGTTGGTCTCAGTACTGCATTCTTACATCAAGTAAAGTTCGATCCCTGGGAAATCAGAGGTGGAGCGCGGATTTCGTCAAGTTGACGATCGCGTGTGACAGGACTGGATCATCGGATCCGCTCGTAATCATAACGTTGGTGGAGAGCACGCCCGGTTACCGACCTCCCTCGAAATACTGCTCCCGAATTTCGATCGCGTGGCGGGAACCGGGCGTGTCCTGATACGCGTGAGGGCCCGATGCTCTTCACCGTTCCCCCGGCGTACGGCAATTGGTGGAATGAAAGTTCGAGTCTCTTCGCAGCCGAAGACTCAACTGAACTCAGGCGAAAGAAGTGCACACCACTCCGGCTCAAGCTCGATAAAACGGCTCCGCCGTGATGGTCGGAGCCGTTGTGTCGCTCGGCTGCCCGGGGCGAGAGCTTACATCAGGGCCTTCCGCAGGGCGTCGGCACCGGGATTGTGGACATCGTTGGTGTTGAGAATCTCGCGCACCGCGATCGGGCGGCCGTAATAGATCTCGTTATAGGAATCCCGCGGCTTCACCAGCGAGCCTTCCAGGGTTAGCCCCGCATAGGCCCCCGAAGCCGATGCCCAGACGATGATGTCGGCGGAATCGAGCGCGGTGCTCGTCGCAGCCTGCGCATTGGAGCCCAGCGTCACGACGGCCAGGCTTGCCTGCGCGCCGAACTTGAACTGATCCTGTTCCAGAGCCGTCAGGGCCCTATCGGTCATGATCAGCATCACGACCTCCGCCGATTGGATGCCGATCTGCAGGCCGAACGAGGCCGAGGCCATCGTGTAGAAGGCAGGATCGGTCCAGGTTCCGCCGGCGCTCCGCGCCAGCATCACGCCGTCGCCGCCCTCGCCGCCCAGGAAGAAGCCTGCTTTGACCAGATTGGGGATGATCAGGACCGCGCGGGCACGATGGAGCAGCGCTTGCGCGTTGCCGAACTCCTTGTCGTGGCGGAGATCGTCGAGCGTCATCCGCGCCTTGTCGACGAGATTTTGCTGATCGGTCCCGGCCAGAGCAGGGTTCGGGAAGACGAGGCCGGCGCCCAGCAATGCTGCTACCCCCAGCCCAATGATCCTATTCATCGTCATGCACTCCCGTAATGATCGATCTCAACGCGGCGACTCGGACGAGTGTTCCACAGCAGCGAACGAGACAAAAGGGACATTCATACGTGTTCGCCGGCAGCCTCTAGCGATGCCGTGGGCTCGGCAGTGACTCTGGAAGAACCCTCAAGGCGACCCGCCATCTCGGCTCCGGCATTCGGCGCGAGCCGCGCAAACACCATGATCGACGCCATTGGGAAGAGGCCGACGAGAAAGAATGTCGCGGCAAAAGCCGTCTGGCTCGGCTGCCCGGTGCCTGTCGCCACCGTCGCGAAATGCAGCATGGTTGCGCCGACCGCGACACCGATGCTCATCGAGAGCTGCTGCGCGACGCTGGCGATCGACGTGCCGCCCGAAAGCTGCCGCGGATCGAGGTCGGCGTAGGTGAGAGCGCTCATGCAGGTGAATTGAAGCGTACGCAGAAATCCGGTCAGCGTCAGCACCGCGATCATCACCCAGACCGGAGTCGCCGACGAGAACAGGCCCAACGACATGCCGGCCAGCCCGACGATGACGGCATTGCCGACCAGCAAACGACGGAAGCCGAATTGGCGAACAACCGTGGTGGCCGAGATCTTCATCAAAATGGCGCCGATGGCGCCCGTGAAGGTGATCGCTCCGGATTCGATTGGCGTTCGCCCGAAGGCGAGCTGGAACAGTAGGGGAAGCAGGAAGGGCGATGCGCCGAAGCCGACGCGGCAAAGTGCTCCGCCCAGCACCGACGCGCGGAAGGTCGGTATGCGGAACAAGGTCAGATCGAGCGCGGGCGCCGCGATTCGCCGCGCGTGCTGCCAGTAGAGGAAAAGGGCGGCGGCGGACACGGTGAACAAAGCGGTCTCGGTGCCTTCCGGCAGCACGCCGCGCCCCACATTCTCGATGCCGAGCACAAGCCCCGCCAATCCGATGCCGCAGAGGACGAACCCTTTGAAGTCCAGCGGCCGCGTCTCCGGCGCAGGAATGTTGTCGATGACGCGGAGTGTGAACAGGATGCCGATCAAGCCGATCGGCACGTTGATGTAGAAGATCCAGCGCCACGACGTGTAAGTGCTGATTGCGCCACCGATCAGCGGACCGATCATCGGCCCGATGAGCGCCGGTATGGTGACATAGCTCATGGCCGTCACCAGATCGCGCTTGGCGAAGCTGCGGCCGAGGATCAGGCGGCCGACCGGCATCATCATCGCGCCGCCGACGCCCTGGAGCGCGCGGGCCGCAACCAGGGTCTCAAGCGATCCAGCGACGCCGCATAGCGCCGAGCTTACCGTGAATATCCCGATCGCCGAGGCGAAAACGGTGCGTGCGCCGAACCGGTCGGCCATCCATCCGCTCACCGGTATGAAGATTGCCAAGCTCAGCAGATAGACGGATACGGCCATGCTGAGATTGACCGAGGTCGTCCCCAAGCTCCTCGCGATCACCGGAACCGATGTCGCGATGACCGTGGAGTCGAGATTCTCCATGAAGAGCGCGATCGCCACCGCCAGCGGGATCATCACGCGGAAGCGTGCCTGCCCGCCGCTCTCTTCCACAGGTTCGGAGCGGTGATCGATGCGGCTCAAGGACATTCTGGTCAGAATCCGAACATGTGATCGAGCGCGAATCCGCCCGCCTCTGACATGAACAGATGATAACCGAACAGCCGGCAGGACGTATCGCGAATCATGACATAACCGCCATTCGCCCGAACGCGTTCGGCTGCGCTGAAAATTTCAGTCATGTCGAGCAACGCCGATCCCGAGCAGGGGATTTCGATCCGGCGGCGAACGACTTCCTCACCGCGCGCCGAATGGAGGATGAGATCGGTTTCGGAAAGCGGCTTCCAGCGGCCGGAGGTCGGATAGATCAGATGGCACATGACGCGGCCCGGCCGCTCCGTGAGCCGAAGGTAGAGTCTGGTCGAGAGGCCCGGCGGCGGTCCCAGATAGGAATTGGGCTCGCTGCGCCAGGTCGCGGGCACGTTGAACATATGCGACCCGAAGCTGGTCTCGGCCATGCGACCGCTGTCGCGGCGTGTATAGCGGAAGATCGCGTGCAACCAGCCGTCCGCTTGCGCGCCGCTCGCGAAATCATAGCCGAGCTCGAGATGCCCGTACCGCGCGGTCGGGCCGGCCTTGGGCAGGATCTCGTCCATCGCGACCGCGACTTGCTCGTTGCGGCGGCGCGGCCCGAGCGCGGTCTCGGCCACCAGATTGCCATCCGCGCCATAGGCCCTGAGAGTGAGAGTCAGCTGCTCCTGTGACGTCGCCATCGGCGTCGGCAAGAGCACGGTCGACCACGCGTCGCGCGGCAAGATCGGCGCGGGAAGGATGAAACCCTTTCCGAGCGTTCGCGTCACTCCGGCCAGATCGGGCGCCGGCTCGAGGTCGGTTCGCTCCACATTGGCATGAGCGACCGAGGCGAGCCCGTCGCCATATTCGATCTCGTAACGCGGGCGACAGAAATATTTGTCCGCCCGCACTTCGATCTGCGCCGGCCATGCGAGGCGCGGAAACAGCGCGCCGACATCGGCAGCCCTCGTGCCGTAGGGCGGAATCTCGTCTGGATAAGCCGTGAAAGGGCCGTCACCCATCACTCGAAATCCGACGGCGCCAGCCGGGATCGGCGTCGCATAGCAATTCTGGATCCAGAGCCGGACCTTCTCGCCGGCGCGAGGGGTCGGAAGGCCTGCATAGAAATCCGCCGCCCACGGATTGCTGTCATGCGTGGCGGTCGCGATGTTTCCGGAATCATCGAAGATGTCGACCGCATATTTCAGCGTGTCGTGCCGCGCGGTGCCGATCACATGAACGAACAGCGATCCCGTGAAGTCGCCGAGGGCGAAACGGTTGCGGACCTGGCGGCTATCGAATGCGATACTACCCGCATCCGACGGAAGCTTTTCCTCCCATGTCGCGAGCGTCGCGCCGTCCGCGCCGAAAAGCCGGCACCAGAGGCGTGTGTCGCCCGCCGCGTGTCCGTGCCAATAGTTGGTCGTAGAGATGGTTGTATGCAGTCCGCCCGCGTCGCGGAAGAACAGGAAATCCGAGACGAAATTTTGTGGGTCGAGATAGCGGTCCGGCGCGGTCAGCCATTCCGGCCCCAGCCTCAGCGAGTCCAAACTTTCCGCGCGATCGGCCGAGGGCCGGTATGGGCCCAGCTGAGCAATGCGCTTCTCGGCTTCGAATTCGGCGACGAACAGCAGCTCGGCATTCGATTCCGCGAGCGCGGTCACGGGCTGGGCGGAAAAGCCGCAGCGCTGCCCGCCAACCTGCTCCATCCGCTGTACATAGACGCCCGCGACCCGCCACCGCGATAAATCGTGCATCGCCGCAAGATCGGCGAAATAGCCCGACGGGTCGTAGACCGCGACGCTCCCTGCCGCCGCCACGCGTTCGATCAGCCGATCGGTCAGGGGCGCGGTCATCGGATGGATTGCCGCGCGGTAGAAGACGTTGCGCCCGGTCTGATTGTCGAAGGTCCTGAGATTGCGGCGGTGTGCCGTCACTTTTGATCCTTTCCCGCGCCGAATCGCATCTTGCTCCAGCCTAGCCGGTTGACGCGGCCATGCGCCAAGGCTAAGGGGACGCCCATCACGAGACCCGAGAGACCGATGCATACCGACCCGCTTTGGATCATCATGATCGTCGCGATCATCGCGTATTTCTTCTGGCAGACCCGCTACTCCTGAACCTTGAGCCGTATCAACGGCCTTCGCGATACCAGGTCAGGATCAGCGTTCCGCCGAGCAGCAATAGAAGCACGCCGGTCGGCAGCAACGGCGTTTCGGTGACCCCCCTCACGATGTAGCGGCCATTGCGGCGGAGGCCCATCCAGCCCCGCCCGCCCGTCGGCGCGTCCGCATCCACCCGGCGAATATCGAGATCATTTCCCGAATCCGCGAGCCACAGCGTCGATCCGCCGGTCGCCCGTACGATCGGAGCCAGCGTGTCCGCTGTCGTTAGCACGTCTTTGAGCTCGGGCGTGTTGATCGAGCCGATGACCGCGAACGCGGTCCGCTGGCCGTCGCTCACCTTGTAGAGGCCGATCGTATCGGCTTCGACCGTCGCCCGCGCGATGCCATGACCCGTATATTGCAGCGCCACCTGCTTGGCGTCGCCATTCGGGTCGGTCAAGGAGACGGCGGGCGGCGTGGAGGTCGCATCCAGGCTGCGCCGCGTGATCACGATCTGCCGGTTCTTGGCGGCGGCGTTCAGCTGGTTCTCGTCGAGCTCCGGCTCCTTCATGAGCCAATGGGCGAGCCTGCGCAGCAGCTCCGCCTGGGGCCCGCCGCCTTCATAACCGCGCGACCACAGCCAGATCTGGTCGCTGGAAAGCTGCGCCACGCGACCTTCGCCGGCATGGGCCAGCAGCAGGAGTGGCCTGCCGCCCGCGCCGGACATCACCACATTCGTCTCCGGGCTCGCGGGCAACACCTCGCCCTGCCGGAACCAGTGGCCCCAGGCTGCCGTCCCCGATCCCGTATCGCCCGGAAGGTCGGCCGTGACCGGGTGACGTTCGCCGAGGTCGGTCACGGTCGGACGGAAGGTCTCGTCGATCTCGTTGCCCGTCGGCGCTCCGGGCAGGATGTCGCGCAGCGCGGTCTTGTAAAGCGAGAGGTTGCCCTCGAATCCCGGGCCGCTCGCCTCCAGCAGCGCGCCGCCCCTGCGGACGTAATTCGCGAGATTCTCGTAGTACTCCGACAGCAGCAGCCGCTGCTCGTAATGATCGAAGATGACGAGGTCGAAATCGCGGAGCTTCAGGTCGAACAGCTCGGCGATCGGAAAGGCGATCAGCGACAGCTCGTTGATCGGCGTCCCGTCATTCTTCTCCGGCGGCCGCAAAATCGTGAAATGGACGAGATCGACGCTGGGGTCGGATTTGAGCAGGTTGCGCCAAGTCCGTTCGCCCGCATGCGGCTCGCCCGAAACCAGGAGCACGCGCAGCCTTTCGCGGACGCCGTTGATGACGGCCGCCGCGTGATTGTTGGCCAGCGTCAGCTCATTCGCCGCCGGTTCCGCCTCGAATTCGAGCGTGGTGGGTCCGGCATGGCGGAGCGGCACCTGGATGGTGAAGGGCCGGCCCGGCTCCGCGGCTGCGCTCCTGGCCGGTCCGCCATCCTGCGACACCGTGACGTTGACCGGACCGGTGTTCGGGATGTTGGCGTCGACGACGCGCAGCGTCACCGGCACGCTCTTGCCGACGATCCCGAAGCTCGGCGCATTCACGATCTCGATCCGGCGATCGCTCTCGCCGTGATCGCCCGTGAGCAGCACATGCACAGGGCCTTGGCCGGAAAGGTTCTCCGGCCGCGGCAGATCGTGGACCTGGCCGTCGGTAATGAGGAAAGTGCCGGCGATTCGATCGCGTGGAACGTCGCTCAAGCCGTCTGCACGGGGCTGGAACAGATCGGTCTCCTCGGCCACGGGACTGGGATCGCTTTCGACCACGCGAGTCTCGAGATCGGGGAAGCGTGCGAGTTTGGCCTTGAGGGCGGCGAGAGCGGCGTCGGTCCGCGCGGTGCGAGCGCCGAAATGCTGACTCACCGACCGGTCGACGACCACGAGCGCCACATCTTTCAGGGGGTCGCGCTGCTGGCGCACGATCGACGGATCGAGCAACGCGAAGACAAGTCCGGCGAGCAGCAGGCTGCGCCACCATTTGGCGCGGCCTCGGCCGACGAAAGTCGCGAGCGCCGCCAGGACCGCTAGGCCGATCAGCGGTCCGAGGATCGGCCAGGGAAGCAGCGGCGCGATCGCGATGTTGAGCGTGCCGATCATTGGCCGAGCCGCTCATGAATGAAGGGCGCGTGGACCAGGTCGGACTTGTAGTTGCCGGTCAGCGCGTACATCACGAGATTGACGCCGAACCGATAGGCCCATTCGCGCTGCTTCTCGCCGCCTGGCGTCACGCTGTAGAGCGGCGTGCCGGAGGCGTCGGTCGCCCAGGCGCCGGCCCAGTCGGCGCTGCCGACCACTACCGAGGAGACGCCATCGTTGCGCGCATCCTGATCCCGCTCGACCCAGAGGTCGCCGCCGGGAACGCGCCCGGGGAACTCATCCAGAAGATAGAAGGATTTGGTCAGCACATGCCCGGAGGGGATCGGCACGAGGGCCGGAACATCGAGCCCCTGGATCAGCTTGCCGAGATCGGGCGCCGTCCCGGGCGCGCCGGCGCGCGTGTCGATAAGCACCATGCCGCCGCTCGCGAGGTACCGGTTGAGCTTCTCTTTGGCCTGATCCGACAAAGGCTGGGAGGCGGCGGCGATCGGCCAATAGAGAAGCGGGTAGACGGAAAGCTCGTCACGGTCGAGATTGACCTCAGCGGGCGCGGCATGATCGATCGAGGTCCGCAAAATCAGCTGACGCGAGAGTCCTTCGAGCCCGGCGCGGCTGACACGGTCGGTCGCCGCGTCGCCGGTTGCGATATAGCCGAGCGTGACTTGGGAGGCCGCCTGCGCCGCCTTGCTCTCGGACGTCTCGTGAGCCGCCGGCCCGGCGTGGGCGATGCCGGTCGCGATAACGAGCAAACCGGACAGCGCCGCCACGCGCGCGGCGCGGCGTCCGAGGCGCGGCAATCTTGGCAGGCCGCCGCCAAGCCACAGCGCCACGATCGTATCGGCGACCGCCAACAACAGTGCTGCGGTGAACAAAGCGGGGGCCAGCTTGACCTCGCCCGGCGCCTCGTAGGCCTGTCGCTTCAGGGCGGTCGGGAGGTCGCCCAGGGGAAGGAGGGTTGTCAGCGTTTGCGACAGGTTGAGCGCGCGGCGGGAATCGGCTTCGCCGTAGTAGCCGGGCGGGTGGAGCGGGTCGGGCGCCGTGCCGTCGAACCGGTCGGCCTGGACCGCGGTCGCGGCGGCGCTCGGCCCCACCAGGCGCGCGAACCCGTCGAGCAGGCGGTAGGGTTGGAGCACGCCATGTTGCGTTGCTCGGCTCACGCCGGCGCTGTAGGCGACGATCCGGCGCAGCATTTGGGGGAAGAGGCCGGACAGGGCGAGGTTCGACCAGGAAGGGCTGGCGCTGGTGTGAACGAGCACCACCATGCCGGCCTCGCGCCGATCGGCGGTGATCAAGGGCGTACCGTCGGCGAGCCGGGCCCAGACCTTCTTATCAAGATCGACCGAAGGCTCGGCGAGAACCTGACGCGACACAGTGACATCCTTCGGCGCGTCGAGGCCCGCAAACGGCCCGGTCTCGGGAAAGGGCGCCAGCGGCGCGGGCTCGGTCCAGGCAAGCGCGCCGGACAGAGAGCGGCCGCCGGTTCTGAGTTGGGTCGGGACCAGCGGGTCGGCCGTGGTCGGGTCCGCGGCGGCGAGATGCGGCCCTGCAAATCTCAAGAACAGCCCGCCCTTGTTCACCCAGTCGAGAATCGCCCGCCGGTCGGCGGTCGAGAGCGGCAACCCGTCAGTCGCGATCAGCACCGCCGGCTGGCCTTGCAGCAAGGTGGCGAGCTCTCCGGTGCGGACCTCGGCATAGGGCTGGAGTGCGCGCTCGAGATAATAGGCGCCGCTCAGCAGCTCGTCGGCCGCTTCTCCGCCAGGAGCCGAAATAATCCCGACCGGCCTTCGCCGCCACCGCTCATCCAGCAGCACGGTGCCGCCGACACTGTGCGAGCCCGCGATATCGATCCGGGCGATCTCGTTCCTGACTTCGCTCGGTACATCGAAGCGGATGTTCGCGGATGTGTCTCCAGCTGCGAACCCGCCATCCGCCTGTGCCAGGATTTGCCCGTCCGGACCCCGCGCGATCAGCGTCAGCGGCAAGGCCGGGCCGCTCTTCGGGCGACGGACCTTAAGCGACAGCTCGGGCCCCATCTCGGGCGGCGACAGCAGGCGCGGCAGGTCGTTTGCTGCAGGCTCGAGCACGCGCGGCTCGGCGAACTGGGCCACGGCGGTCGCAAGTGCATCCGTCCCGTCGCTCTCCAACCCGTCGGAGAGCCAGAGCACAGAGGATCGCCCATCGAATCGACCGAGGCGGTCGGCCGCTGCGGCGCGGCTGGCGGCCCAGGGCACGGGCTCCAACGCCTCCGCCGTCCGGCGCGCCTCTCCGGCCGCTAGCGGGCCGATGGCATCGAGCGGGCTGCCCGATTCGGCGCGCGCCGTCGGCAGGAGGACGACCGGCATGCCGGCGCGCTCGGCGCGATCGATCTCGGCCAACATGGCCGCGCGGATGGTGGGCCAGGAATCGGCCGCGCCCCAGCCATTGTCGACCACCAGGATTTCGGGACCCTGTCCGGGTGGCGTGGTGCTCGGGCGAAGGATTGGGCCCGCCAGGGCCACGATCAGCGCCGTCGCCAGCAAAAGTCGCATCAGCACCAGCCAGAGAGGCGTGCGTGCGGGCGTCTCTTCGCGATGGACGAGGTCGCGCAGCAGCCGGATGGCCGGGAAACGAACAAGCCGTGGGGCGGGTGGCGTGATTCTGAGGAGCCACCAGAGCGCCGGCAGCAGGATCAGCGTCGCGAGGACCCAGGGTGCCGCGAAGCCGATCACAACACCGCTCCCGCGGAATCAGTCATGCGCGCGGTGAGGCGCGTATGGAGGAGCTTGAGCGGCTGCTGGGGCGGCGCGTCGGTGCCATGGACAAGAAACTCCCAGCCCCTGGCGCGGGCCAGCCCGCCGAGCGCATCCTGCTGACGGCGGAGCGCATCCCTATAGGCAGGGCGAAGCGCTTCTACGCGTGGAACCAGCGCGTCCGTCTCCGGACCGGCGCTCTCGTCCATCTCGCGAAACCGGATGCGTCCATCGAAACCGAGGCCGATCTCGGTCGGGTCGAGGATCTGCACGATCTGGCCTCCGACGCCAGCCGGCGCGATGCGGTCCAGTGCCTCCGCGATCTCCTCGGGCGGGTCGAGAAAGTCGCCGAACAAGACCAGCGTCGCGTGGCGCGGCACGGAGCGGCCGATGGTCTGGAGCGGCGTTTCCTGGGCAAGGCCGGCGAGAATCGCGTTGAGCGTGGCGCGTCCGGTCGCCGGTTCGTGCCCGCCGCCCAGCAACGCCACGCGCTCGCCGCCTCTCAGCAGCAGCGACGCCATGGCCAGCAGCAGCAGGTCGGCGCGCTCGCGCTTGGTCGGCAGGCGGCGGTCCGAACGATAGGACATGCCGATATTGGAATCCCGCCACAGCCACACGGTCTGCGCGGCGGCCCATTCGGTTTCGCGGATGTAAAGCCGATCACTCTTGGCGGATTGACGCCAATCGATCCGCTCGACCGTATCGCCCGCCTGGTAGGGCCGGAACTGCCAGAAGCTCTCGCCCAGCCCGACCCGCCGGCGTCCATGCGCGCCGGGGGATACCGTCTCGGCGACACGCTGCGCCGCCACCATCAGCGACGGCAAGCCCGCGCCCAACGCCTCGGCGGCAATGCCGAGCCCAGAATGGGTGTTGGCGGATGTCTGGCGGGGATCGGAGGAAGAAGCCAAAGGGTGCTAGCCGAGCCGGGTTGTAAGTGCGTCGATCAGCCCGTCGAGACTCACGCCGTCTGCCCTCGCCGCGAAGGAGAGCGCCATGCGGTGCTTCAGCACCGGGCGCGCCAGAGCGACGACATCGTCGAGAGAGGGGGACAGTCGACCATCGAGCAGAGCCCGGGCGCGGGCCGCGAGCGCCAGCGCCTGGCTCGCGCGAGGGCCGGGTCCCCAAGCCACATGACGCCTGACTTCGGCCTGGTCGCTTTCCGCCGGCCGTCCGGCGCGAACGAGCGTCAGAATGCCTTCGATCACCCGCTCGCCGATGGGCACGTGGCGGACCAGCTGCTCGGCCTCGATCAGCTGCTCGGCCGTCATGACCTGCCTGGCTTGCTCGGCCCGTGCGCCGGTCGTCTCGACGACCATGCGCCGCTCGGCGTCGAGGTCGGGGTAGGAGACGTCGATCTGCATGAGGAACCGATCGAGTTGCGCTTCAGGCAATGGATAGGTGCCCTCC
>Ga0209062_1004041_pt1 | contig 15988 bp, 15 predicted proteins | sample Coa_R2_2_FD_187158 | JGI IMG/M metagenome (GOLD analysis project Ga0209062, IMG submission 187158) | Surface soil microbial communities from Centralia Pennsylvania, which are recovering from an underground coalmine fire - Coalmine... | ecosystem: Environmental > Terrestrial > Soil > Unclassified... | reverse complement strand
GACCGCTATTTCATTCATTGGGAAGGCGTGCGTTTTGAATTACCGCAAACCTTCTTTATGCGTGTTGCGATGGGGCTTGCGCTGAATGAAAAAGAAAAAGAAAAACGTGCTATCGAGTTTTACAACCTACTCTCCTCTTTTGATTTCATGAGCTCCACCCCTACCCTGTTTAATTCCGGCACTTTACGTCCGCAATTATCCAGCTGTTATCTCACGACAGTTCCCGACGATTTGGATGGCATTTACGGCGCCATCAAAGACAATGCGCTTTTATCTAAATACGCAGGGGGTCTAGGCAATGACTGGACTAACGTACGTGCGATGGGTGCTCGCATTAAAGGCACAAATGGTAAATCACTCGGCGTTGTCCCCTTCTTAAATGTAGCGAATGCAACCGCCGTTGCCGTTAATCAAGGCGGCAAACGTAAAGGTGCTGTGTGTGCTTATCTCGAAACCTGGCATAAAGACATTGAGGAATTTTTAGAATTACGTAAAAACACGGGTGATGAACGCCGTCGTACCCACGATATGAACACCGCTAATTGGGTACCTGATTTGTTCATGAAACGTATCGCTGAAAATAAAGACTGGACATTATTCTCACCCGATGAAACACCTGATTTACATGACTTATACGGCAATGCTTTTGAAACTGCTTACCTTGCTTATGAAGAAAAAGCAGCACAAGGCAAAGTTAGAAACTTCAAGAAAATTCCTGCTGTTGTCTTGTGGCGAAAAATGCTCACGATGTTATTTGAAACAGGCCATCCCTGGATTACGTTCAAAGACGTTTGCAATTTACGCTCGCCTCAACAACATGTCGGCGTCGTCCACAGTTCTAACCTTTGCACAGAGATTACCCTCAACACCTCTCAAGATGAAATTGCCGTGTGTAATCTGGGCAGCGTCAATCTTATTGCTCACATGACAGAAAAAGGCTTAGACAAAGAAAAACTGCGGCGCACGGTTCATACTGCTATACGCATGTTGGATAATGTGATTGACATTAACTATTATTCTGTACCGCAAGCTAAAAACTCCAACCTCAAACATCGTCCTGTCGGTATGGGTATCATGGGCTTCCAAGATGCACTTTATCAATTACGTATGCCTTATTCCTCCCAAGAAGCGGTGGATTTTGCTGATCGTTCCATGGAATTAATCAGCTATTTTGCGATTGAAGCATCCACTTACTTAGCGGAAGAACGTGGTACGTATTCTAGCTTTGAAGGTTCACTCTGGAGCCAAGGCATTCTGCCAATCGATTCCCTGGCGCTACTTGAGAAAAATCGCGGCGGTTATCTTGAAATTGATAAGTCCCAAACCTTGGACTGGAAAACATTACGTGAACGCGTCATGAAAAAGGGTATGCGTAATTCCAATGTATTAGCTATCGCGCCAACCGCCACTATTTCCAATATTTGCGGTGTTTCCCAATCGATTGAACCGACCTATCAAAATCTTTACGTCAAGTCCAATCTCTCTGGCGAATTTACTGTCATCAATCCTTATCTCGTCGCTGATTTAAAAGCGGAAGGATTATGGGATGAAGTGATGGTGAATGATTTGAAATATTATAATGGCAGTGTGGCCAAGATCAGCCGTATGCCTGAAAAATTAAAGCAAATTTATGCGACTGCTTTTGAAATTGATCCACTGTGGTTAGTGGAAGCAGGTTCACGGCGTCAAAAATGGATTGATCAATCTCAATCCTTGAATTTATATATGGCACAACCTTCTGGTAAAAAACTGGATCAATTGTATCGTCATGCTTGGATACGTGGTTTGAAAACCACCTATTATTTACGCAGTATGGGTGCAACCAATGCAGAAAAAGCAACGATTGATGATAGGTCATTAAACGCAGTGGATGTGAATCCGACACCGAGTTCAGAGCCTAAAGCGTGCTTAATAACAGATCCAACCTGTGAAGCGTGTCAATAATATTAATGAGTAACTACGGAGACATTACATGGCTATCTCAATGCAATCAATGAGCGGCGCAACGGGATTAGAGTTTGAAATGGGTGCAGCACGTGTGCAAGTGGATGATAAGAAGATCATCAATTGCCGGGCTGACTTAAATCAATTAGTCCCTTTCAAATATCAGTGGGCATGGAAAAAATATTTAGATGCCTGCGCCAATCATTGGATGCCAAATGAAATCAATATGGCAGCAGATGTCGCATTATGGCGAGATCTCGCTGGTTTAACGGAAGATGAACGTACCATTATTATGCGTAATTTAGGCTTCTTTTCGACAGCAGATTCCTTGGTCGCTAATAATTTAGTCTTAGCTGTTTATCGTCATATTACCAATCCTGAATGCCGGCAATATTTACTTCGCCAAGCATTCGAAGAAGCGCTGCATACACATGCTTATCAATATGTGATTGAAAGCTTAGGCATGGATGAAGCAGCCGTCTTCAATATGTATCGCGAAGTGCCTTCTGTTGCACGCAAAGCAGCTTGGTCGCTTAAATACACGCAAAGCTTAGGTGATCCAACCTTCAAAACTGGGACGCCTGAAAATGATCAGCGTTTATTGCGTGATTTAATTGCGTTCTACGTGATCTTCGAAGGAATTTTTTTCTATGTCGGCTTTACGCAAGTTCTTTCTATGGGTCGACGTAATAAAATGACGGGAACAGCAGAACAATTTCAATATATTTTGCGTGATGAATCCATGCATCTTAATTTTGGTATTGATGTCATCAATCAAATTAAAATTGAAAATCCGCATCTGTGGACGGAAGAATTTAAGCGAGAAGCCATCCAAATGATTCACGAAGGGGTGGAACTAGAATATGCTTATGCTGTTGACACGATGCCGCGTGGAATTTTGGGATTGAATGCAGAAATGTTTAAAGATTACCTGCAATTCATTGCTAATCGCCGCTGTGCACAAATCGGATTAGAACAACAATATCCAGGTGCATCGAATCCATTCCCGTGGATGAGTGAAATTATGGATCTGAAGAAAGAGAAGAACTTCTTTGAAACACGGGTAATTGAATATCAAACCGGTGGTGCATTGAGTTGGGATGAGTAAAGAGGATGCCCTCTCTCCGTTGGCAGAGAGGGTATTTGTGGTTTGCAAAATAAATCTGCTTTCATTATCATAAAAAAATCGGCTGAAGAAATAATTAAATTGATAAAGCCTACAGCCATTTCACTATACATATAATACAACCTGTCATCACCTATCATTCACACAAAAGGAATAACTTTTATGCAAGAAAGGGCTACTTCTATTCTCAAATTTAATCTCCCTCAAGAAATTTACCAGGTATTAATCAATGAATGGCCTTTGCAGAAAAACAGCCAACAAGTTATTCAATTCTGCCAACATTATTTTATTAATCATTCTATCTCGAGTGATAGTTTCGAATACTATTTATTGCTTAAAAATATTAAAAATTTTATTAATAGCAGCTATTTTGAAAGTTCTTTTAAGAATCTAAAAATTTCTATCTTGCCTGGTGAGCTTAGCTATGTGCGCCCTAGTGATGATTTTAAGGAACTAAATGATAAACTCGATAAAATTCTGGCTATATTATTGGAACATCCAAGTGTGCAAAATCAAAAAAATAATTTAGATACTCCTAACTTAACTCCATCAAAAAGGAATTTCAGAGATTATTGGGCTATGATGATGCCTCTCTTAATACTAACAGGTAGGGCTGCTTCGACAGCCCCAGTACCAGATACAACGAAAGCTTCAGAGCCAACTATTTACAAGGCTGTGACGGAGCAAATGCCAATAAAACAATTAAAATCCCTGTTAGAAGAAGCAAAAGCATCTGACAGTAATGCTATCAATCAACCGGATCCTGTATATTTAAATACACCATTACATATGACCAGTTATTTTCACCAATATGATATAAGTGCGTTGCTTTTAGAATATGGCGCTGACATTAATGCACGCAATAAACAAGGTCTTACTTGCTTACAGTTAGCAGCCTCAGAAGGTGACGAAAAACTAATAAGACTGCTGTTAAAACGTCATGCAGATAAAAATATTATTGCTGAGACAGGTGGCTATTATTACACGGCTGCTCAAATAGCATTGGCAACAGGTCATATCGATATAGCCAAATTAATCCTGGAGTATAATCAAGAAAATGAACTTGATAAAGAAATTCTAGAAATGATTTATCAAGCTGAGCAACATATTTTTCATAATAATTTTCAAGAAGCATTAGATATTTATCTAAAAATAGAAAGTTTCCTTTCATCAGAAAAGCTAAAAGAGTATAGAGATTTGATTGGTTGGACCCATGCCTCCATAGCAAAGCTTTATGAAAAAAAGGAATATTATTGGAAAGCCATACAACATGGAAAGATTGCCGTAGAATATGCGCTTGCACGCCCTACTATTTATTATCACTTAGCAAGTAATCTTGGAAAATTGCGATATTCTTCAGAGGCATTAAGTTATCTTAATCAAGGTTTAAATATTTTCCCTGATAACATCGATCTTTTGAGTTTAAAAGCCAATATTTTATTCGCTCAATTAAAAAATTATAAAGAAGCATTTAAAATCACCGAAAAATTAAAAATATATGCGCCTGAACTTCCTGAAACTTACTATATAAGAGGGATCTATTTTATACAAGAAGGCGAGTATGCAAAAGCATTCACTGAATTCAATCATGCTAGACAGTTAGCACCAAATATAAACTATCAGAATGCTATTGATAGCGTAAAATATTTAATGAATCAAAGAAATACAGCTACATTTTGCGAAAACGCTTACCGAGATGAAGCCCGATATAAAGCATCAGGATTAGCTGACATTTACAAAAAGCCATTTATTCGCGAGACCATTTTTAGAGAAGGTTTTTTTTTGCGAATTTACCTTAACAGAATTAATTGCTGAAAATTGCCGATTTTCTGGTGACAGAGAGAAGGTAAATAAACTATTCCAGCAAGCTAATGAATTTGCTAAAGATCCACAAAAAGCAGAAGAAGCAATTCAACTTTATCACCAAGTTCTGGCTAAATTTCCCTTAAATGATCCTTACTACAATCAACAATTAAACAGGATTTATTACAATTTAGCCACAGCATTTTCTCACTTAGAAAAGACAGATGAGGTCAAAAAATATTTGGAGATATATTTTGCGCTTTCTGATGCAGATATAGGGATGGCTTATGGTTTATATGGTGCTATCTTAAAAATGAAACACAATATAGAAGGAAGTATTATTTCGTCTTATAAGGGAATGAAACTAGATCAAACAATCAGATGGATGTATGAAGAAACTCGTCAAATTATGAAAGCCAGGGAAATAGATGCTGATGCCATTGTTGCTGAATGGGAAGAGAAAATAAATGAGCCTTATCGTAAAGAACTAGAACCACCTAAAGAACCATTCTCTTTTACTCAATATTTCGCCTCAGCGATAGGCTTTCTAGCAGGAGCCTTTGGCATGGGTTATTTTTCTTATAAACAACATTCAACTTATCAGCGTAAAAAATTAATGATGGAGCGATTTAAAGCAGAATTAATGCGATTAACAAACGGTTTTTATACAGATGAATGGAGCATTCGTGGTGATAAACTAATGATAGAACTGAACAACCCTATTTTACAGCGAGAGAATTTTTCCATTAAAAAAAATATATTATGTATTGCTATCATGAAAGCTCTAGAAAGTTTATATGGTAGTCAGTATGTCCGCAAAGAAGGTAACTGCTTAAGTGTTTCTTTACCTCCACAAGATAAAATTAATTTGCTTCAACCAAATTATCAATCTAGATTAGAAAAAATTGATCGGGTGAGAGAAGCTCTAAATGAAACTCTTTATCATCAATCAGCTGAGTATAAAGCAAAATTAAATAAAGATAAATTTGAACGGCTATATAAAACTGCTGAAGAGATAGAAAAAAAGGTCAATGGATTTGAGTATTATCTTGAAGAAAAACGAAGGGATATAGAGGGACTGAGCGCAACGGTGGCTGATTATGAAATGCGAAGACAAGAGATGCGTGGTGATTTTGCGAAAAACAAAAAAGAATTATTTGATCAGTGGGTAAAGGATTATCGTCAGTCTATAAAAATATATAAAGAATTTGAGCAGGCGATAAAGAAAGAAATGGAAAGTGCACAGTCGGAATTGCTATCTATTAAAAAACAGAAACAACCTGAAGGTGATATTAATAAAGTTGAAGGTAAATTAAAGTCATTGGAAGGATTTTCAGCAGATTTAAAAAAGAGAGTAGATAATTCAATAGAACCTTTAAAGAATTTATGTGACAAGATTTCAAAAATGGGAGACAAATTGGAGAAAGAAAAAATTAATTATATAGCAGCAGAAAGAGCACGCTTAGAAGCAATAGAAAAACGTCGAGAGGAAGAGAGAAGATTGCGAGAAGAAGCGAGTAGACGAGAAGAGGAACAACGTAGATTGAAATTAGACAGAAAAGAAGCACGGGCAAAAATGAAAGAAGAAAAGAAAAAATTAGCGGAGGGAAAAGGCAAAAAGCCAATGCCCCATGACTGTGATGATCTTCCCTCCTCTTCTCCACAAAGCATAAGAATGAGAGCAGCAGCCCCTGCTTTTATCCCAAGAGGTTACTCTTCAGTAACCTTAGTGGAAACGTTATTTTCTACATCTCAACCTGAAATGCCTGAGGGAGAGGAAGTAAGGCAAAATTTAAATATGTCGCCTTCTAGGAGATAGATTAAACGTTCTCTTTTTTATTAGGTGCACCATTCATGTGTATAGTACGATAAATACCAATCAAACTAATGAGTACCCACGCTGCTTCAATGAGGAAGGAAGCTAAATTCCAATGAAATATCAGCGAATATAAAATAAATAAAGCACCTAATAAGTTTAGTACCTGATAGCTCATACTCATGGGGTACAGTTTATTGGTGTTTAATAAATAAAAAGCGATTAACAATAATACAACCCCAATTATACCAACGGGATTTGCGATGCTAGCCAATAATTCAATCATGATTTCACCTATCTCGTTTCGTTATTCGTTTATGAATGCTAACGCGTGCTCAATCACCTCAACCCCTGCGCCTGGTTTACACGCATACTGGCTAAGATAACGACGCCAAGCAGCAGCGCCACGCTGGCCTTGGAATAAACCCAGGATATGTCGCGTCAAGGCGTGTAATTTTACCTTATTCTGAAGCTGATCGCGAATATAAGGTAGCAGCTTATAGATCACCTCGCGACGACTCAAAAGAGACTTATTTTTAAAATACTTAGCTTGTACTTCTGCCAAGAAATAAGGGTTGGCATAGGCAGCACGACCAATCATCACGCCATCGACCTGCGGAAAGTGGGCCTCAATATCAGCTAGCGTTTTAATGCCGCCATTGAGGATGATGGTTAAATGAGGAAAATCCCGCTTTACTTGGTAAACCACATCATAACGTAAAGGAGGAATCTCTCGATTCTCCTTTGGACTGAGGCCAGATAGCCATGCTTTACGAGCATGGACGATGACAATAGAGCAACCTGCATCCGCCACCACGGATATAAAATGATGCAAATGCTCATAAGAATCATGCTCATCTACCCCGATACGGCATTTTACCGTGACCGGAATGTTAACTCGTGCCCGCATCGCAGCAATGCAATCGCCAACTAGCTGGGGTTCCCGCATTAAACAAGCCCCAAATCGGCCTGAACTCACTCGGGGACTGGGACAGCCTACATTTAAATTAATCTCATCATATCCCCTTTCCTCTCCCAGGGCGGCGCCTTGTGCTAAGAGCTTTGGATCACTGCCGCCAAGCTGTAAAGCGATGGGATGCTCAGCAGGGTCAAATGCCAATAAATAGTTTACATCCCCATGCATGAGCGCTTGAGCTGTCACCATTTCCGTATAAAGCCGAATATCAGGGGCAATAAGTCGCAGAAAATATCGGTCATGACGGTCGGTCCAATCCATCATGGGGGCAACGGAGATCAGATGGGACATGGAAACACGGTTCTCTTGATTAAATAGCATCTTATAAATTGAGAGGAGGATTGTATCACTTTTATGCTAAAGGATACAGCCATCCCCTCTTCAGCTTAAATTTAGCTACGATTAGCTTGTTTTACCTTAATTTTATTTACCACTGATTTCACCCCAGATACCTCAAGCGCAATCCTAGCTGCTTTTTCTTTTTCCAATTGCGTATCAACCGTACCGCTTAATACGACGACCCCTTGTTCGGTCACCACTGAAATGGGTAAGCTTTTGATGTCAGGATCCATCAATAGCTGGGATTTTACTTGAGCGGTGATAGTGGCATCACTAACATATTGTTTCGTACTTTGAGCGGCATTTCCGACCGCATTGTCATTATCAGCCCAAGCAATGCCGGATGCTAAAAAAAGACACGTTGCTAGTAGTAAGAATAATGATTTCATGGTTGTTTCTCCTTTCTTTTAAGTAATTGTTTTTATAAAAATAACTTGGTTGTAGGATTTAACAACAAATTTTCACACGATGAAAAAAATCCCTATCTTTTTAATAACTTAGCTTAGCTTTAATTTCCCCTTAAGCTAATTGGTATAAGATACCACAAACGAGGAAAAATAGCATGTTAGATCGAAATGAAAACCTTAAAACAACTTCTTCTGAAACCAATTTTTCTGATATTAGATTAATTGTGTTCCAACCTGGTTCTACTTTTTATGAAGAGCCATTTGATGTGCGTTTACAAATTCTAGAAGGGCAAATCCAAAAAGCGGCTCATTATCTATCAGAACAAACGGACTCCTCTAAACTAAAATGGATGTTTGTTGCACCCGAATATCTATTTAAAGATTTTTCCAAAACCACAGTTGATCGTTATTATTCGCAGGAACAAAAGAAAAAATTTACTGCGAGATTAAGCGAGTTATCCAAACAATATCCAAATATGGTAATTGTTCCCGGTACGTTTTGTTGGAAAAAAGAAAATAGATTTCGCAATTCAGCTTATTTATTTCATAATGGTCAATTCGAGCGCTATAAAAAAACCAAACCAAGTTTAAGTGATTACGATTACCTTTCAGGCACTACAGTGTCTCTCGGCGATGCACGGTTAAAATTTTTCAATAAAGATGGCAAGAACCCTAATAGTCCCATCAAAATAACCAATGACTTAATTATTGGAATTGATATTTGCTTAGATAATAAGTATTTAATTGCACAACATACCTTCCTCCAACAATTCAAAGATAAAAAAATGACAGTACAATTAGTGATTGCGGATGGACTTAAAGAAGAAAGATATATGGAACAACCTAATCTTCTATTCGCTCATATTGAAAGACAAGAGAAAGATAGTTTAATTGGAATTGTAAAAGAAACAGATTTTCCTCCCATACCTACTCAGATTGAGCAACCTTCTCCGTCGGATATTGATGTAATAGATGAGAATTTAAGAGTTTATAGGTTTAAATAAATCTGTTAAGTTTGTAATCAGCAAAATTTCCTGCTATAACTAGCCGGATTAGTAACTCTTGCTTTTTCCATGAACATAAATTTACTCCATCATCTTTGTGAAGTGTACCAAATAGGATCTTGTTTATCAGAGCCTATCCCTTGTCGAGGAGGCCTGCTTCATCATACCTATCGATTTGAGACGACGGAAGGTCAGTTTGTAATTAAGTATTTGTATCCCGCCATCATTAACCAGACGGGTAAGAAAGACCGTTATCGGATAACAGAATTCATCGCTCGCCAATTATCACAACATGTTTCAGGTATCACAGCCATTACACATGAAGGCGATCCTTTATTTACATTTGAAAACGAAACCGTGATGGTTTTTCCTTACGTTAATGCAGCTATTTTACAACAGCATGACGTCACACTTCCCCATATAGAGAAAATCGCTCAAATGCTTTCGAAGATTCATCAGGCGAATATTCAAGTTGATCATGTACCTTCGGTAGAGTTTCCTGATCAGAGTATTGTGGCGCGGCTTGAAAAATATGTGCCGGATATTGGGGATATTTATGAGAAATTAAAGTTACATAAAGAGGTTTTGGAAAATAACCTTGTTATTAGTCATCGAGATTGTGATCCAAAAAATGTGTTATGGGATAAGAAAGGTAACTATTTTATTATTGATTGGGAATCAGCCGGCTGGATTAATAGGACAAAAGATGTTTTGGTAACGGCGATTTATTGGAGTTTTGATGAGCATTACCATATCAGACTGGATTACTTGTTAGAGTTTTTGAGGAAGTATCAGGGAGAAATTAATGAGCAAGAAATTGAGGCAGGGCTATATGGATTGTTGGGTGATTGGATAGAATGGTTGGATTTTAATTTGTCCCGCAAAGAAATTGCTTTAGGAGCAAAAGAAGCTCATCAAACAATAGTTACCATTCCGATTTTATTCTCGCAATTTTCAGGAATAACTGATTATCTTAAAAACGGTAAAAAGTCATAAGACCAAGATTATTATCAACCTTCCCTTTCGTCTGTTGCCTTGGAATACAGAAAAATCCCCAGCCCTTAACTTTCTCCTGCTTGATTTGCTTAGTGGTATTATTTCCACTTAATAATAATCTATCAGTCTCTTTATTCGCTTGATTAATAGTTTTATTTGGGAGATTTTCTATAGGAAGAGAATTCACCTTTGGCGTTGCTAAAAATAAAAAGCCTGATGTTGCTCGCTTACCTTCTAATCTCAGCTTAAGCTTATAAACTATTTTTTGAAGAAAAGACATTTTATTCCAATCCCCCTTTAATTATTTCTTTATATTATAAGCTCATATACTTAAGGGATAGTTAACAAATCTCTAGCAAAATCATTCACATAAGCTTAAGAGAAGATTAAGAAAGGAGAGAAGATAGTTGCGGCGCTTCCCTGCGAAACCGCAAAAGGTAGGTTGATAATAGCGTATATGCAAGTCTTCTCAGCTATCGATAAAATAGCTAGTTATTTTTCATTAGGGCTTGGAACTTTTTCCCTTTTTTATTTCGTTTACTTGTTGTGCCACATCCATTTCCTCTTCCTGTGAACCCACCGTAGTTTGTGGCTTAGGGGAGAGAACTCCCAATGAGGAAGAATATACCGACTTCCTATTAGCAGAAGTAAACTCATTTGTGACTGACGTTTGGTTGTTGTTATTAGTAAGAAATAAACTATCTTCGCTATCTATAGGCATTGGAGAAGATAAAGAGAGTAAATGGAAAAGATCAGACGGTACTTCATAACTTTTTTCAATCTCGCTTGAAAATGAAAAATTTCCATTTGCATCTTGTAAGTTGGCAACGTTTCTTCCATCTCCCGCAATCTCTTCCATTAAATTTGGCGGTAAACTAAATTGCTTTTCAATCTCAACTCGGAAATTTATATTTTGATTTTGGGAAAGGTTACTAGGTGATTCTATTTTATTCCTACCCCTATTAATCCTTTTACCAATCTTGTTTGTTGATGATGATGGTCTCATTTTTATTCTCCTCATTTAATTAAATTTCTAATTAGATTAAGCCGGTTCTTCTAACATATGAATTGGCATCACCGTACTCCACTGCTTACACCCCGGACACTGCCAATGCAACGTTTTCCCCGAAAAGCCACAGGAAGTACATTGATAATCCGGTTTACTCGCTAACACTTTTCTCATTAACTTCTGCAATATATGTAAATCTTCTTTAGCCTGACCTTCCACTGTGGAAATATAAATATTCACAAATAAATACAACCCTCGCAAAGAGGGATAACGCCGTACATAATCCGCAACAAAATTAGCCGCCACCTTATCCCCTTTCCAACGCCGAATCCGTTCCGCCAGAATTAATACAACGGGTACACGCGGATATTCCTCCACCAAGGCTTTCAAATAAGCAACTAATTCATCTTCTTGCTTAAGCTTTTCATAGCAAGAAGCTAATAAGTCAATTGATTCGGAAAGATAATGCGGATTTTGATCTTTAATTTGCTGTAGGCTACGTAAAGCTAATTTATATTCTTGCTTAGCCATCAAAATTTTAGCTTTCAACAAACTCGCACGCGCGCATGACTTATCACTCTTTAACGCTTTCTCCACATAATCTAATGCTTGATCTTGCTGATTTTTATGGAAGTGAACTTCTGCCAATTCACAATAATAATGAGCAATCACCGGCTGCATATTTTGACGAGTCACTGTTTCATATTTCATTGCTGCTTGAACCGCATTTTCCCAATCGCGTTCTTGTTGATAAATATCAATGAGCAATTGTAAAGCCCGCGCTGAATGTGTTTTAGCATTCACTAATTCTAAGAAAATTCGTTCAGCACGATCTAACATCCCCGCACTTAAATAATCTTGACCTAACTCAAAGAGCGATTGCTCACGATACACTCTTTCTAATTGCGGACGAGCAATCAAATTTTGATGGATACGAATAGCACGATCAACTTCACCACGACGGCGGAATAATTTGCCAACAGCGAGATGAGTTTCTACCGTATCACTGTCTACTTCCAGCATTTTAATGAAAATGTCGACTGCTTTATCGGTCTCTTCGTTTAATAGAAAATTCAACCCGACCAGATAATCTCGAGGGAGCTGAATTTTACGTGGCTCTTCCTCTTCTTTTGGGCGCGAGCGATAGCCTAGGAACCAGGCAATCCCCACGCTTAGTAGAAAAAGGAGTATCCACGCAATTTTCATCAGACTTTATCCTGTAAAGGAATAGCACGTAAATTTTCGATTTCTTTTTCAGCTAACTGTAAACGCTGGCGTAAACGGCGATTACGTATTTTAGCCTTGATGAGCAACCACAGACCAGCCACGATGCCAATTAAACAACCAAAGGCAAATACTAATACTAGTAATAAGGAGAGCGGAAGTACACTGCGGCCGATATAGTAATTGATTGTGACGGAGTCAGAATTTAAGGCGGCAAAGGTGATGCCAAATAATATGATGAGTAATAGTAAAATATAACTGATAATACGCACGATTAGGTGCTCCTTTCAACTTTAGTCATGTTCTGTAGGAAGACGGTGGGCAGGGAGTTCCCCTATTCAATCACCGCAACCCCACCCATATACGGCCGTAATGCCTTCGGAATATGTATTCTACCCAATTCATCCTGATAGTTCTCCACTATCGCAATCAACGTCCGGCCAACTGCCAACCCTGACCCATTCAGCGTATGAACTAAATCAATCTTCCCCATCTCATCCCGAAACCGCGCTTTCATCCGACGTGCCTGGAAACTTTCTGTATTGCTACAAGAAGAAATCTCTCGATATCGCTGCTGCCCTGGCAGCCAGACTTCTAAGTCATACGTCTTCGCGGCACAAAAGCCTATATCTCCCGTACACAGCACCACTACCCGATACGGCAGCTCTAAACGCTGCAATACCGTTTCAGCATGCTTAGTCAACTCTTCTAACGCTTGATAAGAGAACTCCGGACGAACAATATGCACCAACTCCACTTTCTCAAACTGGTGCTGCCGCAACATACCACGCATATCTTTCCCATAGGAACCTGCTTCACTGCGGAAACAAGAACTGTAACAAACATATTTAATCGGCAATTGATCTGCATTTAAAATTTGATCTCGCACCGTATTCGTTACAGAAATTTCAGAAGTTGAAATTAAATACTGCCCGCTATCACCATTCACTGAAAATAAATCTTCTTTAAATTTTGGTAATTGCCCTGTACCAAATAAACTATCAGCATTCGCAATATAAGGAACCGCGATTTCTTGATAGCCGTGTTCTCGCGTATGTAAATCCAACATAAATTGGATCAATGCCCGTTGTAGCTTTGCTAACGGACCCCGCAATACGACAAAACGCGCACCCGCAATTTTTGCTGCTGCTTCAAAATCCATCCAGCCATTGGGAGCACCTAAATCCACATGGTCTTTCGGTGTAAAAGAAAACTTCTTCGGTTCTCCCCACGTACGCACTACCTGATTATCTTCCTCACTTTTACCCACGGGAACGGATTCATGCGGAATATTAGGTAACCCCGCAAAAAACGTTTCCATCTCTGCTTGAATGCAAGCAAATTGATCTTCTTGCTTTTTGAGCGCGTCGCTTAAATCTTTCAGACTCTTTAATACTTCTTCAACACGCTTACCCGCTGCCTTAGCCAGTCCTACTTCTTTAGAACGTACATTACGCTCGTTCTGCAACTCTTGCATTTTTACTTGCAACGCTTTCCGTTGCTCTTCCAGCGCATTAAATTTATCTATATCAACGACAAAGCCGCGCAATTTCAGTTGCGCGGCTACTTTGTCAATCGAACTACGAACCAGTTTGGGATCTAACATATATTTAGGTGGTTACCTTGCTAAGAACTTCCGCTGCTCTCTTACCCATTTCAGCAGGTGATTTGACGATATGAACGCCTGCTGCTTCCAATGCTTTGAATTTTTCGGCTGCTGTACCCTTACCGCCTGCAATAATAGCGCCGGCATGACCCATACGCTTTCCAGCTGGCGCAGTGACGCCGGCAATATAGGCCACTACAGGTTTGCTAACATGCTTCTTAATGAATTCAGCCGCTTCTTCTTCTGCACTACCGCCGATTTCACCGACCATGACAATAATTTCAGTTTGCGGATCTTTTTCAAACATGCCTAATACATCAATAAAGTTAGTGCCTGGAATTGGATCCCCACCAATACCGACGCAAGTACTTTGGCCTAAGCCTAAATCAGAAGTCTGTTTAACAGCTTCATACGTTAAGGTACCTGAGCGGGAGACGATACCTACTTTTCCTGGCTTATGAATGTAGCCTGGCATAATCCCAATTTTGCATTCGCCGGGGGTAATCACGCCTGGACAGTTAGGACCGATCAACCGCACACCTGGATGCTGATCAATGCATGCTTTCACTTCTAACATATCTAAAACAGGGATACCTTCCGTAATACACACAATGAGTTTAATGCCCGCTTCCACCGCTTCTAAAATTGAATCTTTACAGAATGGCGCAGGGACATAAATCACAGAAGCATCTGCTTTGGTTTCACGGTAAGCATCTTTGACAGTATTAAACACTGGCAGCCCTAAATGAGTTTGGCCGCCCTTTTCAGGCGTCACACCACCTACCATTTTGGTACCATAGGCAATCGCTTGTTCAGAATGCAGTGTGCCTTGTTTACCTGTAAAGCCTTGGCAAATTACTTTTGTATTTTTGTTAACTAAGATACTCATTGTATTACACCCCTACGTTAGCAGCTGCTTGCACCACTTTTTTAGCAGCATCGGTAAAGCTTTCAGCAGCGATAATGTTAAGACCTTGTTTTTTGCTGCTTTCATTTAACATTTTTGCCCCTAAATCGGCATTGTTACCTTCGAGACGCACCACGACCGGTAATGAAGTACCTACTTCCGAGACAGCACCCATAATCCCTTCAGCAATTAAATCGCAGCGAACAATACCGCCAAAGATGTTAATTAAGATGGCTTTGACTTTTTTGTCAGATAAAATAATCTTGAAGGCTTCAGAGACGCGTTCCTTCGTTGCGCCCCCACCAACGTCTAAGAAGTTAGCAGGATTACCACCGTGTAATTTAATCATGTCCATGGTAGCCATCGCTAACCCTGCACCGTTGACCATACAACCGATATCGCCGTCTAAAGCAATGTAATTTAATTCCCAATCGCGTGCACGATTTTCACGTTCGTCTTCTTGTGAAGCATCACGCATCGCACGCAATTGCGGTTGGCGATAAAGGGCATTGTCATCAATTACGATTTTGGCATCTAAGCACAGTAGGTTACCTTGCTTAGTCACGACCAATGGATTGATTTCTAATAAACTTAAATCTTTTTCTTCAAACATTTTTCCTAAACCAGTGAGAAGATGAACAAATTGCTTGATTTGTTCACCCTTCAAACCTAAGGCAAATGCCAGTTGACGACCTTGATAAGGCTGGACACCAACCATAGGGTCTACAACCGTCGTCAGAATTTTTTCTGGATGTTCTTCCGCTACTTTTTCAATTTCCACACCGCCTTCTGTCGATGCCATGAAAACAACACGTTGCTTGGAACGGTCAA
>Ga0209062_1004036_pt1 | contig 16003 bp, 17 predicted proteins | sample Coa_R2_2_FD_187158 | JGI IMG/M metagenome (GOLD analysis project Ga0209062, IMG submission 187158) | Surface soil microbial communities from Centralia Pennsylvania, which are recovering from an underground coalmine fire - Coalmine... | ecosystem: Environmental > Terrestrial > Soil > Unclassified... | reverse complement strand
CGCCGGTGGTGGCACTGGGCGAGCGCTCGCCCATCTATTTCTCAAACGAGCAGCCTGAGATGAGCAAAGGCATTCACGTCAGCTTATTCAATAACGCCTGGGGCACCAATTATATCCAGTGGTTCGGAGAAGATATGCGGTTTCGCTTTGATCTGCGGGTCGGGGCGGCATAAGATGTCCGCCGCCTAGACTGATTTGCAGAGTGTTCCTCGGGTGGATGTGCGTCCTGTCCTTCTATGGTTCCGATTGGACCTGCGTCTGAGAGATAACCCCGCTTTGTGTGCTGCGGTTGCGACGAAGGCGCCCGTCATTCCGATCTTCATTTGGGCGCCAGAGGACGAAGCGCCGTGGCCACCGGGAGCGGCTTCCCGCTGGTGGCTCCATCATTCGTTGAGGAACTTGCAAGAGGGGCTGGGGCAGGCGGGATCGAAGCTGACGATCCGGAAGGGTCCGGCGGAGCAGGTGCTGCGGGAACTGGTTGCGGAAACGCAGCCGGCATGCGTGTTTTGGAACCGGCGTTATGAGCCGGCGCTGGTTGCGCGCGATCAAAAGATCAAGGCGGCATTATTGGCAGAAGGGGTCGCTGTGGAGAGTTTTAATAGCGCCCTCCTGTTTGAGCCCTGGACGGTTCGAACGGAGAAAGGTCATCCGTTTCAGGTTTTCACGCCATTCTGGAAGACTTGTCTGAAGCAGCCGGCGCCTGCCCAGCCCTTGCGGGCGCCGGAGAAGCTGCCTAGACCGTCCCGGTGGCCGCGTTCGGCGGCGGTGGAGGATCTGGAACTGGAGCCAAAGGTCGATTGGGCCTCCGGTATCCGTGCCGCCTGGCAGCCGGGAGAAGCGGGGGCGCAGAGACAGTTTCGCAGGTTTCTGAAGGGCGCGTTTGCGCGGTATTCTTCGGATCGAAATTTTCCCGGCAAGGCGGGGACGTCACGTTTATCGCCTCATCTGCATTTTGGCGAGATCAGCCCGCGGGAGATTTGGCACTCGCTGCTGGCGCGGCAGAATGATGACAACCAAACGTCCATACAGGCGTACCTAAGAGAAGTTGGCTGGCGCGAGTTTGCCTACCATCTTCTTTTTCATTTTCCCTTCACTTCCAATGCACCGCTTCGCAAGGAATTTGCGCGTTTTCCGTGGCGGAGAAGTGCTGGCGATTTGAAGAAATGGCAGCGCGGCAGGACGGGCTATCCGCTGGTGGACGCGGGGATGCGCGAGTTATGGACGACGGGCTGGATGCACAACCGGGTCCGGTTAGTGGTTGCTTCCTTTCTCACGAAACATCTCCGGATTTCGTGGGAGGAGGGGGCGTACTGGTTTTGGGATACGTTAGTGGACGCCGATTTAGCCAACAATACCTTGGGCTGGCAGTGGACCGCTGGATGTGGCGCCGATGCGGCCCCTTACTTCCGCATCTTCAATCCGGTGCTGCAGAGCGAGAAATTTGATCCCGATGGAGAGTACATTCGCAAATGGGTGCCGGAACTTGCTGGCTTACCCGCGCCATGGATTCACAAGCCATGGATGGCGCCCAAGGAAGCGCTGGAGGCGGCAGGCGTGAGGCTCGGAGAACATTATCCTTTGCCCATGGTTGCACACGAAGAGGCGCGGCGAGGGGCGCTTGCAGCATGGGAACAGATCAGCAAGCAATCGTGGAGCTAGGTCCGGCGGACAGAGGCGGGTTTCTTTCGGGTTTTATGATGCGACCGGATATCCCTTGGCAACCCAGTCTGTATGGAAGTTGTTGGGCAGGTTCAGGACGCGGATGTGAGTGAACCCGAGTTGCCGGAGCACGCGATAAGCAGGCCGGATATTGGGGCATTGATGCATCGGGCAGCAGCCGCAATAGATCACAATGGGCGCATCTTTCGGCAAGCCCTCTACGGCCGCTTGCAATTTCGCAATGCCTTCGGGTTTCGCTCCCGGGCCGGCGAACTGGGAACCGGGAATATGCTTCTGGCGGTAGAGAATGGGAAACGTGACGCAGAAGATATGAAGATGCTGAGCTTCGGATTGTAACTCGCGGACCAATTGGGCTGGTTCTACCAGCTCACCGAGAGACCACGGATCTGGAGAAGCGGCGCTCGCAAGAGGTGAGTCAAAGAGCTCCGCAGCCGCAGCAAAGGAAGCCAGCAGAAAGTGTCTTCGGTTTATCGTCAGCAGGCAAAACTGCCGGGCTTGTAGGGGAGAGGTGAGAGGATGAGCGGGCACCAAATGAGATTGCATTGGCGGCTGTCAAAGGCTTTACTGGTGCGCCCGGAGTGATTCGAACACCCGACCTTCTGGTTCGTAGCCAGACGCTCTATCCAACTGAGCTACGGGCGCTTGGCGTCACCAGTATAGCAACCAAGTGCAGACGAGTTGCGGAGCAGGTTCAGGCGAATCGCTGAGAGGAATCCTCCAGGCTTAAACTGCAAACACAATTTCTGCCGCTGGCTTTGGCTCGATAGAGCGCCTCGTCGGCGACGCGTATGTAGATATCTGGATCGCGTTCGGCGCCATCGGAGATGGTCACGCCGAAGCTTGCCGAGACTTTCAGCTCAAAGCCGTCCACCATCATCGAGGTAGCGTTAAGCCTCACGCGCAATCGCTCGGCTTGGGCGGTGCTTTGCTCCAGATCGCAGTTTGGCAGCACAACCAGGAACTCTTCGCCGCCATAGCGCCCGACTTGATCATACGGTCGCATATTGCTGCGCAAACGCGCCGCAGTCTCTTTGAGCACGGCGTCGCCGGCGAAGTGGCCGTATGTGTCGTTGATCTTTTTAAAGTGATCGATATCGAGGAGGATGACGCCGACGGTGCGATGGTCGCGGTGGCAGCGGGCGAGTTCGGCTTGAAGCGTGGCGCAGATGGCAGGCCGGTTCGGTAGCATCGTGAGCAGGTCTTTGTTGGCGCGTTCTCGTAGCTCTTCGCGAGCGCGCAGCAGATCCAACTGCAGATCGATGATTCTTTTGCCTGCGCGCAGACGGACATGCAGCTCGTGTTCGTCAAAGGGTTTTACGAGATAGTCGTCGGCGCCGGCTTCCAGCCCTTCAATGGTTTCGTCTTTGGTATTTTTTGAGGTGAGCAGAAGGATATACGTATACGGCTCGCGACGCTGCTGGCGGATGCGGCGGCAGATCTCAAGGCCGGTCATATGCGGCATGATCCAGTCGAGAACCGCCATGGCTGGAGCGTCGGGCTGGTTTAAAATTTCCCAAGCTTCAGCGCCATTTTCTGCCAGAATGACCTCATAGCCCCAGTTAGAGAGAGCATCTCGCAGCACTTTCCGGGAAAGCGCGTTGTCGTCGGCGATCAGTACCTTCATGTCGATTCGGGCTCGACCCTGCTAAGAGCCTAATCGTCCGTTTCGGAATGAAAGATTAACCCTATGCGTACTAGGCGGCAGCCAGCCCACTCCTCTTCACAAAGCGATCATGAACAGTCATCTTCTTATCACTATGAAGCTGCAACTGTCCAGGGTCAACCGTACTAGAGCGCGGTTTCCGGGCTTCATCCTATATGATGGGTTCGTACCCTGCCTTTCCCTGCTGCGGAGGCACAGGTTTTCGGCGAGTAAGGACAAGCCATGAACAATTCAGTACTAGTACCCATGGTCGTGGAGCAGACATCTCGTGGCGAACGCGCCTACGACATCTACTCCCGGCTGTTAAAAGAAAACATCATCTTCATCGGGACGCCTATCGATGACAATATCGCCAATTTGGTGATTGCCCAGATGCTATTTCTGGCTGCGGAAGATCCGGAGCGTGACATATCGCTCTATATCAATTCCCCTGGAGGATCGATTACGGCTGGGCTTGCCATTTTGGACACGATGCGGCTGGTAGAGCCCGATATCGTGACGTACTGCGTAGGGCAGGCAGCCTCAATGGCCGCGGTGCTGCTCGCGTGCGGCACGCCAGGTAAACGTTTCAGTCTGCCGCATTCGCGTATTCTGATTCACCAGCCTTCGATGAGCGGCTTGGGTGGACAGGCGACGGACATCGACATTTATGCCCGAGAGATTTTGCGGATGCGTCAAACCTTGAACGAGATACTGGCCGAGGCTACCGGGCAACCGATTGAGAAGATCGCGCGGGACGTGGACCGCGATTATATCCTTGAGCCGCAGGCGGCGCTTGAGTATGGAATGATTGATCGCATTATCACTACACGGGAACGTCAGCCGGTTCCGACGCGCTGAGGTAAGAGGCGCATCGGGCGCCTAGGACGCTTCATACAAGCAACACAGGGGTGGAGGGGGTAAAGCTAACCCGGCACCTATAATGACAGGGGATGATTCCAAAAGTACGTAAGGCGGTTTTTCCTGCCGCCGGCCTCGGAACCAGATTTTTACCTGCTACGAAAGCGCAGCCCAAGGAGATGCTGCCGCTTGTGGATAAGCCGCTGATCCAGTATGGCGTGGAAGAGGCGATGCATTCCGGCGTGCAGAACATCATTATTGTCACAGGGCGCGGTAAGTCCTCCATTGAAGATCACTTCGATGTGAGTTTTGAGCTGGAACATCTACTGGAATCGAAGAAGAAGAGCGACATGCTGTCGATGGTGCGCGCGATCTCGGATATGATCGATGTGGCCTATGTGCGCCAGAAAGAGGCGCTGGGGCTGGGGCATGCCGTGCTGCGGGCGAAGGAATTGGTAGGTGCAGAGCCGTTTGCGGTGATTCTCTCCGATGACGTGATTGCATCGGAAACGCCGTGTGTGCGCCAATTGCTCGATGTCTACGAGTATTACGGGGCACCGGTGCTGGCGCTTATGGAGGTTCCGAAGGAGCAGATTTCGGCTTACGGGGTGGTCGATGCCGAACCGATTGGGGATCAAGGGAGAGAAAGCCGGCTATTCCGCATTCGCAATATGGTGGAAAAGCCGAGCCCGGCCGAAGCCCCGTCGAATCTGGCGATTATCGGTCGTTATGTACTCACGCCGGAGATCTTTGCCTGTATTGAGTCGATTGAGCCGGGCAGCGGCGGTGAGATTCAGTTGACGGATGCGCTTAAGTACATGCTGCGCAGCCGGCCGATTTATGGGTTGAAATTCGAAGGAAAACGCTATGACGCGGGCGACAAGCTGGGATTCCTGAAGGCTACGGTGGAGTTTGCGCTGGCGCGGCATGATCTTGGCCAGGCGTTTCGTGAATATTTAAAAACAGTGTGCGTGCAATAGTTTTTTGGGCGCTTGCGGCCGGGCTGGTGAACGGGGCTGTTGGCCTTCTTGCGCAAGAGGCAGATTATGGCCAGCCCCCTCAGCCTCAGGTGGTGACGTATGTGCTGCTCGATTTGCAAAGCGGCGATTTGGCTTCGGCTGAGGTGCTCGTGGCGCAATACAGGCGGCTGAACGGGGATACGCCGGAGGCCTTGGACGCGCTCGCCTGGCTGGCGCGAGGCGAGCTGGCGGCTGGACGTTTGGATGAGGCCTGGAAGGATGCCGCTGAAGTCAGGCGCGCTTCCCAGACTGCGCTGGCCACGCGGAAACTGGATGCGGAACCCTACCTGCCGCTCGCTTTAGGATCTGCCTATGAGACCCAGGCTGCGGTCCTATCGCGACAACATAAGCGTACAGAAGCCCTTCAATTGCTGGAGACTGCGCTGCGCACCTGGCGCGGGACCTCGATAGAAGACCGGCTGCAGCAGGGCATTAACCTGTTAACGCTTGAAGGCCGGCCGTTACCGCTGGTTCGCGAAGCCGATTGGATTGGCGCGAGGCCTTCGCCGGAGAATAGCTGGCGGGGCAAGGTGGTACTGCTGTTTTTCTGGGCGCACTGGTGTTCGGACTGCAAGCAGGATGCGCCGGTTATCGCGAAAATTGCGCAAGAATTTGAACCCAAAGGACTGATCGTGATCGCGCCGACGCGTTTGTACGGCTATACGGCGCAGAATGATCATGCGAGCGCGGCCGAAGAGAAGGCCTTCGTGCAAAAGGTCTTCGAGAGATACTATGCTGCCATTCCTCATGTTCAGGTTCCGCTTGATTCCTCGAACTTTGACCGTTTTGGGGCGAGCACCACACCGACGATTGTGCTGGCGGACCGGCGCGGAATCGTCAGGCTCTATCATCCTGGTCTGATGCAGGAGAGCGAGCTGCGGAGCGCGATTGAGCCGCTGGTGAGCCAGAGGATTTCGCCTGCTTACCAGGCGCAAACTCCTTCTGCGGCGGCTAAGCGATAATCCATTACATGGCGCTTCGCATACGGTTATGGGCAGCATTGTTCATCACCTGTTGCGTGCTCTGGGCGCGCACGCCGGAGACGCGGATCACGGTAATTGTGACCAATCAGCACGATAAGCCGGTCTCGAATGCGACGGTGATTTTAGATTTCTTAGGCTCCCATCAGATTATGAAACTCGGCAAACGCAAGGCCGTTCACTGGGAGTTGCATACCAACCAGGAGGGCATTGCGCATTTCCCGCCGATTCCGCAGGGCGCGGTTCAAGTGCAGGTCATCAGCGAAAATCACCAGACATTTGGACAGGTTTTCGACATTGACACGCCGGAAAAAAACATTACAGTCAAGCTGAATCCACCCCAGCGGCAGTATACGGCAAATCCGGAGCCGAAGCAGAAATAGCTTTGCCGCGGCGTGGATGGCTGCGGCGGCTGTGCGGGCGGTGAGGGCCGCGTTCTGGCGGCCCGAGACTAAGCCGAGCGCTCCAGGGCGATCGCCTCCACCTCAATTTTGCAGTCGCGCGGCAGCCGGGATACCTCAATGGTCGAGCGCGCAGGGGGATTCGCACTGAAGTATTTCCCGTACACTTCGTTCATTTGCCCGAAATCGCTCAGATTTTGCAGGAAGACGGTGGTTTTGACCACGTCATCGAGAGACAAGCCCGCAGCCTGTAGGACTGTTTTGAGATTTTCCAGCACGCGTGCGGTCTGTTCCTGAATGCCGCCGCCTACGAGTTCGCCCGTTTGCGGGTCGACGGGGATTTGGCCGCTGATAAAGACCAATCCATTGGCGCGGATGCCAGGCGAATAAGGGCCGGCGGGTTTGGGGACTTGTGGCGAGCTGATGATTTCTTTCATGGCTCTATTTTGCCTGCTGGGAATAAAGGGGACGACGGGGAGCGATGAATTGATGGACATCGGAGAGGCCCTGGCGCAGGAGGAAGCGCGCAAGCCCTGCGGCGACGCGCAAGGGGGCACGCGGATCCACAAACGTGGCCGTTCCCACCTGGACCGCGGAGGCGCCGGCGGCGAGAAATTCGGCGGCGTCCTCACCGTTGAAGATGCCGCCCATGCCAATTATGGGAATTCTTACTACGGCGGCCGCTTCCGCTACCATATGGATCGCCAGAGGTTTGATGGCAGGCCCGGACAATCCGCCCGAAACGCCGCCCAGACGTGGTTTGCGGGTATGCGGATCGATGGCGAGTGAGATCACGGTATTGATCAGCGAGATGGCATCCGCGCCGGCTTGCTCTGCGGCCTGAGCGAAAGGACGGATGCTGGCGACATTGGGGGAAAGCTTCACGATCAGAGGCCGCCGGGCCACACGGCGCACGCGTGAAACCAGATCGCTGAGCAGAGCGGGATCGCTTGAAAAAAAGATACCGCCCTCCTTGGTATTGGGACAGGAGACGTTGAGTTCGTAACCGGCGATGCCCTCCACGGCTTCCAGTTGCGAAACCACTTCCACATAGTCTTCGGGCAAATAGCCAAACACATTGGCGAGCACCGGGACCGAATAGCGGCGCAAGCCGGGAAGTTTTTTCTCGATGAAAGCGCGAACGCCAACATTCTGCAATCCGACTGAATTCATCATGCCGGCTTCGGTATGCCAGAGTCGCGGTGGCGGATTGCCTTGGATCGGCTCACGCGAAAGTCCTTTGGTTACGATTCCGCCGAGCTGATTTAAGTCGAGCAGGGATGCGAACTCGATGCCGTACCCAAATGTCCCCGAAGCGGCGAGCACCGGGTTGCGGAGCGAAATGCCACAGAGCTCGGTGGCTAGCCGGACTGGAGGCATAGGGAATGGGTTGTGGCAGGCGCGATGGCGTTCGCGGTTTGGCGGATTAAGTTCCAGGTTTCCCGCACGTCTTCTTCTGTGGTTTGGAAGTTTCCCACCGCAAGACGCAGGACATAGGCGCCGTTGAGAACAGTGTGGGAGAGAAATGCTTGACCCGTGCGGTTTACTTCCGCGTGCAAGCGTTGATTGACGCTATCGCCGCCACGATGGCGGAAACAGACAAGCGAGAGCGGCACGGGGGCACGGAGTTCGAAGTCGGGATCCGCTTCGACGAGCTGCTTCACTACCTGCGCCAGGTGCAAAGCATGGCGCAGTCTCTCGATGATGCCCTGTCTGCCCAAAGCCCGCATGACATACCAGAGCTTTAAGGATCGGAAACGCCGGCCAAGCTGGAATCCGTAATCCATGAAATTCACAACCTGATCGTCTTCGGAGGTGCGCAGGTATTCCGGTTTCAGGGAGAAGGCGCTGCGCAAAGCGTCGGGAAAGCGCGTATACAGCACGCTGCAGTCGGAGGGGACATACAGCCATTTGTGCGGATTTAGCACCAGCGAGTGTGCCTGTTCGACTCCCTGGAGGATATAGCGCATTTCCGGCACGATGGCGGCGGATCCGGCGTAGGCTGCGTCGACGTGAAGCCAGACCCCGTAGCGGCTGGCAATGAGGGCAATTTCCGAGACAGGGTCGATTGCGGTAGTGGAGGTTGTGCCCACGGTTGCGACGATGGCGCAGGGGCGTTTGCCGGCGCGCCGGTCAGCCTCGAGAGCTGCCTCAAGTGCACCGGCTTGCATCCGGTATTGGGCATCGACCGGGATCTTGCGTACGCGGTTCTGACCAAAACCTAGTGTGATGGCCGCCTTCTCCGCCGATGAGTGTGTGTGTTCGGAGATGTAGACGGTGAGTTCGGGCTGCATGCCCTCGGTGCGGCATTGAGGAGCGACCCACTGGCGTGCGGCGGCGAGAGCATGCAAAACTCCGGTGGATGCGGTGTCATAGATGACGCCAAAGAAGGTCTCCGGGAGCGCTAGCCATTGCCGCAACCAGCCCAAAACGGTCTGCTCGAGTTCCGTCGCCCCGGGGGAGGATTTCCAGATCATGCCGTTGACGTTCAGGGCGGCAGCTAAAAATTCCGCCAGAACTGCGGGCGGGGGCGAGGAAGAGGGGAAATAGCCGAAAAACCTTGGATGGTTCCAGAGTGTAAGGGCAGGGAAGATGGTCGACTGAAAATCCGCAAATATCTGTTCCAGGGATTCGCCGGTTTCGGGGGCAGTTTGCGGTAAAGCGGCCTTCACGGCACCTGGCTCTATGGATTGTGAAACGGGGATGTTGCGAATACCCGCAAAATAAGAAGCGATCCAATCGGCATGCTTAGCCGCTGCGCGCTGGAATTCCGAAAGCTCCTGCGAGAGCGGCGAGTCTGCCTTTTGTCCTTGATTTTCGTTCACGGTCGGTTCCTATTCCCATTGCAGCATGGCCTTCGAAGCCGGGACCGGTTGTGCATGGACTGTGGCAGCTAACCGGTAACCGGAGCTGGCTCGTTGATCTCGGCGAGCACGGCGGAGACCCAGGTTCGAAACCACTGCTGGAAGGCGATGAGATCAGCGGCTGTGTCTTCATCGAAGGGCAGTGCGAAATGCTGCAAGGGCCAATCGCGTGCGATTGCCGCTTGCCGGATGGCGGCAGGCGCGGGGAACTTGTTCACCCAGGTCAGAAATTCCTGCAAACGATGATCAAGCCGCTGTGCTCGCTCTAGCTGTGAGGATGTGATGGCGCGGTCGAGAGCCACAATGAGTTCGGGGAAGGCGGCGGCGATGCCGGAGACGATGCCATCGGCTCCGGCGAGACGGGCTCGGAGGTAAATCGATTCATTACCGGCGAAGAGATGAAACTGGCGCCTTTCCCGCAGCGCGCGCAGAGACTGGAATAGCTTCCAGTCACCGCTTGAGTCCTTGATGCCGGCAAATTCTCCTGAATCAAGCAAGCTGACGGCGAGCTCGGCAGACAAACGGTTGGTGAAGTCCGGCAGGTTGTATAAGAACACGGGGATGGAGCCGGCCAGGGCCCGGACAAAGCCAGAGTAGAAGGCGGCGATCTGTTCGGGAGAATAGCGGTAGAAGTAGGGAGGCATGAGCAGCAGGCCAGCGGCGCCGGAAGCAGCGGCGTGCTCGCCGAGGTAGATGGCTCCCGCCAGGGTTGAATGCGAGACGTTCACCAGAACGGGGACACGGCTGCGTTTGATGGCGAGGGTAATGGCGCGCATGCGTTCCGGGGTATCGAAGTGAACGAACTCGCCGGTTGAGCCAAAGAGCACGATGCCGTGCACGCCGGTCTGGACGACGGCGTCCACGTAGTCGAGCAGGGCGGCGGTATCGCATTCGATGGAGTTGAGGCGACGCGGGGTGGCGAGAGCGGCGTAGACGCCGGTTGACAAAGCTTCAGACTTGCTGATGTTCATCTCCAGTGGCGGAAGGCAGGGGAAAGCTCCTGCCTATAGCCTAGGAGAATTTTAGCCTTTCGATGTGGCGGGCCGTGGAATCAGTGGATGAGAACCGAGCCTTCGCCCTGATGGCGCTCGATTGCGCGCTGCACCAATTCGCGCGGATCGAGCAGATGCTGAGGGCGGTAGTGCTTGCTGGACCAGCGGCAGCCTTCGATGAACTCGACGCCGATGAAGTGACCAATTTCGCGGCGCAGGCAGTAGCGCACGACGCCGATGAGCTCGCCATCGCCGTAGTGAATGCGAACGGTCGTACCTTCGGGAACTCGGGTTTCTGAGCACAGGCACACGCCGGAAAGTGAGATATCTTCCAGATTGGCGACGCGCTGGTGCTCTCTGCCATTGTGGTCTTTCCAGATGAGTTGTATGAGATCCGCACAAAGTAGTCTGGTTTCGGTTCGGCGCTCTTGCATGCTTATCTCATCGAACATGAGCTTCGGAAAGATGAGTCAAGTTGAGGTTTGTGCAGTACCAGGTACCATGAAATGGGTTGTGCGGCGCACGGCCGGTACGGCATAAGCAGCTTCTCAGCAGGTGTTTGGAGGCGTGCAGGGAGACGTTCGGCCGCTCTGTCCAGGATTTTCGACCCGGTTCGTCGTCCTCGCCTATGGCATCCGATGCACGTTTTGGCACGATTGTTCGCGTGGCTTTCTTTGTGGCCACGGCTCTGGTGGGCCTGACGCTCATTCCTGCGATTCTGGCTGCCTCGTTCGGTGCGGTGATTGCCTCGACGGTGGGGATTTTGGGAGCCGCTGTGCTGGCGAACTGGCTTACGATGCGGGTGTTTGACCGCCGCCCTTTGACGGACATCGGCATCCAGGGCGGCCGGAGTTCGCTGCAGAATCTTGTGCTCGGAGTCCTTTATAGCGCGCTTGCGGGCGCGCTGATGCTGGCTGCACCGCTTGCGGCAGGCAGCGGACATCTGGAGATCCGGCCGCATGCGAGCTTTTCCTGGTCTGCAGTCGGGCTCTATTTTTTGCTTTTGTTTTGCGGGGCGGCAGGGGAAGAAATGATGTTTCGCGGTTATGCGTTTCAGTTGCTGGTGGAAAAGATCGGCCCGTTTGCTACCGTGCTGCCGGTTGCGGTCATTTTTGGTTTCGCGCATTTGGGCAATCCGCACGCATCGGCCTTGGGCGTGGTCAACACGATCATTTGGGGCATCCTGCTTGGCTATGCATTTTTACGCAGTCGTGATCTCTGGCTGCCGGTGGGTCTTCATTATGGCTGGAATGCGATCCTGCCGCTGTTCGGGGTTAACCTGAGCGGGCTTACAATTGACGTAACGAGGTACATTTACCGATGGGACCTGTCGCCTTTGTGGAGCGGCGGGGCTTACGGCCCCGAGGGCGGCTTATTGACTACTCTGGCGGTCATCGCTCTTTTCTATGCGCTCACGCGCGCGCCGGTTCGGCCCCAATACGCCGCGATTTCTCAATCGCTCAACGACGGATTGTTCTAGCGGAATTTACAGCCCTCTTGTTTTGTCTGCTGTTCTGCCCTGCGCTGTATGCCGGCAAGCTCAGCGTAGATGACAAGCTGGAGATTGAGCGCGGCCTGACGGCCGAATATGCAACCTTGAAAGTCTCTTTGCCGCAGTCCAAGAAGCCGCTGGTGATCCACGCTGACGGAAGCTACGACAAAGCGAGCTGGCAGGAAGCCATGATGGACAATGGCCCTTGCGCCCGGGTTGGGGATGAAGTGCAGATCACGCGTGTGATCATTGAATCGAACAAAATCATCCTGGAGATCAACGGGGGCGGCCATAATGGCCACTGGTATGACCACATCCAAGTGGGCATGAACGGCACGATGGCGCCGGTGACCACGAATCAAAGCGCGCAGCAGCCACAGGGGACCAAGCTGGCCTTAGTCTTCCATGGCGGTGTGCCCGAGCTTAAGTCGGCGGACATTCGCCAGATGCTTTCTTCAGTTTTGAACTTTGAGAAGCACAGTGCAGCTCAACAGTATTTCGATACTCTGCCCGAGCCGATTAAGAAAGCGATCCAGGAGAAGCGGGCGATTAAGGGCATGGATCAAGATCAGTTGCTGCTTGCGCTGGGCAAGCCGCGCAATAAGAGCCGCGAAACGAATGCGAATGGCGATGAGATCGAGACCTGGATTTATGGCGATCCGCCCGGCAAGGTAACGTTTGTGACCTTGCAAGAGGGCAAGGTTGTCAAAATCGAGGAGAGTTATGCGTATCTTGGCGGAAGGACCTCGCCCCGGCTGCCGGATACTGTCCCGCAATAGGCGGAATTAGAGATCTACTCTTCCAGCAAACGCAAGTGGCTTGTGGGGCCCAGTTAGGCCTCCTCCGTAAAATGAAAATATATGTCCATTCGAGTTGGAATCAACGGCTTTGGCCGTATCGGGAGAAATGTGGTCCGCGCCGGGCTGCATCGTCCTGGAATCGAGTTTGTGGCTGCAAATGACCTGACGGATACGACGACACTGGCTCATTTGCTGAAATACGATTCGATTTTGGGCCATTTGCGAGAGGAAGTTAAGGCAGAGGGCGATAGTATCCGCGTCAACGGCGCCAAAATAAAAATTTTTGCGATTAAAGATCCGGCTGAAATCGATTGGCCGAGCCTGGGAGTGGATGTGGTTGTGGAGTCCACGGGCCGCTTTACGGATGCAAAAGATGCAGCGAAGCATCTTCGCGGGTCGGTAAAAAAAGTGATCATTTCGGCTCCGGCAAAGGGTGAAGATGTCACGATTGTGCTTGGAGTCAATGACTCCATGTACGATCCGGCAAAGCATCGGATCATTTCGAATGCTTCTTGCACGACGAACTGCCTGGCGCCCGTGGTGAAGGTGCTGCATGACACTTTTGGCATCGAAAAAGGCTCGATGACCACTGTGCACAGCTATACGAATGATCAGAATGTGCTAGATTTCCCGCATAAAGATCTGCGCCGCGCCAGAGCCGCAGCATTGAACATGATTCCGACTTCGACGGGAGCAGCGAAGGCGATCGGGTTAGTGCTTCCGGAGTTGAAGGGAAAACTGGACGGCTACGCGATGCGGGTTCCGACGCCGAACGTTTCGGTGGTGGATTTCGTGGCCGTGATGAAGAAGAACGCCTCTACCGAGGAGGTGAATCAAGCCTTAAAGCAGGCTGCGGAAGGACCGCTGAAGGGCATTCTTGCCTACACAGACGAGCCTGTTGTTTCAAGCGACCTGCTGCACGATCCCCACAGCTCCATCGTGGATGCGGGCCTCACGAAGGTGCTGGATGGCAACCTGGCAAAGGTTGTGGCCTGGTATGACAATGAGTGGGGCTATTCGAATCGCATCGTCGACCTGATTGAGTTTTTAGGCAAAAAAGGGCTGTAAGCGGGAGAAACGCTATCCGGCGCGCAAAGCGGGCTGAGCTGCGTGACTGTGATGGTCTTCGGTCAGCTTAGCCTGCAAAAAGCGCGCGATCGAAACCGTCAATGCGCGCGGATAGTTTGTCTTGGCCATGGCGAGTGCCTGCCGGCGCATCATTTTGTGCTCGCGCACTCGGAACAGATGATAGAAGCGCGGCTGTACTCTGAGTGCGGACTCTGGAAGGATGCTGTAGCCGAAGCCGGTCTCGACGAGTTTCTTAATGACCTCTGTGTCATCGGCTTCCATAATGACTTGCGGCGAGATCTTTAAATCGCGGAAGAACGTGTCGATGATGGTTCGCATGTTGCTCCGCTTTGGATAAAGAATGAATTTTTGTGTTGCCAGCTCTTCGGGAGCGATGTACCCGACGGGTCCGCTGCGAACGGGTTTGTTTGAGGGCCGCAGGATGAGCAGTTCCTCCTCATAGAGCGGCAGGATGGTCAAATTGGTCTCATCGTAAGGCAGGGAGATCAGCGCCAAGTCGAACTTGCGCTCCAGTAATCCCGCCACCATTTCCTCGGTGGGGCAGACCGTGACTCGGATCGAGGTTTGCGGAAACTGCTTGCGCAGGAGGCGGAGTGGGCGTCCGAGGCGGTGAATTAAGGTGGTGGCTCCGGTGGCAAGATGGAACGGGCGGTGATCGACGGAGGCGTCGTTGGCAAATTCGTGCTCGATTTCGCGCACGTGCTGCACGACGCGGGAAGCCAGCTCGGAGAGGCGCAAGGCTGCCGGAGTGGGGGTAAAGCGCTTGCCGCAGCGCACAAAGAGCTCCGCATTGAGCTCGGAGGCGAGGTTATGCAGTTGCAGGCTGACCGCGCCGGGCGACAGATGCACCCGTTCCGCCGCCCGGGTGACACTGCCCGATTCCATTACGGCCAAAAAAAGTTCGAGCTGACGAATATCCACGGGGATTGACGCCAAAGCAATCTGGCTCTGGTTACGTCTTTTATAGATTGGCACAACCGCGCCGGGCATTTTTAGCGAAGCTAAACGTTCACGCCGGAAGCGAGGAATCCTCCGTCGACAGCGATGCACTGTCCTGTGATGAAGCTTGCGGCATCCGATGCCAGGAAGATGGCTGCGCCGACCAGTTCCGGAATCTTTCCAAAGCGCTTCATCGGGGTGCGCATCAGGAGCTCCCGGCCGCGCTCACTGCCGTCCAGCAGCGCTGCGTTCAACTCGGTGCGAAATACACCGGGGGCGATTGCGTTGACGTTGATGCCTTTTTGCGCCCACTCGACGGCAAGGCTGCGGGTTAGACCTAAAACGCCGCATTTTGAGGCTGCATAGGCGGTTACTTCGAAAAAGCTGACGAAGGAATTGAGCGAGGCGATGTTGATGATGCGGCCGCGCCCGCTTGCAGCCAACGCTTCATAGAAGCTCTGGCAGGCGCGCAGCGTTCCCGTGAGATTCACATCCAGAATGCCGTTCCATTCGCTTTCGGTGATGGCGGTGGTGGGTTTGCGGAAGATCTGGCCGGCGGAATTGACCAGGATGTCCACGCGTCCGAGCTGGTGCAGGACGGCATCCCGCAGCGCGTCGATCGAAGCTCTGCTCGAGGCATCTACGGTTTGCCGCAGCGTTTTGCGGCCGAGTTTTTCGATTTCGGCTGCGAGATCCACGACCAGCGCTTCTCTGCGCCCGCTAGCGACGACGTCGGCGCCGGCTTCGGCTAACCCCAGAGCGATCGCGCGTCCGATTCCCGATGTGCCGCCGAGCACCACTGCGACACGGCCTTCTAAATTAAAAAGTTTCAGTGACATGGAGTCAGTTCCCCAGAAAAAGAGGCCGGATGTGCCTCTCAAAGAGATTTTCTGTGACGTTTCTCGCGATGACCGCTTCGGCTGCAGAAAGCAGGTCGAGATAACGATTCCCCATTTTGGCAGCTACTTTAAAGCCGACATGCAGAAGCTGACGGAAGTTGCGGTTATAGGAGGGAGAACGAGGATCGTGCCGCAGGGCGGCGACAAACTGCTCGGAAGACCACCGATGAACCGTCTGGGGAGAGGGAAGGCCGGCAGGATCGATAGCAATCACGGCTGCGTAGGGAGCACATAGCTCCTCGCGGTGCGCGTAGGCTTCTGCATAGATCTCTTTGGCCAGTTCCAATCCTGGGCCGCCGCTCTCTGCCAGCCCAATTAGCTCTTCAAGCCAGTTTGTTCCCGCCG
>Ga0209062_1004031_pt1 | contig 16030 bp, 10 predicted proteins | sample Coa_R2_2_FD_187158 | JGI IMG/M metagenome (GOLD analysis project Ga0209062, IMG submission 187158) | Surface soil microbial communities from Centralia Pennsylvania, which are recovering from an underground coalmine fire - Coalmine... | ecosystem: Environmental > Terrestrial > Soil > Unclassified... | reverse complement strand
TTGTCCGCTTGTTTGACGCGCAAGACGCCTACGGCAAAACCGGGCGCGGCGTAGTCGCGGACATTGACACGGGAGTCGATCCGAACCATCCGGTGCTCCAGCCGGTTCTGCTGGCAGGCTACGATTTCACGCGCGACCAGCCGGGCGCTTCCGAAATGAATGATCTGCCGGCAGGCTCCGCTTTTCCCGAGACGCCCTGCGATAGCTGCGCGCCCGCGCAGGTGAATCAGCACTCCATCGCCATGGTCGACCAGCACAGCATCGCGATGGTGGATGGTCCGCAATTCGCGGCTTTCGGCCACGGGACGATGGTTGCGGGCGTGATTCATCTGGTTGCTCCGACGGCGCAGATCTTGCCGCTGAAAGCGTTTCACTCCGACGGAACCGGCTATCTCTCCGACATTTTGCGGGCGCTGTACTATGCGGTGCAGAATCAGGCCGGCGTAATCAACATGAGTTTTGATTTCTCCTTGCCGTCGGTGGAGTTGTCCTCGGCCATTGCGTACGCGAATCAGAACGGGGTGATTTGTGCGGCGTCGGTCGGCAATGACGGGCAGCCCGCCAACACTTATCCGGCTGCAATTTCTCCGGTGATGGGCGTGGCTTCTACTTCTGACTTCGACGCGCGATCCAGCTTTTCGAATTACGGAGCCGATGTGTGGGTAGCGGCACCCGGCGAAGAAATCATCACGACCTATCCGTTCGGGACGTACGCTGCCGCTTCCGGAACGTCATTCAGCGCTCCGTTCGTTTCGGGTACGGCGGCTCTGCTGCGCGATGTCAGTTCCAGCATCAGCCCTTCGGCGGCGGCGCAATCTATCGCTCATGCCCAGCCGCTCGGGCCGGAGCTTGGAAACGGGCGCCTGGATATTTTTCTTGCGCTCAGTTCGTCCATGTAACGGTTGACTCAAAAATGGGGACAACTCCAATCAGGCCCGCGTCGCCGGCCGATCCAATTCGTGATAAGTGTCTCGATAGAACTCCTTCAACCTAACGCCGCACCATGGACCAGACTGAATGGGGACGTCCGAGACGGTAGAAAGCGGATAGCTTGTGTTTGGAATCGGTGATCCTGGGTCCAATGCACGATACTGCAAAATGAAGGCTGGCTCCCCATCACCCGCCGCAGCAAAGACTCCGCGTGCCTGCTGCTTCGAATCGGCCTTGGAATACTTTGCAGCACCACCTCATATATTCCTTCAAGCTCGTAGCCTTCACCGCGTCCTAAACTAGGAGCCGGGCTCAGCGGCCGCCGGGGCTGCATCCTTGCCAAACAAGCCTGAGAGGTCCCGCTGCTTCAGGCTGCGTATACGGTCGCGGAACTGGGCGGCTTTCTCAAATTCAAACTTCTTCGCGGCTTCGCGCATCTGAGCGTCGAGTTGTTTGAGCAAGGCAGCGAGTTGTTCCTCGTTCCTGATGTTCGCGGCGGGATCCTGCTCGTCGGCAGCGGGAATGCTGACGTAATCGGCTTCCACAATCTTGGCGAGCTCCATGTCGATGGACTTGATGATGGATGCCGGCGTGATGTTGTTGTCCAGGTTGTAGGAGATTTGTTTTTCGCGCCGGCGATTCGTCTCGCTGATCGCCTCGTTCATGGACCCTGTGCGCCGGTCGGCATACAGAATGGCGCGGCCTTCCACGTGCCGTGCGCAGCGGCCGATCGTCTGAATCAGGGACGTGGCGCTGCGCAAATAGCCCTCCTTGTCGGCATCGAGAATGGCCACAAGCGATACTTCCGGCAGATCGAGCCCCTCGCGCAGCAGGTTGATCCCGATGAGCACATCAAATTCGCCTCTGCGAAGGTCGCGCAGAATCTTGATGCGGTCGAGTGTTTCCACTTCCGAGTGCAAATACCGGCAGCGCACGCCTATTTCGCCGAAGTATTCGGCAAGGTCCTCAGCCATGCGCTTCGTGAGCGTGGTAACCAGCACGCGCTCATTGCGTTCGGCGCGCGCGCGGATTTCCTCGAGTAGGTCATCCACCTGGCCCTTCACCGGGCGAACTTCCACTTCCGGATCGACAAGTCCAGTCGGGCGAATCACCTGCTCAACAAAGGCTCCTCCCGAGCGCGTCAGTTCGTAGGGACCCGGCGTTGCGGAAACGTAGATTACCTGGTTCATGCGGTGTTCGAATTCCTCGAACGTGAGCGGGCGATTGTCGAGCGCGGAAGGCATGCGAAAGCCGTAGTTAACGAGCGTCTCCTTGCGAGAACGGTCGCCGTGATACATGCCGCGAACTTGGGGCACGGTCTGATGGGACTCATCGATGAAAAGCAGATAGTCCTGTGGGACGTAATCGAGCAGAGTGGGCGGCGCTTCGCCCGGCAGCCGGCCGCTCAGGTGGCGCGAATAATTCTCGATGCCGTGGCAATAGCCGATGGTTCGGATCATCTCGATATCGAAGAGCGTACGTTGTGTTACGCGTTGCGCTTCGACCAATTTGCCTTGCTTCTCGAGTTCCTTGCGCCACCAATCAAGTTCGTCCTGAATTCCGATGATCGCGCGGTCGCGCTGGTCCTGCTGCATGACGTAATGCGTGCGCGGATAAATCGTTACGCGCGCCAGGTCCTCGTGCCCGGAGCGGATTTCTCCGGTGAGAGGATCGATTTGCCGCAACGTGTCGATCTGGTCGCCCCACATCTCGATGCGATAGGCGTTGTCCTCGTACGTGGGATAAATCTCGATGATGTCGCCACGGACGCGGAAGGTGCCGCGCCGCAAATCCTCCGAACGTTCGTACTGCACATCGACGAAGCGCCGCAGCATGGCTTCGCGCGAGGTCTGCTGTCCTTTTTCCAGCATCACCAGCATGCCGTAATACGCTTCCGGCGAACCCAGCCCGTAGATGCAGGAGACTGAAGCGACGATAACAACGTCGCGGCGTTCAAACAGCGAGCGCGTTGCGGACATCCTCAATTTATCTAGCTCGTCGTTGATCGTAGCTTCCTTTTCAATGTAAACGTCGGCGGCCGGAACGTAGGCTTCCGGCTGGTAAAAGTCGTAGTAGCTGACGAAATACTCGACGGCGTTTTCCGGAAAGAAGCTCTTGAACTCGTGGTAGAGCTGCGCGGCCAGCGTCTTGTTGTGCGCCAGGATGAGCGCCGGGCGGTTCACGGCTTCGATGACCTTGGCCATCGTGAAGGTTTTGCCGGAGCCGGTGACGCCGAGCAGGACCTGATGTTTCTCCCCCGAATTGACTCCGCGGACAAGCTGGTCGATGGCGGCAGGCTGATCGCCGCGGGGCTGATAATTGCTGTGCAGCCGAAATTTCAAGCGCGGCCTCCCGCAAACCTTCCTGAGCAAAAGAGAAACTTCGATTATACGACGTGTGGCAAGCGGCCGGCGCCGCCGCTAGATTGGAGGCCGGGCCTCGCTCGCGGAATTCGAGGTGAGCAGAATTTCCGATTGGCTTCGCGCGGCAATGCGGTAGCTGACGGCGTTCGAACCGTCGGTTTTCGAAATGGCGACATCCATGGTTTGCACCGCGGTTTCAGCGGCGCGAACGATGACACCGGACGCGCGGGACACATACGAGATGATCTGGTTGTTCCCGCGGGCGGTTCCGGACGTTTTCAGGTCGTGGAGCTTGTACTCTTCAGGGGTTGAATCCTTCGGGGAGGACTTTTGGCTCAGCGTGGCGCTGCTAAGAACCACGGCGCAGGTGTCCGCCGGAATGGAAGGCGCCGCCGATGTGCGCGGACACGGTTCGTCGCGAACGTATTGTGATTGCTTCCGCCAGACGAGGCCGGCGATCACCGCATCCTCCACAGGCTCTTCCGACGTCCATTTTTGGCCGGGCTTGAGATTCGACGGAAAGGCCCAGACCGCAGCGAACCGCTCGACCCAGTCACGCCAGAGTTCACGCTCTCCTGGAGTAAGCGATTCGATTCCGTCGGTATCGGAAACATTGCCCGCGGCATCCAGCGCGAATTGCACGCGTTTAGCCGGCGATTCCGGCGGGGACCCCGCGGGTGCGATCTCCACCTGTAGTCGAGTGCTCGCTGGCAGGCGGCCGCCTCCGGCTTCCAGGATTTTGACGCGCACGCTCCGCAAGAGGTCAATCGGCTCGGCAGGCGGAGCGGTGGGCGCGATGACGCGGCTCTCCGTTTTCGTGTCCCGCTCAACCCGGTAATGCATTTGGTAGACGAGTTCCTGCCCAGCATGAAGCTGCACCGGCACTCCGGAGTGCGGCTCGCGCGCGTGTGCCAGTCCAAGCGGCGACGCCAATGCCAGCATCAGGCCCAGGATCATGCCCGGCTTCGGCACCAGCGCGCCCATAAGGCGAATTTCTCTTCGGCAGCTTCGGAACATTCCTTCTTTGCTTGCGCAGTCTCCTTGCAGAATGCGCCCGCTATTGGGCCGCGGGATGCAGGTGGCCGTCGAGATAGTCGCTTGCGGCGTGATACGCGGCAAGCCAGGTGCGATACATCAAAAAATCATGGATCTCGCCGGGAAATACGAGCTGCGAGAACTCGACGCGCTGCTTTCGCAACGCTTCGGCGAGATCCACGGTTTCCGCAAACGGCACGTTGCGGTCGTCATCGCCCTGGATGAGCAGCACCGGCGAGCGCCACGTGCTGATCGAGGCGAGCGGCGAGGATTCCCAGGCAAGCCGCGCAAAATCCGCCCGTGCACCAGGATGGTAATTGCTGGCAAACGTGGGAATTTCGGTATTCCAGTCGTGTACGCCGTGGAGGTCAACACCGACGGCGAAGAGGTCCGAGGCGCGTGCGAGGCCGAGCGCCGTGAGATAGCCGCCGTAGCTCCCGCCCCAAAGTCCAATGCGGTGCGGGTCCACGTCGGCGCGGCTGCTCAAGTACACGCCTGCTCCTTGCACGTCATTGAACTCGCTGGCGCCGGCTGCTCCATAGTTCAGTGCTTCGCGGAAATCCAAGCCATAGCCGATGCCGCTGCGGTAATTCACGGAAAGCACCACGTAGCCCCGGCTCGCCAGGTATTCGTTCATGGCGTAGGCATTACTGTAGTAATACATATAGTGAAAGCCGAGCAGCATTTCGCGGCGCGACCCGCCGTGAAAAAAAATCACGGCGGGATGCCGCGTTCCATCGTTGCCATTCGGCGGAAGAAAGAGCTGGCCGTGAATCGCCAAGCCATCCGCGGCCGAAAAAATCACTTGCCGCGGCGCCACCAGCGATGCGGACGGAAAATCCGCGGGCAGGGATTCGGGAGCGAGGTCGCGCACTTCCCCTTTTGCGTCAATGAACGCGGGGCGCATGGGCATCCGCGCATCAGAGCGAACGATCGCAATCGTCTGATTGTTGCTGGTGAAGACCGGCTCTGTTTCAATGCCGCTCCCTGAAGTCAGCGCTATCGGGCGATCCGCCGCAGGAGAAGTCCTCCAGACATGGCGGCGGTCGATATCGTCCTGATTCGAGGAGAACGCGATGGATTCGCGATTTGGGCTCAGGGCAACATACTCAACTTCAAAGTTGCCCGGCGTGAGCAGCTTTGCGGCCCCTCCGGAAATGGGAACGGAGTAGAGGTGAACCCAACCGTCACGTTCCCAGGGAAAAACGATGCGACCCTCGGCGCTCCATAAAAGCTGATTTTCCGCCACAATTTCATGGAACACGCTTCCACGCCCGGCTTCAGCGCGCCAGATTTCGCGTCCACGTCCCGTTACGGGATCCGCCACTCGAATCGACCACGGCTCACCTTCGCGCCGGGGAGTGAACGGCAGGTTGCTCTTGGCCACGGGGACGCGTACAAACGCAAGCTGGCGGCCATCGGGCGACCATGCAGGCTCGACGTCGTGATCGACGCTCGGATCAAGATACGTGATGGTTTTGGCTGCAAAATCGTAAATGCCAATGAATCCGTGATCGCCGCGCCGGCTGGTGAAGGCGAGCTTTGTGCCGTCCGGTGACCAACGAAGCGAGCCGGCCTCGCCATTCGCGTGAATCAACTGTTCGGCTTTGGTGCTGCCGTCGAGGCTGGCGAGCCAAATCTGTCCTTTGGCCAGAAAGGCAACGGTGTCGCCTTTCGGCGAAACGGAAGGCGAGTGGCCGTCGCCCAGCTTTTTCATTTCTCCGGACGCAATCGAAATGGCCCACACGTTTTGTTCAACGCCTTGTGGGATGTTGGCCGGATTTGGATTCGGTGCATCGAGAAATTCGAGATCGCCCCCGCGCGTGAAGGCGAGCCTGTCGCCATCTGGCGCCCAACTGAGCTGGCCTAAGTCCACCCCGTCATCCTCGGAAAAGGACGTAAGCTGCCGCGACTTATAGCCGCCATCCGTGCTCGGTTCCGCGATCCAGATATTGCGGCGTCCGCGGGCATTGAAAACCCAAGCAAGACGTCCCTTCGCGGGTGCCGGCGTCAGCTCCGTAGGGAAGGGAGCGCCGGTAACCTGCTCAAGGCTGAACGCTTTTTGCGCGCGAGCAGCCGGCGCGGACAGAACGAGCGAAACCAATAAAAATGCGGGTACGGACCACTTCATCATCCTCTCCTCGATTCAAATTCGAGCGGAATGTTCTTACTTGCGGACTGCCGGGATGTCAACCGCGAACTTCCTGTTTGTCGAGAATCTTGCCGTTTCAATCCGCGGGCTGCCGAGTCGCGGCCTTTTCCAGCGAGACACGCGGGCCATCGAGCGGCCCGAGAATCTTCAGCACTCGGCCTGCGCCGCTGACATTGACACGGCGGCCTGCTCCGGTGCTTTCGATCTCCAGATCGGCGTCGCGCGTGAAGCTCACCTTGCCGTTGACGAGGGTCACGCTGGTTCCCCCGTCAAGGCGCAAGCCTTCGATCACGAAGGCGCGGTCGCGCAACCGAAATGATCCTTTGCCCGAACTCCAGCGCGAGATGCCCGAATGGGCGAGCCCGTCCGCAAAGCTGGCGCTTACATCCCAGCCGCGCAGCTCGACATTCTTCAGAGAGACCTCGCCGCGGCCGCTCAAGCTGCGAAGCAATTCGTCTCGCCCGACCCCTTGCATGCTTAGCAGAAGCTTTCCAGCCGCAAGCCCGCCAAGCCGCCATGCCAGACCACCCGGAAGTTGCGAAACGTTAACGTGGTCGAGATCCAGAGCCACCTCGTACCTTGGCCGCGGCAAAAACTGCGCTTTGAGCGTTCCGTGCACGAGTCCGCCTGCCCACTGCGCCTCAGCGTCGGCGACGTCGAGATGCAGATCCCGGAGGCTTCCGCTCGCACGTACGTTCTGCAATTGCAGTTTCTCAATGCGGAGCGAATCCACGCGCAGTTCGCCTTCGGCAGCGATGCTACGGACCAAATCGCTGGCAGCAACCGCCGCGCTCGCGTCGCTGCCACCCACCAGGGAGCTGAGCAAACGCTGCAGCCAATTGGGGCGCGCGCGCGGTCCAACCCACCGGTCAAGCTCCGCGGCATCGAGCTGGTTCGTGTGCAATTGGAACTGCCAGAGCGCGCGGCTCGATGGCGGGCTGCTCACTTCCGGCGCTTCGGAGATTTGGCCGCTCCATTCGCCGCCAAGGCCCTCCGCCTTGGCAATCTGGACGGTGCGCTTGCCATCATGAAAATTCACCTGCGCATCCGTGAACGTCACCGGTAGATTCAGGCCGGCCGCTTGCAGTTGCGCGTGCGAAATGCCGAGATGGCCGTCCCATTTGCCTTGCAGCGACGCATCCAGCCAATGCCAGCGCAGCGCCCCGTTGGCCGAACCGGTGAGTTCCCATCCATGGTTTATCGGATGCCCGAACGCTCGCGCGAGGCCGAGAATCCCGGCAATCGCGTCGGTTCTGCCCGCGACACTCACCTCGCCGGAATGCGAGCCGAAATCCTGCGTCATTGCCACGTCGACCGAGGTCTCGAGCACGGCGCCGGAACGCCGTTTTCTGGCGGATTTCTCTGGCGAGTCCTCGGGCGGCGCAGGCGATTCCCACTCAATGCGCACCGGCTCGATGCTGAATTTGCCGCGGCGGCGTCCGCCTTCCACCGCTCCAACTGCGATTGGCGACGCAATACCCGGAACGATCAGTTCGCCGCCCGGACTCGAAAATGCCGCATTCTCCAATTGCAAAGGCCAGTTCTTTGCTGAAAATGCGCCCGTAAAGAATTGCTTGGCGCTGATTCCTGCATCCACATCCGCGTGAAAGGCCCGATACCACGCCAGCAGGTCGGCGGCTTGAATCCCGATTGAATCGGCGCGAACGCTAAGCACATCCCCGGCGGCCGGATGAAGAGCAAACGTGCCTCGCACATTCGAGAGGCGCCCTTCGATCAAGAATTCAGCAGGCTGCACCACCATGCCGTCGGAATACACATTGCCGTCGAGCTTCACGTTTAGCCCGGGGTTGTCGCTGCGCTCGCTCAAATTCCAGCGATGGATGTGGCCAGCCCGTGCCTGCAAAGAGAACTTCCAGATGTTGTGCCAGGGTTCAGACGGCGGAGAGCCGCCGGGAGCTTCGCTCTTTAACGAGCCGTCGAGACCAAACGTTCCGCGAACGCCAAAATCCTGCCCTTTCCAGAGACGAAAGAAATCCGCCAGGGAAGCCTCGGCCCAGTGCACCTGGATTTCGGCGGGCTGGAGTCGCGCGGAAGTTCCGGCCAAGTCGCCGCGGACGCTCAGCGTGCCTGTGGACTGGAGAGAAACGCCGCTGCGCCAGGGCGTTGCTTCCAGTCGCAGATGCCAGCGCCCCTGGCCCACTTGTTCCACACTGCCGGAAACATTTATGAAGGCAAACGGCTGCTTGTCGTTGCCTTCCTTGAAGTTCACCCGGCCGTCATCAAAATCAATCCTTTGCAGGCGATTGCCAGGGGAGACCGGCGCTGGAGGGCCATAGGTTCGGCCCTGTGTGTGGCTTTGCGACTTCGCCGGCGGCAGCCAGCGCTCGAGGTTCCAGCGGTGTTCGGCGTTTCGCACCAGAATCAAACTGGGATGACTAAGCGAGAGCGTGCCCAGCTCAAATCGGCCGTGAAGAAGTCCCGCCCAGCGGAGGCTGGCGCTCAGTCCCTCGGCGCGTAGGAAATATTCATTCCCAAACGCGGGGTCTTCCCCAACGGTCACCTCGAGAGCGTCAAGCCGCGGCGCCGGCAGCAACTGCGCCTCAAACGAGCTGACCTCGACCGGTCGCCCAAATTCGCGCGCCAACCGCGCCACAAGGTAGGAGTGCATGCGGCGGGTTCGCACCAGCAGTGACGCTCCGAGTTGCAGCAGAAACACCGCTACGAGAGCCGCGAGGAGTGCTTTCCACCATGTGCGCGGAACCGTCATATTCACGAAAGTTTGGCAGACTCACCACCAAAAGGACAGCGGCACGCGCCGGCCACTCAGCCGGAGCCGCTACTGAACCGTGTGCAGCATCCGGCTCCAGCGCGTGCGCGAAGGCAAATGCATCAGCGAATCGAGAACGCCGTGCAGCCGGCTTAGGAACGTTGTGTCCCCCGCATAATCGGCACTGGTGGCATCCACGGACCAATAGATCAGAAACGGCCGGCCCATAATGGAATCGCGGTCCACGAATCCCCAGAAGCGGCTATCCGAGCTCCGGTCGCGGTTGTCGCCCATCGCGAAATATTTGCCCGGCGGGACAACCAATTCATCTCCCTGAATGTATTTGCCGATCTCATGCGCCCATTCTGGGATCACCGTAGAGGTGATGAATTGCGGCACCGGCGGCGGAAAAGAATAGTTCAGCGGGTCATATGGAGCGGTCGAGTCATGCACCACGTACGGTTCCGCCAGGCGCTTGCCATTGATGTAAACCTCCTGGTCCACCAGCTTCAGGTGGTCGCCTGGCAAGCCGATCACGCGTTTTACATAATGCGGATGGTTCAGATACGGGTACTTGAAGACGATAATGTCGCCGCGCTGAATCGGACGGTACGGCAGCAGTTTTTCGTACCAGGCGCCCGTGCCGCCGAAGATAAATTTGTTCACCAGCAGGTGATCGCCGACCAGCAAGGTATTTTCCATGGATTGCGATGGAATCTTGAACGCCTGCACCACGAAGGTCGTGCCGAAGAGCGCCAAAATCACGGTCACCAGCAAGGACTCGATGTACTCGGAAAGGGTCGTTCGGTCTCCGCGCGCCGCCTGCTGTGCTTGTACCGCAGCCGGCGCTGCTGGATGGGCTTCAGCCAGGTTGTCGTCCATTCATCAGCCTTTCGTCTCAAGCTCTTCGAGTCGCTGGAGCGCGCGGCGCGCGGCGAGTTGCTCCGCCTCCTTCTTTGTCGCGCCTTCCGCGCTCGCCAGGCACTCGCCTTTGACCCAAACCTCAATCTGAAATGTTTTCTGGTGGTCCGGGCCGCTTTCGCCTGCCAGCCGGTATTCCGCCGGCACCTCGCCCCGGCCCTGTAGAAATTCCTGCAACGCCGACTTGCGGTCCGAGTCCGCGATGCGCTCCCCGTCTTCCTCCAGCGCAAACTCGAACAGCGTGTGGCGCAGCACCTCCCGCGCCGAAGCGAGGCCGGCATCCAGGTAAACAGCGGCGATCACGGCCTCAAATGCATCTGCCAGCAGGGTCTGCTTTTCTCGTCCGCCCGTCTTTTCCTCGCCGCGCCCAAGCCGCAGGTGCTCTCCGATGCGAAGCCGCCGCGCTGCCGCCTCGAGCGAACGCGCATTTACCAGGCGAGCCCGGCTTTTCGAAAGCTGCCCCTCGCTCCAGCCAGGGAATCGGGAGAGCAAGTACTCGCTCGAGAGCAGCTCAAGCACCGCGTCCCCCAAAAATTCAAACCGCTCGTTATCTTCCTCTTCGATTGGAGCTGAATTGTCGGAGTCTTCCCGAGCAATGCGGAGCTCCGGCACCGCCGAGCTGTGCGTCAGCGCGCGATCCAGCAAGGCCTTATGCGCGAACTTGTGGCCGAGCCGCGCCTCAAGCTCCGCATCCCTGTTGCTGCCGTTCCCTTGCTTCATGCCGAAAAAGCCGCCGCAAACTCATTTCGGCGCGCTGAGCTGCGTAGCGCCCAATTTCTTGGCCTCCTCGGCTTGCGCCTTGCAGGTCGGTTGCATGCTGCTCTGGATCGCGGCGCACTTGTTGAAGGCCGCCTCGGCGTCCGAAAAGTGCGATGCGGCTTTGTTCGCCACGCCCAGCAGATAGTAGTTCACCGGATCCGGCTGGCTATCGAGTTTCAGCGAAGCTTCCAGCTCCGGAATGGCTTCGTTGAATTTTCCCTTGCGCACATCCACCAGCCCCAGCCCGCTGTGTGCCATGGACAGCGCCTGATTCTTCGCCGAGACAAACGCTTCCTCCGATACCGTCGCGGGTTTCTGCATTGCTGGAATCACTTCAATCGCCCGCTTCGAGTATTCCTCCGCCTTGTCGAGCTGCTTCGCCGCGTCCGGCGCATTTGGATTAAACGCTCGCGGAATCGTCTGCCCCAGAATCGCGAGCGTCTGCCCATCATTCGGATTCAGCTCGAGTTCTTTCTCGCCGGTGTCCTGCATTTTTTGCACGTCGCCCGTCTGTAGATACTCCATCGTCAAGGTCGCATAAATGGGCGGCCGGTACCGGCTCTGCGGATATTTCTGCAGGAAGGCTTCGCCCAGTTCGATCTTCTTCTTGGCGTCGGTGTTTGGCGTATCCGAGAAGTTCTTAAATGCGGCGTCCTCTTCCGGATTGGCAGCCGGAGGCGGCGCGGCATTGTCCAGTTGCAGGTCTTGCACCTTGTTCTTGTCCTGCTGCTGCGCTGGAGGCTGTTGCTGTTGCGGAGGCTGTTGCTGCTGGCTTTGCGCCACGGCGATTCCAGCAAAGGCGAGTAGCAGTCCTGTAAGAAACCCCGCTCTCCCCGCGTTCGTTTTCCGATCCATTGCCAGTCTCCTTTTTGATGACTTACGAGAACGAAAGGTCCTCGAATATCACTTTCCGTACTCCGAGTTCCCTCTGTGTCGCATTGCCCTAGGGCTTTGCCGTACTCCTCTCGTTGGCAAAGTCAGCCAGCCCTTTTTGCGCCGCCTGCCGAGCCTGATCCGGTCCGTTCGCGACCCCTAGCGCTGCTTCAAATTCGGCCTTCGCCAACTGATCCTGTCCTTCGCCGCCATAAATCCGCGCCAGATACACATGCGACCAAGCCAGCACCATCGGGTCGTCCGATGCCGCATGTGCTCCGCTGGTGAGCCTTCCGAACACCTTCTTCGCCCGGGGCGCGTCATGATCCATCAGCGCAACCAGCCCGATACCGTACCACGCCCGGACCTGATCGGGATATTTCGCCAACACCTTTTGAAATGCGGCCTCCGCGGCGCGCGGATTCCGCTCCGCCACTTGGCGCTCTCCTTCCGTCAGGGCGGCGATAGTCTCGGCATCGTTAGGCACGGTTGTGGGCACGGAATGCCGCCGGGCCACGGCTTCGGTTGCGGTGTCGTCCGCTTGCGCCTGCTCTGCCTGGGCGAATTGAATCGTCGCCAGGCGCTTCAATTCCGCATTCGCATCCACGGAACGAATCCAGTCCGGAAAATACAGCTTCATCGAGGGCTCGGACTGCTCGTATTTCTGCAAGGCCGCGAAAAGAGGCCGTACCAGCACGTAGCCGTCTTGATCATCCCGCTCAAGCGTCGCGTCGCGTTCACTTGGCGACATCCGCTTGAGCTTCAGTTCCACGGCACGCACCGCGCACTCCGCGAAATAGGACGCCAGGTCATCCTTCAGGTCCGCTTGCAGCCGCGGAGCCGCCGCGGCCTTGTTGAAGACCGCTCGCTTTACCGCGATCACGTGCGGGTATTGCAGCGGCAGCGGGTCGAGCAGAAAGTGCAGGTACGCGTGGCGCACCACGTCCACGGGCACTTCCTCCGAGCCGCTCAACACAATCGCGTACTGGTCGTTGTAATTGCGAACATTGGTGATGCGCCCGACTAGCGGCTCCACAATGATTGCAAAAGCCCGCGGGTTCGCCTGGTCCGCCAGTACACGCAAGTATCCGTCCGCCACGAAAACAATCTGCGAAATCGCATCGTGCAGCCTGGCAATCTCCCGGTTGTAGACGGGCTGCACTTCCCGCCAGAGCTTCCCGATGTGCTGCTCCGTGTAATACTGCGAAAGAATTTCGCTGAAGCCCTCGAGTTGAATCACTTCCGGCGGCAATTCGTCTCGCCGCAGAACAGGCTGAAATCCAGGCGCTGGCCCGGAAACTAGCCCAAACCAAAGGTACCGGGAAAGCGTCGCGCCCGGGTCACCCAGCCGGTGCTGGCGGTAGAACTCGCGCAGCGCGTCGACCGCTGCGCCTTGTTGCTGCTGCAATCGCGCGCGCATTTCCGCGCGGTAGGGTGACCAGTTGTCCGCATTCACCTCGGACTCGAATCCCGATGCCAGCAGCGCGCACATGGTTGTGAACATCGCCTCGCTGCCGTCCACCGAGACACTTGTCACAGGTGCTGCTTGCGTGCGCGGAGCGGCTGCCCGAGCCGGAGCTTGCGGCGCTGGCTGCCCCTGCGCCAGAGCGCCTGCAGCGCAGAGGCCCGCCGCGCATAGAGCGGCCACAATCCGTTCTCGGAGTTCTGCTTTCATTTTGCCTGCCGCAGTTTCAATCGACCTGATCGCCGCGTCGCCTAAACCCCGGCGGGCGGCATGGAAGGGCATAAGGGCGGAGAGCCTACGTCCTGTCGCAATGCTGCAGCCTGCTGCCAATCTACAGGGCACCCGCGCGCCCCGTCAAGAAATCCGTCGGAAATCCCGCCGGGAAATCCGTCCATCCGGATAAGCGCGTACGCTGGTACTTCGCGCAACGCTTGCCTCTCCGCATCGCATCTGCTAACAGTGAAGATGCGTTTGCATGCGCCAGAGGATGGCTCTCCTATGCCCTCTCGAATCTCCGCGAAAATTCCGGCTTCCTTGCTTGGCGCATTCTTTGGCGCCTTGCTCCTTGCCCCGCTCCAACCTGCGTTTCCGCAGGACACGGAGCCGTCCTCAACGGCAAAGCGCCTCTCCCAGGAGATTCAGCTTACGGGCGAGAGCTCCTGGATCGATACCGGCATCGACGTCCGCGCCGGTGAACGGCTGGTCTTCACCGCCACCGGCTCGACGCACTACGCCGATGCCAAGCAGGACGCCGGCCCTGCCGGGCTTGCCCGCGGCTTCAAGGATTTGCTGCGCATCCTTCCTTTCAATGACGCGGGCCGCGGCGCGGTTATCGGGCGCATCGGCGATAAAGACACGGCCCAGCCATTCCTCATCGGCCCAAAAAAGGAAATTACATCCCCGGTCGATGGCCGCCTCTGGGTCGGCATCAATCAGACTGCCGATGATACGGGCACGGGCACTTACACCGTTCGCATCGAAGTCTATGAAGCTGCTGCCGGTGCTCGTGTCGTCGCCAGCCAGGTTCAGTCCATCGCGGGCGTGGACAACGCGCTCTTTGCCAAGATTCCCCGCCGCGTCTCCGACAAAGCCGGCGATCCCGGCGACATGGTCAACTTCCTCATCATCGGCTCGCAAGACGAAATGGAAAAAGTATTTACCACCGCCGGATGGGTCAAGGTGGACGCCGACGTTCGCGGCGCTGTCCTCGAGGGCTTGCTCAAAAGCCTCTCCAAGGAATCCTATCTAACGATGCCGATGTCGCAGCTTTATCTCTTCGGCCGGCCGCAGGATTACGGCTGGGCGCATGCCGAACCCATCAGCGTCGTTGCGTCACGCAATCACCTGCGCATTTGGAAAGCGCCTTTCACCGCCGATGGCCAGACCCTCTGGGTCGGCGCCGCCACCCATGACATCGGCTTCGAGCGCGACCAGCGCAACAACGGCGTCACCCACAAAATCGATCCCGATATCGACCTCGAACGCGACTACGTTCAGAAAACCCTCGTCGGAACCGGCCTCGTCTCCGAGTACACTCTCTTTCTTCCCGAAAACCCGATGCGCGAAGCGCGCACGGCCACCGGCGGCTCCTTCCACTCCAACGGCCAGGTCCTCATCCTTAAACTCGCCCCCTCCACCCAATAATGCTATCCATATCGTTCGCGGTACTTGACCCACGAGATTGTATGGGTCTGTTCGATTTAGCTTGACAATACGCAACTACACCCTCCTTAACGATGGCACCGTCCCCGTGGTTGGCGGATCGCTAAACGATGGCACCGCGGAACTTTATGAGTCCGGCCTTCCTCCTCCGGTTTCCCTGCAAATCACTCCAGGGACCACCAATTTCCTCACTGGGGCCAACCAAGTCTTTACCGCCGTCGACGACCAAGGCCAAACCAGGCTCGACGCCGTCTGGTCCGTTAGCGACCCGAACGTGCTCTCGCTTCCGTCCAACGCTTCCGGCCAAATCACCGCCGCCAACCCCGGCCAGGCCACGCTCACCGCCAACGTCGATGGCGTCATCGCCAATCTTCAGATCACGGTTGCTCCTCATTACTCTGCAAATCACGCCCGGAGCAGCAACGCTGCTCGTCGGCGATTCACGCCAATTCACCGTCGTCGATGAACGCGGCAAGCCCAGCCCTATCGCCACCTGGTCCGTTGACAATCAGGGGCTGGCTTCCGTCACAACCGACCCATCCACCACGCTAACCGCTCTCGCTGCCGGTACCGTTAACCTCAGCGCTACCGTCGAAGGCGTCTCCATGCAGATTCCCGTCACCATCTCCGGTGCCACTTCGTTTGCGCCGGGCACGGTCCTCTGGTCCGCGCCACCGGCCCCCGGCTTCACCCCGCAGGGGCTCTTCCAGGCTGTCCCAACGGACACTGGCCCAAGTCTCTATTCCGTCCAGGCCGCCACCGGTGCTATACAAACACTTGTGCAAGCCTTTACTTCCGATGGCCAGCAGCTTTGGCAAACCTCGCTGAATTCCGGCTATGCGGGCCTCTCCGTCCCCGATGGCTTTGGCGGCATGATCGTGTCAACCGCCTGCGACGGCCCCAACTCCATCCCGCTCACCCTCAACGACATCAATCCCCAGGGCGGTTCCAACTGGTCGGCGCAAATCACTTCCTCCACGGACGCCTTCGGCAACGTCACCTCCTGCGACTGCCTCACGCCGTTTCAAACCTGGTCAGAAGGGGTTTTGCAACTGCGCCGAGAGGAGGTGAAACCCGAAGCCGCTTAGTTTACAATCCGCGCCACCGGTCTCCCGGTGTCCGCCCATCTCCAGCTAAATACA
>Ga0209062_1004029_pt1 | contig 16047 bp, 12 predicted proteins | sample Coa_R2_2_FD_187158 | JGI IMG/M metagenome (GOLD analysis project Ga0209062, IMG submission 187158) | Surface soil microbial communities from Centralia Pennsylvania, which are recovering from an underground coalmine fire - Coalmine... | ecosystem: Environmental > Terrestrial > Soil > Unclassified... | reverse complement strand
ACCTGGTCGTCGGCGTCAACACGATCCGCTACTGCCACCGGCTGGGAAACGAAGCACTCTGCGCCGCCAACATCTTCAGCCTGCTGCGCACCGGGGGCGTCTGCATCGTCATTGACATGAACCGGGGGTTCCCGGCGTTTCGGAGCAGGTTACGCGACCGGCTGACCAAGGAAAAGAAGGCGTATTATCTGCCGTCACTCGACGAATATGCGCGCCCATTTGCTTCCGCGGGATTTGAAATCCTGCGAAAGGAAAATTTCTGCTGGATTCCCCACTCCGCGGGCCCAGGGCTCACCAGCATGATGGGAGCATTGACCCCAGTGCTGAGCGCACTTGCCCCAAACCGGGCCATGAGGTCGCTGGTCGTCTGCCGCAGACGCGGGCATTGATGTCTTTGGCTTGGGTTCGCGCGGTTCATGGCGGAGCCTCGAGAAGAACTATTGGCCGGGGAGCGAGAGGCCGAAGCCCTCGTACTGCGCAGCGAACCTGCAAGCGAGGAGGACCGCCAACTCATGGCGGTCCTGGATTTTTTCGGGGTCCCCTGGAAAAGCGTGACGTGCCCGGAACTCGCGGGAGCAGCCTCCCAGCAGACTGCAAGCGGCACTGGATGGCGAGTCCTGGCGCCGGCGACGCTGCTGGCTCGCGCGATCGGCACAGGAGACGACCACGGCGCCGAAATTCCCGGATGGCTTGGCAATGCGGATTCGATTTACGTCCGGGATTTTGCCGACACGGAACCCTGCCGGCGATTACTGCGGCTGCTGACAGGGGATTCTGGCGCGGTCATTGTGCCGCGAGCTCCGGCGAGTCCGAACGTGAGTATCACCGCGGAGTTGGGAGAGTTCTGCGGACCAATGTCAGGTTTGGAACTAGCCGCCAGCGTGCGACGAGCGGATCGAGTGTTCCGGCTGGCGAGGCGGCAAACGGTCCAAAGCATCATCTCGGGCGGCGGCGGAGACGTGCTGATCGCGACGCGGTGGCATGGCGTCGCCTGCTACTTGCATGCGCCGGGAGAGATCATCGATTTGGAGTCGCGTTCCTCGAAATATTTCGACGTCCGCCAGAACTTTTGCAATTCCGTTCCGCTGGTGATGTACGTGAAGTCGGCTCTGAGGGATTTCTGCTGGAGGAGCGAAGAAATCAATGCGTGCGTAACGGTGGATGACCCGCCGTTGAAGCCGCGCTATGGATTCCTGGAGTTTGGCGAACTTGTTGAGCTGATGCAGAGAAATGGCTTTGCCAGTTCGGTCGCGTTCATTCCGTGGAACTGGCGGCGCACGAACGCGGAGACAGTGGCGCTGTTTCGGCGCAACCGGGAAAGGCTTTCTCTCTCGGTGCACGGATGCGACCACACGCGAGGGGAATTCGCCGAGCGCTCGCCAGCGATCCTAACCGAGCGCTGCCAGGCCGCGCTTCACCGAATGAATTCATTGCAGTGGCAGACGGGCCTGCCGCACGACAACGTTATGGTGTTCCCGCAGGGCGCCTTCTCGGCCGAGTCCGGACGAGTGCTGAAGCTCTGCGGGTTCGATGCCGCGGTGAACACGGAAGTGTCGCCCGCCGGAGGAGCCGCGAACGAGACTCGAGTGCGAGACCTTTGGGACACAGCGATCCTGCGGTACGGAAATTTTCCGATATTCACCCGGCGGTACATTTCGCATGGAATTGAGAATTTCGCGTTCGATGCGCTGCTCGGGAAGCCGTGCTTTATCGTGGCGCACCACGATACGTTTCAGGATAAGGGAAGAGAGCTGGCGGAATTCGTGGGTCGCCTGAACGGGCTGAATTGCAAGATGAAGTGGCGGCCTTTGGGCGAGGCGATCCAAGGCAGCTACAAAGTGCGGCTCGAAACGAACGGGGAAATGGCCGTACGGATGTTTGCCGAGAGCGTGCGAATCGGGAATAGCCACCGAGAGGAACGTAAGGTGTCCGTCTCGAAACTGGAGAGCGATCCCGGCCGGGTGCGTCAGATGACGGTAAACGGTGAGGCGGTGAAGTTTGCCATGGCCGGCGGATGGTTGAGATTCGAGACCATGCTCCGGCCCGGCGAGATAGCGCGGGTTCAAGTCCGCTACGTGAGTGACCATGCAGCCGCACAAGTTTCGCGGCGCGGCGCCTCCCTCGGATATGCCTTAAGAGTGATGGTCAGGCGGCATCTCTCTGAGCTGCGGGATCACTATGTCTCGCTTAGCAAGCCCTGGTATCCCCTGCCGAGCCGTTTCCGGCACGGATAACAAGAAGTTTCGCGCGCGCTGCGCGCGACGCGATTTCGATGCAGCGAACTCCGATACGCGGGCAGTCTATTCGCCGGACGGGATAGCCGTATCTTGCGGCAGGGCCGCGGGCGCGGAATCGCCTTTCACGTAGTGACCATACCAGGCGAGATAGCGAATCAGACGATCCTTCCGGTGTGAAGGTGCGCGGAATTCGTGGTATTCGCCGGGATAAACAACGAGTTGCGTGGGAACGCCGAGGCGCCGCAAGGCCTGATACATCTGTTCGCCGCCAAGGATGGGAACGTTCCAGTCAATATCACCGCCCATGAAAAGAGTTGGCGTCGTGATGTTCTTCACGCGGTAAAAGGGCGAGAGCTTGTCCCAGAGGGCGTGGTTCTCCCAAGGCAGGCCGAGTTCCGTCTCGTAATCGCGCTGGTATTCATCGTGGCCGTAAAGACTCGTGTTGAGGGCCTCGCCGGCTCCCGAGATGGCTGCCTTGAAGCGCGTGGTTTGCCCGATGATGAAATCGGTCGAGATGCCGCCATAGGACCAGCCGCCAACGCCGAGTTTTTCGGGATCGGCGATTCCCTGTGCGATCGCATAATCCACGAAAGCCATATCATCCTGGAAATCGTGGTTGCCCCAGTCCGCGAAAATCGCGGAGCAGAATTTCTCGCCGTAGCCGGAAGAGCCGCGCGGATTGGGCAGCAGCACGGCGTAACCATTTGCGGCAAAGAGCTGTGCCTCGGGGTGAAATTCGGCGTACCAGGCCCAGACGGGACCGCCGTGCGGGCGAAGCAGAGTGGGCACTCGCTGGCCGGGCGTGTAGTTCAGCGGTTTATAAAGGTAGCCGGAGACAAGCGTTCCGTCCTTGCTTTTGAAGCGGACGTATTCGGCGGTGGCGAGCTTGAGCTTGGAAAGCAGCGCATCATTGACGTGGGAAACCTGGGTGAGATGCCCGCCAGCGGCAACAAAGATTTCGTCGGGGCGATCCGGGGTTGAGACTTGCACGGCTATATTGCCGCTGCTGCCCGCGCCGATGGAATAGGCAGTCACCATCCGGCGGCCTCCGACGGGGCGTTCACCGGCTGCGCCGTTTCCGAAGCTGGTGGTTCCATCGGTGGTGTCGAGGGTATACGCCGCGAGACTTTGAGCACCGTCGTCATCAACGAGGAAGAGAATGGACCTGCCATCGGGCGAGAACCGGGGTAGATCCACGTTACGGTCGAGTTGCCGGGTAAGAACCATCGCCATGCCGCCGGCAGATGGCGAGACGGCCAGATGCTTGGTGGCGTACTGGAAGAGCTTGGGATCAAGCTGGGTGACGTAGGCGATCCACTTGCCGTCGGGCGACCAGGCAGGCAGACGATCCGCGCCGGGATTCGTAGTGACTTGCGTAGGATGGGTGCCTTTGTCGGCGTTGTCTGGGTCAACTGTCCAAATATCGAAGTTGTAGGTGCGGTCGGGATCGGGAGCGGAGCGATTGCTACTGAAGGCGATTCGCTTGCCGTCGGGTGACCAAGCTGGTTCGGAGTCGTCGTAATCGCCGGAAGTAACCTGGGTTGTGCTCTTGGCGTGTAAGTCGAACACGTAGAGGTGCGTGCGGCGGTGGTCGAGATAGCCGATTTCATCTTCCTTGAATTGTAAGCGGTCGATAACCCAAGGCTTTGGGGTTTTGGGCTTGCGCACGGCCTTGGAGTCGTCATCGTCGGCCGCAGTGCTGCGGGATTCCTTGGCGGCCTCCAGTTCTTCGGGCGTGGGGTCCCGGAGAACCAGCACCAAGCGGCGGCTATCGGGAGACCACGCGAAATCGTCCACGTCCTGGGGCGTGCTGGTGAGCTTCTGCGCCTCGCCGCCGAGCCGGTTGAGCAGCCAGACTTGGACCTTGCCATCGTTGCGCGCGGAAAGAAAGGCGAGGAACCTCCCGTCCGGGCTCCAGCGCGGGTGCGACGAGGAGACGCCGTCGGCCGTGAGAGGGATAGCATCGCCGCCCTCGGTGGGAACCATCCAGATGCGGTCCTCGTTTTTATCGTCCTTTAAGCTGGAGGTGTGCACGACATAGGCGACCCAGTGGCCGTCGGGGCTCATTTGCGGATCGCTTACCTCGCGGATCTGAAAGAGATCGTCAATGGTGATCGGCCGCGGCGCCGAACTTTGAGCCAGCGCGGCTTGGCAGGGAATCAGAAACAGACAGAGCAAACCTACTCGCCGGAGGAATCGCATCAGTCAGGCTCCACATGGCAGTGAATGCGTCGAGCAAAGGGCGGAGTTTAGCACGAGTCAGCGCCATCGCTCGCACTGGGCAGGAGTCTTGGTGCCGCGGACCGGATTCGGCACAAGAAATTTTTGCGCCCGAGCAACTTTTTTCTTGCATGACTGCGGGAAGTCTGTATTCTGCAAACGCGAACCCGCTGAACCGCGGCGTCGAGAGCGAGTTTCGCTGAGGAGGACGAGAGTAAGAATTGAGCACGGTATCCCTGCCCGCCCAGCTTCCCGTTCGATCATTTCCTTCCACAACCCGGAGAGCCGCCAAGCTGACGCTTTGGCCGCTGATCGCCGCGACATTCTTCATGGTGTCGGGCGGAACGTATGGCACAGAGTTGATTATTTCCCGCTCCGGCTACGGACGCGGGATTCTGATTCTGCTGTTCCTGCCCGTGTTGTGGTGTCTGCCAACGGCGTTCATGATCGGCGAACTCTCCAGCGCGCTGCCCGCCGAGGGCGGCTACTATGCCTGGGTGTGCCGGGGACTGGGCAACTTCTGGGGATTTCAGGAAGCCTGGCTTTCGCTGGTTGCCAGCATTTTTGATATGGCCATTTATCCCACGCTTTTCGTCTTCTACCTGAAGCAGTTTTCGCCGTGGTTCGGGGATTTGAACCATGGTCGCTTAGCGGGTCTGTTTGTCGTGGTGACCTGCGCCGCGCTAAATCTTGCGGGGATTCGCGTTGTGGGGCTGACGTCACTCTGGCTCTTCTTCCTGCTTTCCGCGCCCTTCGCGTTTGTCGTGGTGCTCAGTCCTTGGAAGGCGGGAGCGTTGGGAGAGCCTCATGCTGCCGCGGGCGCGACCAGCCTAGGGCTCCTTGGCGGGGTGCTCGTGGCCATGTGGAACTACATGGGCTGGGACAACGCCTCCACCATTGCGCAGGAAGTGGAACGGCCGCAGCGGACCTATCCGCGAGCGATGATTGGAGCTGTAATACTCGTCGGGCTGACGTATGTGCTGCCGTTCGCGGCCGTGTACCTGACGGGCACGCCGGCATCGAGCTTTGCCGAGGACGGCTCGTGGGCGGCTGTTGCGGGCGCCTTGGGCGGAAAGCTCTTTGGTCTCGAGTGGCTGCGTTTCCTCATCATCGTGGGCGGCATGATGAGCGCCTTCGGAATGTTCAACGCTCTGGTGATGAGCTATTCAAGGTTGCCGCTTGCAATGTCCTGGGACGGCATGTTGCCCAAGATATTTGGCAAAATCAGCAAGCGTACCAACGCGCCGTGGGTCTCGATTTTGGTTTGTGCCATCGGCTGGGCGCTCTGCCTGGGAATCGGTTTCGAGCGGCTGGTTACCTTGGACATCATGCTCTATGGGGGGAGCCTGATGCTTGAGTTCGTGACGCTGGTGGTGTTGCGACTCCGAGAGCCGGAGCTGAAGCGACCCTTTCGTGTGCCGGGCGGCTTGGCAGGCGCGATTCTCGCCGGGGTGTTCCCGTTGGCGCTGCTCCTGCTTGCCGTGATGAAGAGCGGAACGGAAACGATTCTGCACATGAACGGATTGCTGTTTGGCGCAATCATCGCCGCATTTGGCGGTGTCCTTTACTTTGCCACCGCGAACCTCCGGCAGACTCGGCTGGAACAAGCGGCGCTGGGTACAGCGGACAAAGCCGCCTGACGGATTGGAAATCACGCGCAGCCGCACGGCTTTCAGCAGGCCAAGTCCAACAAATCAGAGCTTTTGCCGGCGCGGAGTGCGGCGCGACTTCCGGCTGCGTTCCGGGTTCAACCGAGAGTATGGGAACGAGAGAGGGTGCCTCGAGAAAGGCAAAGGGTTAAGAAGACTATGAGTAAAATCAGGATGTTCGGGCTGGCGGGCAGCCTTGCCGGGCTCACGTTGCTATGCGCCATGTCGCTTCCGGCGCAAACGCAGGATGGCGCACCGGCCTCCCAGCAAAGCACAACGCAGGAGCAGCAGTCGCCACGCGCTCGCAAGATGCACGGGCACAAGATGTTCGAGAGCCTCAATCTGAGCGATCAGCAAAAGGCGCAGATCAAGCAGATTCACGAGACTACGAAATCGCAGATAGAAGCCTTGCAGAAGGACACTTCGCTCACCGCCGAACAGAAACAGGCGAAAATGCACGAACTCCGCCGCGAGGCGCGCAGGCAAACCTCGCAAGTGCTGACAGCGGAACAACGCAAGCAGCTTCGCGCGGAGATCCGCGAGCGCCGGACCGAGCGGCTGCAGAGGCAGCAGCCCGCGCAGCCGGAAGCTCAGCCGCAGTCTCCGGCGCAACCACAAGGCTGACCAGCAAATCAGACAATACAACGAACGCGAAAGGGACGGGCGGCCGTCCCTTTTTCGTTTCTGAGCCGCGGGTTGTGCCCTCGCGACCGCGGGCATTTTGGTATCCTGCTTGGCGTGGCGATTCAGCAACTTTCTTTTCACGGTCGCGAAATTCGGATGCGCCTGCCGCTTTCTTTAGCGGTTGTTGCGCTGTTCTTTGCGGCGTTGCTTTCGGCCGGGCAGCAGAGCTCGAAGCCGCCCTTGGCAGGGTCGTCGCAGACGGCGGCGCCACCCGCCCCGCCGAATACTGCGCCAGTACCGCAGGGCTCCGTGCTCAACATCGTGGTTCTTGACCCCGGCCACGGCGGGACCGACTCCGGTGCTCGCGGCACCGCGGGGATTCGAGAAAGCGAAATCGTGATGGACTTGGCGGCGCAGACGAAACAGGCCCTTGAAGCGCAGGGCTTTCAGGTCCTGCTCACGCGGCAAGGAAACGACAATCCATCGTTTGACGACCGCTCGGCCATGGCGAACGCGCAGCGCGGAGCGGTATTCATCTCCCTTCATGTCGCATCGACGGGCCTGCCTGGAACCGTGCGCGTATACGTCAACTCCGACCTGCCGTCCGCATCTGATGCCACCGGTCTGATTCCGTGGGATCGCGCGCAGGCGCCGTTTCTGCCGCTGAGCCACAAACTCGGCGATTTCGTCCAGGGGTTCCTCTCGGATCGCTTCAAGGGTTCGCCGGCAAACGCGCAGACCGCTGCGCTTCGGCAGCTTCGCACCACGGCTGCGCCGGCGATCGCCGTGGAGGTCTCGAGCGTTATCGTGGAGGATCGCGCGGACCTCGAGCGTATGGTGCCGGGCGTTGCTAACGCGATTGCCCGAGGTGTCGCCGCGTTCCGGCCGGCTTATGTCGTGCCAGCCATGCCGGGAGCGGGACCGTGAGGCGCTGGCGGAATCTGTGGATTGGCGTGTTGGCGCTGACGGTGCTGGCGGCGGGCCTTTACTTCCGGGCGCTGCGGCGACACGTGAAGACAACGGCGAAACTACAGCAGCAGAGCGAAGAGCAAGCGCGCCGGGAACTTACCCAGCCCCTCACCGCGGATTCCGGGGAACCGATGGCTAAAGCCAAGCTCTTCTGGGCCTCGGCGGCCAATGACTCGACTCTGGCACCGGTGACCGTTGAGCTGCCGCTTTCTTCCGATCCCGTGGTTCGGGCGAAACAGGTGCTGAATACGCTGCTTGCCGGGCCTGTGGATGCAGACCTGAGAACGCTTCCCCCAGACGCAGCGCTGCTCGAATTCTATTTGCTTCCCGACGGCACAGGTGTAGCCGATTTTTCCGAGGCGCTAGGGACTTCCATTCCTTCCGGCATCGAGAGCGAGCAATTGGCCGTGGATTCCATCACGAAAACTCTGGCGGCCAACGTGCCGGAGGTCCAGCGGCTGCGAATTCTCATCCACGGCCAGGAGGTGGATACGCTGGCCGGACACTTGGACCTCACCGGAACATTCCCTGTAAACGGGCATGCTGCGCTGCTCAAGTCCGCGCCAAGCAAGTCCGCACCTGGGCAGCCCTTGCCGCAATCCACCGCTCCGGCAGCGTTACGGAGGCCGCCCGCCGAGTTAAACGGGAGCAAGTTGACACCCGCCGGAGTGGCGGTCAAACTGACTCCACCGGCAACGAAATCCCAACCGGCATTGAAACCATGACCACTCGGCAATGGCACGCTTCCAGCTCCTCCCCGGTCGCGGCCGGAGAAAGCGTATGAGAGCCGACGGTCGCAACGCGGACCAGCTTCGCCCTCTGAAAATGACCACGGACTTCGTGTCCACCGCGGAAGGCAGCGTCCTGATTGAAATGGGCAGAACCCGCGTGATCTGCACGGCCACGGTGGATGACGGAGTGCCAAGCTTTCTGAAGGGCAGCGGCAAGGGTTGGGTCACGAGTGAATACGGCATGCTGCCGCGAGCCACAGAGGAACGAACGGTTCGGGAAGCGACGCGAGGCAAACAGTCTGGCCGCACACTGGAAATTCAGCGCTTGATTGGACGCTCCCTGCGGGCCGTCACGGAACAGGCGGCGCTTGGCGAACGGACTGTTTGGATTGATTGCGACGTCATTGAGGCGGATGGCGGGACGCGCACGGCGTCTATCACCGGCGCCTTTGTTGCGCTGGCCCTGGCCTTCGAGCGGCTGGTTGCCGCGGGAATCCTGAAGCGCTCGCCATTGCTCGATAGCGTTGCCGCGATCAGCGTGGGCATCGTGGATGACCGGGCCATGCTGGACCTGGCTTACGAAGAGGATTCGCGTGCGGAAGTGGATATGAATGTGGTAATGACCGGAAGCGGGCAATTCGTCGAGATTCAAGCCACCGCGGAGGGCCGGCCTTTTTCCGGTGGAGAAATGCAGGATTTGCTGGCACTCGCAGCCGCGGGTATTCGCCGGCTGACAGACGAGCAAAGAGCGGTGCTGCCGGCCAAATACAGTGCACGCTCCCGCTGAATTGTTCCTCGCCTCCTCGAACACCGGAAAACTCGCCGAATTTCGCGTGCTTGGAGGAGATGCCGCGCTTTCGGGCGCGCGACTCGAACTTCTCCCCGGTTTCGCGAAGATTCCCGCATTCGAGGAGAACGCGCCGACTTTCGGCGAAAATGCCCTCGGGAAAGCACTCTACTACTCGCGCCACAGCGACGGCCTGGTTTTTGCCGACGATTCCGGTCTGGTGGTGCCGGCGCTCGGCGGCGCGCCCGGGGTGTATTCCGCACGCTATGCCGGCGTGGGCGCATCCGATGCGCAGCGCATCGCCAAGCTTCTGGCCGAGCTTGCCGCAGTGGGTGCAAGCCAGCCGGAAGCGTATTTCGTCTGCGTGATTGCCGCTGCTCGAAGCGGCCAGGCCCTCGCTGTTGTTTCCGACCGCGTGGATGGCCGGATCGCAGCCGAGCCGCGGGGCGATGGCGGCTTCGGCTACGATCCCATTTTCTTTCTTCCGCAATGGAACAGAACCTTCGCGGAGCTATCGCCGCAGGAAAAGAACCGGCACAGCCATCGTGGAAAGGCCTTTCGCCGCTTTTTGACTGCGTTGCGCGGTGCTGCCTGAAGCCTGCGTCAAACGCCCCCAGTTCACCCAAGCCTTCGGCACCACGGACATTCCGGGCCGCAGCCGACGCTCGGCGCCCTCGCCTGCCCTCAGGCGAATGCCAACGGGAAGGTGCTGCACGACTTTGACGGAGTCTTCAGATTCCATGCCGGACTCAATGAGGGGTGGGCTGAGCGTCCGCCAAACAGAGACTCGCGGTTTATGCCGCCGCGTATCCTACGTGCCATCGAGCATTCACCGCACAAGCGCGGTGCAAGGCAGGACGCCGGGCGCCCGTGCTATATTCCCTGGCCGATTCAAATGGGAAGAGGAATCCATGAAGCAAACAAAGCAAGTGCTTCCGAAAAAGCGACCGGCGGGCCGGCCTGGCAAGGGCCGCGCGGACAGAGCGGGCCGGCGGGGGGCCGATCCAAAGCGCGTTTCGGTCATTCTGGCAAAGCTGAACGAAGCGTATCCCGGCGCGACCTGCGCGTTGAATCACCAGACTCCGTTCCAGTTGCTGATTGCAACGATTCTCTCGGCGCAGTGCACGGATGTGCGTGTGAACGAAGTGACCGCCACGCTTTTCAAGAAGTATCCGGCGCCCGAGGCGTTCGCATACGCCAATCCGGCGGAACTCGAAAACGAGATTCGTCCTACCGGTTTTTTTCGCAACAAAACCAAGTCGGTGATGGGCGCGAGCAAAGCCATCATCGAAAGGTTTGGCGGCCAGGTGCCGCGCACGATGGATGAATTGCTGACCTTGCCCGGCGTCGCGCGAAAAACCGCCAACGTGGTATTGGGAACGGCGTTCGGCATCGCCAGTGGCGTCGTGGTTGACACGCATGTGCAGCGCCTTTCGCAGCGGCTTGACCTGACGCGAAATGAGGATCCGAAAAAGATTGAGCAGGATTTGATGAAGATCATTCCGCGCGAGCGCTGGATCCTGTTTTCCCACCAGCTTATCTGGCACGGCCGCCGGGTATGCGTTGCGCGGAATCCGAAGTGCGCGCAATGCGTGCTCGAGAAAATCTGCTACTCAAAGGACAAAACGGTCTGAGTTGTGCTCCGCGGCGAAATCTCAAATGGCAGCGTCCTTGGCGTTGTGGTTAAATTCCAGCCATGCGAAACGGTTTTGGCGCGTATCGCGCGAGCCATCTCGTTTTGGTTTGCGTCCTGGCCCTTCCGGCAGGCGCGTATGGACTTGGGCAAAAGCGTTACGTCGAAACCACATGGCATTCCGGAGACTTTGTTCTGGCGCGCGCGAAGCACGCGGCGAGCCTCTGCGTTGATTCCAGCGACTATCCCGGCGTGATTCGCGCCGTTGGCGATTTGCAGGCCGATATTGCTCGCGTCACCTCGATTTCGCCGGCAATCGCTCATGGCGGCGCCAGCCCGCCGGCCCGCCGCGTTCTCATTGGGACGCTCGGAAAGAGCTCCTGCATCGATCGACTTGTCCGCGAGCACAAAATCGATGTCTCTGAGATTGCGGGCAAGTGGGAATCCTTCCTGATAGAAGTTGTTCCTCGTCCGCTTCCCGGAATCGAAAGCGCGCTCGTGATCGCCGGCAGCGACAAGCGCGGCACCATTTACGGCATCTACGATCTCTCCGAGCAGATCGGCGTTTCACCGTGGTACTGGTGGGCGGATGTTCCCGTCAAACGAAGCCACGCGCTCTACATCAAGCCGGGCAGGCATATCGAAAGCGAACCGGCCGTGAAATATCGTGGCATCTTTCTCAACGACGAAGCTCCTTCGCTAACCGGTTGGGTGAAAGAGAAATTCGGCAACTACAACCACGAGTTCTATACCAAGGTGTTCGAGCTGCTCCTCCGGCTGAAAGCCAACTACCTCTGGCCGGCCATGTGGAACAACGCCTTCAACGAAGACGATCCGCTCAACCCAAAACTTGCCGACGAGTACGGGATTGTAATGGGCACATCCCATCACGAGCCGATGCTGCGTGCTCAGCAGGAATGGAAGCGCCACGGCAAGGGCGCGTGGAACTACGCGACGAACGGCGAGTTTTTGCGTGAGTTCTGGACCGAAGGCGTCGAGCGCAACAAAAATTACGAGAGCATCATCACGCTTGGCATGCGCGGCGACGGCGATCTGCCCATGTCGGAGGAGAGCAACGTCGCACTCCTCGAGAGAATCGTGGCCGATCAACGCAAAATTCTTGCCGAGCATGTGAATCCCGATCTCTCGAAGATCCCGCAGGATTGGGCGCTCTACAAGGAGGTCCAGGAATATTACGAGAAGGGCATGCGAGTCCCTGACGATGTCACGCTGCTCTGGTGCGACGACAATTGGGGCAATCTTCGCCGCCTTCCCACGCCCGACGAACGCAAGCGCCGCGGGGGCGCGGGCATTTACTACCACGTGGACTATGTCGGCGATCCCCGCTCCTACAAATGGCTCAACACCGTGCCGGTCACAAAAATCTGGGAACAGATGAATCTCGCGCACGAATACGGCGCGAACCGTATCTGGATCCTAAACGTCGGCGACCTCAAGCCCATGGAGTTTCCCATGGAATTTTTTCTCAATTTCGCGCGCGATCCCGCGCGTTGGCCCAGGGAGAAACTCGCCGAATACGGGCGCCTCTGGGCCGAGCGCGAATTTGGCCCGGCTCATGCCGCGGAAATCGCGGAAATCATTGCGAAATACACAAAATTCAACGGCCGCCGCAAACCAGAACTCCTCGAGCCGGATACCTACAGCGTCGTCAATTACCGCGAAGCGGATTCGGCCTTCCAGGACTTCCAGTCCATCGTGGCGAAAGCCGAGGGCATCTACCGGGAACTCCCGGCCAATCAGCGGGACGCATTTTTTGAACTCGTCCTGTTTCCGGCGAAAGCCTCGGCGCAAGTCACCGAACTGTATGTTAGCGTCGCCAAGAATCGCCTCTACGCCGCTCAAGGCCGCGCCAGCGCGAATGATCTTGCCGCGGAGGCTCGCGCGCTCTTTGCCGCCGATGCGTCCCTCTCGGCCGATTACAATCACACGCTCGCCGGCGGCAAATGGGACCACATGATGGACCAGACGCATATCGGCTATACCTCCTGGAACGAGCCGCCACAAAACACCATGCCCGCGGTAAGGCAACTCGAGCTTTCCGGCCCCGCGCGGATGGGGGTGGCCGTCGAAGGTTCCGCGGACGCTTGGCCCGGCTCGCCGGCGCCAGCGGCACTGCCGCGCTTCGACGCATTTCGTCGCCAAAGCGAATTTATTGACGTGTTTAATCGCGGTCGCGACTCCTTCGCCTTCTCGGCCTCAGCGAGCGCGCCCTGGATCGTGCTAAGCGCCTCGCGCGGCCTGGTGAAAAAAGAACGGCGCCTTTGGGTGAGCATCGATTGGAGCAAGGCGCCGCGGGGCTCGGCTTCCGGCTCGATCGAGATATCGAGTCCCGCCGGAAGGCATGTCGCGATTGCTGTTCCGATATGGAACCCTCAACAATCCACCCGTGCTTCTCTCGATGGCTTCGTCGAATCGGACGGCTATGTCTCCATCGAATCCATTCACTACACCGCTAAAATCGATACTCCCGCAGCGCGCTGGGAGGCGATCGATGATCTCGGCCGCACCCTCTCGTCCATGAGCGTCTTTCCTGTTACTTCCTCAAGCTTGACGCCGCCGTTGTCGCCGCGTCTCGAATATCGCATGTATCTTTTCTCTCCGAAGCAGGTTCAAGTCGAAGCCATCCTTGCGCCTACATTGAATTTTGTCCCCGGCCGCGGACTGCGTTATGCCATTTCGTTTGACGACCAGCCTCCGCAAGTGATTGACGCGCTGGCCCACAACTCTGTCCAGGATTGGTCCATCGCTGTCGAGGACAGTGTCCGAAAATCGGTCTCGCGGCACTCACTCTCCGGCTCCGGCTACCACGTTCTCAAGTTCTGGATGGTGGATCCCGGCCTGGTCCTGCAGAAGCTCGTTGTCGATCTCGGCGGCGTCAGACCGAGTTACCTTGGCCCTCCAGAGAGTTTCTTCCGTTTCTCTAAATAGCGGTCGGTTCCCGAGCAGCGAACGTTTGCTGTTCGATTCCGACCGCTTGTTTGCCATTCGTACCGGTTCCGGCTATTTCCTGACGGGAACTCCCCGGCCAAAATTTTCGTTCTTCGCCATCCGTGGCTGTGTATCGTGGAGTTCAATGCGCCCTTGTGGCGCGTCAGGCTATGGGCAAACTCCGCATTCTCGTTTCGCTGACTACGGACGACAACGACTACCAACTGGAACAGGCAAGCTCCGCCGAAATGGCCGCGGCAAAGTTCGGCGTGGAAGCGCAGATCATCTATGCCGGAAACGATGCGATTAGCCAGAGCACTCAATTGCTTCGGCACATCCAGGCGCCGGAAAATGAACGGCCGCAGGCCATCGTCTTCGAGCCGGTCGGCGGCACGGCGCTCCCGCAAGTTGCCCGCGCGGCGGCGTCGGCGGGGATCGGCTGGGCGATTCTGAACCGCGAAGCCAATTACGTCGCGGAGCTTCGCCGGATAAGCAAGGCGCCGGTCTTCTCCGTGAGTTCGGACCACGTTGAGATTGGCCGCATTCAGGGCCGCCAATTCGCTGTCCTGCTGCCCAAGGGTGGGTCGCTTCTCTATATCCAGGGACCCTCGGAAAACTCCGCCGCCAAGGAACGCACGGCCGGAATGCTTGAAACGAAGCCATCCAATATTTCCGTGACGACGTTGAAAGGCCAGTGGACGGAGGAAAGCGCGCTGCGTGCTGTCCGGTCCTGGATGAAGCTGACTACCTCGCAGAAAGCGGTCATCGACGCGATCGGCGCGCAAGATGACTCGATGGCGATGGGAGCGCGCAAGGCCTTCGAGGAATTGCCTAACGAGGCCGGCCGCGAGCGCTGGCTGAAACTGCCGTTTACCGGATGCGATGGATTGCCGAAAACCGGGCAGACCTGGGTGCGCAACGGCATTCTCACCGCGACCATTTTTGTTCCTCCCAATGCCGGCCAGGCGATCGAGATGCTCGTCGACGGAATGTTGCGCGGAAAACCGGTTCCCGAGCGGGCCCTGACCCCAGCCAGTTCGGTTCCCCCACTCCATGAAATCAAGCCCGTAGCGCGTTGAAGCAACGTGGGCGGGTTTTGGCGTGCTGCCTGCCGTGTTGCTGTTCGTGAAAATCCTGTTTGCCTGCATTGAAAAATCGATTTTGTTGCTTGTGCCGGCCCTGCCCCGTCGTATAATGCCGCCCGGTCGTCGCTCGAACCAAATTCGCCGCGCCGGAGACGCTTGTGGAGGATCGAGCCAAGGACTTCGCGTTAGATCGCAGGCAGTTTCTCACCGCATCGGGCGGGGCCCTGCTGGCAAGCTCTGTACCGCTCTCTCCCAAAGCTGGCGGAGCCGAAGCGGAGGCATCTGCGGCGGCGCCGCATGCGTCTCCGTCGCCTTCCCGCAAAATTCCCATCGGCGTGTTCAATCCTGTCTACGGCAATCTGTCGCTCGATGAGATGCTGGACCGCGTCAGCGCTCTCGGACTCGAGGCCATCGAGGTGGGAACGGGAAGTTACCCCGCCAATCCGCATTGCCGTCTGGACGAGCTTATCGCCGATCGCTCCAAGGCCAAGGCTTGGCAAAAGAAGTTCGAGGATAAGGGAATTCAGGTTGCAGCGCTGAGTTGCCATGGAAATCCCGTGCATCCCGATACCAAGCGCGCGCAGCGCGATGCGGAAACCTTTCGGAAAACCGTGCTCCTCGCGGAAATGCTCGGCGTGAAGGTCATCGTCGGGTTTTCGGGCTGCCCTGGCGGTACGCCAGCCGATGCGCAGCCCAACTGGATCACCTACCGCTGGCCTCCGGAGTACGGAGAGATGCTGGATTGGCAGTGGAAGGAGAAAGTGATCCCGTATTGGAAGGAAGCCGCGAAATATGCCCGCGATCACGGTGTTCACCGGCTGGCCTTCGAGATGCACCCCAATTTTGTCGTGTACAACCCGAAGACCCTGATGAAGCTGCGCGAAGCCGTGGGCGAGGAAATCGGGGCCAACTGCGATTTAAGCCATCTTTTCTGGCAAGGGTGCGATCCAGTGGAAGTAATTCATTTCCTTGGCAAGCAAGGCGCGCTCTTTCACGCACACATGAAAGACACCGTTCTTTTCCCGGAGAACGTCGCGAAGTACGGTGTCCTGAATTTCGCCTCGGAAGCGCGCGATCTGCCCGATGCCAGCGCCACGTTCCGCGCCGTCGGTTACGGTCACAGCGCGAACTTATGGAAATCCGTGGTGAAAGCCTACATGGAC
>Ga0209062_1004020_pt1 | contig 16076 bp, 13 predicted proteins | sample Coa_R2_2_FD_187158 | JGI IMG/M metagenome (GOLD analysis project Ga0209062, IMG submission 187158) | Surface soil microbial communities from Centralia Pennsylvania, which are recovering from an underground coalmine fire - Coalmine... | ecosystem: Environmental > Terrestrial > Soil > Unclassified... | reverse complement strand
AGGCCCATGGGCACCTTCCAGGACAAAACCAGCATGGACAGGATCCTGTTCGCCGTCTTCACCCACGAAAACAAGTCACAGGGCGTCAGTACCCCTTTCCTCCTGACACAGAACAATTGACGTTACCGCGTCTCGAAGGACGAGTGGGGCCGCGTGATGGCCGTAGCGCAAAGTAGCGGACGCCTCAGCTCCGGTAGCTGCCATTGATGTCGATGTAGCGATGCGTCAGGTCGCAGGTCCACACCGTGGCGCGGCCTTTGCCGATGCCGATATCGAGGGCGATATGAATGTCGCGGCCGGCCATGTGTTTGGCGACGGGCGCCTCGTCATAGCCGGGCACGGGGCCGCCCTTCTCGGCGATGCGCACGCCGCCGATCGAGATGGCAAGCTTGTCGCGATCGGCCTTCTCGCCGCATTTGCCGACGGCCATGACGATGCGGCCCCAATTGGCATCGCCCGCGGCGAGCGCCGTCTTGACGAGCGGCGAGTTGCCGATGGCGAGGCCGATCTTGCGCGCCGAGCGCGTGGATGCGGCACCCGCCACCTCGATGGTGACGAATTTCTCCGCCCCCTCGCCATCGCGCACGATCTGCTGTGCCAGATCGATCATCACCTCGTCGAGTGCGCGGCGAAAGGATTTGAGGCGCGGATCGCCTGCCTTGGCGATGCGCTTGTGCTTGGCCTTCCCCGTCGCACAGAAGAGCACGGTATCGCTGGTCGAGGTGTCGCCGTCGACGGTGATCGAATTGAAGGAGCGCTCGTTACTCGCCTTGAGCAGCTCCTGGAGCACGCGCGCGGGGAGTGCGGCATCGGTGAAGATGTAGCCGAGCATCGTCGCCATGTCGGGCGCGATCATGCCCGAGCCCTTGCAGAAGCCGCTGATCGTCACGGCGACGCCGTCGATCTCGGCCTGCCGCGTCGCGCCCTTGGGGAAGGTGTCGGTGGTCATGATCGCCTCGGCCGCCTCGGCCCAGGCGCCGGCGCGGGCATCCGCATTCCGCGTCGCCTCGGGCAAGGCCGCGATGATCTTCTCGCCGGCGGGCGGCTCGCCGATCACGCCGGTCGAGGAGATATAGACCTCGCGGGGATGGCAGGAGAGGAGCTTCGCCGTGGCCGCCGCGGTTTCCTCGACCACCTTGCGTCCGGCGCGGCCGGTGAAGGTGTTGGAATTGCCGGAATTGACAACGATCGCCCGCACCTTGCCGCGACCGAGGGCGGTGCGGCACCACTCGACGGGCGCGCCGGCGGTAAGCGAGCGCGTGAAGACCCCCGCCACGGTGGTGCCGGGATCGAGCACCGCGACCATGAGGTCGCGCCGGCCGCGATAGCGGATGCCGCAATGGGCAGTCGCGAGCCGGACGCCGGCGATGGGCGGAAGCTCGGGGAAGCGCTCGGGGGCGAGCGGTGAAGGCGAAGTCATGGCCGTCCTCGGGGCTCTATCCTGCCGCGCCGCGCGCCCCCTGCTATTGCTTCGTCGCCGGCGACAAGGTCGGCACGCCCTCGGTCGCCGTCTCGGGTGCGAGCGTCGGGGCGCCGGCGGCGGGCGCCGAGGCGGCGGCAGGCGCGGGGGTGGGCTTGCTGCCGTCGGGGTTGAAGGCCTCGATCTTCGAGGCGGCGGCGAGCTCGCGGACCTTGGCGCCGATGACCTCCTGGCGGATCTGCTCCACGAGCCGCGGCTTCACCTGATCGAAGGTCGGCGCCGGCGCGGTGCGGCGATCCTCGACCTTGATCACATGCCAGCCGAACTGCGTCTTGACCGGCGTCTGCGTGTACTCGCCTTTCTTGAGCTTGAAGGCGGCGTCGGCGAATTCGGGGACCATGTCCTCCTTGGTGAAGTAGCCGAGCTCGCCGCCCGAGCTCTTGCCGGCGGGATCGGTCGTCTTCTCCTTGGCAAGCTTGGCGAAATCGGCGCCCTTCTTGAGCTCCTCGATCACCGCCTTGGCGTCGGCCTCGGTGGGGAGAAGGATGTGCCGGGCGCTGACCTCCTCGCGCGGCGGCGCGTCCTTGACGTATTTTTCGTAATTGGCGTGAAGCTTCTGCTCAGTGGCGCTCTTGCTGACGAGCTGCTCGACATAGGCCTCGGCGATGAGCTGGTCCTGCACCTGCGCCAGGCGCTTTTTGACCAAGGGGTCGTCGGCGAGCTTGGCCTTGCGGCCGGCCTGGCTCAGCAGGACCTCGGCGATCATGTTGTTGAGCACCATCGGATAGAGCTTGTCGGCGGGCTGCTGGCGAAGCTGCGGCGGCAGGGCGCGCATGGCGTTCATCACGTCCGAGCGATGCAACTCGGTCTTGTCGACGCGCGCCACGACGGGATCGGCGGGCGCCGCCTCCGCGGCCGGCTTCTTCGCCTCCGCCCAGGCGGGGAAGGCAAGCAGCATGAGGGAGAGGAGAGCGATCACTCTAGGCTTCATGGGGGAATTCCTTTGCCCGCCGGGCAGGGGGCCCATTGGCGACAACAGACGGCCGGCGGTTTCCAGGCGCGTCGGGCGCCCATAAAGCACATCATCTCGCCGAGGACAAGAGAAGGCCGCCTTACAAACCTGTTACAAAAGGCTTTCGAGACCTCGTGAATTGACTCTGCCGGCGGTTCCTCCTATCTGTCACTTCGTCATGGGCCTGGTTTCCAGGCGCATTTTCGGTCACCGCGGCACCTGACGCCTCCGCCCGCCACCGTTTCGAGGTTTTGATGATCGGCGCCTTAGCCCGGCGACTGTTCGGCTCCGCGAACGATCGATACATCAAGAGCTTGCAGCCGATTGTCGATGAGATCAACGCGGCGGAGGCGGCGCTTGCCGCGCTCTCGGACGACGCCTTGCGCGCACGCAGCGACGAGCTCAAGAACCGTCTGGCGCAAGGCGAGAGCCTCGACGACATCCTGCCCGACGCGTTTGCGACCGTGCGCGAGGCGGCCAAGCGCACCCTGGGCCAGCGGCATTTTGACGTACAGCTCATGGGCGGCATCGTCCTTCATCGCGGCATGATCTCCGAGATGAAGACCGGCGAAGGCAAGACGCTGGTCGCGACGCTGCCGGTCTATCTGAACGCGCTCACCGGCAAGGGCGTGCATGTCGTCACCGTCAACGACTATCTCGCCCGCCGCGACAGCGAGTGGATGGGGCAGATCTATCGGTTCCTGGGCCTCTCCGTCGGCTGCATCGTCCATGGCCTCGACGATGACGAGCGGCGCGCGGCCTATGGCGCCGATGTCACCTATGGCACGAACAACGAGTTCGGCTTCGACTATCTCCGCGACAATATGAAGTTCCGCCTAGAGGACATGGTCCAGCGGCCCTTCAACTATGCGATCGTCGACGAGGTCGATTCGATCCTCATCGACGAGGCGCGCACGCCGCTCATCATCTCAGGCCCGGCCGAGGATTCCTCCGAGCTCTACCGCCAGGTCAACAAGCTCATCCCGCATCTGGCGGCCGAGGATTACGAGAAGGACGAGAAGCAGCGCGCGGTGACGCTCACCGAATCGGGCGTCGAGAAGATCGAGGGGCTGCTGCGCGATTCGGGCCTCCTCAAGGCCGGCACGCTCTACGACATCCACAATGTCGCGCTCGTCCATCACACCAACCAGGCGCTCCGCGCGCACAAGCTCTTCGCGCGCGACACCGATTACATCGTCAAGGACGACAAGATCGTCATCATCGACGAGTTCACCGGCCGCATGATGGAAGGGCGGCGCTATTCCGAGGGTCTTCATCAGGCGCTCGAGGCCAAGGAAGACGTCACCATCCAGAACGAGAACCAGACGCTCGCCTCGATCACCTTCCAGAATTATTTCCGCCTCTATCCCAAGCTCGCCGGCATGACCGGCACGGCGATGACCGAGGCGCAGGAATTCGGCGACATCTACAAGCTCGAAGTGATCGAGGTGCCGACCAACGTGCCGGTGCGCCGCGTCGATGCCGATGACGAGGTCTACCGCACCGCGCGCGAAAAATACGACGCGATCATCACGCAGATCCTCGAATGCAACGAGCGCAAGCAGCCGGTGCTCGTCGGCACGGTGAGCATCGAGAAATCGGAAACGCTCGCCGCTCTCCTGAAGAAGCGCAAGATTCCGCACAACGTGCTGAACGCGCGCTATCACGAGCAGGAAGCCTACATCATCGCCCAGGCCGGCCGGCCCGGCGCCGTCACCATCGCCACCAACATGGCGGGCCGCGGCACCGACATTCAATTGGGCGGCAATCTCGACATGCGCTTGAAGCAAGAGCTCGCAGCGATCGAGGATCCGGCCCAGCGCGAGAGCCGCGCGGCGGCGATCCGCGCCGAGATCGACGCGGCGCGCGAGGAGGTGCGGCAGGCGGGCGGGCTCTTCGTCATCGGCAGCGAGCGGCATGAGAGCCGGCGCATCGACAACCAGCTCCGCGGCCGTTCGGGCCGCCAGGGCGATCCCGGCGCCTCGAAATTCTTCGTCTCGCTCGAAGACGATCTGATGCGCATCTTCGGCTCCGAGCGCATGGACGGCATGCTGCAGCGCCTGGGCCTCAAGGAGGGCGAGGCGATCATCCATCCCTGGATCAACAAGGCCCTCGAAAAAGCGCAGCAGAAGGTCGAGGCGCGCAATTACGAGATCAGGAAGCAGCTCCTCAAATTCGACGACGTCATGAACGACCAGCGCAAGGTCATCTATGAGCAGCGCAAGGAGATCATGGCGTCGAAGGACGTGGCGGCGACCATCACCGACATGCGGCACGAGGTGATCGACGCCATGGTGACCCGCTGCGTGCCGGAGAACGCGCTCGCCGACCAATGGGATGTCGATGGGCTGCACGAGGAGTGCCTGCGCCTCTTCAATCTCGACCTGCCGGTCGCCGAATGGGCCAAGGAGGAGGGCATCGCCGATCACGAGATCCGCGAGCGGATCGTCCAGGCGGCCGACAGCAAGATGGCGCAGAAGGCGGCCAATTACGGCGCCGACATCATGCGCATGGCCGAGAAGAGCCTGTTGCTGCAATTGCTCGACCAGGATTGGAAGGATCACCTTCTCCAGCTCGATCACCTGCGCCAGGGCATCAATTTGCGCGCCTATGCGCAGCGCGACCCCTTGAACGAGTACAAGCGCGAGGCCTTCGAGCTCTTCGGCTCGATGTTGATCGGCTTGCGCGAGAATGTGACGCGGGTGCTCTCTCATATCGAGCTGCGCGTCCAGCGCGGCGAGGAGGAGCCGATGCCGCCGCCTCCGCCGCCCCGCCGCATGGTCGAAAGCCGCAGCGACCCGGCCTTGGCCGAAGCCTCGGCCAGCGCCGGCACGGTCGCGGGGCTTGCCTCGGCGGCCGCCGCCGCCGCGCCCTGGGGCAAGACGCCGCGCAATGCGCCCTGCCCCTGCGGCTCCGGCAAGAAATACAAGCATTGCCACGGGCGGATCTGAGCCGTTCCTGCCGGCCGGGCGTTCTTCCGAACGCCGAGATGACAAACTTTTAACCTGGCGGAAGGCGCCGCGTAATGCGGCGGCAGCAAGTATCTCGCTGAGCGCCGAGCCTTCCGGCGTGGCGTCAGACGTTAACCAACACACCTAGCCCTTGCGAGAGGAATATCATGCCTGCTCAGAACTCCCACGACCCGAAGGCGACATCGCCGTTCCGGCGGGTCCGTGCCGCCGCGCTGGCGACCACCGTCGGATTGAGCCTGGTTTTCGCGCCGATGGCGCTCGCCCCCGCGGCCTTGGCCGAGGCCGGGACCGCCCCGCTGCCTCAAGGCCAGGCCACCGTCCAGATCCCGTCCTTCGCGCCGCTCGTCAAGAAGGTGATGCCCGCCGTGGTCAATATTTCGGTCACGGAGAAGGCGGGTACGCTGACCGACGAGGACCAAGACCAGGATCAGGACAGCGGCCCGGACCAGGCGCCGCCGCGCCAAGGCTTCCCGCGCTCGCCTTTCGATGAGTTCCTGCGCAAGTTCTTCGAGCAGCAGGGGCAGGGCTTCGAAGGCATGCCGCAGCGTCCCGAGCGCAACGTGCAGCGCGTGGCGCTGGGCTCGGGCTTCATCATCGATCCCTCGGGATATGTCGTCACCAACAACCACGTCGTCGCCAATGCCGACAAGGTGACGGTCATCTTCCAGGATGACAGCAAGCACCCCGCCAAGGTGGTCGGCCGCGACAGCAAGACGGATCTGGCGCTGCTCAAGATCGACGCCAAGCAGCCGCTTCCCTATGTCGCCTGGGGCGACAGCAATGCCGAGCAGGTCGGCGACTGGGTCCTCGCAGTCGGCAATCCCTTCGGGCTCGGCGGCACCGTGAGCTCGGGCATCATCTCGGCGCGCGGCCGCGACATCCATTCCGGCCCCTATGACGATTTCCTCCAGATCGACGCCTCGATCAACCGCGGCAATTCCGGTGGGCCGACCTTCAACTTGAGCGGCCAGGTGATCGGCATCAACACGGCGATCTACTCGCCCAATGGCGGTTCGGTCGGCATCGGCTTCGCCATTCCCTCGAGCCTCGCCAAGCCGGTCATCGAGCAGTTGAAGGAGCACGGCAAGGTCGAGCGCGGCTGGCTCGGCGTGCAGATCCAGGAAGTGACGCCCGAGATCGCCAAGAGCCTCGGCATGGCGAAACCGCATGGCGCGCTCGTCGCCGACGTCACCAACAACGGGCCGGCGGCCAAGGCCGGGATCAAGCAGGGCGACGTAATCGAGTCCTTTAACGGCCACAAGATCGAGAAGGTGCGCGATCTCCCCTTGGTGGTCGCTGAAACGCCGGTTGGCGACAAGGCCAGCATCGAGGTGTGGCGCAACGGAAAGAACGAAACGCTCAACACGACCATCGCGCAGATGCCGGAGAATCCGCAGATCGCGCATAACGAGGATCGCGGCGGCGGCGAAAGCTCGGAGCAGGGACAGAATGCCTCGGCGCTCGGATTGAAGCTCGCGCCGCTGACCGAGCAGATGCGCCAGCGCGCCCATGTGCCGAAAGGCGTCAAGGGCGTGGTCGTGACCGGCGTTTCCGACGACAGCCCGCTCGCGGCCCTCGGGCTCCAGCCCGGCGACGTGATCCAGTCGGTCAATCAGCAGCCCGTGACGAGCCCGCAGCAGGTCGCGACGAAGCTCAAGGAGGCGCGGTCGAACAAGGGCGAGAACGTGCTGCTGCTGATCAATCGCCACGGCACCAGCCAGTATCTCGCGCTGTCGCTCACCAACAACGGCGAGAACGGCTGAGCTCGTTCTTTGGGAGGACCGGCGGCTTTTCGCCGGTCCTCGCTCTCCTTGGCATCGCACGGGCCATGCGTCTCCTCCTCGTCGAAGATGATCACGAAGCAGCCGCCTATCTGGTCAAGGGCCTGACCGAGAGCGGGCACCATGTCGAGCTCGCGACCGCCGGCCGCGAGGGTCTCGACCGCGCGACGCATGAATTCTTCGATGCGATGATCATCGACCGCATGCTTCCCGGGCTCGACGGCCTGTCGATCGTCGCGACGCTCCGCGCGGCGCAGAACCACACGCCGGTCCTCGTGCTGAGCGCCCTGGGCGATGTCGAGGATCGCGTCAAGGGCTTGCGCGCCGGCTGCGACGACTATCTCTCGAAGCCCTTCGCCTTTTCCGAGCTTCTGGCGCGGCTCGAGGCGCTGACGCGCCGCGGCAATGCGGAGACGCGGCTCAAAGTGGCCGATCTCGAGCTCGATCTTCTGACGCGTACGGTGACGCGCGCGGGGCAGGAGATCGACCTCCTGCCGCGCGAGTTCCGCTTATTGGAGTATCTGATGCGCCATGCCGGGCACATCGTGACGCGCACGATGCTGCTCGCGAAGGTCTGGGATCATCACTTCGATCCGCAGACCAATGTGATCGACGTGCATATCAGCCGGCTCCGGCAGAAGCTCGACAAGGGCTTCGCCATGCCGCTCCTCCACACGGTGCGCGGCGCGGGCTACACGCTCCGCGCCGATCGCGCCACGGCACGAGGCGGCGAGGCGACTCCTTGAAGCGATCGCCTGCGGGAGAATGTGTAACCCTCTGGTCGTGTACCTCGATCTGCCAGGCGCCGTTATTGGCAACGACAATCACCACAGGTGCCTTGTGCCGAACGATCCGTCGCCCGTCGCGCAAGCTGCTGATATCGTCTGCCCCCGCACGCAAGGAGACGAAGCTCGCGATCATGGACTACTTCCGGAACTCCGAGCTGCTTGAACTCTATGGCTCGACCGAGCAGGGCTGGGCGACGCTGCTGCGGCCGAGCGAGCAAATGACCAAGCTCGGCTCCGTCGGGCGCGAATTCACCGGCACCGGGCGGATCAGGCTGCTGGACGAGAACGGCGGAGAAGTGCCTGACGGAGAGATCGGCGAGCTCTATACCGAGAAATGGGGCGAGGCCGTGCATGCCGTGATCGTGCTGCGCGACGGAGAGGCGGCAAGCGCTGACGAGCTCGCCCAATGGTGCACGGGCAAGCTCGCCGGCTACAAGCGGCCCAAATCATTCTCCTTTGTCGCCGGTGCCGACATGCCGCGGACGGCGACCGGCAAAATTCTCCATCGCGTGTTGAAGAGCCGGCTGTCGGGCTCTTGAGGCGATCACACGTCGTAATTGTCGTCGCCGAAATCCTGACTGCCGAAATCCTGGTCGGAGGCGAGATCGGCGTCCGACGTGTCGGAGGTGTCGGCATAGTCCTGGCCGGGATCGGGCGCCAAGCCTGCGCTGCGATCGTCGAAATCCGCCTGGCGGAGGTCGGGTCCGGCGCCGGCGGGCTGGTCGTAGTAGTTGTTGATCACCGTCTCGCTGATCCCCGGCTGCATCGGCATGCCCGACAGGAAGCCGCCGCCATAATGCGGACCGAACAGCGATTGAATGCCTTGGAACAAGAGCGCCCCGCCAGCGATCCCCGCGGCCGTCGTCGCCGCCTGGCGCAGGAAGCCCGGCCCGGCGCCCGGCATCATCGCGGGCTGGCCGGTCATCGGCGGCGCCATCACCGGCGCTGCCGCAGGCAGTGCGGCGCTTCCCGATTGCGTCCATACGCCGCGTGGGGCGGCGGGCGGCGGCTCCGATTGGGCGGCGCGCGCCCAGGGACCGGTCGACGGCACGCTGCCCCGCCCGGCGCCGCCGAGAAAGCTCGTCGGCTGCTGCGGCTCGGCCTTGCCTTGCGCCACCTGGCGCTCGAGCTCGGCGATGCGGGCCTGCGCGCTGTTGAGCGCCATGTCCTGGATCAACACGGTCTGGACGAGGAGATAGGGCGCGTCGGGCTGCTCGCTCACGCCTTGGCGGATGAGCGCCTCAGCCTCGCCATCCTTGGGCTGCCCGCCTTGCGATTTGAGCCGGCCAAGCAGATTGGTGATGAGATCGCGTTCCTGCGGTGTCATGGCTTGCCTCGCCGAAGACGGTTCGCCTGATAGATCGTGTGAGACGATGGGAATCGCAAGGGGAGGAGGGGTGCAGGAGCGTCGTGCGTCCTTCGAGACGCCGCCTGACGGCGGCTCCTCAGGACGAGGCGAGATCGGGTGCGGCCTCAGCCTGAGGAGCGGCCGAAGGCCGCGTCTCGAAGGCCGCACAATGCTGATGCAGCCGTCTTACAGCCCGTGACTGCCCATCGCCAGGAACTTCTCGCGCCGCTGCGCGCGCAGCGCCGGGCCGTCCATAGATAAAAGCGGGCGCAGTGCCGCGTCGATGGCATCGCCCAACGCCGCGATCGCCGGCTCGCGCTCGCGATGGGCGCCGCCCAAGGGCTCGGCGACGACGGCATCGATGACGCCGAGCTTCAGGAGATCCTGCGCGGTGAGCTTCAAGGCCTCGGCCGCGTCCTGCGCATTCTCCGCGCTGCGCCACAGGATCGAGGCGCAGCCCTCGGGCGAGATCACCGAATAGATCGAATGCTCGAGCATCAGCACCTTATTGCCGGCGGCAAGCGCCACGGCGCCGCCCGAGCCGCCCTCGCCGATGATCGAGGCGACGAGCGGTACCTGGAGCTGCAAGCACGCATCGATCGAGCGCGCGATCGCTTCGGCCTGTCCTCGCGCCTCGGCATCGATGCCGGGATAGGCGCCCGCCGTGTCGACGAAGGTCAGGACGGGCAGGCCAAAGCGCTCGGCAAGCGCCATGAAGCGCCGCGCCTTGCGATAGCCCTCGGGCCGCGCCATGCCGAAATTGTGGCGCACGCGCCCTTCGGTATCGGCGCCCTTCTCATGTGCGATGACGACGACGCTGCGGCCACGGAAGCGGCCCAATCCGCCGATGATGGCGCGGTCCTCGGCAAAGGCGCGGTCGCCGGCCAAGGGCGTGAACTCCGTGATCAGCGCGGCGATATAGTCCTTGCCGTGCGGCCGGTCGGGATGGCGCGCGAGCTGCACCTTCTGCCACGGCGTGAGCTTCGCATAGGTCTGGCGCAGCAGGCGATCGACCTTGATCTCGAGCCGCGACACCTCCTCGGCGATGTTGATGTCGCTGGTATTGGAGAGATGCCGCAACTCCTCGATCTTGCCTTCGAGCTCGGCGATCGGCTTCTCGAAATCGAGGAAATGGCGCATTTAGGGCCGATCCCATGCCGGACCCTCTCCGCCCGCTCGCGGGGGGAGAGGCTGCGCGCGAAGCGCGCGGGTGAGGTGGGTGCGGGACCCGGGAAAGCTAATGCCGCGGAAAGGCACCTCACCCTCCCGCTGCTGCGCAGCGGGCCCCTCCCTCTCCCCACTTCGTGCGGAGAGGGTACTTATGGCGATTGTCCTCTTCGGCTCGACTCATCAGCGCCCGCCGATCGACTCGGCTTTCTTCACCAGCACCTCCGCTTGGCGGATCGAGGCGATGTCGAGGAGGCGGCCGTCGAGCGCGACGGCGCCGCGGCCCTCGCGCTTGGCCTGTTCCATGGCGGCGAGGATACGGCGGGCGCGTTCGATCTCCTTCTCCGACGGCGTGAACATCTCGTTGGCGAGCGCCACTTGCGAGGGGTGGATCGCCCATTTGCCCTCGCAGCCCAAGGCTGCCGCGCGCCGCGCCGCCGCCTTGTAGCCCTCGGCATCGGAGAAATCGCCGAAGGGTCCGTCGATCGGCCTCAAGCCATTGGCGCGCGCCGCCACCACCATGCGCGCCAAGGCATAATGCCACATATCGCCCCAATGCGTTTGGCGATGCCCCGTCTCGTCCTTGTCGGTGAGGACGGCGTAATCGGGATTGGCGCCGCCGATATTGGTGGTGCGCGCGCGCGTCGAAGCGGAGTAGTCGGCGACGCCGAAATGAAGCGACTCGTTGCGCTTCGACGCGGCGGCGATCTCATGAATGTTCTGCATGCCGAGCGCGGTCTCGATGATGTGCTCGAAGCCGATGCGCTTCTTGAAGCCCTTCGCCGTCTCGATCTGCGTCACCAGCATGTCAAGCGCGTAGACATCGGCCGCGGTGCCGACCTTGGGGATCATGATGAGGTCGAGATGCTGCCCCGCCTGCTCCACGACATCGACGACATCGCGATACATGTAGTGGGTGTCGAGGCCGTTGATGCGGATCGACAGCGTCTTGCCGCGCCAATCGAGGTCGTTGAGCGCTTCTATGATGTTCTTGCGCGCCTTTTCCTTCTCGTCGGGCGCCACCGCATCTTCGAGGTCGAGAAAGACGATATCGGCCGCGCCCTTCGCCGCCTTCTCGAAGAATTGCGGCTGGCTGCCAGGCACGGCAAGCTCGCTGCGATTGAGGCGCGCGGGCGCGTTTTCGACCAGGGTGAAGCTCATGATCTCCTCGGGCGCGTAGGCTGAGCGGCGCATCAATAGGCGAGGGTCGCGCCGAGGTAAAGCGGCAGAATCACGCGGCGGCGATCATGCCGCGCCCGGCGCCTTGCCGCGGCGGGGCGGCGTGAGCGCGAGAAGATCGGCGAGGCGGGCTTGCGGCCGCACGAGATCGGCCAGCGTCTTGCGGTCGAGCACGGCGAGAAAGGCATCCAGGGCTTCGCCCAGCAGCCCTTTGAGGACGCAGGCCGGCCGAATTCGGCATATGCCCGTGGGCTCGAAGCAGGGCACGAGTGCCAAATCGGGCTCCATGCGGCGGACGACCTCGCCGATATTGATCGCCTCGGGCGGCAGGGCGAGGCGCAGCCCGCCCTTCTTGCCGCGGATCGTCTCGACATATCCCGCGAGGCCGAGCTGGTGAACCACTTTCATGAGATGGTTCTCGGAGATGGCATAGGCCTTGGCGATGTCGGCGATCCGCACCAGCCGCTGGCGGTTGAGCGCGAGATAGATGAGCGCGCGGAGCGTGAAATCGGTGTAGGTGGTGAGCCGCATCACGCCTCCCTGGCGGGCACTTGCCGCAGGACCGGGCGGTAGAAGAGGCCGAGCTGCAAGCTTTCGGCGATGCGCCGCGCCTTCAGGCGGAAGATCGCGGCGAGGACGGGCTCGAAGACCTCGCCCGCGGTCTCGCCGAAAAGCGTGAGCCAGCGCTCGAACATCAGGGGCTCGATGCCCGAGAGCGCCGCGTGCACGGCCAAGGGGTTGCCCTTGTAGCGTCCGCTCGTCAGCGTCACCGACGACCAGAAATCGTACATCTTGCGGAGATGCGCGGGCCAGCCCTGCTCGGCGATCGCCCGCTCGAAGACGGGTGCCAGCACCGGATCGCGCCGCACCTTCGCATAAAAGGCATCGACAAGGCGGACGATCGACGCCTCGGAAATCTCCCGCGCGGGATCCGGCGAAGGAGCGGGCGGCGACATCATGCGGCTCTTTCGGGCGAAGTGAACATAAGCAGTATATAATATATATCTTTTATGCAGCCGACGCAAGCCGGTAGGGCGAATATGCCTACCATAAACACCAATGCCTGCCTTGCAGCTTCAAAAGGCGTATTATATATATATCTTATTGGACGACAGAGGAGGCGGCTCATGCCGATGGCTCGGTCGCGCGGCAGGGCAGCTCCCGCCTTGGAGCGCATCGCTCTCTTCGATTACGGCTTCCGACCCTTCTTCCTGGCCGCCGGCGCTTATGGCGCGCTGTCGATCCTCGCCTGGGTCTGCACCTATTGGGGCGCGCTGGCTTTGCCGATCGAATGGCCGGGCGTGCTGTGGCATGGGCATGAGATGGTGTTCGGCTTCGCCGCCGCCGGGCTCGCCGGGTTCATGCTGACCGCGGTGCCGAACTGGACCGGCGAGCGGGCGGAGCGGGGGGCGATGCTTCTGGCGCTGAGCCTCGGCTGGCTTGCCGGCCGGGTCGTCCTCTGGGTCTCCGCGGCCGTTCCGGCGCCCGCCGTGGCGCTCATCGATCTCGCCTTCATTCCGAGCCTCGGCGCGGCGGTCGGCCGCGGCCTCATTGCCGGGCTCGCCAAGACCGGTCCGCGCAATCTGATCTTCCTGGCACTGCTCGCGCTCTTCTGGAGCGGCGATCTTCTCACGCATCTCGATGCGCTCGGAATCTGTCCGGGGATCGCGCTCACGGGGCTTCATCTCGGCATCGACGTGCTGCTTCTCGCGATCACCATCGTCGGCGGGCGCATCATCCCGGCCTTCACCGCGAATGCCTTGCGCAAGGCGGGATCGGTTCGCCTGCCGCGCGCCGCAGCACCGCTCGACGCCGCGGCGATCCTGTCGATGGCGGTCTTCCTCGTGGTCGATGTCGCCCTCGGCTCCGGCCGTGTGCTGGGTGCCGTCGCCCTCCTCGCCGCGGCGCTGAACGGTGTTCGCCTCGCCTTGTGGCGGCCGCTCTCGACGCTGCGCGATCCGCTCTTGGCGGTCTTGCATCTCGGGTATGGCTGGCTCGTCCTCGGGCTTCTGCTGAGCGCCGCCGCCGGCTTGTCCGAAGGAGAGATCCTGGCGCCGACGGCGGCGCTTCACGCGCTCACCGCGGGCGCGATCGGCACGATGCTGCTCGCGGTAATGTCGCGCGCGGCACTCGGGCATACGGGGCGCCCGTTGGTCGCCTCGCCGCCGACGGTGGCGGCTTATGCGCTCTTATCGCTCGGCGCGGCCTTGCGCATCGTGGCGCCGTTGCTGGGGGGCTCCGGCACGGCCGCGCTTGCCGCCGCGGGAGCGCTCTGGGCGCTGGCCATGATTCTCTTCACCGCGGTCTATGCGCCGATCCTGACGCGGGCGCGGACCGATTCTCTTAAAAGTTGAGGCGGCAACTGGCGGAGCAGCATCATGCGCTATGCGTTTCCGATCGTGATGGTCCTGGCGATCATCGCCCTCTTTGGCGTCCTGGCCTCGCACCCGCCGGGTCATGGCGTGACCCCGCCTCAGGCGACGGCGCTGCAAGCCGCCTCTCAATCGACGCCGCAGCCCGCGCCCGCCAACCCGTCGCCGCCGGCGCCGACCAATCCCAATGTGCAGAAGGCGGCGGCGACAGCGTCCGCTCCGGCGCCCGCGCCCGACGCCAGCCTCAAGGGCGATGCCGCGCAGGGCCGCAGCGTCTTCCGCAAATGCCAGATCTGCCATTCGCTCGATCCCGGCAAGACTCTCCAAGGGCCGAGCCTCGCGGGCATCTATGGGCGGAAGGCCGGCGCGCAGCCGAACTTCAATTATTCCGAGGCGATGAAGCATGCCGATATCACCTGGAATGCGGCGACGCTCGACGCCTATCTGACCGACCCTCAGAAAGAAGTGCCCGGCAACCGCATGCCGTTCCCGGGCTTGAAGTCGCAGCATGACCGCGACGACGTGATCGCCTTTCTCGCGACGGCCGCGGGCCAAGCCGCGGCGAGCGCGCCGATGGCGGGGATGGATCACGGCGCAATGAGCCATGGCGCGGCGCCCGCCGCTTCGCAAGCGCCATCGCCGCCGCCGCCCAGCGCGCCTCCCGGCAGCGGCGAGGTCGCCGATGTCAAATACACGCTTCGCACCGGCATCGCCGAGGGACGCATGGTCTTCATCGGCGTGGGCGGGTCGATCGACGGCAAGCCCAATCCCGATCTCACCGCGGCGGAAGGGCAGGGCGTCCAGATCACGCTCATCAATGGCGAAGGCGCCGAGCACGACATCGTGCTGCCCGACGAGAACGCGAAATCGCCGCGCGTCACCGGCAAGGGCGCCAGCACGACCATCGCCTTCCGCGCGGGAAAGCCCGGCGACCATCAATATTGGTGCAGCGTTCCCGGCCACCGGCTTGCCGGCATGGAAGGGAAGTTCATCGTGACCGCCAAGCCGCCGGCGCAGACGATCGTGCAGGCGGATATCTCGCGCGATCCCGCCGATCTCCCCGCGCCGCTGACGAAACGCGCGCCTGAGACCGTGCGCGTCGATCTCGTGACCGAGGAAGTCGAGGGCCGCTTGGCGGACGGCGCGACCTTCGGCTTCTGGACCTTCAACGGCAAAGTGCCCGGCCCCATGCTGCGCGTGCGCGTCGGCGACAGGGTCGAGGTCCATCTCAAGAATGCCGCCGAGAGCGCGATGATCCATTCGGTCGATTTCCACGCCGCCACCGGTCCGGGCGGCGGCGCCGCCGCGCTCCAGACCGATCCGGGCGATGAGAAATCGATGAAGTTCAAGGCGCTCGTGCCCGGCCTCTATGTCTATCACTGTGCGACGCCGATGGTCGCCGAGCACATCGCCAACGGCATGTACGGGATGATCCTGGTCGAGCCCGAGAACGGCCTTCCCAAGGTCGATCACGAGTTCTACGTCATGCAGGGCGAGATCTATACCGACGCGCCCTTCGGGCAGCATGGCAGCCAGGAGTTCAGCGTCGAGAAGCTCTTGAGCGAGCGGCCCGAATATTTCGTCTTCAACGGCTCGGTCGGCGCGCTGACGGCGCTCCATCCGCTCCGCGCCAAGGTGGGCGAGAGCGTGCGCATCTTCTTCGGTGTCGGCGGCCCGAACTTCACCTCCTCCTTCCATGTCATCGGCGAGGTCTTCGACAAGGTCTACAATGATGGCGGCGTGCTGAGCGAGCCATGGCGCGGCATCCAGACCGTCGCCGTGCCGGCGGGCGGCGCCGTGATGGTCGAGTTCACGCCCGCCATTCCCGGCAGCTACGCCCTCGTCGATCACGCGCTCGCGCGGATGGAGCGCGGCCTTGCCGGCATTCTCAATGTCGAGGGTGCCGCCAATCCCGAGATCTATGACGGAAAGGTCATGCCCGGCATGGGACATTGAGGGAGGAGGCGGATTTCTCGGCCGGGCGACTTGCCGTAAGCGGGCGGCGCGCTACACTCGCCCCTATTCGTGGCGGCGAGC
>Ga0209062_1004016_pt1 | contig 16080 bp, 8 predicted proteins | sample Coa_R2_2_FD_187158 | JGI IMG/M metagenome (GOLD analysis project Ga0209062, IMG submission 187158) | Surface soil microbial communities from Centralia Pennsylvania, which are recovering from an underground coalmine fire - Coalmine... | ecosystem: Environmental > Terrestrial > Soil > Unclassified ... | reverse complement strand
TGGAGAGATGTTCAGAGCGGCGGGTGGCTGTGATACGGCTGCTTGGGCGACGGGTTTGAGCAGCTTAGCCATTTTGTCTAGCAATCGCGGCAAATTAACTGGTTTCGTATCATATTCATCGCAACCAGCTGCAAGGGCTTTTTCACGTTCGCCTGCGAGCGCATCAGCCGTTAGCGCAATGACTGGAATCGATCGCGTTTGGGGATTGGCTTTGATCTGTTGGGTGGCTTTCCAACCATCTAAAACAGGCAAATGCATATCCATCAAGACCAGGGCAGGACGGTCAGAAAGAGTTTTGGCTACACCTTCTTTACCGTTAACAGCAACAATGACCTCATAGCCTTTTCGCTCTAGACGACGGGACAGCATATCTCGATTGATATCATTGTCTTCAACTAACAGAATCTTAGTCATTGTTTTTCTGAAGAGAGTTTAGTCATGCCGACTACCTGAACAATGGCCGCAGGCAGGCGATTAAAGATGTGTCGCTAAATTATTTCCATCACTGAGGTTTACCGGAATGTGAAGGGTTCTTCTCTATAATGTGCTTGCTAAGGGCATCGACCGCCTTTGTCAGCGGGTGCTCCGGATGTCGCACTGAGAAGATTTCGCTGCTTGCCAGATACATCATCTCCTCTGAGAAAGGCAGAATTTCAACCGCTGAGACTTCATAAACGGTCTCTAGCTGCTGTCGATACGTTTCCATCTCAAAGGTGGGGAATGCTTTGTTGACGACCAGCAACATCTCTGACACGGATAACAGGCGTGCCAATTCTAAAATTACAGCGGTACCCTGATAGTCCTGATAGTCTGGACGCAGCACCACGATCAAGAGATTGCACACCGCGATCGCCTGTAGAGTCTCTTCATTAATGCCCGGATGGCTATCAATCAGCAAAAAATCCAGTTGTAGATCGCGGCTAACGTCAGCGAACCCATCAAGCAATATCTCTTGGTCGTATCCTTCCCGCAGAACACGTGTAATATCATTGGCTTTGACACTTGCCGGAATCAGATAAATACTGCCGGTGTTACTAGATACTTGCTGTGGTAAAAGATGGCTCAGGTCATAAGCCGCTTCATAGAGCGCACAGCGACCCTGCAAATAATCGTTCAGGGTAAGGGTGATCGTTTCATCGTCCAGACCAAACAACACATGAATACCGGGAGATTGCAAGTCGGTATCAATAATCCCCACTCGCTTTCCCTGCTTCGCCAGACTGATTGCCAGGTTGCTGGTTAGATTTGACTTGCCTGTGCCCCCTCGAAAGGAGTGAACCGCCACGATTTGAGCGGTGCGAGCATCGTGATTATTGCAGTCTACCGCTGGCTGCCCTGGTTTATTGATCACCGAAGCGGCTTGGCTGTCTACGGTAGAGGTAGAGCGCTTTTCGCCCACAAGCGTTGGCGAAGCCTTCTCTGGGGAAAAGCCGGACAGGGGAGGATATAGGGAAGGACGATACAGATTCTCAATGTCTCTGCTGCTTTTAGTCCGTTTCTGAAGCTGTCGAAAATGATCAGTGACAGCAATTTCGGCAACCAATCGTTTTTTCTGACCGTTGTCGATGGTCACTTGCAAGCGATGTACCTGTTGTTCCAGATGCCGCTCGCGGGAATAGACTTCTTGAGCCATGTGCTGGAAAACACGAGCCAGTTGTCCCAGCTTATTGGGTTGTTGGACTAGGTCGTCCAAACTATTAGGGCTGAAGGTTTTTGTTTCAATCGCTGCTGCTGCTGCTGTCAAGCGTTCCACTTGTTGCAAGTAGAGGAGCTCCTGGTCTCGGAGTTGCTTCTTCTCCAAATAAGCGCCAATTCTGGCTTTCAGCAAGGTTGGATCAAACGGTTTATGCAAATAATCGTCTGCCCCCAGTTCAATACACTTGACGGCACCATCAATTTCATCCAACGCCGAGATCATGATCACGGGAATATGCCGCCAGGTGTCATGGCGCTTGAGTTGCTGGAGCAATTCAAGACCATTCATGCCGGGCATGATCACATCCAGCAAAATCAGGTCATAAGGGATCGCTTTTAGCAGGCGCAAGGCTTGAGAACCACTGTTGGCAGTTGTTACTGTATACGCGTGCCGTTTTAACTGTCGAGCGAGTAAATCACAGTTGGTTGGGTTGTCATCAACGACTAAAATCATGCCGCCTGGAGCCGTTTTCTCAGGAGACCCCTGACGCAGTGTTTCAAGTGCGGTTGCAGCACCCTGAGCCAGAGGGCTTTCGAGTAAGAGTGGGGGGGCGTTATCCACCTGTGCATTCAAAGTCTGCAACTGCTGCTGCGCCAGATGAATAATGTCGTTAATCAGGCTCATCAGTTGTTGAGCCGAGGCGTTGAGCTTATCCAGGTCTAGAATCAGCTCAGCAGGGGCTTCCTCCAGCAGCATCTCGCAGTAGCCAATGATGGTACTTAGCGGCGTGAGGAGTTCCATCCGCAGCGTCGAGCCAAAACCACTTAGATCGCCGTCGATTTGACTCATTTCAAGTTGCACTGGATCGAGAATGACGGTAACCAGTGTCAACAGTTGCTTACTACACCCGTAAATCTTCTGCAAATCCCCAAACAGGGTTGACTCTGGCTGAGTCTGCACCGCTTCCAGCAGCAGTTCGCTGTAACCAATCATGCCATTGATGGGTGTGCAGAGTTCATGGCGTAAATAGGCAAGTAGCGTGGTCTGCACCTGGCTGCTTTGTGGCATTTTAGAATTTCCTCTATATGATTTGTGAGCGACCCCATTCAGGACGAAGAAACTGCGAGGAGATTGTGAATCTCGTCCAGTAGAAGTTGTCGGTTACTGCTGCCTTTCTGGTAAATTCGCTGAGTCTGCCCGTCCAGCCATTGGCGTTCTTCAATCGTCAAGTCTTTGGCAGTGAGCACAATCACAGGGAGCGATCGCCAATGGGGGCGCTGCCGCAATTCGCGAATAAACTCAAAGCCATCCATCTCTGGCATCATCAGATCGAGCAAGATGATCCCAGGCTGCTCAATCTGCATGGCTTCTAGTGCTTTGAGACCATTCTCAGCCTCAATCACGCGCCACCCTGCTTTAGTCAGCTGGCGGCAGATCATTTCTCGATTGTCGGTGTTATCTTCCACTACCAGAACGGAGTGGGGAGACGAGTCTGTGCGGTAGGGCTGCAAGAGCGTTAACAGGCGATCGTAGTCAACGGGTTTGAGCAGGTAGTCAACGGCTCCTAAGGCACTGCCCAAAGCCTGATCATCATCGATCGTCACCATCACGACTGGAATGCTGGCTAACTCTGGATCAGACTTCAGTCGGCTCAAGACCTCCCAACCATTCAGGTTCGGCATCCTCACGTCCAGCAGGATGACATCAGGGGCTTGTTCTCTGGCAAGACGCAGCCCTTCCTGTCCACTCTGAGCTGTGATGACATGAAAGCCCTCTCGGCTCAGAACGCGCTGCATTAAATCGTGAACGGACGGGTCATCGTCAATCACTAGAATAGTGCTGGCACCCGCAACTGAAGCTGACATGGCTGAGACACCTGCACCGGTTTCAGACTGCCCATTTTGGCTCGATCGTTCCGGTTGCAACGCCTGCACCTGCTCTGGTAGCCGAAGCGTAAAGGTTGTGCCCTGTCCTGCTTCACTTTCAACCTCGATCGTCCCGCCCATGAGCGTGCAAAACTGTTGGGTGATCACCAATCCCAGACCCGTTCCCCCATACTTGCGCGTGGTCGATGCATCCGCTTGCGTAAAGGACTGAAACAGCTTTGCCTGCTGTTGGGGCGTCATGCCAATGCCCGTATCGCTAACACGAAAGGTGATCCATCCAACGTCTTGCCGCTCGACTGTCAGCGTAATCGTGCCATTTTCTGTAAACTTGCTGGCATTGCTAAGGAGATTGAACAGGCTCTGGCGCAGCTTGGTGATATCTGCATGCATAGAGCCGATGGCGGCTGGACATTGAACAACCAGAGCATTATGGTTCTTTGTCAACAGGGGACGCAGGGTATCCGTGACCTCTGCTACGAAGGGCGCGATCGCAAAGTTTTCCAGGAAGAGCTCCACCTTGCCAGCTTCGACTTTCGAGAGATCCAGAATGTTGTTAATTAACCCCAGGAGATGTTGACCGGCACCATGAATCTTTTGCACGTCTGGAATCAAATCAGGTGTATCTAGATCGGTCATTTCCTCGACCAACATTTCGCTGTAGCCAATGATGGCATTCAGCGGTGTGCGTAATTCATGGCTCATATTTGCCAGAAATTTACTTTTGGTCGTGTTAGCTTCCTCTGCCTGAATCTTGGCTTCTTGAGCCGCTTTCATGCTCTCAGCCAATTGAGCGGTGCGCTGATCAACCGCCTGACTGAGGTTCTGCTCACGGGTCGCCACTTCCTGTGCCATATGTTGAAAGGCACGAGCCAACTGCCCTGGTTCATCTGCCCGTTGCGCCACCTTGGTAATGCTGGGGGCATTAAATTCGCTGACTTGCTCTACCGTCATGGTGCCAGTTTTAATGCTGCGGGCGATTGCTGTCAGTTGCTTGATCGGATGAATCACTCGCCGCTTCAGCAGCCAATTAATCAGCAGCACAACTGCTGCAAAAATCGAGACAAAAATGCCCATTGTCAATGCCAGATATTGATGACCCTTGGCAAAGACCTCATCAGAGGGCACATAAATGGTTTGAGCGGCAACAATATCATTGAGGTTCCAACCAAAACCGTTTGCAGCACCAAAACTAGCAATCTGGCTCTTGGGAGCGGCTGAGGGGGTGCTATGGCATTGCAAGCAACTGGCTGCTTTTACCACAAGGGGACGGGCAGTGAAGAACTGTTTTACTCCATCAACCGTTCGATACCCTGAGAGTTTAGTGAGATCAGGCTGGCTGCGAAATTGCTCTACAAGTTTAGTTTCAAACGCATCAGCTTTATCTTTAAGATTGGTCGGGTTTAAAGTCGCTTCTTTATAGAAAAAATTGTGATATTCAGATTGATGGCGAAAGTTCTCAAACACCTGTCGCGCTGAGAAGGCAGGTACCGTTTCACTGATAAATGTGGGTGCTGTTTCTAGCTGCTTTTGCAGCAGGGGGGAAACATACTCACTGGTGTAGGTTCTGACCGCATTCATCGTCTGAGTCAGGATCTCGGCCTTGGTTGCAATTTCATCCTCCGCTTTCCGTTGCATGGCTTCCGCTAAGGTAATGCCACTCAGGGTAATGCCACCTAAGAAGATCAGAGTCAGCAGCAAGGTAAATTGAGTTCCAAGTTTGAGTTTTCTCAGCATTTTCAATCCTGGTAGATGTTGCCGAAGAACTGTGTCAAACGATCAGGGTGGTTTAAGATCAGGGTGGTTTAAATAGATCACGATACCTGCAACGCGATTACATCGCTTTCCAATGATGGAAACTCCCCCGTCGATCGCTAAACCGATTTGACGGTTACTTTGCCCAGACAGCATGATCGGCTCTGGGCAGTTGACGCGATCGTTATTGAGCAATATTTGCTACGCGATTAAGGTGTTAAACAAACTATCGAGTGCATCAAAAACAAAAGCCGTAATGATCATTTCCAGATGAACTTCAGCCAATCGAGAAATCAGAGCAGATGCAATCAGCTGAACTGCTTTAGCGTCGGCATCACCACGATAGCCGACATCGTACCAAGATCATGAAATCAATGGTAAAAGGGCTTTTGCATGACTAAACCACCCTAATGGGCGAATTAGTTGGTTGAAGAGAATTATGAACCTTTAACGCACAAACTGCTGTCAATCTCCTGCAGGCTGGCGCAGCCACTTAGACCATTGCCAAACCAAACTCATCCAGCTATCACTGTCGCAGATTAAGGCTTTAGCCACAGCAACCCTTTCAAGACTTCTCTGCATTGCTAAGGGTTGTACTGTAACAATGTAATCGCCTCCCCTACTTCACCAAATCCAGCTTCAGCGTCCCAAACTTGGGTGACCAGAAGCCATCGTGTCCGGCAAAAAACGCCACCTCCTTGCATTTCCCGCGCCGATTTTCTAGCAATGAACAGCGCAGCATCTCTTTCTCCTTGCCCTCCTTCGTATAGCGATACCGCTCCAGCAACGCGCCACACACGGGACAAGGTAACTCTGTAAAGGCTTCGGGGTCAGGCGATCGCTGGGCATAGGGTAACTCATACTGCTTCCCCTTGGGATTCCAGAACATCACTGTGCCACAGCCGGTTGCCACACACTTGAGAAAATGATTCGCCTTCAGCTTTTTGGATTGCGATGGCACTTTGTGCATGGCTTCGCCACACTTGGGACAGGTGGTTTTGGTCACCGTTGCCTGAGACTTGGACTGGGTGGCCGCGATCGCGGGTGTCCCACCCACCTTTACTTCTGGACTACCATTGGCTTGCAGCAGTTGACCCGCCTTCGCTAACGCGGGTGCAAAATAGGTGCGGTGCCAATCGGTCAAATATGCCTGCCAGTCCTGCTTGCCCTGGGCGATTGTGTCGAGTGCCGCTTCCATTTGCGCCGTGAACTCCGGCTGAATTAATTCGGGCAGCAGTGTTGCCAACGCCTCATCCAGTGCCATGCCTAGCGGGGTGGGCTGGAGCTTGCCTTTTTCCACCTGCACATACGTCCGGTCTTTCAGCGTTTTGATGGTTGGCGCATAGGTGCTGGGTCGCCCGATGCCCTTGCGTTCCATCAACTGCACCAGTTTTGGTTCGGTATAGCGCGGCGGCGGTTGGGTTTGCTTTTTGTCCGCTGCCGCTTGTTTCAGCGTGAGGGATTGTCCTGGCTGCAACACAGGCAATTGGGTATCGGCGCTCAAATTGTTCCAGTAGCGCGTGTAGCCCGGAAACTCGACCACCTGTCCCTTAGCTTCCCATTGCAACGCGCCAGAGGTGGTGACAACGCGCGTTTTCCGCAACCGGGCAGAGCAACATTGCGACGCCACCGCACGGTTCCAGATCAACTCGTACAGCTTGGTTTCCTCAGCACTCGCTTGCAGTTGCGATGGTAAGCGCTGGACATCTGTGGGACGAATCGCCTCATGCGCTTCTTGTGCGCCTTTCACGGCGCGGTGTCGCGTCGTCGTCTTAGGAACATTGGTGGGATCGTGCTGCTCTAAATATTGACGCACAGCGGCACAAAACGGTGCGGCTAACGTCACCGAGTCGGTTCGCATGTAGGTAATGTGACCCGCTTCATACAACGCCTGCGCCACTTTCATCGTTTTGTCGGGACTGAAGCGCAGTTTGGCACCCGCTGCCTGCTGCAAGGATGACGTGATGAAGGGTGGTGGCGGCGCTTGCTGGGCAACCTTGCCTTCGACCGTGGTGACTTGATGTGGGTGAGTACGCGCGATCGCCACTAATCGATCAGCCTCAGCCTGACTGGTCACGCGATCGGATTCCTGAGTCTCCTTGTCTTCCTTCGCATCATCCGGTGTGTCACTGACCGCTGCGGCTTTGGTCTTCACCTTGGCGCGGTAGAACGCCTTAAACCCTTCCTGATACTCGACCCAGACGCTCCAGTAGTCCTGAGGCTTAAAGGCTTGAATTTCTCTTTCCCGTGTACACAGCAGATGCAGCGTCGCACTTTGCACCCGTCCCATTGACTTTGCCCCAATATTGAGTCGCCACACCACATGCTTGCTGCCCTTATAGCCCACCAGCTTATCGAGGCAGTCACGGGCACGTCCGGCCGCAATGAGCGATTGGTCAAGTACACGGGGATGGGCGATCGCCGATTGCACCGCCTGGGACGTAATTTCGCTGTAAACTACTCGGCGTGGATTTTTGAGTTTTAACGCCTGTTGCAAATGCCAGCCGATGGTTTCGCCTTCGCGATCGGGGTCAGTAGCAATGTAGACGGCATCGGCTTGTTTCACGGCTTGCCGCAGGTCAGACAGCACCTGCTTGCCTCTGGCATCCCTCGGCTCGTAGCGACACTCGATACGTTGATCGAGCAAGTCAAAGCCCAGAGCATCCTCGCCGTCGTTTGCCAGCTCACGTACATGCCCCATGCTGGCTTTGACGATCCACCCGGAACCGAGAATCTGGCTCAGTTTTTTCGATTTGCCGGGACTTTCAATCAGCAACAGGTTTGCCATGTCGTCAGTGCTCGCTCAGTCCCTCTATAGTACAGGCGATCTAAGCCAGTGGAAACGGTAAGCAAGCTGTTTCGATCGACTGGCACTGGAGCAGAGGCGACGGCGGGCTTATGAGTTTACCGCTACGGTCGGTGGGGCGCACCTACCGGTTCGGGGATGGCTTTGAGGGATTAGCGAGAATAAAGGAAGCGGACAAAAAAGGGCAAACCGGGCGTATCGATTGGGCGGGGGAGTGGAGGGTAAGCGATAGTGAGTGATCAGTAACCAAAGGATCAAAGCACCCATTGACCCAAGCCAAACGCAGATGGAGCAGATGATTAAAGCCGAGTTCACTCCAACGCAGGCCAGTGCCCTTAAACCGTTGGGTGATGAGCCACTTGCAGATACTCTCCACCATGCTTAAACCAATCGGGAAACCTAACTTTTTGGATTGAAAAATTGCTAAGAGGGTTTGGAGATGAGTATGTAATCAATTTGTCTAGACACCTATGTAGTGATGATTTGGTTAATGCTTCGGCGATTAGCAAATAATCGCGGCCCCAGAAAGCTCAAACCGCTTAGGAACGAGAACAAAATAAAACCGGTAATTCTGTAGGGGTTTAGCATGCGGGCAAAAACCGCTACCATCACCGGAAGCATACCTGCCGCATGCTAAGCCCTTACGATTGGATTTGCCGATGTTATTTAATTCACGATCCTTAGCTATTTGCAAATAGTTTCTGACGTAGTGTACAGCATATAGCTTTTAGGAAAGCCGAAGAAGCGTTCTGTTTTCAAGGTTGCCTCCGGAAACAACTGTTTAAGCCTCTTAACATCCAATACACGTGTTTCTTCGATATAGGTTGTCCAGGCAGGTAGCTTTTTCCGCCAGCGTTCAATAAGTTTATGTTGCCATGATGCTGGATAAAACCACCAAAATGGCATTCCACAGTGTGCTTCGATCGGGAAATACTTGGATGGTGTTTGAATCCAATAGCGACGACCAAGACGACGCACTTCTTGAGCAAACATTTCCTGCTTTCCTGCATCGCCAACATGCTCAATTACGCTATTAGTAAACACTAGATCAAATGCCTGATCATCAAAAGTGCTGACGTCGCATCCATCGCCCTCAATATATGTGAAGGAATGGTGACTTGAAAGCTTTCGCTCGCTGTTTTCACCAGGAAGATTCAGAATTGTGATGTCCAGTGGTTGGTGAACGAATTTCCAAAGCTCAGGGCTACCACCTAAATCCAGCACCCTTATAAATCCGTCTGTTGAGGCATTGAGCCACGTTTTGAATAGTTGCATACGCCGTCTGCGACTATATTCAGCAAATGGGTTGAGAAGCGTATAAAAGAGCCGAATACGCAGATAGCTAAGAAATTTCATGGTATATAAACCTCTTTTCTAAATGAATTAGGTTAGTCAGTATGAGCCAAACTAGAAGACAGATCTTTCACTCACGGTCTGTACTTAAATCTAGAATTATGGCGAAAATATCAAAGCAATAAATAAGCAATTGCTCGATACAACAGGCACGGAAATGCCGTTGAAGCTTTGGCTGACTGGGAACTAAGAAAGACTCTAAAACTTTGTTGTCTTACAATCTGAATCCGAAGACAACAAAAATTTTCCTTCTACTTTAGCCTGCTATAAATATCCTGCGGCAAAGAGCTTGTTCGCTGATATAAACCGCTCAGGAAGATGCTCCCAGCACAGAAAGGATGCAATGGATTTCAATCTAACGAGGTATGCTTGATGCTTGATACCTACACCCTGGTTTGAGAAACCGCATCAATTGACGAAGAAAAGCTACAAGGATGCACCGCCGATCTAATCTGCAGAAGTGCAATGCTATATCGATAGCGATGTAATTCAAAAAAGCTTAATCAACTTTACTCGCTTCGCACAATCATTTCCTCAGTAATTTTATGCTTTCGGAGGTATAAAAAGTGTATCACCTACGTAGGATTTCAATACCTATGGATTTCAATACTTATGGATTTTTTGAACGCAACGATGGCAGGAAGTATTTTCCATAATGGGTGCTGACCCCGTTCCTGAATCGTCTTTGTCACGGCTGCAGCGAGAAATTATCTGACGGTTGAGGTTTCTGCTTGTGACTACGGGAATTCTAGTTAAGCAATTCCTGTGCAGCACGTAAGACCGCATGAGCGATTATCCTGACTTTACCGAATATGGCTACCAGATCGATCGCGAACTTGGGCACAACCGGGGCAATGGACGTGTAACCTATCTGGCGATCGATCAGAGTACTCAAGCATCCGTCGTCATCAAGCAATTTCAGTTTGCTCAAGCGGGGTCTACCTGGTCAGACTATCAGCAGTATGAGCAAGAAATTAAGCTGCTGCAACGCCTCAAGCATCCCAGTATTCCCAGTTTTCTCAGCGCTTTTGAAACACCAACGGGCTTCTGCTTGGTGCAGGAATATAAGCCAGCGTCCTCATTAGCGCAGCGCAGCGTCTGGACGTTGGTTGAAGTCCGACAGATCGCTGAAGCCTTGCTGAACGTGCTGATGTATCTGCAACAGCAACAGCCACTCATTATTCATCGTGACATCAAGCCAGAAAATATCCTGGTCGAGCGCCAGAACAGCATTAAGGTTTACTTAGTGGATTTTGGCTTTGCTCGCTCAGGGGGTGGCGAACTGGCGGTGAGCAGTGTGATCAAAGGCACGATGGGCTTTATGCCGCCAGAGCAACTGTTGAACCGCGAATTAACCACGGCTTCGGACTTATACAGTCTGGGAGTGACGTTGCTGTGTTTGTTAACAGGGACGCGATCGCGTGATGTGGGACAACTCATCAACGAAAATTACGGCATCAATTTTGAGAAGTTGCCGCCGCAAGGGCGCGTGCTAGAGCCGTGGTTGATGGCGATGACCGCGCCTAAAGCGGTCGATCGATATCCAGATGCACGCTCGGCCTTACACGCGTTGCGACAGGTGGATCTCGCTGCCACAAACAGTATTTGGAACGCCATGCCTGCGGTTTCCATCCATCTCCCCAAAGTCCGACCAGTCATCATCGCCGCTGTGCTCATGACGGTTACCGCCATTGCTCTGGTGGCCTGGAAAGTCCCCAAGCCGACGCAAGCGACTGCCAGTCGTCAAGGCGGTTACTATGAATTACTGAATCAAGGTCAAATGCTGATGCAAGCGTCACAGTATGCTCAGGCGCTCGATGTGTTTGACAACGCGGTGCGATTGTATCCTAAGCGGGGTGATGCGCTGTATGGCAAATGTGCCGCGTTGGCTGCTGTTGGATACCGCGAGGCAGCGTTTTCCTGTCTTGATACCGCACTGCAACCCAACTTGGAGTGGGAAACCGTCGGTGTCGAGTCTGTCTGGTGGTCAAAAGGTGTGATGCTGGCTGGGCAGCAGCGAAAACCGGAAGCGATCGCGGCGTTCGATCGTGCATTGCAAATCAATCCGAACTTCGCCCTGGCACAACAGGCACGAGAGCGTCTGGTGCATAACGAGCCGTTTTCTCCCTAAACCAACATTCTTACCCGGTTGTAATTAACGGCTGATGTCGCCAAAGTACAAGCCTGGGTGCAATAGCTGACGGAATACGGCCCAATAATGGAGTGATCGATAAACGTGAAGAACAGGGGGTTCTTTGGCGGCAGAGCCACCCATCTCATTGCAGACTATACCTTTGTGAGCGGTCGTGCAAAGAACCCCAGCCCCCCTTTCCTCGGAGCTACGAAGCTTTGCCAACTTCAGTGGCTTCGGGCACCTCAAGCAGCTTGCCAGTTTTCACATCGTAGATATAGCCATAAATGGGAATTTCACGCGGCACTAAAGGGTGCCTGCGAATGCGCTTCACGTCGTCATAAACGCTGCGAGAGAGATCCTTGAACGTGAGCCAGTCAATGTACTCGGCTTCTGTGGATCCGGGGCCTTCGCCAACGTCTCGCCAGCCTTGTTCATCGATCACCGCTGTCTTCAGACTGTTTGCCAGCAGCGTGCGGATAATGTCATCTGTGAATAACGCCATCCCACAGTCGGTGTGGTGAATCACAAACCATTCACGGGTGCCCAGTAGTTTGTAGGAGATGACCAAAGAGCGAATGGCATCGTCGCTGGCACGTCCCCCCGCATTACGAATGATATGGGCATCGCCCTCTGCCAGCCCTGCATATTGGGCTGGATCAAGCCGAGCATCCATGCAGGTGAGAATCGTGAAATGACGTGCCGGCGGAATGGTAAGTTTTCCTTTGTCACCAAAGTTTTCAGCGTAGGCGCGATTCGCTGAGAGGACTTCTGCCAAAATTTGACTCATTGTGTGGCTCCACTCCTTAAATGCACGAATTGAATCTACGAAATGTGTGCAGGTGCCAACGTGATGACTAAACCCGCAAACCGTTGACGGCTATCTCAATGGTCGCTTCAGCCACCTCTGCGAGAAACTATACAACGGTTTTCCGATATGTGTACAGTACTTTATTATTGCATTTCAAAAACCTCTATGGCATACTCGCTTTTAAAATCTACTGTAAGCCGATAGACTTTTAGTAGCTTGCGTTTGTCATTTGTTATGCGTTTTGCAGTGAGAGCGTGAGGAGTCAGTGTGAATCAAACCCAAGAGATTTTGTACAAAGCGAATGGAGTAAAGCGATTAGGCTTTGTCGGTTTATTGATGGGTTTTATACCCATCGGCATGAGCGCAGCAATCGCCGCGCCCACACGTAACAGCAACCCACCCGTACCAGCCCATCACTTGAGCGGCCTTGAGGTTAAGCCGACAGTCAACGGTGCGATCGCGTCGACGTTCGTAAATGACACCACAACAGCTTCGGCAACCGAACCGATGGCTCAAGTCACGTCCGTCTCCCAATTATCGGATGTGAAACCAACGGACTGGGCCTTTCAAGCATTGCAGTCACTGGTCGAACGCTATGGCTGCATTGTGGGCTATCCCGACAAGACCTATCGGGGCAATCGTGCTCTCACGCGTTATGAATTTGCGGCTGGCCTGAATGCGTGCCTCGATCGCGTGAATGAATTGATTGCGGCTGGCACGGCTGATTTGGTGAAAAAAGAAGATTTGCTGACAGTCCAAAAACTGCAAGAAGAATTTGCGGCAGAACTGGCAACATTGCGAGGTCGTGTGGATGCGCTGGAAGCACGTACCGCGACGCTGGAGAAGCAGCAATTTTCGACTACTACCAAGCTGAATGGCGAAGTGATCTTCAGTCTGGCGAGTGCCTATGGCGCAGCTCCTGGCTTTAAGGACGCACAACCTGTTTTGAACGATCGCGTCCGGCTGAACCTCGTCACCAGTTTTACGGGTAAAGATCTGCTGATTACGGGCCTGCAAGCTTATAACTTTGGACAGGGTCCCAGCGCCCTTTTGGGTGGGTCAGGCAGTTTGGGTGGTACGTTGGGTTATGGCGATCCAGTCTTTGGGAACGCCAGTCAGGTTTATTTAGGCTATGCCCCCCAGTTTCCTGAAACGAATCCCCAGGACCTTTCTGGCGGACGCGGGGGAAATCGGCTTGCTATCTATAAACTGCTCTATATTTTCCCAGTGGTTCAAAAGTTGACGGCGTTCATTGGGACCAATGCAGAAGTATCGGATGCGTTTCCATCGATTTTGCCCTGGGCAAGCGAGGGGCAGGGAGCACTCTCCCGGTTTGCCACGCTTCCCGCAGCACAGAGGGTTTCAGCGGGTACATCTCAGACTGGGCTGGCATCGGCGGCTGGTTTTATTCTCAGCTTTTCGGATGCGATCGACCTCCGGGCGCTGTATGGTGTCACGCAGGCGAGTGTGGCGAATAACGCAGGCTTTCCAGGAACGCCTCTGGGTGCTGGTCTTTTCGACGGTAGCTACATTGCCGCCGCCCAGTTAACGGTGAAGCCTTCAAAAAGTTTGGATATTGGGTTGAACTACGCCCACAGTTATCACCAAATCAATATTTTAGGAACCGGGCTGGCCGCCTCTGACATTGGTTCTGTCTTGTTTACGCCAACGCCCAGTGAAATTGCCCGTCGGGGCGCGGGTCTCGGTGCAACAGGAGCCGTGATCAATCAAGGCATTACCTTGAATACATTGGGGTTGACCGCAGCGTTCAGGCTTTCACCCCAGTTGGCTCTAGCAGGTTCCTTCTCGTATATCTTCAGCAGTCTGGTCGATGTAAACGCTTCCACCAATTTCCTGAGCTGGCAGGTTGGCGTCCAAGCGAGCGATCTGTTCCGCAAGGGAAGTACCGCTGGCCTCATCTTTGGACAACCGTTGTCGCGCGTGAGTACGGGGGGACGCGCCTTTGACCCTGGCAACCGGACGCCGTATCAGATCGAAGGCTTCTTCAACTTTAAGTTGAACGACAACATCAGCGTAACTCCCGGTTTGTTTGTCATCTTCAACGCCGAAGAGTTGAGTAGCAGTTCTACCGTGTATGTACCCGTAATTCGGACTACGTTTACGTTCTAGTTCATTGGTAAAGAACCGGGTTTGTAAGGAATCGCTTTTGTAAGGAATCATTAAGGTTTCCTTGATTTCATCAGAAACCCCCGGGTTTAGAACCGTAGTGATATGACTGTGACTGTATTGATTTGCATTGATTCGATCGCAACCAGTTGAATGTGCTATCGAGCCTTCAATCCCGTCATGAAAACAAACGACTCAATTGCTCAAACACCCAATGGCGCAAACAATGGCTTCCAAAATAGGAGCAATGTCGGTATGATGCTAAACTACGTATGTCTATCGGCTTGCCGTAGTTTGCAAGGCGTTACTTGGCATTCGTTCTGTCAGCAGTCCATCGTGAAGCCGTTGCCCTTCATCTCTTACTAACCATTTCTTATGACTGAGCCATATCGCTTTGAAACCTTGCAAGTGCACGCCGGGCAGGAGCCTGCTCCTGGTACAAACGCCCGCGCTGTTCCCATTTATCAGACAACCTCCTTCACGTTTGATAGTTCCGAACACGGTGCCAATCTGTTTGCCCTGAAAGAATTCGGCAACATCTACACGCGGATCATGAATCCGACAACGGATGTATTTGAGAAACGAGTGGCGGCATTGGAAGGCGGTGTGGCGGCATTGGCAACAAGCAGTGGTCAGGCAGCGCAACTGCTGGCCATTAGCAATATTGCTCAGACTGGCGACAATATCGTGTCTACCAGCTATCTCTATGGCGGCACCTACAATCAGTTCAAGGTGACGTTTCCCCGGTTGGGGATCCACGTTAAGTTTGTCGATGGTGATAAGGCAGAGGACTTTCGGCAGGCGATCGACGATCGCACCAAAGCTCTTTATGTGGAAACGATCGGCAACCCGCAATTCAACGTCCCTGATTTCGCCGCACTCGCCCACATTGCCCATGAAAACGGCATTCCCTTGATTGTGGATAACACCTTTGGCGCAGCCGGCTATCTCGCCCGTCCGATTGAGCATGGGGCTGATATTGTGGTGCAGTCTGCCACGAAATGGATTGGCGGACATGGCACCTCGATCGGCGGTGTGATTGTCGATTCCGGTAAGTTTGACTGGGGCAGCGGCAAGTTTCCCGTGTTCACGGATCCGGCACCGGGCTATCACGGGCTGATTTTCAATGATGTGTTTGGCGCTCAGGGACCGTTTGGCAATATTGCCTTTATCATTCGTGCCAGAGTGGAAGGCTTGCGCGATTTAGGGCCCACGTTGAGTCCCTTTAATGCGTTCTTGCTCTTGCAAGGACTGGAAACACTCTCCTTGCGTGTACAGCGCCATGTGGATAATGCGTTGGCATTAGCGCAGTGGCTTCAGCAACAGCCCCAGGTGGCGTGGGTGAACTACCTCGGCTTGCCGGATCACCCGTATCATGAACGTGCCAAAAAATACTTGCAGCATGGCTTTGGCGGCGTGTTGAATTTTGGCATTAAAGGTGGATTAGAGGCTGGGAAAGCATTCATTGACCACGTTAAACTTGCTAGCCATCTGGCGAATGTGGGTGATGCCAAAACGCTGGTCATTCATCCCGCTTCGACCACCCATCAGCAGTTGAACGATACGGAACAAATCTCA
>Ga0209062_1004014_pt1 | contig 16095 bp, 13 predicted proteins | sample Coa_R2_2_FD_187158 | JGI IMG/M metagenome (GOLD analysis project Ga0209062, IMG submission 187158) | Surface soil microbial communities from Centralia Pennsylvania, which are recovering from an underground coalmine fire - Coalmine... | ecosystem: Environmental > Terrestrial > Soil > Unclassified... | reverse complement strand
CATGCCACCTTTGCCAAGCGTCTGGATCACCCGATAGCGTCCCTGCTTCAGAGCCATATTTGCCGGCAGGCGTCCTGTGCCGAAATCGGTGAGGCGTTGAAACAAGAGCCGCCGTCCATGTGCCACAGTTTTTTCCCTTCCCCGGTTTTCTAAGAAGGATAAGAGGCGATAATGGAAAGAAGGTTATTTGTATTTACAGACATAGGCTACGCCCTTATTATAAATTGAGAGAGATATCTCGTCAATAGAGCGAGAGCCCTTTATTTAGAGTGCCTGCTGGAAAGCGGTAGAGGACTGCTCGCTCGCGAGCGGAAAGGATTGGGCCAGCGGGAGATCGAACCAGAACGTCGATCCCTGGCCGGGGGTGCTTTCCAGACCAAAGCCGCCGGCGTGTGCGGCAATGATCGCGCGGCAGATATGCAAGCCGAGGCCAAGACTTGGGCCTGTGCTGCCCTGGGTGAGAATCCCCTTGACGCGATAGAAGCGTTCCCACACATGCTTCTGCTCTTCGGGGGGAAGGCCGGGTCCTCTGTCGGTGACAGAGACGCGCGCGGAATCCTTGAATTTCTCCAGGGTGATCGTCACCGGTTGGTCGGCAGGCGAATATTTTAGCGCATTGCTCAGGTAATTGTGGACGACCTGGCTCAGACGATCGGCATCGCCGATCACCACCAGTGGATCATTCCCGGGTGTTTGGAGAAGAATTGTGCGCGTGGGCATGCTATAGCGCTGATCTTCGATAGCCTGGCGCACAATTTTCTCCAGGCTACAAGGCCCCATCACCAGTTCAAGTTTATTCGCCTGGATGCGCGAGACATCGAGCAGATCGCTAATCATGCGGTTCTGGACATTGGCGCGCTGCTCGGCCTCGCGCAGAAACCCCTGCAATTGATCGATTTTATCCAGCAGCATGCTTATTTCAGGGATCTTGCTGGATTTCAGCGCTGCGAGCCGGCGGATCGCGAGCTGGATATTGCCCTTGATGCCGGCCAGAGGGGTACGCAGTTCATGACTGGCGATGCTGAGAAATTCGTCAAAGCGGTGGTTCGCTTCGCGCAGGGCCAGCTCGCTTGCATGGGCCTCGATCCACTCGTTCTTCAAGCGTTCGCGTTCGATCACCAGCAGGAGAAGTTTAGCGATAGCTTTAACCAGGCTGATCTCCTCCGAGCTATAGGTCGTGTTTGTCTCCTTCTTCGCCACTGTCAGGATACCGGCCAGGCGTCTGTTAAAGAGCATGGGCGCGAGCAGTACATTATAAAAATGAAGATCGTGCAGGTGCGAAGGAAAATCTTTGATCACCACCTCGTTATCGCAGAGCAGGGCGATCTCGTCATCGCTCAGGTAATCGGCCAGGGTCAGGTTGGCAAACATTTCTTGATAGGAAGCTTTCTCTTCTGGAGAGAGGCCGGCCAGGGCGACGGTATGCAACTGTCCGCTTGCGGGATCGATCAAGGAGATACTTGTCTCCTGATACTCCAGCATCTGGCAGGTCAATTCGACCAGGTACTCAGCCGCTGTGGCAAACGTAGGGGCGGAGGCTGACTGGCCATTGGTACGCTCCTGTGAGAAGGCGGGCCGGGAGCGTTCTTGAGGAAGAGAGGTCAGTTCCTCTGCCAGGGCCAGCAAGATTTTAAAAGATTTCCGTATGCGGTGTTCCAGCAGGTGGCGCTCATTGACATCATGGATAATGATGACCCCGCCGATGATCTGGCCTTCCTCGTCGCGCATAGGTGCGCCGGAATGGTTGACATAAATCTCCTGGCCATCTGGCAGAAGCAGGCGCATATCCTCCTGCTTACTCGCCTGCAAATACTCTCCGCGCAGGATGCGTGTGAGAGGACGCTGTTCCAGGGGGAGCACGTTTCCCTGCTCATCCATGATTGTGAGCAGCTCCATACGCTGCTCAAGAGAGAGGTTCAGGAAATGCGGACAGGCGTCGAGGTGGAGAATAGTGTGCACCGCCGCGTTCGAGTGGATAACATTCCCGGCGCTGTCGCAGACCATCACGCCATCGGTGATGGAGTTGAAAACCGTCTCGAGCTGGATGGTGCGCTTCACCGCCTCCAGATGGGCCTCCTGAATGCGGGCCAGGAGTTTTGCGCGTTCCTGTTCAGCCTTCACCTGCTCATTTGCATCCTCGACCACATAGAAGAAGTAGCAGGGTTCGCCTGAGGGATGGCGGACCAGAAACTGAGTAACTCTGACCCAGGAGGGCGTGCCATCTTTGCGCCGGTAGCGAATGCGAAACGGGGGGTAGCTCTGTTGACTGGTCAGGCGCTCGCGCATCGCCTGCAAATGCAGGTGGAGATCTTCGGGCAAGCTCAACTGCCAGATAGACATCTGGAGCAGTTCTGTCTGGCTGTAGCCAGTAAGCTGGCTCAAGCGGTTGTTGACGCGCAGGATCTTGCCGTCCAGGGAGAGGCAGAAAATACCAAGCACGGCCTGGGTATAGATCATCCCGTAGATCAGCTTGATTTCCCAATCCTCATCCAGTTTTGGCCGCGAGGCAGCTTCGGTGGTGCAGAAGATCAGCCAGGTCTGGAGCTGGTGTGCCTCGGAAAAGAGCGGAACGAGCAGCATTCTCAATGGTTGATATCCCATGTGAGCATGGCGAATGCGGCAAGAAAGTGTCGTTGGGCATGGCTGGCGGAGGGCCTTTTCCCATGTCTGACGGACGGCAGCGCGGTCGTCAGGATGCAAAGCGTCGAGCCATCGCCAGTTCTGCGCGGCAGCGGGATGTTGTCCAGTATATTCACACCAGGCGGAAAGAGAGCGCTGGTCGGGACTGGCACCATTGGCGCTCCAGAGGAGCGGAACCGTCGGATTACCGAGCATGAATTCTCTGTCTTTCGCCTTTCTACCTCACTCCTGCCTGCGCTGGCCAGGAGATCATACAAGAAGGCTGGCCCCAGACAGCGCGGTACAATCTTCTGTAACCTGGCACCGAATACTCTTACCGGAGGGGCATTCCTATTTCCACCCTCTCTTCTCACTCACGAAAGCTAGCGCGCCCACCTGGCCTGAGTGGAACGCTTTTTCTCTCCTGAGATCACTCTACCCGGTGAGAAAAGCTCTACTCGGGTAGCCAACAGACCAGATTGGTCTCGCTCAATCATATGCGCCAGGCGAAAAAAGTGTCAAGGTGAGCTTTGACGAGTCCGATCCTGGCTTGAGATGAAAGGGAGAGAGTGGTACAGTGCTTGTAGCACAGCCGGCGAGTCATCGTGAGCGATGGGTTCTTTGGGGAAACGCTCGCTCGCCGCTATCTCTACGAAAAGGGGGAAGAGCATATGGATCACGGGCCATTTGCTGAACTAGAAGAGAAGAGCATCAGTGAGTTGCAAGCTGCGTTGGCGGCGGGAGAGCTGACATCGCGAGGGTTGGTTGAGATGTACCAGGCGCGCATTCAGGCCCTGGATCAGCGCGGTCCCGCGCTCAGGTCGGTGCTGGAGCTCAATCCTGACGCTCTGGCTCTTGCTGAGGCACTGGACGAGGAGCGCAGGATCAAGGGCCCGCGTGGGCCGCTGCACGGGATTCCGCTGTTGCTCAAGGACAATATCGCGACCGCCGATCGGATGCAGACGACCGCCGGCTCGTTGGCGCTGCTGGGTTCACGCCCGGCCCGCGATGCCTTTGTCGCGCAGAGGTTACGCGCAGCGGGCGCGATTCTTCTGGGCAAGGCCAATCTGAGCGAGTGGGCAAACTTTCGCTCAACCACCTCGTCGAGCGGGTGGAGTGCGCGTGGGGGCCAGGCCCTCAACCCCTACGTGCTGGACCGCAGTCCCTGTGGCTCCAGTTCAGGCTCGGCCACGGCGGTCGCGGCCAACCTGGTCGCGGCCTCGCTGGGCACCGAGACAGACGGCTCGATTCTCAGTCCCGCCGCCACAAATGGCGTGGTCGGCATCAAACCAACGGTTGGACTGACCAGCCGCGCGGGCGTCATCCCCATCGCGCATAGCCAGGACAGCGTTGGACCCTTTGGCCGCACCGTGACTGACGCGGCGCTCCTGCTGGGCGCGATCACCGGCGTCGATCCGCGCGATCCTGCCACTGCCGGGAGCGCAGGGCATTTCTTGACCGACTACACGCCATTTCTGGACCGTGCGGGTCTCCAGGGCGCGCGCCTGGGCATTCCTCGCGCGGTCTATACTGGCTACAGTCCGAAGATCGATGCAGCCTTTCAGGCGGTCATCGAGCAGATGCGCAACCTGGGCGCGGTCATTATCGACCCGGCGGAGATTCCTCATGCCAAAGAGATGGAAGAATCGAAAAACGAAGAGACCGTCCTCTTATTTGAGCTGAAGGCAGACCTGAACGCCTATCTGGCCGAGTTGGAGAGTTCGCCTGTGCGCACGCTTGCTGAGATCATTACGTTTAATGAAGAGCATGCCGAGGAAGAGCTCCGCTATTTTGGGCAGGAACTTTTCTTGCGGGCGCAGGAGACGGGTTCGTTGGCCGACGCGACCTACCTGGCAGCCCTGGAGGAGAACAGGCGTCTGGCGGGCCGCGAGGGGATCGACGCCGTGATGGACGAGTACAACCTGGATGCGCTGGTCATGCCGACGATCAGCCTGCCCTGCCGGATCGACCTGGTGAATGGGGATCACTTTGCCAGCGGGTGTAGTCAGCCGGCAGCGCTGGCCGGATATCCAGGCATCAGCGTGCCCGCCGGTTTTATCTTCGAGCTCCCATTCGGCATTACCTTCATGGGCCGGGCGTATAGCGAGCCAACGCTCATCAAACTGGCCTACGCTTTCGAGCAGGGCACGCAGGTCCGGCGTCCACCACGCTATCTGCCGACCACTCCCTGATGTCTGTCCAAAAGACCTCCCTGATTGACGCGTGAGCTTCTCTTTTCCTATAATGGTGAGTAGGTAACGGACAGCGAAAGGGCAATCTTCTATGCGCACTCCATCACATCTCTCTCAAGCTCAGGAGAGGAGGCGGCAGCTTCGGCCTGCCCTCTTCAGTAAAATGCTGGTTCTGGGACTCGCCCTGCTTCTTGTCGCCTGTGCGGGCGCGACCGCCGTGTCCAATGGTACGCCAGCGCCGACGAGCACTCCTACTTTCCCAAGCAGTTCCGGCGATCAATTAGTGACGATCGTAGAGCAGAGTCCTGTGCCTGGTGCCGTTGTGGTGCATGTCACCGAGGTCGAATTTGCCATTATTTCCTCGATCACCACCTTTCATCCCGGCATTCACTACTATTTTGTGGTGAGCAATAAGGGCAAGCAGACGCACGCGTTTACCTTTGTTCCCACCTATCCCGATGGCAAGCCGATGGACGAGTATTACCAGTACAATCATATGCTCATCGGTCTGGATACCATCCCTCCGGGCACCACGCAGACCATTAACTACACCTTCAAGCCTGCGGATGTAGGTCATTACGAGATAGCCTGCCGCATGCGCAATCACTATATGGCCGGCATGCATATCCCTGTCGTGGTTGCGTGACGGCGAGAGGGTACGGGCTGGCATGAGCAAGAAGAGAGCCGGCAGACACCGGCTCTCTTCTTGCTGAAAGTGGCAGAATACGCGGCACTGCTTATTGTTTATAATGTTCAACAATATCGGGGTCGCGCAGCCTGGCCTCATCCGGGTTGAGGTGAGCCGAACGGAGGGCGCGGCGCTGACGGAGCAGATCCCAACACTGATCCAGGCTAATCTCAAGCTGGCGCATGCGGGCATGTCCCTCATCATCCAGCCCGCCTTTCTGCGCCTGCTGCGTCAGCGCGTGTTCCTCGTTGACCAGTTCCTCGATACGCTTCAGAATTTCGGTATCGTCCACTATCTGTTCCTTTCTACTCGCTACTTTTCAACCGCCGCAGGTGTGGGGTTATGCCAGCCGCCGTCGCCGGCGATAATCCTGTCCGCCTCGGCGGGCCCCCAGGTTTGCGGGTCATATTCATACAGAGGGGTAGCGCCATCCAGGATTGGATCGACCACCGTCCAGGCAGCCTCAACCGTATCTTCGCGCACGAACAGCGAGGGATCGCCGCGCATAGCGTCGCCGAGCAGACGTTCGTAAGGAGACATCTCATCGACAGGGCGATGGCGCGCGATCAGTTCCACATTCTCGCCATGCATACCCTCGCCGGGCAGCTTGGAACGCGCGCTGATAGCAACCAGCACTTCGGGACTCAGGCGGAAGCGGAAGTAGTTCTGTTCCGCCTGGGGATTCCCACTCGGATCCTCATCAAAGACCGTGTGGGGAGGCTCCTTCATCTGTACCAGCACCTCGGTGCAGGTCACGGGCAAGTTTTTGCCAGAGCGAATATAGAATGGCACCCCCGCCCAGCGCCAGGTGTCCAGGTAGAGCTTCACCGCTGCGAACGTCTCGACCTGCGAATCGGGCGCGACCCCTTCCTCCTGGCGATAGCCCCGGAATTGCCCGCGCACGACGTTGGCGGGATCGAGCGGGCGCATGGCCTTGAAGATATGGGCTTTTTCGTCGCGGATCGACTCGGGGTCGTGGACGGTAGGCGCCTCCATCGCGATCAACGAAACGATCTGGAGCATATGGTTCTGGATGACATCGCGGATCGCGCCGGCCTCCTCGTAGAACTTGCCGCGCCCCTGTACGCCGAAGTTCTCGGCCATCGTGATCTGCACGCTCTCGATATAGTTGCGATTCCAGATCGGCTCCAGGAAGGCGTTGGCGAAGCGGAAGTAGACGATATTCTGGGCCGGCTCCTTGCCGAGATAGTGATCGATGCGAAAGATAGCAGCCTCCGGGAAGACCGAAGCAAGCACGCTGTTCAGTTCGCGGGCCGAGTGGAGGTCGCGGCCAAAGGGCTTTTCAACGACCACACGGGCGCCATTGGCGCAACCGGATTTGCCGAGGCCGCTGACAACGGGGGCGAACATGCTGGGCGGGATGGCCAGGTAGTGCAGGGGGTGCTGCGCGCCCCCCAGGGCTTCGCGCAGCTTTTCATAGGTCTCCGGCCTGTTGTAATCACCTGAAAGATAGTGCAGGCGTGCGCTGAGCTTCTCAAAGGCCGCTTCATCAACACCTCCGTGCTCCTGAAGGCTCTGCCGGGCATGCGCGCGCAGTTGGTCGCTGGTCCAGGGGCGGCCTGCGACCCCGATAATCGGCATGTCGAGATGGCCGTGACGAATCATCCCCTGGAGCGCCGGGAAGATCTGTTTGTATGCCAGGTCGCCGGTTGCGCCAAAGAAAACAAGCGCGTCTGAGTGAACCGTGTCAGGCATAAGTGTTCTCCTTTCTCAAAAGGCGTGGCTATTTCCCTTCTACGTAAAGAACGCCTCACTATTAGCACGCCGTCGGCAGCATTTTGTGTCGCCTCTGTGATCAACGCGATCGGGAGCGATTTCTGGCGGTGCCTGGCCGTGTCTCGCAAAGCGATGGGAATGGTCTTTTCTGCATCCGCAAGGTCAGCCTTTCATGCAAGGTTCCTGCCATAGCATATAACATGAGGCCAACGGAACGCCAGCAGGCGGGTTCAGTTGGCAGTGGAGATCCGCCGTATTTTCTTGTGTAAATAAAAAAAGCCACGAACGCTCAAAGAGGAACCTTGTATAACTTTGTAATCGTATAATTATAATTTTCTATAGAAAAAGCTTCTATTTTTGGGAAACGTATGGTATACTAATTCATGTTATGTAATCTTGTACATCGATCGGTAGAAATGTGTGAGAGATGACAGGGGGTACGTTTATGCAGGTAGGAGTAAGGATTTCACAGGGGCAGCAGGAGGCGCGGACGCGGTGGGGAACGCATGAGAGCGGGGAGGCGTTTGACCGCAAGAAGCGCACCTTCCTCACGGAGGAAGCGAAAGAGTTCATTGCTCAGCAAGTGATGTGCGTGCTTGTAGGGCCGGACCCGCAGTGGGAGCCGAGCGGGCTTTTAGTCAGCGGGCCGCCTGGTTTTGTAGAGGTGCCTGATGAGCGCACCTGTTTGATACCCGTTCCTCGGCAATATGAAGAATCAAGCGTCATCCAGGGCCTGCGCAAGGCGTTGCTTGAGGGGCAGCGCCCGCGCATCGCTCTATGCTTTCTGCAGCATACGACGCGCCAGCGTTTGTGTGTGCAGGGCGAAGCGGAGATTTCCTCGATCCTTTCAGGAGAAATTCTCTGGCTGCGTCTGCGGGTGAGCCTGGCCTTTTTCCACTGCCCCAAGTATATTCGGACCAGAGTGCCCGGTCTGCATGTGCCTGGCGAAAGAAGCTGGCCACCAGGAGAAGGACAGCCGGAGGACCGCTTAACTGAAGTCACGCAGGCATTTCTCGCTCGTCAGCAGTTCTGTTATATCTGTACAATAGACGGTACCGGGCAGTGCGCAGTCAACCACCGGGGCGGCCCCCCGGGATTTCTCGTGACGCTGGCCTCCGACCGGCTCACGCCGGGAGGGGTGATTCTGCTGCCCGATTATGCGGGGAACGGAGCGTTTGAAGCGATCGGCAACATCCTGGAGACCCGGCGGGCCGCGTTATTTGTTCCCAGCTACGCCGATGGGCTCGCTCTCTGTCTTTCCGGCGAGGCCGCCGTGCTGGAGCCGGAGCAACTGCCGCTCCTGTTGCGTGAGAGGTGTCGCGGTGCGCAGCGTATTGTCGCTCTTGCCGTGCAGCGCGTTGAACGGCAAGAGGGCGACTGGTCAGAGGCTCTGGCCTATGAGCGAGCGCGCTGCACAATGTTCGAGGAAGCAAAACAGACCGTACAGAGTTGCCAGCGTTGATGCTCTCCGAGCTATGCAGTGTATCTTCAATACTGCTGGAAGAGCAGGCTGCACGCTTTGGTAGCGTTGGGTGCTGAAGTGCGCGAGCAGATGAATCCTCAGAATTCATCTGCTCCTCTCTTTTTACCTGTTATACCATCACCTCTGTTTGTACGGATAATGCAAGCTCTTATCGCCCTCCCAGTTCTCGCGCAGGCCGGGGGCCGATAGGTCCCAATCGGGCCGAATCTTGCGAGTAATCGCGCGCAGGTCCTGTCTGAGCTCTTCGGGCGACGGACGGCCCCAGAACCAGTAGCCATTATAGATCTTGTAAATGATCAATCCCGGTTCGAGAACCAGGGTATGAGGAATCATCGGATTATGGTGAGGGTCTGTGTACTCCTGGATTTGCAGATCCTGCTGGACCTTGCGCCCGGGATCGGAGAGAAAGGTCCACTGCGCCCCCACAGCATCGCGGAACTCATTCGTCTCAAGAATGTTATCCGTTGAAATCGTAACAATTTTAGTGTAGGCCACGGCGATTTTCGGGTAGAACGCCGCCAATTCCAGGTGCTGTTGATGATCTTTTGGGCAGTAATGCCCTCGCGATAGTATCAGGATCATTGGATCGTTGCCCTGAAGTTCGCTCAATGTGCGCCGTGTGCGCGTGTGGTCGGTCAATTCGTAGTCGGGAAAGCGAGCGCCGGGAACAATATCCGATCGCATAGATGTCGGCTCCTCTCATGTGGTGCGGGTGTGCTATTATGGAAACGTCTGTTTTCTGTCTATCAGAACACCGCTGTGGTGGTGGAAAATCCCGGTTATCAAGAATCAAACGATAGAGGCAAAGTATCGATATGGGCGAGAACTGGCTACGCGAATATCTCTTTTTGGCCTTGCGTATTCATAGATTGGCAGAAGCAGTGTACGGCAGCCCTTTTGTTGAGACGTACTACGGGCTGCCAGCATAGCGAACGCAAGTAGAGTCCGAAGCGAAGCGACTGCCTCTGAGCTTGTAGAACAATTCACGCCCTCACAATTGCAGGATGGTGTACTCCCTCTGCGCCCGGAGTAAGCTCGTTCTGGCTCAGTGAGGGAGCACCCCGCTGGTTTCAACAGCGCTGGCCCGCGTCTCCTTCTACTCTATTCTCGGCGGTCCCTGATTGATCCGTGTGCGAATCTCATCGATTGAGCGGGCTTGCCAGCGGGCCTCCATCCACCAGGTGCCCCCAGCTTCAGCGTAGGGACGGACCTGCGCAGCGGCGCGGGCGGGATCGTCGCCAGGCGTCTCGCCCTCGCAAATGATAGCGAAAGGTGTAGAGAGAGTGCGGTGCTGATCGATATACGCCTTCATCGCGCGAATATCGTCAGGAGTAACATCGGCGTGAGAGCCATCGGGATTGAGCTTATTAGGCATCAAGCCATCGTAGCGCAGGACGCGCTGCATCGATTTTTCGCGCGGCCAGGCGCCGACAATCCAGATGGGGATACGCGGTCCTTGCAGCGGCGGAGGAGTGAAAGTCATCTCCTCCAGGTGGTAATGCTTGCCCTGAAAGCTGAAAGGCCGTCCGCTCCACAAGCCCGTCAGGATCTCCAGTCCCTCATCGAGCAACTCCGCGCGCGTCTTGCGGTCCGTCACGTCCCCGACCCTGGCGAAGCCGCCATCGTCGAGCGCGCCCAATCCGACCGGCACGATCAGTCTGCCGTGCGAAAGATGATCCACGCTCACCGTTTCGCGCGCGAGCTTCCAGGGGCGGCGGCGCGAGAGGGGGGTGAGAATAGCCCCGATCCGCACCCGCGTGGTACGCAGAGCGATCGCCGCCAGCACAACCCAGGGATCATACATCAGCTCCCGGCCCTCGATAAAAATGCCGTCCCAATAGAAAACTCCGTCCCAACCCGCCGCCTCCGCCTCGCCGGCCATCTCGACGATCGTGTGGATATCGCCATCGGAAAGAATAAAACCGTACTGCATGCTTTTTCTCCTTCTCAATAACCGTCTCCCCCGTTCAGAGAAAGAGTATAGGGAGCATTCCTGACAGCCTCTGTCAGATTGAACCATCGTTTAAAACCCCTTGACAAATATGTGACCATGATATAAAATTTTGACCAGGGAGTCATAAAAGATATGGCTAGTCATAAAAAGGCATATCGGTCAGTTTATAGACAGGAAGTCCCGGCTCTTCGGGGAGGAATTGCGATGGAGCAGACAGAGGGAGCGACGGTCCCGCGCTCATTAAAGGAGAAGCAGCGTCAGGAGCGTGAAGCATTGATTCTGCAAGTAGCGGAGGAGATGCTCACGGAGAAGGGGTATTATGAGACATCCATTGACGAGATAGCCTCGCGCGTAGGAATTGCCAAAGGGACGGTCTACCTGCACTTTCCGAGCAAGGAAGATCTCGTTGGCGCTATTCTTTTACGCGATGCGCACCAATTGCTCGAGAAGGTGGAAGAGATAGCAAATTCTAAGGAAAGCGCATCAAAGAGGATGGAGGCCATTCTGCGTTATATCTATGGGAAAACCTATGTTAAACGGATGAGGCTGTTTCTCAGCCTCACGAATGCGAAAGATCTGCTACATCAGTGGAAGGAGCAGAAGGAGCAAAAGCTGACCGGATTATGGGAAAGGTTATCGTACCTTATTAGTAGTCTTTTGGAGCAAGGCAAGGCGAGCGGAGAATTCTCTACAGAGATCCCGACGCCGGTCATGCTTTACACATTTTTCTGTCTGTTATCGCCCCGAAGTTATGAGCGCCTGGTTGTGGAGAGAGAGATGGAGGTGGACGAGCTGGCGACCCATCTCGGGCATCTTTACTTCAAGGGTATTATGAAACGTTAGGGGGTTTTGATGAAAGCAATTGAGTCTCAGACGAGTGGCCAGGAGGGCATGGCGAAAGGTCTGGGTGCAAGCCATGAAGAATACGAGCAGCCGCTTTACTCCAGGCGTGAAACGCTGCTCACCATGATGGGTGTGCTGCTGGTGATGTTACTGGCTGCCTTAGATCAAACGATAGTTGGAACGGCCATGCCGCGTATTGTGGCTGATCTCAACGGTTTTGATCAATATACATGGGTAACGACGGCCTATCTCTTGACCTCGACCGTGATGGTGCCGATCTATGGCAAGCTCTCCGATATTTTCGGGCGCAAACCCATTTTTATGATCGGCGTAACGCTCTTCCTGGCCGGTTCGGCGCTCTCGGGGGCGTCGCAGTCGATGTTGCAGCTTATCCTCTTCCGAGGTTTCCAGGGAATTGGTGCGGGCGCATTAATGCCAATTGCGCTGACGGTGGTGGGCGATCTGTTTACGCCCCGCGAGCGTGGCAAATGGCAGGGCATCACCGGCGCGGTCTTTGGCCTCTCGTCCATCGTTGGTCCGACGGTAGGGGGCTGGATCTCGGATAACTTCACCTGGCGCTGGGTTTTCTACGTCAATCTGCCGGTTGGCCTGGTTGCCGTGCTGGTGCTGATCTTCCTCATGCCCTCGCTGCGGGCGAAGAATCGCAGTGCGACGATCGACTATGTGGGCTGTGCGCTGATCGCGCTGGGCACGGTGCCGATGATGCTGGGCTTCACCTGGGCCGGAACCACCTATCCCTGGGGCTCCTGGCAAGTTCTCGGTTTGATCATAGGTGGGGTGGTAGTGCTGGGCATCTTCCTGCTCTACGAAATCTGGTTAGAGCGCCGCGCTGGCCAGCCGATTATCGCGCCGAGCCTGTTTAAAAACAGCATCTTCTCGGTTTCGTCCCTGGTGACGGTCATCTTTGGCATGGGCCTGTTTGGCAGCGTCTCTTTCATCCCGCTCTTTATCCAGGGCGTGATCGGTTCCTCGGCGACCAACAGCGGCGTGATCCTGATGCCGATGATGTTGACGGCGATGGCCGCCAGTGTAATCTCCGGTCAGCTTGTTGCGCGCTTTGGGAAGTATAAATGGCTGACCATCCTGAGCATGGCAATCAGCGTCGTCGGCACCTATCTGCTCTTCCGCCTGGATGTGCATTCGGGCAATACGGATGTGCTCATTGTGATGCTGGTGCTGGGCCTCGGCATGGGCGTCGGCATGTCGCTGTACACTCTGATCGTGCAGAACGCGCTGCCGCAGAAAATGGCTCAGGCCACTTCCGCCTTGACCTTCTTCCGCCAGATTGGCGCGACGATCGGCCTGGCCGCGATGGGTTCGTTGATGGTTTCGGCCTTCCCCTCGGCCTTTACCTCGGCCTTGCCCGCGTCGGCTGCGCGTGCGCTGCCGCCGGGAGTGCTCAGCCAGTTCAGCGATCCGAACAAACTGCTCAATCCAATTCAGCAGAGCGGCCCGCAATTGCCGCATACGCCGCAGGCGCTGGCGCTTTACCAGCAGGTTGTCGGGGCGATGAAACAGGCTCTGGCCGAGAGCATTCACCACGTCTTTGTGCTCTGCCTGATCATTATGATCGCCGGCCTGATCAGCGTTTTCTTCCTCAAAGAGATCAAGCTGCGCGATAAACGCGGTCCAGCGCGCGAAGCTGACGCTGAGGAGCCGGAGGTGGTGGAGGTAGCCGGGATGCTCTAACGCCCGTGTATGGTCCATCATGAGAAGCTCCTGCCTGGTCATGCAAGATCGGGCAGGAGCTTTTGTCGGCTCAGCCTGAAGCGTTGGGAACCTGCGCACCTTGATGAGGCGTATATATCTCAGCAGCTACCCACTTGACAGATAACGATATATCGTTATACTTAAGGGTAGACAAGATAACGATATATCGTTAGATGGTGCGAGCGAACACTCTTGACATCTCTCCTGCTCTGCTTTATCATTTACTTAGGTTAGCTAATAAATTATAGAGTAAATTAGTTACTAACCTAACGAAAAGGAGGCGAGCAGATGAGTTCGACCGCAGAAGAGACCACAGCGCAGAGGCTAGCGCGGTCTGTGATGCAATTCAACAAATCCTTCGGATTGTTTCACAAGGACGAAATGCAGCGGCACTTCACCGCGTGTACGCGGGGGGAGATCGGGGTTTTATTCATCATCAAGGGCGGGGCGAGCTCTGGAGCTCGCACGTTGAGGATGGCGGAGCATGGTGAATTCGTGAGTGTCAGCGAGTCGGCGGCTCCGACCATGAAGGTATCGGAGATCAGCAAGTTGATGCACGTGACCTCTCCGACCATCACGCAAATGCTCAAGGGATTAGAAGCGCATGGACTCATTGAGCGGCATATCGATCCTAACGATCGGCGGGCGGTGAGAATTGCCCTGACGGAGCGGGGCCAGGAGGTTGTGCAGAGGGCTGAGGAGATCTATCGGAACTCCTTTAGCGGGCTGGTTGAGTATCTGGGAGAGGAGGAGAGCGATCGGCTTGCCGAGCTTTTACTCAAGGCACATCGCTACTTCAGTGAGAGAGAGACCACCGTGTATCGTTCGCAATGGAATGGAGAGAAATAGGCATGATTAAGTTATTGCGGTTCATGAAACCGTACCGCATGGCCGTTGTGTTTGTGCTGATCCTCGCCTTTGCGCAATCCATGGCCAACCTCTATCTGCCCACCTTAATGGCAGATATTGTGAACAATGGCATTGTGAAAGACGACATTGGCTACATCTGGAGGACGGGCGGTCTGATGTTGCTCGTGACTGTGGGGGGCACGATCGCCGCGATTATTGGCAGTTTCTATGCCGCCAGAGTTGCGACGGGCTTTGGCAAGATTTTGCGTCACAACATTTTTACCCGTGTCGAAAAGTTCTCGCTGCATGAATTTGATACGGTGGGCACGGCTTCATTGATTACGCGCACGACCAACGACACCACCCAGGTGCAGCAGGTCTGGGTAGTGATCCTGGGCATCATGGTGACTGCGCCGATGATGGCGATTGGCGGGATTATCCTGGCGGTCAACCAGGATGCCACGCTCTCCTGGATTCTGGTGGTAGTCATTCCCATCCTGGTTGGCGCGATTATCCTGCTGATGAGCAAGGCCATCCCGCTGTTCCAGTTGATGCAGAAGAAGCTCGACAGGATCAACCTTATTCTGGACGAGCAGCTCTCTGGTGTGCGGGTTATTCGCGCGTTCGATCGTGGAAGAAGCGAGGAGAAGCGTTTTGACGAGGCCAACTATGACCTCACCGACGTAGCGATTCGGGTGAACCGGGTGATCGCCTCGCTCATGCCGATTATGATGTTCGTTCTTAACATATCGAGCATAGCCATTCTCTGGTTTGGCGCTCACCGCATCGACAGCGGCGACATGCAGATCGGCGCGCTGATCGCGTTCTTGCAGTACGCCATGCAAATCCTCTTCGCGATGCTCATGGTCTCGATGATGTTTATCATGCTGCCGCGCGCGGCTGCCTCGGCGGACCGCATTAATCAAGTGCTGGCGATGGTGCCGGAGATCAACGACCCGGAGCAGGCGAAGCAGGCCGACGAGATGCGCGGCTATGTTGAGTTCCAGGATGTCACATTCAGCTATCCTGGGGCCGAAGAGCCGGCGCTCTCAAACATCTCCTTCCGCGCCCGTCCTGGCGAGGTTACGGCGATTATTGGCGGCACCGGTGCAGGAAAATCGACGCTGGTCAACCTCATTCCTCGCTTCTACGACATCGATAGCGGTCGTATTCTGGTTGACGGGGTAGATGTGCGTGAAATGTCGCAGGCGCATCTGCGCGAGAAGATCGGGCTGGTGCCGCAGAAGGCGGTTCTCTTCTCGGGGACGATCAGCAGCAATATCCGCTATGGCAAAGAGGATGCGACGGATGAAGAGGTGCGGCATGCGGCAGAGGTTGCGCAGGCGACGGAATTTATTACAACCATGAAGGATGGTTTTGATTCGATAATTGCCCAGGGCGGGACAAACGTTTCGGGCGGACAGAAGCAGCGTCTCTCGATTGCGCGTGCGCTGGTCAGGAAACCGGAGATCTACATCTTTGACGACAGCTTCTCGGCGCTGGACTTCAAGACCGATGCCCGCTTGCGCGCCGCGCTCAAGAGAGAGGTCCAGAATTCAACTGTGCTGATCGTAGCTCAGCGCGTCAGCACGGTCATGGACGCCGACCAGATTATCGTTCTGGACGACGGGCGCGTGGTCGGCATCGGCACGCATAGAGAGTTGATGAGAACCTGCGAGGTGTATCGTGAGATTGTCACCTCACAGCTCTCGATGGAAGAAATTGCGGAGGAAATAGCATGAGCGAAGAACGCAGAGTGCAGCGCCCAGGCGCTCAAGGCGGAATGGGCGGCGGCCCTATGGGTGGGCGAGGTCCCTGGGGAGGAATGGGCAGGCCGGTAGAGAAGGCAAAAGACTTCAAGGGAACGCTCAAGCGGCTGGCAGGTTACTTTATGCCGCAAAAGTTTCTCCTGCTCGTTGTGCTGGTGACGGCCATCCTCGGCACAGTTTTCAACATTGTGGGACCGAAGATTCTGGGCCTGGCAACCACCAGGCTCTTT
>Ga0209062_1004013_pt1 | contig 16099 bp, 13 predicted proteins | sample Coa_R2_2_FD_187158 | JGI IMG/M metagenome (GOLD analysis project Ga0209062, IMG submission 187158) | Surface soil microbial communities from Centralia Pennsylvania, which are recovering from an underground coalmine fire - Coalmine... | ecosystem: Environmental > Terrestrial > Soil > Unclassified... | reverse complement strand
GCCTACCAGGCGGATCTGGTGCGCTTGCAGAAACGGCATTATCCGGCCTATCCGGCGCAGCAAAATGTCGCGGGTGTCTCGCCTCATGGCTTCGCCCGCTATCGCTATCTGAGCCTGGCCTGGGACAAGGTGCAACTTGGCCGGTACGCGGCTGCTCGTCAATATCTGCAGCAGGCGGCACAGCAGGGCGCTAACCCGGCCCATATTCGCTGGATCGCCGGAGAGATCGGGCAAAAGGATTAGAGATCCTCAATCGCGGTGGCGGCAAGCGCCCGGTCGAAGAGCGCCGTGAGCGTCTCCGCGTCAGACGCGGCGATCCGCTCCTCCAGCGCAGGCGGGATGACGCCGAACCGCCGCGTGAGATAGCGGCGCAGCAGTACACGCGCTTCCTCGGCGCGACCCTGGGCGATGCCCCGCTCCACGCCTTGGGCGATGCCCCGCTCCACGCCTTGGGCGATGCCCCGCTCCACGCCTTGGGCGATGCCCCGCTCCATGGTCTCCGCCAAAACCTGTGCCAATAGATTCGTGCTCATCAATCCCTCCATCAGCCGGTTGAGTGCGGCCTCTCCCACATAATGATACGCCAACGCCAATAAAGCGCCCATCGCCCGCGGCTGCTCCGCCGCCGGCAGAGCCTCCGCTAGCACCAGGCCCTCGCGCACCACCACCTCGGTCTCCAGCTCATGGCGCATCAGCGGCAGCAGCATTAGATCCAGTCGGTCCGCCTCGCCCCAGGGCCCGCCGCTCGCGGCCAGCGCCCGCAGCCGCACCAAGGTGACCGCCCCATCCTGCGCGCCCACCAGCACTCCGTCCAGGCGATAGGTCAATGTGCCGCCGTCGATGGGGAGCGGGGCCTGGCGGGTGCGCGGCCCGCAGAACACCACGGTCTGCACCCGCCGATCGGGATAGGTCTCCAGCAGCGCCAGGCCGTAGCGCACGAAGCGCCGCAGGTCGGCTACGCCCACCGCCGCCTCGAACTCCAGGTGCAGGATACTGCCGTCCTCCAATTCGAAGACGTGGTCCAGCCGCTCCAGGTGCAGGTCGAGTTGGGGCAACTCGGTGGGCAGGTGGCGGCGGATCGGGGCCAGGGAGAACCCGTAGCGGCTGGGCAAGAGATGGGCAAGATGCTCGGCTTCCAGCTTGAAGAGCACATCGAGAGCCTGCGTGGTCACGCGCGCGGAGCTTCCCTGCGAGGGCTGGGACATCGGTGGCAACCTCCTGTACTCGCGTGGCTGAGGGCAGTTCAGAGGTGAGCCGCGCCGCAGATGATCTGCGCTACTACGAACAGGAACAGTGTAGCAGGCGCAGCCATAAGTACGAGGTGTCCGCTTCTCAATGAACTCCAGGATGCGGAGTTCTCTCATGCGCATGAGTTTACAGGGTCTCACCCATCCTATCCGGCACACTTCTTGCCGGTACCCACACGCAGCGGCAGTAGACGCACTGCCGGGAGGCCGGGTACAATCACAGGGAACCATGGTCACGCCTGATCTGAGCGTGGTTTTGAGCGTCGATCACGGTTGAGTGTAGCTGTACCGGAGGCCGCCGGGGCATGCACAAAGAACTGTTCCGTGGCGCGCGCTCGGCACGGATCGCGCTCGCCCTGGCGGTGGTCTGTGCCATCCTGGCCGCGCTGGCGACAATAGCCCAGATGACCCTGCTGAGCGAGATCATCGCGGGCGTATTTCTGGGCCACCAGACCCTACAGCGCGAGGCGCCGCTGTTGCTGTCCCTGCTCGGCGTGGCCGCGGTGCGGGCGTTGTTGCTGCTTCTCCGCACGCTGGCCGGCTCCTGGGCCGGCACGCGTGTGACCGTGGCCATGCGCGAGCGCCTGATGGTACATCTAGTGCGGCTGGGGCCGGCCTACGGCGCGGGCGAGCGCACCGGGGAGCTGGTCACGACCGCCACGGAGGGGGTGGAGCGGCTCCATGCCTATGTGAGCGGCTATCTGCCCCAGGTCGTCCTCAGCGCGGTCATCCCGCTGCTGATCGCCGGCTACGTCTTGCCGCTGGACTGGGCCAGCGCACTGCTCTTGCTGGTCACCGGACCGATCATCCCGCTGCTCATGATCCTCGTCGGCAGCTACGCGCGGGACCACGTTCGGCGGCAGTGGGCGGAGCTGAGCCATCTGGGGGCACACTTCCTGGATGCCGTGCAGGGCCTGCCGACACTGGTGGTCTTCGGGCGCGCGCCGGCCGAGCACGCCCGCGTGGTCGCGGTGAGCCGGCGCTTCCGCGAGGCGACCATGAAAGCGATTCGGCTGGCCTCCCTGTCGGGCTTGGTCCTGGAGTTCATGTCAGCGGCGGCTATCGCGCTGGTAGCCGTGACGCTCGGCGTGCGGCTGCTCGACGGCGGGATCACCTTCTCGCGCGCTTTCCTGGTGTTGCTGCTGGCGCCGGAGTTCTACCGCCCGCTGCGCGAGCTGGGAGCCCACTACCATGCCGGCATGGCGGGCAAAGCTGCAGCCGGGCGCATCCTGGAGATCCTGCATGTGCCGGCCGCGTCCGATTCAGGCTCGGAACCGCTGCAGCCTACCGGCGGACTCGCGCTGGCCCTCTCCGGCGTCACCTATACCTACCCGGGGACCGCACGGCCCGCCATCGACGGCGTGACGCTCAGCCTGCCTGCGGGAACCTTCACGGCCCTGGTCGGCCCGAGCGGCGCCGGGAAGAGCACCCTCATTGCCCTGTTGCTGCGCTTCCGCGACCCCCAGGGCGGCACGATCAGCGCCAACGGCATTCCTCTCACGGCCCTGTCCGTCGACGCCTGGCGCGAGCAGGTGGCTCTGGTCCCGCAGCGTCCCTACCTGTTCCACGGCAGCGTGCGCGAGAACATCCGCCTGGCCCGGCCCACCGCCGGCGACGACGAGGTGCAGCGGGCCGCCGAATTGGCCGGCGCCTCCGCGTTCATCGCCCAACTGCCGCGCGGCTACGACACGCCGGTGGGAGAGCGCGGCGCGCGCCTCAGCGCCGGGCAGGTGCAGCGGCTGGCCATCGCGCGCGCCTTCCTCAAAGACGCGCCGCTGGTGATCCTGGACGAGCCGACCTCCAGCCTCGATCCCGAAAGCGAGTCCCTGCTCGGCCGCTCGCTGGGCGAGCTGCGGCGTGGCCGCACGCTGCTGGTGATCGCCCACCGCCGTGCCACTATCGCGGCGGCTGACCGCGTCGCCGTGCTGGAGGGAGGGCGATTGGTGGAGTCAGGACCGACCCCTGGACGGGAGCCCGACGTGTGCGACATAGACACGGCGGAGCAGCACACGGAACCGGTGCCGGCATGAGGACGTTCCTGCGCCTTCTGGCCTTCCTGGTCCCGCTGCGTTGGTGGGTGGCGGCGGCCATTCTGCTCGGCTGCGCCGCGGCCGCGAGCAGCATGGGGCTGCTCGGCATGGCCGCGTACCTGATCGCCGCCGCTGCCCTTAAACCCCTGCTGGTGCTTCTGACGCTGCCCATCTACATGGTGCGTGTCATGGGCGTTGGCCGCGCAGGCCTGCGCTACGCCGAGCGGCTGGCCGGCCACAGCCTGACCTTCCGCCTGCTGGCCGAGTTGCGGGCCTGGGTCTACGGCCGGCTTGTGCCGCTGGCCCCTGGGCGCCTGTTCGAGTACCGAAGCGGCGACATGCTGGCCCGCCTGGTGGGCGATGTCGAGGAGCTGCAGAACGTCTACCTGGGCGTCGTCGCCCCCTGTGCCGTGGCGGCGGCCATCGGCGCGCTCACCTTCGTCCTGCTGGCCATCTTCGACCGTGCGCTGGCCTGGGCGGTGGTGGGGCTGCTGGCCGCCTCCGGCGTCGCGGTCCCGCTGTTGGGCCTGGCTCTTGGCAGACGGGCGGGGCGGCGGCAACGGACCTTGCTGGCAGAGCGCAGCGCGATGGTCGCCGACAGCATCCAGGGCGTGCAGGATATCCTGGCCTGCGGCCACGTCGCCGACCGGTTGGAGGCGCTGGCGACGCTCGACCGCACGCTGGCCGGCGCGCAACGTCGCCTGGCCCTCATCACCGGGCTGCAGCAGGCGTTGCACGATCTGGCGATGAACCTGGGGCTGTGCATCGTGCTGGTGCTGGCAATCCCCCTCGTGGCCACGGGCCGGATCGACGGCGTCTACCTGGGCGTCCTGGCCCTGGTGGCCCTGTCGGCGTTCGAGGTGGTCCAGCCCCTTGGCCCGGCCTTCGCCGTCCTCGGCCGCACCATCGCCGCCGGGCAGCGGGTGTTCGCGGTGGCCGACGCCGCTCCTGCCGTGGCCGAGCCATCCGATCCGCTCGCCGCGCCCGCCGCGGCCCTGAGGGCACCGGTCGATAGGAGTGGGCAAGGTATGGCCCCATGGCCCGGAAACCCCGGACTTCAGTCCGGGGAGCACGTCATGTCGCGCCCAGCCGCGGGTTTCAACCCGCTCCACCCCGGGTCCTTGCCGGCTGAAGCCCGCCGCTTGGCCCGAGATGAGGCTCCCCGCACTGAAGTGCGGGGTTTCCAGGTGGCAGCCCGACATGAGGGCAGCCGCAAGCGGGTTCTCGCCGCCTTTCAAGGCGGGGTTTCCCGAGCCGGCCCACTCCTATTGTCCCCCGTCGCCTCCACGCCGCCGGTTCCGGTACTCGCCTTGGACCGCGTGTCATTCTCCTATCCCGCCGGTGGCGGGCATGATGGCACTGCCGGCCCGGACCGGAACCTGGTTCTACACGACATCAGCTTCGACATCCCGCGTGGCGCCTGGGTCGCGCTCGTCGGCCCTAGCGGCTGCGGTAAGAGCACCCTGCTCCGCCTGGCGCTGCGGGCCTGGGACCCCACGGCCGGCAGGATTCTCCTGGATGGGCACGATATCCGGGGCTATGCGCTGGAGGACCTGCGCGCCGCCTGTGCGTTCGTGGCGCAGGATACCTATCTCTTCAACGAGACGTTGCAGGCCAATGTGCAGCTCGCCCGGCCGGATGCGACGGATGGCGAGATCAGGCGGGCGCTGGAGGCGGCGCACCTGGCCGGCTACGTCGATAGTCTGCCAAGCGGCCTCCAGACGCGGGTGGGCGAGCAAGGCGTGCGGCTCTCCGGCGGCGAGCGCCAGCGCCTGGCCATTGCACGCGCGCTGCTCAAGGACGCCCCGCTGTTGCTCCTGGACGAGGTGACCGCGCACCTCGATCCCGCCACAGAGCGTGCGGTACTTGAGGCACTGGCCGCGGCGATGGAGGGCCGCACCGTGCTGCTGGCCACGCACCGGCTGGTCATGATGGAACGGATGGACGCGATTCTCGTCCTCGACAACGGGCGCATCGTCGAACGCGGCACGCACGCGCAACTGCGCGCGGCCGGCGGCCTCTACGGGCGCCTGCTCGACATACAGGAGGGACTGGTGGCGCTATGAATGGATCCTGGAGAGGAGCGGCCGCATGAACGACCCGACCCTCATGTCGCGCTTGCAGTTCGCCTTCACCATCGCCTACCACTATCTCTTCCCGCAACTCACCATGGGCCTGGCCCTGCTCATTGTGATACTCAAGGTGCTGTACCTGCGCCGCGGGGATGAGCGCTTCAACACCGCGGCGCGCTTCTGGGCGCGCATCTTTGCCATCACCTTCATCATGGGCGTGGTCACGGGCATCCCGATGGAGTTCCAGTTCGGGACCAACTGGGCGCGCTTCTCCACCTTCGCCGGTGAAATCATCGCCCAGACGCTGGCCATGGAAGGGGCCTTCGCCTTCTTCCTCGAATCGGCCTTCCTGGGCATCTTCCTGTTCGGCGAACGTGTCTTCGGGCAGAAGATGCACCTGTTCAGCGCGGTGATGGTCTGGCTGGGCACCTGGGCCTCGGGTGGCTTCATCATCGCCTCCAACGCCTGGATGCAGCATCCCGTCGGCTACACGCACGCGGCCGGTGGTCGCCTGCACCTCTCCAATTACTTGGACTTGCTGTTCAACCCCTGGATCATCGCGCAGTTCTTACACACAATGAGCGGAGCGGTCATCACCGGATCGTTCGCCATGGCCGGCCTGGGCGCCTACTACCTGCTGGCCGGGCAGAGCCACGACTTCGGCCGCCTCTTCGTGACCCTGGGCGTGATCGTAGGGCTGGTCGCCAGCGTGATCCAGCTCTACCCCAGCGGCGACGCCGCGGGGGCGCAGGTCACCCAGCATCAGCCGACCAAGCTCGCCGCCATGGAGGGGCTCTTCCGCACGGAGCGGCCGGCCGGCATCGTCATCCTGGGCCAGCCCAACATGACCACAAAGACCCTGGAGAACCCGATCATCATCCCCTACGTGTTGAGCTTCCTGACCTATCGTCGATGGAGCGCCGAGGTGAAAGGGCTCGACGCCTTTCCCCAGGATCTGTGGCCCGACAACGTGCCCCTGGTCTACTACAGTTACCACATCATGGTGGGCCTCGGGACCATCTTCATCGCCATCATGGCCCTGGCGGCGCTGCTGCTGTGGCGCCGCCGGCTCTTCGCGCAGCGCTGGATGCTGTGGCTGCTGTTCCTGGCAACGCCGTTCCCCTTCATCGCCAACACGGCGGGCTGGTTCACGGCCGAGACGGGCCGGCAGCCCTGGATCGTCTGGGGCCTGCTGCGCACGGCGCAAGGCTCGTCGACGGTGGTGGGAGCGCCCACGATCCTCTTCACGGTGATCGGATTCGCCGGCATGTACCTGATCCTGGGCCTGCTCTACGTCGTCCTGATCGTGCACGAGGCGCTGCGCGGCCCGCAAACCGGCGAGGAGACCGCGCCCGAAGCGGCCGGGGCGCTGACGGCCTAGCGCCCGGGGGGAGATAGGACGATGCAAACGCTCTGGTTCGCCCTGGTTGCCTTCATGCTCACCATGTACGTGTTGCTCGACGGGTTCGACCTCGGCGCCGGGGTACTCCACCTGATCGTGGCCCGCGACGATGCAGGTCGACGTACCATCCTACGGTCGATCGGACCGGTATGGGACGGCAACGAGGTCTGGCTGATCGCCGCCGGCGGCACGCTGTTCTTCACCTTCCCGGTCCTGTATGCATCGAGTTTCAGCGGCTTCTATCTCCCGCTCATCATCGTGCTGTGGCTGCTGATGCTGCGCGGGGTCGCCATCGAGCTGCGCGGGCACCTGGACAATCCCGTGTGGGCCGCGTTCTGGGACGGCGCCTTCGCCCTGGGCAGCACCCTGCTGATCATCTTCTACGGTGCGGCGCTGGCCAACGTGGTGCGTGGCGTCCCGCTCGACGCGCACGGCACCTTCTACACGCCGCTGTGGACCGACTTCGACCCGCGTAGCGCGAGCCCGGGTATCCTGGATTGGTACACCGTGCTGATCGCGCTGCTGGCGCTGGCCACACTCACCGCCCACGGCGCCAACTGGATCGTCGTCAAGACCGAGGGAGCGGTCAACGCGCGTGCCCGCCGTCTCGCCCGGCGCGCCTGGCTCGCCACCCTGGTACTGACGGTGGTGACGACGATCGCGACGTTCGCCCTGCGCCCCGGCATGCTCGCACACTTCAACACCTCTCCCTGGGGCTACATCTTCCCCATCCTCGCCGTCGGCGGCTTGGCCGGGACGTGCTATGCCCTGTTCAGGGGCTACGAGCGGGCCGCCTTCGCTGGCTCCAGCGCCTATATCGTGGGCATGCTGGCCGGCACCGCGTTCGGGCTCTACCCCAATGTCCTGCCGGCGGTGAACCCCGCCTACAGCCTCACCGTTTATAATGCGGCGGCTTCGCACTACGGACTGATGGTCGGGTTGCTCTGGTGGAGCATCGGCATACTCCTTGCCATCATCTACTTCGCCCTGGCCTACCGGCTCTTCCGCGGCAAGGTGCGCCCGGCGGACGGAAGTGGCTATTAGGTGCAGCAGCCCGCTCACGTTGGCTGCAAAGAGGCGAGGAAGGCGGTCGGCGTGGCAATCTGCAAGCCGGTGCGGGCGGCCAACGCCTGGTTCCAATGCTCCGTGTTCGTGGAGAGCACCCAATCGGGCCGCGCCAGAACCGCGGCGATCACCCCTGGCATATCGTTGCGATGGCGAACGGCGGCGAGCACATTCCTGTGGGCCAGCATCTCGGCTTCGGACGGCCAAGGCAGCCGCTCAGGACGGGCGATTCTGAACCATCCTTCAATACCATCGTCCACGATGCGGCGTTCCTCGGCAGACAGTTCGTTGGTCTTGCGCACCACATTGCGGTCGACTTCCGCGCGGATGGGCTCGGCTATGACGGCCCGGAATCGAGCACGCAGCGTCGCCATGATCAGTACCGCTTTGCACGAGCCCCAGCGGTTGAAGTAGCCATCAATGAGCACCCCAGCGTCCAGGAAGAGACGCAGGGGAAGCTGTGCGGCGCGCATGGACTCGCTAGTCTGTGTCACGTACCGTCCCTCTGACGGCACGCTCTAACTCTTCCAGGAAAGCATCACCATAATGCTCGGTCACCACCTCGTCGCGAGCGGCGGGCAGCCCGTCGAGCAGATCCTCCACACCGATGTGGGCCTTCTCCAGCACGCGTATCGCCGCATCCAGCAGGTCCTCCAGGTGCTTATCCTGCGGAACAACCATGAGCGCGTCGCCGATCTTGATGAAGGCAACGGTAGAGCCGGCACGCAGCCCCAACTCATCGCGCATGGATTTGCCGGGCACGATGCGTCCCTTGCTATCCACCTGGCCATACGTGACAGCAGTTCCGGAAACAGGCATACGCCCTCCTTGGCAAGTGGGAAATGCCCACCCACACATAGTGTAGGGCATGGTTGACACCGTGTCAATGGGGTGCGATGAGGTACAAGCGGCGAATCCCCCGAAGGATGCGCTCCGGCGTGAAGCCCTGTTCGGTGCGCTGATGGATGTAGAGGTCGATGGAGAGAGCGGCCAATATGGTGTCGGTGACGAAGGCGGTATCGATCTCGGGCATCTCCCCCTCTTCCACCGCGCGTTGCAACAGCGTCTCGACGGTCTGGTGCAGCGCTGTGTAGAAGGGGTTATGGAAGATGGTCGGATGGCGCTTGGCGTACCAGGCCTCGCGCGCCGCGCTGAGGAGCTGGGTGTTCTCTTCCAGGAAGGCCACGTGGCGCGTGAGTACGTGATCGAGCTGGGTGAGTGCGGACGTGGATGGCGTACCGGACTCGAAATAGGCGCGCAGGTCGGCCTGGTAGCGCAGGAGGTTCTCGCCGAGCAGCGCCATGCAGAGCTCGCCCTTATGCGCAAAGCGGCGGTACAGCGTGCCCTGTCCCACGCAGGCGGCCTGCGCGATCTGATGCATGCTGACCTCCTCGACGCCGTGCTCGGCGAACAGGCACCGGGCCACGTCGAGGATGTGCCGCCGATGCTCGGCCGCGTCGCGGCGCTCCGCCGGCGGCACACATAACGCGTCGATGCGGTCCTGGATATCTAGCAACTTGCGCTGCCAGTGGTCTTTGATTGCTTGTTTTGCCTGCTGCTTCGTGAGCACGCGTCGTCCTCTTCTTCCGGGCCTTGCCAAACGGACAATTGTCCGCTACACTGGGAAAGGATAAGCGGATAGCTGTCCGCTCTCAGTGTAGCGCGGAGGGGACAAGGGGTCAATGCAATGGAGGAAGGGTCTTCTCCAGGTTGACCTATTAGGACGAATGTACTAATATAAAGGCGGGTTGTGCAGGCCTGCAGCCCATCCCCGCCTCCCCATTCCGGCGACTCTCCCACCACCACGCAGAGAACGAAAGGACATCGGTGCAGTGGCGACAACCGCAACCTCCGGCACGACAGTGCAGAACTCGGCCCCCCTCAGTATGCGCGCCGTCCTGGTGCCGCTCATCACGATTATCATCGGCGTCTTCATGGTGGTGCTCGACGCCACGGCGGTCAACGTCGCGCTGCCGAAGTTGGTCCTCGACTTCCACGCTCCGCTCAATACGGTGCAATGGGTGGTGACCGGCTACGCGCTGGCCCAGGCGGCGGTGATCCCGCTGGCCGGCTGGCTCTCCGACCGCTTCGGCGCCAAGCCGCTCTTCCTGATCTCAATCGCGCTGTTCACGGCCGGCTCGGTGCTCTGTGCCACGGCGCAGGATGGCGGCATGCTGATCACCTTCCGCGTGCTGCAGGGCCTCGGCGGCGGCTTCGTACTTCCGGTAGCCATGGCCTACGTCTATCGCATCAGCCCGCCCGAACGGGTCGGGGCGGTGATGGGCCTGATGGGCATCCCGATCCTGTTTGCGCCGGCCATCGGCCCCGTCCTGGGCGGTTGGCTCGTGCAGTATGCCTCGTGGCGCTGGCTCTTCCTGCTGAACCTGCCGGTCGGCATCGTCGGCCTGATCATCGGCTACCTCAGCCTCCCAGCCCTGCAGCGACAGGCGGTGGCCGCGCTCGACCGCTTCGGCGCCGTGCTGGGTCCGCTGGCCTTCGCCGCGCTATCCTACGGCGTGAGTCAGGGCGCTACCAGTTGGACGTCGAACCAGACCATCGGCGGCCTCATCGTCGGCGGCCTGGCACTGATCGCCTTCATCGCCGTGGAGTTGCGCACGCCTAACCCGCTGCTGGAGCTGCGCGTCTTCGGTTCGATCGATTTCAGCTTCGCCATCGTGGTGCAGTGGGTTGGGCAGTTCGCGCTCTTCGGCGCGCTCTTCCTGGTACCGTTCTTCTTGCAGCAGGTGCGGGGCTTCGGGGCCTTCGATACCGGCCTGGCCATGTTGCCGCAGGCTATCGCCGCGGCGGTGGTGATGCCGATCGGCGGCACGCTCTTCGACCGCATCGGCGCCCGCCCGCTAGTCATTGTCGGCCTCGCCATGGTGGCCGTCGCCACCTATCTGCTGGCCCAGGTGGGCGTGCATACGCAGGCTGTCGACCTGATCCTTCCGCTAGCGCTGACCGGCGCCGGCATGGGCCTGATGATGATGCCGCTGAATACCCACCTCATCAACGCCGCGCCGCGCGAACTGGTGAGCCGGGTCACCTCGCTGACCAACGCCTTGCAGCAGGTGATCAACTCGCTCACCGTCGCCGGCCTCTCCACAATTCTGACTACCCAGATCGCCAGCCACGTGGCGTCGGTCACCGCCGCGGCCAGGGCCGCCCACCAGACGGGGCCTGCCCCGACTGCCGCCGCCATTGACGCGCTGAAGCACAGTATGATGGCACTGGGATTCGACGACACCTTCCACGTCATGGTCGTCGGCGCCATAGTCGGCGCGGTGATGGGCCTGCTGCTGCGGCGGCAGCCGGCCGTGCTCCTGATGAAGGAGTCGACGGCGGAGCCCGAGTCAAGCATGGAGCTCGCCGGCTAGCGCGCGGCTATAAAGCGCACATGACAAGGTGCTCGGTGGATGCCACCGAGCGCCTTGCCGTATTGTCGGTCAAGCCGCCCTTACTCGTTCAATCCTCGTTCCCCGCTTGACGTCGCTTACGCGGCCCATGCATAATGGTCTGGACAAAGGACGCTCGCCAGTGTAGCCACCAACGGGAGTGAGGCGCGATGCTCGATGAGCTGTCCGTCACGGAAGTCGCCCAACGCTGTCAGGCTGAGACGCAGCGCTATCTGCGTGGCGAGTTCGCTCTAGATCAGTTCTGTATGGAGTTATTCCGGCGCGCCCTGGTGCTGCGCGACGAGGCGGCCTGGACCCACCTGTACGAGCAGTACGCCGACATGGTGCGCCACTGGCTCGGCACAGGCCACGATGCCGCGGTGTCCGTCGTCTTCACGAGATTCTGGAAAGCGGTCGACGCCGCGAAGTTCCTGCGCTTTGCCTCGCTCGCCGGCATCCTGCAGTACCTCAAGATGTGCGCGCGGGCAACGTTGCTCGACGAGGCGCGACGTGCTGCGATGTCGCCAAGCGAGCAGCCGCTCGACGCCATCTCACGGCACCCGGCAGCCACCGTCATGGTGGAGGCCGATGTCGCCGAGCAGCTCGATGCGGCCGCCTTCTGGGCGGAGATTGCGGGCATCCTCACCGACGAGCGCGAACGGACGGTGATCGAGTTGGCATTCGTCGCCGGCTTGCGCCCGCGCGAGATCTGCCGGCTCCATGCTTCGGACTTTCCCGATATTGACGAGGTCTATCGCCTGAAGCGCAGCGCGCTCGACCGCTTGCGCCGCGCTTTGAGAGGGCGCGACACTCTCTAGGCCTTGCAAATTGCGCGCGCCGTAGCGTTAATAACAGTAGGATCGGGAAGGTTGATGGCGAGGCAGAGCGAAAGGCGCAGTGGCGAACGGTGAATAGGGAGTGCGTGTTGCCCGGATCGGTGAGCCCCGAAGAGTTACTGGCCTATGCCTCGGGCGAAACCGCCGATGCACGCGTCTCCGCGCATGTAGCCATTTGCGCGGCGTGCGCCGAGCAGGCCGCGTCGTACAGGGATCTTGACGAGGCGTTGCGCTCGCGCCTGTTTCGCGCGACATGCCCGTCCAGCCTCGACTTGGGCGAGTTTGCGCTGGGACTGAACGAACCGGCGGCGGCAGCGTCCATCCGCGCCCACCTTGCCACCTGCCCGCACTGTCAGGACGAACTGGGCACGCTCAGGGAATCGTTGCGCGGCGACCCGCTGGTGGACCTGCTCGCGCCGCCTGGCCCCGTGGCCCGGCTGGTCGCCCGCCTGCGGCCGGCGCGCGGTCCGATGCTGACGGCAGCCGGACTGCGCGGTGGCGATAGCAGCGGGACGCGGACGTATGAAGCCGGCGATCGGACCGTGGCGCTGACGATCCAGCCGACCGGACCCGGTCGAGGCGCCGGCTGGTCGGTATACGCCCTGATCGTCGACGAAACCGACGCCGCGCTCCCGCCGGGCGTCATGGCGCGTCTGTTTCATGGCAACACATTGCAGGCGGAGGCGCCGCTCGACGAATGGTCCAACGTCACGTTCTCGGGCCTCCAGCCGGGTACGTATAGCCTTGAGTTTGTGCTGGGCGAGCAGGTGATCGCCATCGACGATCTCGGCGTCGGTCAGCTATCCCCCCAGGAATAGGGACGTCGATCGCGGAACGGGCCTAAGGCTCAGGGCTCCCCCCCGGCCATTGCCTGCCAGAGCTTCGGCGCCGTAAGTGGGATATCCAGGTGGCGCACACCGAACGGCGCCAGCGCGTCGTGAATGGCGTTGACGATGGCCGGCGTCGAGCCGATCGTGGCGGCCTCGCCGATGCCCTTGACCCCCAGCGGATTGAGGGGCGTCGCGGTGTGCGTGTGCCGCGTCTCGATGCCGGGGATCTGCGCGGCCTTGGGCAGATTGTAGTCCATCAGCGTGCCCGTGATGAGCTGGCCCTGCTCGTCGTACACGACCTGTTCGTAGAGCGCCTGCGACAGACCCTGCGCCACGCCTCCGATGACCTGGCCGTCGACCAGCAGCGGGCTGATGATGGTGCCGCAGTCGTCGACCGAGACGTAACGCCGAATGGACAGCTCGCCCGTCTCGCGGTCGATCTCCACCACGGCGATGTGGGTGCCGAAAGGCGCGGTGGTGGCGCCGGGATCGAACGAGGTCGTCGTGGACAGCCCCAGGTCCATGCCCCGCGGTATCTTGCCTGGTGTGTGGGCGGCGCGCGCGACCTCGGCCACGCTGACGGCCCGTCCGGGCGCGCCGCGCACCGCCCATGTGCCGTCTTCCAGATCCAGGTCGTCGGGCGCTGCCTCCAGCATGTGACCCGCGATCTGGCGCATCTTCTCCCGCAGCTCGCCGGCTGCTTTGTAGACCGCCATGCCTCCGACGGCGGTGCCGCGGCTGCCGCCGGTCCCGAAACCGATGCCCATCTTGGTGTCGCCCCAGGTCACCGTCACATCGTTCGGACTGACACCCAGTACGTCGGCCACGATCTGGCTGAACGTCGTCTCCTGCCCCTGGCCATGCGGCGAGATGCCGGTGTACACGCTGACGGCGGCGCCCGGCTCGACGCGCACCGAGGCAACCTCCCAGCCAAAGCCGCAGATTTCCACGTAGCTGGCAAGACCCACGCCCACGACCCGGCCTTGCGCCCGCTGGCGGTCCCGCTCGGCCAGCAGGTTCGGGTAGTCGACGGCCTGCAAGGCGGCGTCGAGCGCAACCGCGTAGTCGCCGGAATCGAACGTGGCCCAGCCGTGCGTCTTGAAGGGGAAGCTCTCCGGCGCGATGAAATTCTTGCGCCTCAACTCCGCCGGATCCATGCCCAGCTCGCGCGCCAGCAGGTCCATGATGCGCTCGACGTAATATGCCGCCTCGGGCCGGCCGGCGCCGCGATAAGCGGCCAGGAAGGTCTTGTTGGTGAAGGCGGAGACGCACTCCGCGTCGATATTGGGGATGTCGTAGCAGCCGGAGATCATGGTAGCCGTGATGTTGCCCAGGAAGGCCAGGCCATAGGCGCCGATATCGCCGATTACCTTGAGGCGCAGCCCCGTCACGGTGCCGTCGCGAGTGGCGGCCAGCGAGATGTGCGCCACCTGGCCGCGTCCGTGGTTGGTGGCCAGGAAGTGCTCGCTTCGCCGCTCGATCCATTTGATCGGCTGCCCCAGGCGCCGGGAGCACCAGGCGGCCAGCGCGTCCTCGACATAGAGGCCCGCCTTACAGCCGAAGCCCCCGCCCACCTCGGGCGCCACCACGCGCACGCGGCTCTCGGGCAGATTGAAGAGCTTGACCAACTCGTCGCGCACGGCATGGGCCATCTGCGTCGAGGTCCACACCGTCAGCACGCCGTTGCCGCGCTCGTACTGCGCCACGACGCCGCGCGTCTCCATGGGGTTCGGCGCCAGGCGGGGGCTTTCGATGCGCTGCGTCACCACCACCTCGGCCTGGGCAAAGGCCGCGTCGGCGTCGCCGCGCGTCATGCGGGCTCGCCCGGTGGCGTTGTCGCGACGATTGTCATGGACCAGCGGCGCGCCGTCCTCCAGCGCCGCCTCGGGATCGACCACCACCGGCAGCGGCTCGTACGACACGTCGATGGCCGAGAGGGCATCTTCGGCGATCTGGGCTGAGGTGGCCACCACGGCGGCGACCGGCTCGCCCACGTGGGTAACAACGCGGGTCGCCAGTATAGGGTGTGGCGGCTGCGGGTCGGCCATCTCCGGCTCGGGGGCACGCTCGGCCTCGGCGGCGCCCTCCGTCTCGCCGCCTCCGCCGGAGAGCAACAGGCCGCCCAGGTCTTGGCCGGTGAAGACGGCTACGACGCCGGGCAGGGTGCGGGCGGCAGAGATGTCGATGGACGCAATGCGCGCATGGGCGTACGGGCTGCGCAGCAGCGCCAGATACAGCAGGCCCGGCAGCGTGAGGTCCTCGACGTAGGTCGAGGACCCGGTAATCAAGCGCGGGTCCTCGCGACGGCGGATAGTGGCGCCCATGAAGCTGGTGCTCGGCACGGTTGGTTATCCTTTCGACAGTTCAGTCTCGGCTTGAGGCTCCTCGCGGTTGGATAGGCCGGCGTGAGGGCGATGGAATCGCATGGAGCGGCGACTATCCGGCTTCGGCGCACGACTTTCATTCTACCAGTTGAGCGTGCCGCGCGGGCGCCCCATCGCTACCGCTTTCTCGCGCCCCCGACCTTTATACTGAAGGCCGGGAGTTATCCCGTGCGCCGGCACGGCGATGGCTCGCATCTGCGGAGGAGAAGGTGATAACAAGCGACGATACCGCGGCACTGGAAGCCGCCTACCGCGCCCTGGATCGCGAGTTGCCCAGGCGCAGCCCCGAGGCCATCGATACGGACTGCCTGTTGACTTTTCCCTACCCTGAAGATGGAGTGCGGCAGGAGATCGTGATTGACACCGACGAGTTCACGGCGGTCTGCCCCTGGACAGGGCTGCCGGATTACGGGACCCTGGTCGTGCGCTACGTGCCACATCTGCGCTGCCTGGAGCTCAAGTCCCTGAAGTACTATCTGCTCTCATACCGTGACGTCGGCATCGTGCAGGAACACGCCACCGATCGCCTGCTGCGCGACCTCGTGGCCGCTTGCCAACCACGGCGCATGACGATCACCCTCGACTACAAGGTCCGCGGCGGGCTGCACACCACCACCTCGGCCACGTACGAGGCCGACCAGCAGGCTGCCGGGGACAACGGCGCGTGAGCGGGGCGCGATAGTGGCATCAGCCTCGGCACGCACGTCCGTCAATACCGCGGGCCGGGTGCACGATCAGGTGACCGACTGGGCCGTGCTGCCCTGGGACCGCCGGCATCCTTGCCGGCAAACGCGGGCTGGCTGGAAGTCGGCGGTCCCAGGAACGACGCTCCGCCACG
>Ga0209062_1004009_pt1 | contig 16115 bp, 15 predicted proteins | sample Coa_R2_2_FD_187158 | JGI IMG/M metagenome (GOLD analysis project Ga0209062, IMG submission 187158) | Surface soil microbial communities from Centralia Pennsylvania, which are recovering from an underground coalmine fire - Coalmine... | ecosystem: Environmental > Terrestrial > Soil > Unclassified... | reverse complement strand
GACTCCTGCGCGCCGTTCTGCCGCGGAAGGATTCGCGACGGGCGGCTCCGCCGGGAACCAGAAACGGCTAAGATTTTTCGTCTCACCGAGACGAGAACAGGATGGAAGTAGACAAACATCATAGGAGAAAGCAGAATGTCGCAAGATGCGCGTTTTATGTGTGGTCTAAGTCTCATTCTGATTCCGACAATCGTCTATGGAGGTCTGACCATTCTCGGCGTTATAAGTGGTGGGCAATTCGGCACGCTCGGCCCTGAGAATCTGTCAGCCTCACAGATTGCGTTTTGGAGAGCCGGTCATGCCCACGCTGGAGTCCTCACATTACTCGCACTTTTCATCCAAATCGCCATGGATTACGCGGTACTGCCATCGAGTCTTGTATGGCCAGTGCGAATCGGCGCCATCGCTGCCTCGATTCTCGTCTCGGGAGGATTCTTTGCGACCGCACACTTCCGGTCGGCCAGATTTATTCTCTATACAGGCGCGGCGCTGGTCGCAGCAACAACGCTAACTGTGGGCGTCGGACTCATTCGTTCGCGGTAGCGGGTTCGGTTCGGGGGATCGACACTCCTTGGCTCATTCTTTTGCGATCCACCAGATCCGTGGGCGTCGTCCCGAGCATCTTTCGGAAGGTTCGCGTCAGATGGGCGGCATCAGAGAATCCAGCCGTGTGCGCCGTTTCAGTGACAGTTGCCCCCTTCATAAGTTCATAAGAGGCCCGCTGTAGACGGAGCCAGAGAATGTAAGGACGCAGCGGAACTCCCACCGATTCTGTGAAAACGTGCATGAGTCGAGAGGGAGAAAGACCAGCGATTTCGGCCAAAGTGTTGAGCGAAAGGTCCTGTCCCGTGCCGAGGTTTTCGCGCACGTATTTGAGAACCCGGTTGACGCGATGGTGAATCTTTACACCTCGACGGCCATTCAACAGGTCTTGTCGCACCCAGCGTTCTACGCTCACCTGAGTCAGCTTAGGACCAAGTGCGATTCGCCAGCGCTTGAGTTGTGCTGCGGGAACAGCGAAGATTTCATCGTCCATTCGTCCCAGGAGAGTCGTACCCAATTCGCTCTCCGGATCGATAAAGCCGATGAGTAGCGTTTTGCCTCGCGCATCAACTTCATGCTCCGCATCTGGACGGATCAATGCCGCACCGCACATTTTCCATGCGGCGCCTGGTTTGCTTCGAATCCGCAATGTACCCTGCATCACCATCACGAGTTGAACGCAATGATGACTGTGCCGGGCGGACGTAAATCCTGGTCCCCACACCATGATTGCCGCGGGCCAGATCCAGGAGCCGGGATTTGGATGCACTAGCATGAGCCGTATCGAGGATTTTGGCACGCACAAGCACGGCGGTCTACTGAATCAGGCGAATCGCAGCCAGTTCATTCAAGTCGAGTGATTGTGCCGGGTTTATGCTGTATCCGCTTCGACCAGTAACCAAAGGCTCGGTATCCGATGCAACCGCTCATTGTGCTTGTAGTGGTTTTTCTGTTGTTGATTTTTCCGCTGGGTTGGTGGACTGCGCTGCGAATCGCCTTGGCCGCGATGTTTCTGTTAGGTGCTTCCGCCCACTGGGGAAAGAGGCGGCCCGATCTGATCCGTATGGTTCCGGCAGCTTTGCCCAGGCCAGACCTGCTCGTCACCTTCACTGGTATTTGCGAAATTCTGGGTGCTGCTGGCCTGCTTATACCCAAGGTCGCTCCGTTCGCGGCTCTTGGTCTCAGCCTGCTTCTCATCGCGCTTTTTCCTGCAAATATACGAGCCGCGCGGGAAGCCGTGACTATTGGTGGCCGGCCGGTAACGCCGCTGCCGGCAAGAACCGTCATTCAGCTCATCTTCCTCACAGCCACAATTGCTGTGATCGTCGGCGCAAAGATGTGAAGCCACCTCGACCGGAGGACCTACGGCGCCGACTGCGACGTCTGCACCGCGCACGTGCCGCTACCGCTTCCCGTCGTTCCATTGCCCGCGCATGTCTGACTGGAGAGGGTGCTGTAGTAGATCTGGGATTCGCCCGCGCCGCTAAGGCTGTTGTCGATGGAAATCCCGCTGGTCCCCCCCGCGGCTGCGATTCCGTCCGTCACATTGCCGGTTGTGCCCGCGCCCTGAACGTTGAAGTTGTATAGACAGGCTCCCGTGCATCCGGTTGCGCTTCCGTTGGCTGCGACGCTCATGAAAAGCCAGTCATGTGTGCCGTTGTAAAATTCGGTGATCGGAGAGCACGCGGAAGCGGTGCCTACAGTGTTCACCATCGTGTTGTATTTGTTGACCGTCGGATTCGTTGTTCCGCTCAAGCCCGACATCGGAACCTGGTACAGAACTCCATTCACGCAGCCATACAGAAACCCGGTGTTTCCCGTGCCCGAATAGTACGTGTTATCGAATGTACCGGTGTGAAGGTTCGTTGCCGCGGGATTCGTGGCCCCCGAGTTCGCGAAGCTTGCGTAGTTCTGGCCGTAGGTGTTGGTAATCGCAGTTCCGGCGGCAAACCGGTTGACGTAGCTGTTGTGATTCGTGTCGCACCCGTATCCGACAAACACGTAAACGTTCTCAGTGGTCGAATCCACAATTGGAGGGTCCACCATGCCCGAAGTGCCGCATACCATCCGGTTCGAGGTGAGAACGGTCTGGCTGGTCGTGCCAGTGGTAGTGATGGAGTGCAGATAACCACCGCTATCGCCCACGAATAGGAGTTGCGACGTGCCGCTGTCGAACACGGGTGACGTGAGAATTGTTGTGCTGGCCGTTACTGGCCAGCCGCCCGTGGTCACTTCGGCGGGTGTGGCCGTGAAAACGCCGGTGAACTTGTGCACCTTGCCGCTGTCGTCGCCCACGTACATGGTGTCATTGGAGTAATAGACGTAGAAGGGCGACGAGTTGGTGTCGTTCGGACTGCCGTTCAGCGTCAGCGTGGTGTAGCACGGCGCGGTGCAGCTGGGATAGTTGGCCGCGGATTGCAGCGTTGCCGCCGCGGGCGTCGTGACAGTTCCGCCCGAAGTGAGCAGCGGCTTTAAGAGCACCAGCGAAGCCACGTTCGAAGCAGTCTGAATGTAGGCGACTTGCGTGCCATCTTGCGAAATCACCGGAGAGAGCGTCGATGTGCCTCCGGTGTTGTACGCCCAGGCCACGGTGGGGACAGTTCCTGTGCATGTCCCCGCGTAAATGTTGCTGTAGGCGATGACGGTCGCGTTGCCGGGGCCGGAACCCGTCGGATACACGACGTAATCGCTGCAACTCGCTGCGGTGGTCGAGAACTGGTACTTAGCCGGAAATGCGTTGGCCGCGATCGCGCTTGCGCCGTTGTTCATACTCCAGTCTTTCTGCAGGTTGGGGCGAGGACGGCGCCGGGATGGGATGCGGGCGCTGACTTGTCTTCGATTGACCGGCAGGTCGGTCACGGCACGCATCGGCGCCACCAGCGTCGGCTGCATGATCGGAGCGTTGCGCCGCTTCTGCTGCATGATGTATCGCGGATTAGTGACCAGCTTGTACCAGTCACTGTAGTGGCCGCTCTTCAGCGCGTCCAGTTCCTTTGCAGGAGTGGAGAAGATGGCATGATGATGCGACCAGTCATCCACAATTCCGCGCGGCAGCTCCTGCGCGCACAGAGGCGTAGTTGCGGCCACAATAGACGTCAGGGCGAGTGTGAGCATGGAGGACTTTCGGCGGAGAATTCTTGCAGGAATCATGTTCAACTTCCGATAAACAGGTGTGTCACCGTGTCAAACACACTCTACCGCCTATTGCCAGCCGCCGCGATACCAACTCAGGTAACGCCTCATGAAAGCCCAGCTTACGCGAAATGAGTACGGTGACACCGTACGAGTAGCGATCAGGGCGGGGCGACTTTCCGGCGCTACATTTTCTGGAACCGATGAGACCCGAACGTCGTATCAGGTAAGCAGCGGGGGAAATCCATGCATTTCAAACTGCCGGTTGCTGCCTTTGGTGTATTCGTTTTTGGCGTTCTTGCTGCTTCCGTCCATGGTGCTGCTAAGCCGGAGGCGGAGACCGTGCCTTCGTATCCTGATGCGACCCACATGAATACGCCGGTCGACTATCGCGAGTGGATTTATCTCAGCACCGGTCTTGATATGAGTTACGCACCGCGCATTGCCGGGACGGCAAATCACTCGATGTTCGACAACGTGTTTGTGAATCCAGAAGCCTACCGGTACTTCAAGCAGAACGGCGTCTGGCCCGACAAGACGGTGATGGTTCTCGAGGTGCGCGGCGCGGAAGGCGCAGCCTCGATCAATAAATCCGGACACTTCCAGAGTGAGTCCCTGATGGGAGCGGAAGCGCACGTAAAAGATAACTCGCGCGGTGGGTGGACCTTCTACTCCTTCGATGGCAACGGACCCGGCACTCTGATTCCCAAGGCGGCCGATTGCTACTCATGCCACGAAGCTCATGGAGCCGTGGACACCACGTTCGTCCAGTTCTATCCGACGCTCATGCCAATCGCACGAGATAAGAAGACCCTGAGCACGGCCTATCAGCGCGAGAATTCAGGCAAGTAACTCCGCTAAGCACGACTTCACCGTTTGGCAGGATAACCCTGCCAAACGTACTCCAGGGCTTCCGGTAACGTCTGCTGAACGACGGCGCGATCCACGTGCCCAGCATTGCGCGCAAATACGAACTGATAGTGGTAACCCTTGGCGGCAAGTACTTTTGCCATATTCTCGTTAGCAAGAACCCAGTCGTGCATCCCATCGTGGAGCACGTTGGGATTCAACAGGTCGCGGTCACCGACTTCCATCCAAATGCGAATCGGCTTGAGGGGCGTGCTCGGAATCAGATGCTCGTGGAATTCCCAGGCGCCATGCGGAGTTTTGGGATCGTACGGCCACTGCTGGTTGACGAAAGTACCCGAGTAGCTGAGGACGCGGCGATAGAGATCAGGCCGATACCACGCCATGATGAGCGCGCATGCGCCTCCTGAACTTCCGCCCATGGTCGCGCGGCCGTCGGGATCATGAGTCAGCCTGACGTGAGCCTTTTCTTCGACCAGCGGCAGGACTTCCGTTTCGACAAACTCGGCGTACCGTCCGGACATGGTGTCGTATTCCAGTCCGCGTTCGCTGCTTTGCGCGTCGCCGCCTCCATTGCCGATGGAGATAGCAATCATCGGCGGGAGCTTGTGTTCGGCGATCAAATGGTCGATAGCCGTGAACAGCCACTGGTGCGGGCCGTCAGAATCGACGATGAAGGGAGCCGGTGTTCCCGGCACATATTGCTTTGGAACGTAGACCGCGACTTTGCGCGTGTATGGAGCCGGATGGCTGGTCACGACGAGTTTGGCGGGATCGGACGGATCGACGGTGCCGAATGTATTCGGATCGCGGGCGATGCCAGGATAGATCTTGCTGTCCGAGGAGTTCATCGTGAACTCGGTGACCGACCCCTGAAGCGCGGCTTCGTTCGATGTGTCGGGCTTCGATGTATCAGAGCTCGACATCTCAGGCGCGGGATTGTGTGTCGGTCCGAGGATGAAGTTACCGTCCTGATCTGGAGGAGGGGTTGCACCGTCGGGAAGTTGTTCGGCTTTCACGTAGCCGGGAGTATGCGGATCGCGCGTAGGAGGAGTGGGGCGTGACGTGGGTGACTTCGTTTGGGCAGCTACGGAAGCAAGAAAGCCGAAGAAGACCAGCAGAAACGCGAACCTATGAGTTGTGTTCATCTGGGACTAAAAATACCAGAGAATCGTGAGAGCCGTGCGCGGAGCTTTTAGGCCGGGATAGGGTTCCCTCGCTGCGCTCGGGAAGACAGATAAAGTGCATCGGGTACGTGAAACAGCTGTCGGGGCTCGCCGATGCGCCTTCGCCACGCATTTCATTTGTGCAGAGCGGAGGACTGTCATACCGAACGAAGTGAGGTATCCCTATGGTGAGCGCGCAAACGATAGGGCTCCTTCGCTGTGCGCGAAGAGCGCTAGAGGGCGGTGCCCGCAGTGAGTCTCCATTCGGGTGTATCCTATCCCGCATGTTTGGGGGACGCAGCAGCGAGCAGTGGATCGCGCAGTACGCAAGCAGTCATCAGCATCCGGTGAACCGCGCGTGTCACACGTTCGGAATTCCGATCATTGTCCTGTCGCTGGTCTTGTTCTTGTGGACGATTGCGTATCATCCACTCTGGAAGCTGGCGCTCGGATTGTTCGTGTTTGGATGGGTTCTGCAATTCATCGGACATGCCTTCGAAGGCAAAGAACCGGAGTTCTTCCACGACTGGCGTTTTTTGTTTGTCGGCGTGCGGTGGTGGGTGGCGAAGGTCCGAGGACGTGCCTGAAAGCAGATGGTCGCGTCGGTGCTTTGGCGCGCTTTCGCGCGCGCCGTTCGCTCACCTAGGTCCTTCGCTCGCGGTGATGCCACTCGCTCAAGGATGACAAGGGTTGCCCGCGCCAGGCGTGCGAAGCCTACTCGTACCGCAGGGCTTCGACGGGGTCCATTCTCGCGGCTTTGATGGCGGGAAGCATGCCGCTGACGATTCCGACAAACACCAGGATGAACGTCGATACAAGCAGGATCATTGGATCGATATGCAGGTGGATGTCAGCGTCCTGTGCGTTCTCGGCGAAAGCGCTGAACAGCGGCAGCGTACCGATCACTCCGGAGATGATGTAGGCCGCCAGGATTCCGAGAAACCCTCCGGTGAAGGTGATGGCCATCGCCTCGGAGAGGAACTGGACAAGGATGTGCCGCTTTCGAGCGCCCAGCGCTTTTTCCACGCCGATTTCGCGCGTGCGCTGGGTGACCGCCACCAGCATGATGTTCATCAGTCCGACGCCGCCGATGCCGAGCGTAAGAAAGCCGATGAACGTCAGCAGGATTTTGATCGCGGTGGTCACGATACGGAACTGCGCGATATCTTCCATCAGGTTCCAGACGAAGATGGCTTGCTTGTCGTCGGGCTTGAAGTCATGGTGCGTCGCGAGCACCTGGCGAAGTGAGTCGGCGACCTTCTTATAGCCCATGCCTTCGTATTCGATGAAGATGCCGCTGAGATAGCGCGTGTCCATCAGGTCGCCCATGCTGCTGAATGGAATCATCAGCAGACGGTTGTCGTTGTCATCGCCATCCTGGGGCTTGTGCTTGAGAATGCCGACGATCTGGTAACTGATGCCGTTGATACGAACAGAATTGCCGATGGCAATTTGGCCCGAGAACAGCTTCTTCTTCGCCTCGTCGCCGATCACGGCCACACGCGCACGGGACATCTCGTCTTGTTCATTCAGAGCGCGTCCCTGTGCGATGTCCATGTGGCGGATCTCCAGGTACGACGGATAAACACCGGCGACGCGGAAGGTGAATGCGCGGGTGTCATACTCGATATTCATCTGCTTATCGACATCGGGCGAAGAACGCTTCAGCATCGGCACGGCATTGTTGATGAGATCGAGATCTTCGAGCGTGAAGCGGATCTGCGTGCCGGCCTTGCTGCCGCCGACCTGCATCGAAGTGCGGCCTGGGAACACGGCGATCATGTTGGACCCGAACGTAGAGAAGAAGGTCATGATGGCGCGTTCGAATCCGGCGCCCCAGGCAAGAAGAATGACCACGGTGGCGATGCCCCAAGCCATCCCGAGCATGGTGAGCGCAGCGCGACGACGGTTATGTTTCAGGGCACTGTAAGCTTGCTCGAAGATGCTGAAGATCATCGCTTACTCCTGCCTCAGGGCTTCCACGGGTTCCAGCATAGCTGCTTTGCGCGCGGGATACAGCCCCGAAACGATTCCCGCGAACGAAAGGCAGCCCAGTGCGAGAGCGGCCGAGGCAGGAACAATGCGCGGCGGATCGAATCCTTCTGGCGGCTGAGCCAAGTTCATCAGCGCCATCAGCGCGGAAACGATCAGTATTCCAACGACGCCGCTAAGCGCGGTTAGAAATGCGCCTTCAAAAAAGAACTGGGTCAAGATGCTGCGGTTGGTGGCGCCAAGCGCCTTGCGCAATCCGATTTCGCGGGTGCGTTCGGTAACGGATACCAGCATGATGTTGATGATGCCGATTGCGCCGAGTCCGAGGGTGACCAGGCCGACGCCGCCGAGGAACCAATCCATGGCGTCGAAGATCAGGCCGACCCGCCGCTCGTTTTCGATGGTGTCCCATTCATCAAAGGCATCGGGCGAACGGTAGTCGAATCCGTGATTGCGGGCGATGATTTTGTGCACCTGGATTTTGGCGTCGAGATGCTGGTCGGCAGTGATGGGCTGATAGTTAATAAAAGATACTGCATTATCCGTGTTGTTTTCTTTCAGCGGGAAGTACATACGCATGGTACTGACGGGAACGAAAATGCGGATATTGGTACCGTTGTTCCCCTCGCGGCCTACCTTTTTCAAGATGCCGATTATCTGAAAGGGGACATTGTTAAGCATAATGGTGGTCCCGACGGCCGCACGCCCGTTGTAAAGAGTCTTGGTAAGTTCACTGCCGAGCACCGCGACACGCTGACGCGAGTTCTCGTCGGCATCGGCGATCCAGCGGCCGGTTTCGACGGGAATAGTGCGGATATCCGCGTAAATTGGCGAGACTCCAAATACTTGTCCGTTGGCGCTGTTGTAATCGCTGACCGCGCGGATATCGTCGCGCTCGAGAATGGGCGAAACGTTCTTGACCAGGTTCGCTTCATTCTTGATGTCAAGGTAATCCTGGTAGGTGAGCCGGTACGGAAGCATGGATTGCAGGCTGCCTTCCACGGAAGGGATACGCCCGCCGAAGATGAACATGATGTCCTGCCCCAGGTCGGCGAGCTGTTTGTGCTGGCCGGCGCGAAAACCTTCTCCAAGCCCAACGAGCAGGAGCAGAGAACCTACGCCCCACGCGATGCCGAACATGGTGAGGAACGACCGTAACTTGTGCGCCCACAAGGTGCTCAGCGACTGACCAATTATGTCGAATAGTTCCTGCATTCTTTAGGCGAGGGGAGGACCTTACAATTACTGTAACTCACACAGGCGGAGAAAAATGCCGTACCCTGGGAGCGTTCCGCAAAAGTGCTGCTGTTGGATAAGACTCCGGAAAAGCCAAATTGTTACGGCTGTTTTTTCAGCGGGTTAGCACTTGCGCTGCCAGCGGAGTGGGTTTCGCGCCGGGTTGCAGGCAAGCCATCCGGGTATTCGTAAACACCCCTTCCTGCTTTTTTACCCAATCTGCCGGCTTTTACATATTGGGCCAAAAGCGGAGCAGGGCGATATTTTTCGCCTAATGTCTTATGCAGGTACTCCAGGATATGCAGGCGCGTATCCAAACCTACGAGGTCGACGAGTTCAAAGGGGCCCATGGGGTGGTTTAACCCGAGTTTGAGTGCTTTGTCGATGTCTTCGGCTGAGGCGATGCCTTCCTGAAGCATGTAGAAGGCCTCATTGCCGATCATGGCGTTGATGCGGCTGGTGATGAAACCCGGCGATTCTTTGATGACTACCACTTCCTTCTTCATCCGGCGGCCGACTTCGACGATGCTGGCAAGAGTGTCGGCATCCGTTTCCAGTGCCTTGACGACTTCCAGCAACTTCATCTTGTGGACGGGGTTGAAGAAGTGCATTCCGATGCACTTGGGCGCACGATACGTCACGGAAGCAATCTCGGTGATGCTGAGAGAAGAGGTATTGGAAGCGAGGATCGTAGTTGGCCGGCTGAATTTGTCGAGCTGAGTGAAGATTTCAATCTTCGATTCCATCTCCTCGGGGACTGCCTCGATGACGAGATCCGCATCGCGAGCGGCGGAATCGACGGAGGTCGCGTATTCGATCCGGTCGAAAGCGGCACTTGCTTCTGCCGCGGTGACCTTTCCGAGTTCGACGGCCTGGTCGAGATTGGCGCGGATCTCCTCGCCGGCGCGGCGTAGAGTGGCAGGAAGGATGTCTTCCAATATCGTGCGATAGCCGCCCAGAGCAGAGGCATGGGCAATGCCGCGGCCCATGGTGCCGGCTCCGATCACCGCGATCGTGCGGATTTCGGCCACTACTTGCCCTCCAGCTTCTGCAGAACCCCCTGGACAGAGGGATCAGACTTGCGAATGTACTCGGCTAGCCTCTTCTTCTCGTCGTCACTCATGGTAGGAATGGTTGCGCTGATACGGCGTAGAGTGGTGGCCATTTCGTCAACATAGTTCATCATGCGAATCAGTTCGCCGGAGACGACCATTGTTACTCCTTCACGTGTTCGGGGATGAAAGCAGCTGCCTTGACTGGGGTGTTCTTGCAGAACCGCCCTGCGGGGTCGTCCTGGGTCGACCTTCCGAGGCAAACACTCTATTCTCAACATTAAGAAGCAGTTCGTAAAGCAGAGACAGGAGATAATCGAGGAATGCTGCGAAACAAGAACCTGATTCCTCTATCACACCAACATCAGCACGCGCTGGCTTTCTGCGTGAAGGTAGATAAGGCGCTGGCGAGCCCGGCAGCAATGGACACGGCTGCCTTACAACAGGCGATCGCGAAGCTCTATGAAGACGAGCTCGCGATCCACTTCGAAGCGGAGGAGAAGTTCGTGTTTCCGGCAGCAGAGCAGGTCGGGGACCTGGCGAGCCTCGTGGACGAGTTGCGAATCGAGCATGGGGTGATTCGGCGTGGGGTGAAGCGAGCAGAGACACGCGATCTGACGGTTTCAGACATCCAGGTATTTGCAGCGAGCCTGAGCGCGCATATCCGAAAGGAAGAGCGGCAGCTGTTCGAAGTGATACAGGAGAGACTATCGGCGGAAGAATTGGACACCGTGGGAAGGGAGATTGAGCGACTCCTCCCACGCGGACAGCGGGCCTGAAGGGCAGCGCAACTGAAAGCAAAGCGGCTATCCAGAGTTCAACATGCATCTAAGCGGTAGATGCAGGAGACCAGGCAGGCTGTCCGCGTCGAGACCACCGAAATTGCCGAATGTCTCGACCGGCTATCGTCAAAAAAAGCCCAGAATCTTCCCCTCAGCACCTATCGTCTGCAACTGAATGCCGGGTTTCGTTTTGAAGACGCTCGCAAGCTGCTGCCGTACCTCCATCAGTTCGGATTCACGCACTGTTACTTTTCGCCGATTCTCAAGGCGCGCCCCGGCAGTATGCACGGCTACGACATCACCGATCACAATGCGCTGAATCCGGAGATTGGAACGGAAGAGGACCTGAATAGGTTCGTCAGCGAGATGAAGTCCATGGGAATGGGCCTCATCCTCGACATCGTGCCAAACCACATGGGCATTGGGTATGGCACTACTCCGTGGTGGCTGGACGTTCTGGAAAACGGTGAAGCTTCAGAATACGCAAATTACTTCGACATCGACTGGGATCCGTTCAAGCCCGAACTCGGGGGCAAAGTATTGTTGCCCATCCTCGGTGAAACTTACGGCGACGAACTGGAAAAGGGCAACCTGAAGCTGGAGTACGGGGACGGCAGGTTTCGGGTGCTTTACTACGACAAGCAACTACCCATCGATCCGCAAACGTATCCGTTGATTTTTGAAGAATTGGGCCAGTTGCGTGAATTCAGCTCCGATCGGGAATGGCAGAGCCGTGGGGCAGCAGAATTCAACAAACTAGTCGGAGACTTTCGCGCACTTCCCCTGCATACAACGAAAGACCCGGCGCAAATCCGGCAGCGACGGAGGGAAGCTCCGATCCTGCAAAATCGGCTCATGGAGTTGCAAAGGCGTTACGACGGCGCATCAGCGGTGATCGCTGCAGCGCTCCAGAGGCTCAATGGAATTCCCGATGTAGCCAGAAGCTTTGGCCCATTGCATCGGCTATTGGAAGCGCAAGCCTACCGGTTGGCGTTTTGGCGGGTTTCTTCGGAGGAGATTAACTACAGGCGCTTTTTCGATATTAACGACCTGGTCGGGCTTCGGATGGAGAATCCGGCGGTGTTCTCCGCAACTCACAAGCTGATTCGCAAACTGCTGGCGCAAGGCGCGGTCACCGGGTTGCGAATCGATCACCCCGACGGGTTGCTGCAACCCATACAGTATTTCACGCGGCTGCAGATGCTGTATGCCTCCAGCCAGTGCAGCGGAATGGAGGCCACGCCTCCGCTCGCTGAAAACGGAATCGAAGAAGAAATCGTGCGGCGCTTCGGCGAACACGACTGGATTAGCCAGCGCGCTCCGCTTTATGTGTTGGTGGAAAAAATTCTTGAGCCGGGAGAAAAGCTTCCGCAGGAATGGCCCATCGACGGAACGGTCGGATATGACTTTGGAAATGTTCTGAACAATGTCTTCATTCAGACAAAGAACCAGCGTGCATTCACGAATCTGTACCACCGCATTATCGGCGGGGCAGTCGATGTCGATACACTGATTTACAACAGCAAGAAGCTGATCATGGAGACCTCGCTGGCGAGCGAGGTAACCGTGCTCACGCAGATGCTACAGCAGATCTGTGCTGCCGATCGTCGTGCCCGCGACTTCACCCTGAATGCCCTGGTGCGCGCCATACGCGAGGTGATTGCCTGTTTCCCGGTATATCGGACTTATATCGATGCGCGAGGCAACATATCGGAACGCGATGCGGGCTACATAACAGAGGCAATCGTCCGCGCCAAGCGACGAAATCGAACAGGCTTGGCAGCGATCTTCGACTTTCTGCGTTCGGTGCTTCTGCTGGAAGCCGGCGGGGAGTATATCCCGTCCGATCAATACCGTGCCCGCCTGGGCTTCACGCTAAAGCTGCAGCAGGTGACCGGACCAGTAATGGCCAAAGGACTGGAGGATACCACTTGCTACGTTTACAACAGATTTATATCGGTAAACGAGGTAGGAGGGTCGCCTACCGAGTTTGGGATCACGCTCAATGAATTTCACGAAGATAACCGCAACCGTGTTCGCGAGTGGCCCTCGTCGATGCTGGGAACCTCCACGCACGACAGCAAACGCAGCGAAGACGTTCGCGCTCGCTTGAATGTACTATCGGAGATCCCGAAGGAATGGGCGTCACAGGTATTCCGGTGGAGACGAGCCAACAAACCAAAGAGCCGTCTGCTTGGCGACGGCCGCATCGCTCCGGATGCGAATGAAGAATACTTCCTGTATCAGACGCTGGTGGGCGCCTGGCCGCTGCTGATGGAAACGGATGGAGAGCGCGAAGAATTTGTTGCGCGAATCCAGAATTACATGATCAAGGCGCTGAACGAGGCCAAGGTCAACATGAGCTGGACAAGTCCGAATCCGGAATACCAGCAGGCAGTCGAATCGTTCATCAAAAAGGTTCTGAGCCCTCACAGCAGGGGGCGATTCTTCTGGGATTCAATCCAGAGGTTTCTTCCTCGGGTGATGTACTTTGGCGCGCTGAATTCACTTTCGCAACTCGTATTGAAACTGACGGTACCTGGCGTTCCAGACGTCTATCGCGGATGCGAGTTGTGGGATTTCAGCCTGGTCGATCCCGACAACCGACGCCCGGGCGACTATGACTTGCGCCGGCAAATGATGAGTGACCTGAGAGTAGCGGAAGGCTCGAGCAGTATTCCGCAGTTTTGTGGCGAATTACTGGAGCAGTGGAAAGATGGCCGGGTGAAGATGTGGACGGCGATGCGCATCCTCCGCTTTCGCCGTGATAGCCCGGAGCTGTTTCAGCAAGGGACGTATGATCCGTTATCCACAGGGGATGAGCGCGATCAGCACGTTGTAGCGTTCGTGAGGCGCCGGCAAGAACAGGAAGTCGTCGTAGTTGTTCCGCGATTTATATACACCCTGATGAAGGGCGATCCGCGGGCGCCGATCGGAGAACAAGTCTGGCGCGAGAGCGCAATTGCAATCGGCGAAAAGAAGCAACACTGGAAAAACGTGCTCACCGGTGAACTGGTTCAGGCGCGTGATTCGAAGTTGCTATGCCGCGAAGTCTTTGCCAGCTTCCCGGTCGCCGTTCTCGCCAGTCGCTGAAACCCGGTCCGCCACCTCGGTGATTTCGCCCAGCTTCCTTGCCAATTCTGGTTTCAGCGAGCCTGGGGCATAACGCCATGCCCAATTGCCGTCAGGACGGCTGGGCACATTCATGCGTGCCTCGCTGCCGAGTCCGAGTACGTCCTGCAGCGGAATCACACACAATTGTGAAACGGAGGTTTCCGCAGCTCTGATCATGGCCCACTCGATTCCTTCGTGACTGCTGCCGAAATAGGCGTTTGCGGCGCGACGCTCGTGGTCCCTCACCGTATTCCACCACCCCGGGGTCGTGTCATTGTCATGCGTGCCGGTATAGACAACGGTGTCGCGCTCGTAGCGATGAGGCAGATAAATGTGCGCACCCGGATCTCCGAAGCCAAATTGCAGTACCTTCATGCTGGGGATCTGGAGTCGCTCGCGCAATGCATTGACTTCGGGTGTGATCACACCGAGATCTTCAGCGATAAGCGGCAGACCGCCGAGGCGCTCGCGTAAGACATTAAAAAGATCGTCGGCAGGCCCCTTCACCCAATGCCCATTCACGGCAGTGGGTTCGCTGGCGGGAATTTCCCAGTAAGCTTCGAATCCCCGAAAATGATCGATGCGCACCAGATCGCATGTTTTCAGAGTCCAGCTCATGCGCTGCACCCACCACTCATAGCCGCGCGATTTCAACGCGTCCCACCGGTATAGCGGGTTTCCCCAGCGCTGGCCCGTCGAACTGAATGCGTCGGGAGGAACGCCGGCGACGACCTCCGGGTTCAGATTCTGGTCGAGACGGAAAATATCGGGATGAGTCCAGACGTCAGCGCTGTCGAAGCTGACGAAGATGGCTACGTCACCCATGATCTGAATTCCGCGACGCCTGCATTCGTAATGAAGGGCATTCCACTGCTCGAAAAATGCGAACTGAATAGCGCGGACAATCTCAATATCGGTGGCGTGACGCTCACGGGCGAAGTACTGGGCGTCGTTATTGCGGGTCGCGAGCTCTCTGGGCCATTCAGTCCAGGATTTCCCGCCGTACTCTCTGCGCAAAACTTCGTAGAGCGCATAATCCTCAAGCCACCAGGCATTTTCCTGGCAAAAGGCTTCGAAGCGGCCGCGATGTTGCGGAGCAGCGCTGGCAAGAAAACCCCTGGCTGCTTCTTCAATCAGGGGATACTTCGTCTGCCAAACCTTCTCAAATTCCACATTCCCCGCTGGAGGCAACAGGTGCTCGAATCGGCCACGATCGATCCAGCCGTACTGGGCGAGGCGCTCCAGGCTGATCATCAGAGGATTTCCGGCAAACGCAGAGGTGCTCGAATACGGCGAATTGCCGTATCCTACCGGCCCCAGTGGGAGAACCTGCCAGAGGGATTGTTTTGCTTCAGAAAGAAAGTTGATGAAATCGTAGGCGGCAGGACCCAGATCTCCGATGCCGCCACGCGACGGCAACGAAGTAGGGTGGAGGAGAATGCCAGAAGCGCGGGGCATGAGCATGGCGTCAGTTCAATTGATGTTTGAAGCGCTGTTAAGGAGAACGAGGAACCCGGCTTATGTGCCGGACTCCTGCTTGTTATTCATCACGCGATCCCACGCGGCTTTATTCACGCGAATCCTGCCTTCTTTTTGCAGACGCTGGCGAAGATCGGTGGCGAAAATCTGAAAGGCTTCGGCGCGTTTCTGCTCGAGCAGGGTTTCGCGAACCTGATCGCTGTTTTTAGCAGCTTCTTCCGCTGTGGGCTGCTGCTTGTCCAGCAGAGAGATCACAACGGCACCGCCTGGAGTGTTGATGGGCGCGCTTACCTGTCCGGGATTCAAATCGAACGCAACCGAGGCGGCACCCGACATGGCGCCGATCTGCGGAACTTGGTCTTTGATCGTGACTAGATCACTGGTCTTCACGGTGGCGCCGACTTCTTGCGCTGCTTTCTTCAGGTTGTGTTCGGCCCGCGCACGATCCGCGAGTTGCTGGATCTTCTGCTGCATCAATTGGCCGGCACGCTGAGACTTAAAGTCGGATTCGATCTTGTCCTTCGCTTGCTCAAAGGTCGGAGTTGCTGGTGGCTGAATTTGAGTCACCTGGAAAATGGCGTAGCCATTCGGTGTTGCGACCTGTTGGGGCGGAGAGTCGACTTTCTCGTTGAAGATTGCCTCGGTCAATTCTGGGGAGGACCCGATCCCAGGAATGCTATCGGAGCGCGCAATCAATCCGCTGGTTTGAACCTGCAGCGCATTTGCCTGCGCTGCCTTGTCGAGTCCCTGCG
>Ga0209062_1004008_pt1 | contig 16116 bp, 19 predicted proteins | sample Coa_R2_2_FD_187158 | JGI IMG/M metagenome (GOLD analysis project Ga0209062, IMG submission 187158) | Surface soil microbial communities from Centralia Pennsylvania, which are recovering from an underground coalmine fire - Coalmine... | ecosystem: Environmental > Terrestrial > Soil > Unclassified... | reverse complement strand
CCCGCATCGAACTCCTGGATGCCAAGCAGATGGAGGCGGTCAACAAATATTCGAAGCTCGATTATGTCGTGGCGCCGACCCTGTTCTTCGAGTTTCACGGCACGAGCCGCGGCGTCGAGGAGCAGGTCGCACAAGTGAAGGAGCTCGCCGCCGAGCAAGGGGGCACGGCGTTCCGCTGGGCCAATACGCCTGAGGAGCGCTCCAAGCTCTGGCAGGCGCGGCACGATGTCCACTATGCCTCGATGGCGCGCCGCCCCGGCGCGCGGGTCTGGGCGACGGATGTCTGCGTGCCGATCTCGCGTCTCGCGCAATGCATCCGCGAGACGCGCGCCGATCTCGACGCGTCATCGCTGATGGCCGGCATCGTCGGCCATGTCGGCGACGGCAATTTCCATGTCGGATATCTCGTCATGCCGGACAAGCCCGAGGAGATCGCCGAGGCGAGCCGGCTCAACGACCGCATGGTGCAGCGCGCCATCGCCATGGACGGCACCTGCACCGGCGAGCACGGCGTCGGCTATGGCAAGATGGATTTCCTCATCGCCGAGCATGGCGAAGCCGTGAGCGTCATGCGCACCCTCAAACAGGCGCTCGACCCCGACAACATCATGAACCCCGGCAAAATCGTCCGGATTTGACCGCATCTTCCAACCTTGGAGCGCCCGCCATCGCGATAGGTGCGATCGCCTTCGCGATGCTTGCTCCGGCGGCGCAAGCTGCCGGTCCCGATACTGCCTGGACCGGAAGCATCGTCGAGGAGGATGATTTCTGGGCACCCAACAACAAGGACCGCCACTACACCCACGGCATCCGCTTCTCCGCCACGACGGGCGATTTGCGCGATCCCGCATGGCAGGCGCCTTTTGCGTGGATCGCGCGGCTCACCCCGGCCTTCACGAGCGATGTCGATGGCACGAATGCCGCCGGTGAGCAAACCGTCGAGCGCTACAACCTGATCCCTCTCGGCCAGAACATGTACACGCCGGAAAATCCGGCCTTGGTCAATCCCGATCCGCGCGACCGTCCCTATGCCGGTTGGCTCTATGGCGGCGTCGGATTGGTGCAGGACATTCCCGGCCGCCGCAGCGACGGCGACGGTTTCGCCGGCACTGACCGCTTCGAAGAGCTCGCGCTCAAGCTCGGCATCGTCGGACCCGGCTCGCTCGCCAACACCACGCAGACGCATTACCACCTGCTCATCGACGTGGCACCTTTCCGCGGCTGGCACGCGCAACTCCACAACGAGCCGGCGGTCGATCTCTATTACGAGCGGAAGTGGCGTCTCTATCGCGAGACGGCCGGCGGATGGGGTTGGGATGCGATCCCGCAAGCGGGTTTACGCGTCGGCAATGTCCATGATTATCTCTCGGCCGGCGGCATGGTGCGATTGGGCCGCAATCTGCGTGTCGATTACGGGCCGCCGCATATCGATCAGAATCTCGGCGCCGACTATCTCAATGACGGCCGCATCACTGCCGGCGATTTCGGCTTCTATCTCTTCACCGGCGTCGAGGCGCGCGCGGTTGCGCGCAACATCTTCCTCGACGGCAACAGCTTCAAATCGAGCGCATCGGTCGAGAAGATCCCGGCGGTCGGCGATCTCGAAGCCGGCGCGGCTCTCTTCTGGCGCCACTACCGGCTCTCCTACACCTGGGTCTATCGCACCCCCGAATTCATCCATCAGGACGGACCCGATCATTACGGATCGCTCAGCCTCTCCGTCCGCCTCCCGTTCTGATGCGCGTCAGCGCGCCAGCCATTGCGGATTGTTGATGCGGAGCGCGTCCGCCGTGGTGCGCCGCAGATGATCGAGCAATTCGGGATCGGCAAGATCGATATCGCCGGCGCGGATCGCTCGCGCGAGCAATCGGTTGAGCTCTTCGAGGCTTCCCTGCGAGCCGGTGAGCGCGGCGAGCCGCGATGCTTCCTCCGCGTTGGCCGCCGGCCCCAGGCGCAGCTCGCGTTCGACCGTCGCCAGCATGTTTAGCGCGACCTTGACGTTGAACCATTTGTCGTCGCGCAAACCCGGCAGGATCTCCGCCTCGAGATAATCGCGGATCGTCGCGAGCATATCGGCGGCGGGCGAAAGGCTGAGCGGCATGTCACTCCTCCCCGGCCAAGAGTTGCAGGAAATCGTGGAGCGGCTCTTCCATGCGCCGGCCGATGGCGAGCTGCTCGACCGAGCGCCGTCCGGTGCGGTGATGCTCTTGCCCCTTCATGAGACACATGACCGCCCATTTGATCGAGCCGAACGCCTCCCAGAAGCGCACATGGGCGGGATCGACGGAAATTCCGGCGGCGCGCTCATAAGCCGCGAAGAGATCGGCCCGCGCGCCGATGCCGCCGACAGGGTGCTTGCCGCCGAAGCGCCAGGTCTTGACGCACAGCCAGCCCAGATCCTGCAAAGGGTCGCCCAATGCGGCAATTTCCCAATCGATGACCGCCTTGATGCGCTCGTTCCCGCAGATGAGATTGCCCAGGCGGAAATCGCCATGCAGCACCGCGTATCGCCGATGATCGGGCAGGTGATCGTGGGCCCAGCGGAATCCCAGCTCGATTGCCGGCTGCGGATGATCGCAGGCGTCATAGACGCGGCGATAGAGCTCCACCTGCTCGGCCGCGCCGAAGCGCTGGAGAAAGGGCAGCTCGGCCGCATTCATCGCGTGGATCCTGGCCAGGATCTCGCCACATTGCGCGGCAAAGCCGGCGCGGAGCGGCGCGAACTCATCGCCGCGCAGGATGCGGCGCGCGATCGTCTCACCCGGCACGAAGCTCATGACCATGCCGGGCCCGAGCCCATCCGCTTCGTCCAGAATGGCACGCACCGGCGGCGCCGGCACGCCCGCCTCGGCCGCGGCGATCATCATCATGGCATCGTCCTTGCCGACGACGCGCGGCAGCTCGGCGAGCGCGTCGCCTTCGCTCAGCCGCGCACGAGGTCGCGAGAGCTGAAGGATAAAGGGCTCGCGCGTCGCGCCGATCCGCGCCGAGAACGACCATGTCGCCTTGGTGGCACCCCCCGTCAGGCGCCTGAGCTCGGTAATCCCGCCCGGCGGTCCGATGTGCCGGATCACCGCCGCTTCGAGCTTTGCCGCAAATTCTTCCTGCTCGCCCATGCGCGCACCATAGGATGAATGGCGGTGGACCGGCTAGGGCATGTGCGCTTGAACTAGCGCGATGGGCCGGGACGGGTCATTTCTTGACCCTGAGATGGCGACGCGGCGCCGGGCGCGCCGCTCGCCCCGTTTCGTTTTCTGCCTTTGCCGCGCCGAAGGGGGCGAAATTTTGCACGAAGCAATCCATCGCGCGGTCGACATTCTCCCGATCGCCGGTGGTCAGCAGGGTGAGGAGAAGGCCGCGCGTTACGGCGAGCATGAGTTGCGCTGCCGCCCTGGTCTCGCTTTCGGGAATACCGGCCCGCGCGGCCATCGCGGTGAGCGGCTCGAGCCACGCCTCGACGACCTCGGCCAGAAATGCCCTTGTATAGGGGCGGCCTTGCAGCGCTTGACCATAGACTTCGAAAAACAATCGCTCGCGCGGCCACATTTTCGGATCGGTCAAGCCTGTCCACAGAAGATGCATGCGTTCCATCAAGGGCGCGCTCTCATCGGCGAGCATCCGGGCGAAGCGCTGACGCTGATCCTCCTCGACGCGCCGCACGATTTCGACGAACAAGCCTTCCTTCGAGCCGAAATGATAGACCAGCATACGGTGGCTGGTGCCGATCGCGGCGGCCATCTGCCGGAGGCTCAGATCTCCCTGATCGCATTCCGTGACATAGGCGGTGGCGGCGGCGAGCAGGCGTTCGCGCGCACGCCGCTGCCCGGCATCGCCGACGCGCGCCGTCACGCGCGCGCTGCGGCGGTCGTCGGCGGGACGGCGCAAGCTGCCACCATTGCCGGATCCTCGGCCGCCTTAGCGAGCTGCCTCGCGACATCACCGATCGCCTTGCGCAGGAAAAGCCGCCAGAACCAGCCCGTGCCGGCATGCTTGACGTAGAAGCTCGATTGCCAGCAGATCAAGGTTCCTCCGCCGGGCAAGGCTTCGAGATCCACATCGGCGCGATAGTCCCGCAGCGGAAACCCCGAGAGCAGGATGTAGCTCAGCCGCCGGTCGGGAACGATCTCCACCACTTCCTCGCGCGCTCGCGAGATCTTGGTCGTGAAGACGCGGATGGCGCCCACGCCGAGCGGGTCGGAGCGGCCGCGTCTTTCCAGTTCGAACCCATCGAACAGGCTCCAGCGCGGCCAAGTCGCGCCGTCCTTGAGAAGCGCGAAGACACGCGCGGCATCCGCTTTGCTGCGCGCTTCGGCGCGGATCTCGATCTTTCCCATGGCGCTCTCCTAAATCTGTACCAATGGTACAGGTACGTCCGGGACGGGCGGCTGTCAAGGTTCGAGTGGCGATGGAGTCTCCGCCGAACTCGCGGCCGGTTCATTTCCGGCCGGCTTCACGGGGCAGTTCTCGCGTCGCGCATTCTGGTCTAGTCTCGGTCGACAAAAAGACCGGGAGGGCGCCTCATGGATTTCGCGATACCCGAGGACATCACGAAGAAGCTTGCCGAGCTCGACGCCTTCATCGAGCGTGAGATCAAGCCGCTCGAGCGCGAGAACATGCAGTATTTCGATCATCGCCGCGAGCATGCGCGCACCAATTGGGATGAAGACGGGACACCGCGGCGCGAATGGGAAGAGCTTTTGGGCGAGATGCGGCGGCGCGCCGACCGCGCCGGGCATCTGCGCTTCGCGCTCCCCAAGGCGCTGGGCGGACAGGATGGCTCGAATCTCGCCATGGCCGTCATCCGCGAGCATCTCGCGCATAAGGGGCTGGGCCTCCACAACGATCTTCAGAATGAAAGCTCGATCGTCGGCAACTTCCCCGTGGTGCATCTGCTCTGGGAATACGGCACGGCCGAGCAGAAGGCGCTCATCGAGGATGCGATCACCGGGCGTCAGCGCATCGCCTTCGGCCTGACCGAACCCAATCACGGCTCGGACGCCACCTGGATGGAGACGAACGCGCGGCGCGAGGGCTCCGACTGGATCATCAACGGTGCCAAGCGCTTCAACACGGGGCTCCACACCGCGACGATCGACCTTGTCTTCGCACGGACTTCGGGAAAGGAAGGCGATCCCTTGGGGATCACCGCTTTTCTCGTGCCCACGGACACCCCCGGCTTCAAGGTCGAGTTCATGTGGTGGACGTTCAACATGCCGAGCGACCATGCCGAGGTGACGCTCAAGAATGTGCGCGTGCCGCAGAGCAGCATCTTGGGCGGCGAGGGCCAGGGCCTCGTCGTGGCCCAACATTTCGTCCATGAGAACCGCATCCGCCAGGCGGCATCGGGCGTCGGCGTCGCGCAATACTGCATCGATGAGAGCGTCAAATATGCCGGCGCGCGCAGGGTCTTCGGCAAGCCGCTCGCCGCCAACCAGGCGATCCAATGGCCACTCGCCGAGCTTCACACGGAATGCGAGATGGTGCGCAACCTCGTCTACAAGACGGCTTGGCATCTCGACCGCAAGAACCATCTCGAAGTGAGCGATTGGGTTTCGATGGCGAATTACCGCGGCAATCGCCTCGCCTGCCAAGCGGCCGATCTCGCGATCCAGGTCCATGGCGGCGTGGGTTATTCCCGGCACAAGCCCTTCGAACACATCTATCGCCATCATCGCCGCTATCGCATCACCGAGGGCTCGGAAGAGATCCAGATCCGCAAGGTGGCGGGCCATCTCTTCGGCATGATGGGCGGCAAACGCGGCGCCCAACGTGGCTGATCGACTCGTGACTGAGCGGCGCATCGTCCGGCCGCGCGACGCGGCGAGCCTCATCCTGCTGCGCGAAGGCAAGAGCGGGCTCGAGGTGCTGATCGGCCGGCGCGGCGCGGGCGCGCGCTTCATGCCCGGCCGCTATGTCTTCCCCGGCGGGCGCGTCACCGCGAGCGATTCCCGGGCCTGGGAGGGCGAGAGCGACGAAGGCGAGGTTGCGCCCTTTCTCGCGCTCAAGCATGCGGCGCTGCGCGAGACTTTCGAAGAGACGGGCCTCGTCGTCGGCCGGTCGGTGAACAGGCTCGCGCTCGGCAATGGCGAAGCCTTGTCGCCGGTCGAGCAAGCCTACCGCGCGCGCGGTGTCGCGCCGGCGCCCGATCTTCTTCGCCTCGTCGGCCGCGCCATCACGCCCACATCCTCGCCGATCCGCTTCCATGCGCGCTTCTTCGTCGCCGATGGCGCTCACGCGATGGGCGATATCGTCCACGGCGAGGAGCTTGAGGATCTGCGCTGGCATCCGATCGACGATGCCTTCCCACGCATGATGCAGAACGTCACCAAATTCATGCTGCGCTGCGCGCTCGAGGCATGGCAGGGAAAGGCTCCCGCCCATCCGCCGCTCTATTGGCATCTGGGCGAGCGCTCGCTGGTGAGGCACGGGCGCCCGGCGCGGTAAGGCGCCTTCATGCTCCTGCGCGACCGCATCACGGCTCAATATGGCACGGGGTGCCGCATCCATCAGGTGCGGCGGACGCCGCGCTTCCAATCCTCGCTCTTTGTCGTCGATGTCATGGACGGCGCGCGGCTTACCCGCATCCTGGGTGCGATCGGACGGAGCGGACAGCTCACCGAGCAGTCGGGCATGGATCTGCTCCATCCCGAGCGGCTGGTCTTTCTCTATGAACGGCTGATGCTCCTCGCCTTCGCGCTGGTCGAACGGCCACGCGCCGCTCTGCTGCTGGGTCTCGGCGGCGGCGCCATGGCGCGGCATCTCGACGCCTATCTGCCGGATTGCGCTTTGACCGTGGTCGAGCGTGACGGCGCGGTGATCGACCTGGCGCGCCGCTTCTTTCACATCACGCGGCCGATCCTGCATGCCGATGCGCAAGAGGTCGTGGCGGACGCGCGCGGCGCTTATGACGTGATCCTCGCCGATCTCTATGACGGCCGAGGTGCGGCGGGATTGGAGCCGGGATTTTGGCAGGACTGCGCCCGCGCCTTGCGTCCCGGCGGCTCAATTGCCGCCAATTGGGCCGCCTTCGTCGATGACGAGATGGCGCGGGCAGAGGCGAAGGGCCTCAAAGGCGCCGTCGGCCGCTCATTTTTCGTCGGCCCGCGCTCACTCACCGAGAATGTCGTGCAGGTCGCGCCAGGCGACCCGGCGATCTCGCTTGCCGATCTCGCGCCGCGCTGGCGCCGCTTCGCGCAGCTTCACCGCTTGCCGCGCGACGATCGCGACGTGCTGAAGCGCTGCCAAGCGACCGCGGAGTTTCCGGAGAAGAGCTGATGGCTATCGGCTGTCAGCCGACAGCCTCTCTCATCTCCCCGTAAACCGTGCCGCCCGCTTCTCGACGAAATGCGCGACGCCTTCGCGGAAATCCTCGCTCTTGAAGCTGTGGCGCATCTCCTCATTGGCGGTCTCGACGGCGTCACCGAGCCCTTGCAGCAGCGCCTCCCAGACCTGGCGCTTCATCACCCGCATCGAGCGCGGCGAGACGGCGTTGGCGAGCTCGCTGGCATACTCGCGCACACCGGCCATCAGCTCCGCTTGCGGGAACACGCGATTGACGAGACCGATCCGCTCCGCCTCCTGCGCCGTGACCCGGCGCGCGGAGTACAGGAGATCGAAGGCATGTCCCGGGCTGACGAGCCGCGGCAGAAGCCAGGAAAGGCCATATTCCGCGATGAGGCCGCGGCGCGAGAAGGCCGTCGTGAAGATGGCGTCGCTGCCGGCAAACCGGATGTCGCAATAGCAGGCAAAGATGAACCCCAGGCCCGCGGCCGGCCCATTGACCGCCGCGATGATCGGCTTCGGGACCGCCGGAAAATAGGTGTATTTGTGCTGGAAATCGGCGCGGGCGGAGCCGCCGAGGTCGAGCGGCTGCCGGTTCTCGCTCGGCACATTCGATCCGCCGGCGCTTGCCGCGCCGCTCAGGCGGTCCATATCGGCACCCGCACAGAAGCCGCGGCCGGCACCGGTCAGAACAATCACCCGCACCGCCTCGTCTTTGGCCGCCGCGGTCATCGCCTGGCGCAATCCCGTCTCGATATCGCCGTTGAAGGCGTTGAGACGATCGGGGCGGTTGAAGGTGATCGTCGCGATGCGGTCGCGGACGTCGTACAGCACGGCGGCTTCGGTCATGACGGTTCCTCCTCGATCTCCGATGTTTCGGACAGCATAGCCGAGGCGCGAGGCGGCGCCCAAGCGCGATTGCGATTGCTGCGCCTTTTGCTAAGGTCGCGCCCCATGTCATCGGCAGAGCTTCCCATCGAGCCCATGCTTAGCGCTGCCGAGCGGCGGTGGAACCTTGCCACGGCCATCTCTTGCGTCACGGTCTTCGGCGTGGGTATCGGCCTCGCCTGGCCGCTGCGCTCGCTTCTCCTCGAAACACGCGGCGTCGAGGCCACCGTCAACGGCCTCAACGGCGCGTCGGCATTTCTTGGCGTGATCATCGGGCCGCTCCTGGCGCCGATGATCATTCGCCGCACCGGCTTGCGGCCTTTCCTCGTGGGATGCCTCGCGCTCGATACAGTGCTTTTTCTATCGCTCAAGCTCCTCGACGACATCGTCTTGTGGTTCGCCTTGTGGATGGCGATGGGCATCGTCGGGTCTGGCCTCTTTACGGCCACCGAAGCGTGGATCACCACAACCGCCGGCGACAAGGCGCGCGGCCGTGTCATCGGCCTTTACGCGGCTTCGCTGTCATTCGGGTTCATGATCGGACCACTCGTGCTGTCGCTCACCGGATTCGTCGGCTGGCCCCCCTTCGTCGCCGGCGCTGCGATCAACGGCGTGGCCGCGCTGCCCTTCCTCTTCACGCGCAATTCCACGGCGGGCTTCGGCAAGGGCACGCCGCTGACCTTCGTCGCGGTCTTCGTTCGCGCGCCGGTCATTGTGCTCGCGGTGATGTTGTTCGGCTTCTACGAATCGGCGGCGGTCACCATCCTCCCGATCTGGGGCGTGCGTATCGGATTCGATCCGCGCGTCGCCGCGGCGCTATTGTCGGCGCTCTATCTCGGCTCGATTGCGCTGCAATGGCCGATCGGCATTTTATCCGACCGCGTCTCGCGCCTGCTCGTGTTGCGGCTGTGCACCGCGGCGGGACTCGCAGGAGCCGTGTTGCTGCCGTTCGTCTCGACGACGATGTTTCCGCTTTTCGCCGTCGTGCTGCTCTGGGGCGGGTTTGCCAGCGGGCTTTACCCTGTCGCGCTCAGCATGGCGGGCGATCGCTTCCGCGGCACCGAGATGGTGACGGCCAATGCCGTGCTGATCATGGGCTACGGCGTCGGCTCGTCGCTCGGCCCGGTCATCGGCGGCGTCGCCATGGATCTCTGGAACCCGCATGGCGTGCCCGCCGAATTCGTCCTGGTCTTCGCGGCGTTCTTGCTGCTCACGGCTTTCGCCGAGCCTGCGCGCTCTACGGCGCGACCGCCAATCCGCCGGTCCGAACGATAAAATCGGCGATCTCGGTCACGCCCTTGTTCTCCTTGAGATTGGTGAAAAGGAACGGGCGTGGCCCGCGCATCTTGCGGGCGTCGCGATCCATCACGTCGAGGCTCGCCCCCACCAGCGGTGCCAAATCGATCTTGTTGATCACGAGGAGATCGGAGCGCGTGATCCCCGGCCCTCCCTTGCGCGGAATCTTGTCGCCGGCGGAGACATCGATCACATAGATCGTGAGATCCGCGAGTTCCGGACTGAACGTCGCCGCAAGATTGTCGCCGCCGGACTCGACGAAGATGAGGTCGAGATCGGGAAAGCGCCGTCCCATCTCGGCCACCGCGGCGAGATTGATCGAGGCGTCCTCGCGGATCGCCGTATGCGGACAGCCGCCGGTCTCGACGCCGACGATCCGCTCGGCCACCAGCGCGCCGGAGCGCGTGAGGAACTCCGCATCCTCCTTGGTATAGATGTCGTTGGTGACGACGGCGATGTCGTAGTGCGTGCGCATATGCTTGCAGAGGCGATCGACGAGCGCGGTCTTGCCCGAGCCGACGGGACCACCGATGCCGACGCGCAGCGGGCCATGGGGAGAGCGGGTCATGAGCGGAAGAGCCTCGTATATTGCGTCTCGTGTCTCATCGAGCACCAATCGAGCAACGGTGCGGCGGTTCCGACCTCGTCAAGCGGCGTCGCTCGGGCCGCCTCGGCCGCGCCCGCCACATCGCCTTCGAGCCGGGCGATCACCCATTGTCCATCGCTTTGGCCGAGCGGGATCAATCGCAACCCGGCCGAGACGAGATTGCCGGCGAAAGCATGGAGGTAAGCCGTGAGCACGGCATCGAGCGGCACACCATGGGCGGCGGCGGCAACGCCCACCGCCACCGGCAAAGCGACCGCGCCGCGATGACGCAAGGACAGCCGATCGAGGGAGCGACGCGGCCACGCCGCGCGCGTGGTGGCGAGGAAAGCAGCACCTTGCGCGCTACTCTCAAGCGCGGTCTCCGCCGTGCCGCGCCAGGCAGAGGCGAGTTCGGCGATCCCGTCGAGCGAGGCATCGTCGTGGTTCGAGACGGCGCGCCAAGCGGCTGCGAGGAGCGCACCGTCGCTCCGCCCCGCGCCCGACGTCACCGCCGCCGCGACCCAGGCGCACAGCGTCTCGCGGTCGCCGACAAGCCCCGCATCGACGGCGTATTCGAGCCCGTGGCTGTAGCTGAAGGCGCCTAGCGGATAGGCCGGGGTGAGCCACGTCATCAGTCGATAAAGCGCCGCTTCAGCCATGCTCATGGTCGTCGCCGCGGTGGTGATGCGGCGGCGCCTCGATCGCATAGGCGCCGCGTTCCGGCGCGAAGGGCGCCGTGATCCTCGCGACACGCGCGCCGAGACCTTCAAGCATCGCCGCAAGGACGTGGTCATCACGAATGAGGATGCGTCGCTCCTCGATTTGCGCGGGCAGATGGCGGTTGCCGATATGCCAGGCGAGGCGCAGGAGCAGCGCTCCGCTGCTCGCGGTGATCTCGATGAGGGTTTCGGGCGCGGCCTTGACCGCGAACCAGGTGCCGTCTGAAAGCGCCAGCCCAGCCCCCTCCTCGAGCACGCCGGTGCGCGGCAGATCGAGCAGGAACGGCTCGCCCGCATCGCTCATCAGCCGCAACCGCCGGCGATGGCGATCGTCGAAGGCGAGCGTCACGGTGCCGCGCGCTTCTTCGTGCGGCCAATGGCCCGCCGGCTCGATGCGATCGGCGCGCAGCATGGCTAGAAGAGGAAATACCGCTGCGCCATCGGCAGAACCGTTGCCGGGAGGCAGGTCAGCAATTCGCCATCGGCACGCACTTCATAGGTCTCGGCATCGACCTCCATCTGCGGCGTCTTGTCGTTGTGGATCATGCTCTTCTTGGAGATGCCGCCGCGCGTGTTTGCGACCGCGAGAAAGGGCTTCGCCAGCCCGAGACGCGCGGCGAGATCGGAGCCCGCCGCGGCCGCGCTGGTGAAGGTGACGGCGCTTGCCGCGAGGGTGCGGCCGAAGGCGGCGAACATCGGGCGATAATGGACGGGCTGCGGCGTCGGAATCGAAGCGTTGGGATCACCCATCGGCGCCGCGGCGATGCTGCCGCATTTCAGCACGAGATCGGGCTTCACGCCGAAAAAAGCCGGCGACCACAAGACGAGATCGGCGAGCTTGCCGATCTCGATCGAACCCACATGCCGGCTGATGCCCTGCGCGATCGCCGGGTTGATCGTATATTTCGCGATGTACCGCTTGGCGCGGAAATTGTCGTTCTCGCCCGTTTCCTCGGAGAGCCGGCCGCGCTGCCGCTTCATCTTGTCCGCCGTCTGCCAGGTGCGGATGATCACTTCGCCGACCCGGCCCATCGCCTGGCTGTCCGAGGAGATCATCGAGAAGGCGCCGAGATCGTGGAGGATGTCCTCGGCGGCGATCGTTTCGCGGCGGATGCGGCTTTCGGCAAAGGCGACATCCTCAGGAATCCGGCCGTCGAGGTGATGGCAGACCATGAGCATATCGAGATGCTCGTCGAGCGTATTGACCGTGTAGGGCCGCGTCGGGTTCGTCGAAGAAGGCAGCACGTTCGTCTCGCCGCAGACGCGGATGATGTCGGGCGCGTGCCCGCCGCCGGCGCCTTCGGTATGGAAGGCGTGAATCGTGCGGCCCTTGAAGGCGGCGATGCTGTCCTCGACGAAGCCGGATTCGTTGAGCGTGTCGGTGTGGATCGCCACCTGCACGTCGTAGCGCTCGGCGACCGCAAGGCACGTATCGATCGCCGCCGGCGTCGTGCCCCAATCCTCATGGAGCTTCATGCCGCAGGCGCCGGCCTCGATCTGCTCGGCAAGCGCCCGCGGGAGCGCCGCATTGCCCTTGCCGAAAAAGCCGAGATTCATCGGGAACGCCTCGGCCGCCTGAAGCATGCGCGCGATGTGCCAGGGACCCGGCGTGCAGGTCGTGGCGGCGGTGCCGGCCGCGGGTCCGGTGCCGCCCCCCATCATGGTCGTGACGCCGGAATAGAGCGCCTCTTCGATCTGTTGCGGGCAGATGAAATGGATATGCACGTCGATGCCACCGGCCGTGACGATCTTGCCCTCGCCGGCGATCGCTTCGGTGCCGGGACCGATGACGATGTCGACGCCGGGCTGCACGTCGGGATTGCCGGCTTTGCCGATACCGGCGATGCGGCCGTCCTTGATGCCGATATCGGCCTTGACGATGCCCCAGTGGTCGAGGATGAGCGCGTTGGTGATGACCGTGTCGACGGCGCCTTCGGCGCGGCTCCTTTGACTCTGGCCCATGCCGTCGCGGATGACCTTGCCGCCGCCGAACTTCACCTCCTCGCCATAGACGGTGCGGTCTTCCTCGACCTCGATGAAGAGCTCGGTATCGGCGAGCCGCACGCGATCGCCGGTGGTGGGGCCGAACATGTCGGCATAGGCCGAGCGGCCGATCCGCGTGCTCATGATCAGTCTCCCAACTCGCCGGCGATCTTGCTGTTGAAGCCATGCACGATGCGCGCGCCGGCGTAAGCCACGAGCCGCACGGTCCGAGTCTGTCCCGGCTCGAAGCGCACGGCCGTACCGGCGGCAATGTCGAGCCGGAAGCCGCGCGCCGCCTCGCGATCGAAGCGGAGCGCGGAATTGGTCTCGAAGAAGTGGTAGTGCGAGCCGACCTGGATTGGCCGGTCGCCGGTATTCGCAACCTCGATCTCGATCGCCTTGCGGCCAGCATTGAGTTCGATCTCGCCCGTTCCGGTGATGATTTCGCCGGGGATCATGTGCGCCTCCTCAGCGAATCGGCCGATGGACGGTGACGAGCTTCGTGCCGTCGGGGAAGGTGGCCTCGACCTGGATCTCGTGGATCATGTCGGCGATCCCCTCCATCACCTGCGCCCGCGTGAGCACGCTCGCACCGTCGCGCATCAACTCGGCGACGGACCGGCCGTCGCGCGCGCCCTCGACGACGAAATCGGTGATCAGCGCCACCGCCTCGGGATGATTGAGCTTGACGCCACGCTCGAGCCGACGACGCGCGACGATGGCCGCCATGGCGACGAGCAATTTGTCTTTTTCACGCGGCGTGAGATTCACGGGCGCACCTCTCTCATGTGCTCCACATCCGCGGCAGAGCGGCGGGCAGGCCCGCCGCTTGGCGCATTCCGGCAAGATAACGCGTCAGGGCACGGCGCACGATATCGGCGCGCGCACCGAGAAATCGTGCGAGCAGGACACCATTCACCAATGTCGTGCTGCCATGACATCCTTCCGCGTCGGCGAGCGAGCGGGCGAGCGGCAGGTGCTGCGCGCCATCGGCACCGACATAAAGGGCCAGCGCCAGCGCCGCGGCGCCGCCGAAAGCCGCCGGCTCATCGAGCCGCGCCGCAATATCACCTTCCAGGCGCAGCGCATCCGCCCAGACGAGGCGACCGCCGATCCGGATGCGCCAGGCATCGTGGAGCAAGCCGCGGGTAAATCGCTCGCCCCGCGCCGCGCGCCCGAAGACGACCATCTCCGATGCAAGCAGGCATCCATCGGGCGCGAGCAAGGCATCGACCCGGCGTCGGAGCTTGGCGCCGTCGAACAGAATCGTCTCCTGCGGCAGGTAGTCGAGCCGACCGCCTTCCGCCACGGCAAGCTTCACCGTCATCGTGACCGGCGGCCCGAGCGAGCGATAGATCTTTTCCGCTGCCGCCGTCGTCACGCTGCCCGCCGCTCCCGCCTCCGCTTGGATCGAAAGGCTGAGCCGGTCGCCGCCAGCGAGACCGCCGGAGGTGGTGAGGAGCGTCGCCGCCGGAAGATCGCCCGGTGCAGGGCGCGGAAACAGCACGCGAAGCGGCGTGCGCTGATAGAGGTGAGCGAGAACGGTCTCGCCGCCGCGGCGCGCAAAGCCGATTTCAGCCACGCCGTCGCCGCGCTGCAACGGCGGGGCTCGCGCGGGCTCCGTATGTGCGGCGGGCATCTCATACGGTGAGGTGGCGGCGGACATCGCCTTCGATCATGTCCTGGGTCTCGCCCGACAATACCACCTCGCCCCGTTCCATGACGACATAGCGATCTGCAAGCGCGCGGGCGAATTCGAAGTATTGCTCGACGAGGAGGATGGCGATGTCGCCTGTGTCGGCAAGCGTGCGGATGACGCGGGCGATGTCCTTGATGATCGAGGGCTGGATGCCTTCGGTGGGCTCGTCGAGGACGAGGAGCCGCGGCCGCATCACCAAGGCGCGCGCGATGGCCAGTTGCTGCTGCTGGCCGCCCGAGAGGTCGCCGCCGCGCCGCTGCAGCAGCGAGCGTAGCGCCGGAAACAGCGCCAAGATCTCCTCGGGCAGCCGCCGCTGGTGCCGCGGCAGCGGCGCCAGACCGGTCGCCAGGTTCTCCGCGACGGTCAGCCGCGGGAAGATCTCGCGCCCCTGCGGCACGAGCGCCAGCCCGCGCCGCGCCCGCTCATGCGGCTTGAGCTTGGTGATGTCTTCGCCGTCCCACAGGATGCGGCCAGCGCGGATCGGCTGCAGCCCGAGGATCGCCCGCATCAGGCTGGTCTTGCCGACCCCGTTGCGGCCCAGGACGCAGGTGACCTGGCCCCTCTCGGCGACGAGGCTGACGCGGCGCAGGATGTGGCTGGCGCCGTAGTAGAGCTCGATGTTCTCCGCTGCCAGCATCGCTCAGCGTCCCAGATAGACCTCGATGACCTCAGGCCGGCTCTGCACGAAGTCGATCGAGCCGTCGGCGAGCACGGCGCCCTCATGCAGCACGGTCACCCGCGTGTTGAGGCTGCGCACGAATTCCATGTCGTGCTCGACCACGATCAGCGTGCGCGTCCCCGCCAGCGACAGGAGGAGTTGGGCTGTCGCCTCGCTCTCGCGGTCGGTCATGCCGGCCACCGGCTCGTCGAGCAGCAACAGCCGCTGGTCCTGGATCAGCAACATGCCGATCTCGAGCCATTGCTTCTGGCCATGGCTCAACGCGCCCGCCGGCACGCGCTCGCGGCCCTTGAGCCCGATCAAGCCGAGCATCTCGGCGATCGCGTCCTCTTGCGCCGAGGACAGCCGCGCCAGCAGGGTCCGCGTCATGCCGCGCGCGCCTTGCTGGGCGAGTTCGAGATTGGCGAAGACGGTCAGGTTCTCGAACACGGTGGGCTTCTGGAACTTGCGGCCGATGCCGAGATTGGCGATTGCGGCCTCGTCGAGCCGGGTCAAGTCGATCGCGCCGTCGAACAGCACCGTCCCGGCATCGGGCCGCGTCTTGCCGGTGATCACGTCCATCAGCGTCGTCTTGCCGGCGCCATTGGGGCCGATGATGCTGCGAATCTCGCCGCGCTCGACGAGAAAGGACAAGGCGTTCAGCGCCTTGAAGCCGTCGAAGCTGACCGTGACGCCGTCGAGATAGAGAAGCGGCTCGCCGCTCATGGCGTGCGCTCCTCGGGCAACGGCGCCGGCGCCCGCCGCAGCCGCAACTGCCCGCCGAGGCCGAGCAGCCCCTTGGGCAAGGCCAGGGTGACCAGGACGAAGAGCCCGCCGAGCACGAACAGCCAAGCCTCGGGGAGTGCGCCGGTGAGCCAGGTCTTGGCGGCATTGACGAGAACCGATCCGAGGAGCGCGCCGATGAGCGTGCCGCGCCCGCCCACCGCCACCCAGATGGCGATCTCGATCGAGTTGGCGGGCGCGAACTCGCCGGGATTGATGATGC
>Ga0209062_1004005_pt1 | contig 16128 bp, 10 predicted proteins | sample Coa_R2_2_FD_187158 | JGI IMG/M metagenome (GOLD analysis project Ga0209062, IMG submission 187158) | Surface soil microbial communities from Centralia Pennsylvania, which are recovering from an underground coalmine fire - Coalmine... | ecosystem: Environmental > Terrestrial > Soil > Unclassified... | reverse complement strand
TTTCCGCGGCCGTTGGATGACCGTGGCACTGCATCAGGAAGGCCATGACGGCATAGCGCTGCGAGGTGCAACGCAATCCGCTCTCTTCCAGGGACTGTTTGATGGCCGCAAGGTCCATTGTGCACGCTAATAAATTAGATTATATCTAATATAAGATTTTGTCAAGAAAGAGCGCTTGCCGGAGAGGGGTTTCAAAAAGAGAAGCGAACACGGAGGCGGATGTGTGAAGGCAAAAGCCGGCCCGCGAAGGGATGGTAGGCTCGTGGGGACTCGAACCCCAGACCTCCACCGTGTCAAGGTGGCGCTCTAACCAACTGAGCTACGAGCCTACAGCTTTACGAATTGTAGCACGCTCAACGGGCAGGACACGCGAATCGAGCGGAAGGTCGCGAAGCCGGGCTTGGAAATGCGCGGGGGGCGGCGGTTGAGCGCGCGGCGAGGCGGATGCTATGCTGCGAGCTATGGCGGAACCAGTCATTTCTCCGCCGGAAGCGACGCTCTCCGCCCCGCCTGAGCACTCCCGGCGCCAGCTTGAAACCCTGCTGGAAGTCAGCGAAGCGATTGCCCAGCAACGGGATTTGCGCGCGCTTTTCCATGATTTATCCGAGCGGCTGCATGCGGTGGTGGAATTTGACTTTTTGACGCTGGTGCTGCACGACGCGGCGCGGAACGTCATGCGGCTGCACATTCTGGAGACGCGGGAACCTTACGAAAAGCCGGAAGGGATGGAGCATCCGGTGGAGAATCATCCCTCGGGCTGGGTGTGGCAGACGCAGCAGGCGTTTGTCTCGGACGATACGGAGACGGACGAGCGGTATCCGGATTTTTTCACGCGGTTGCGGGCCCATAATGTGCGGTCGGTGGCGGTGGTGCCGCTGACGACGGCGCAGCGGCGGCTAGGATCGCTGGGATTCGGGACGATTGCGCCGCATCATTTTTCGGACAGCGAACTGCGATTCATGATGCGCGTGGCGAGCCAGGTGGCGGTGGCGGTGGACAACGCGCTGAACCACGAGAGTTCGCAGGCCTATCAGCAGCAATTGGCGAGAGAGCGCGACCGGCTGCAAGTGCTGCTGGAGATCAACAACCTGCTGGTGACGACGCGGGATTTGCCGGAGGTGTTTCGCGGGATTGTTTCGACGATTGAGCGCGTAATTCACCACGACTACACGAGCCTGGCGCTGCGGGATCCGATGACAGGGCTGCTGAAGATTTATGCGCTGGATTTTCCGGCCATGGAGGGGCAAAAGCAGGAGATGGTGGTGCCGCTCGATGCATCGCCGGCGGGAAAGTGCTTTCTGGAGGGGAAGCCGCTGCGGATGCAGGGAGCGGAAATCGACAAGTTCCCGGTTGAAGCGATGCGGATGCTGCGACGCGACGGAGTGGAGGCGATTTGCTGCGTGCCGCTGATTACGCGGGGCCGGACGTTCGGGTCGCTGAATCTGGCGAGCCGGCGAGGAGACGCTTTTTCGGCCGAGGACGTGGAGCTGCTGACGCAGGTGGCGGCGCAGATCGCGATCGCGGTGGAGAATGCGCTGGCGTTCAAGGAAATCGATGCGCTGAAGGACAAGCTGGCGGTGGAGAAGCTGTATTTGGAAGAGGAGATTCGCAGCGAATTCAATTTCGAGGAGATTGTGGGGGACAGTCCGGCGCTGAAGCGGGCGCTGGCGCAGGTGGAACTGGTGGCGCCGGCGGGGACGACGGCGATTGTGCTCGGCGAAACGGGAACGGGGAAGGAGCTGATTGCGCGGGCGATTCACAATCTGAGTCCGCGGCGGGAGCGGACGTTTGTAAAGGTGAACTGCGCGGCGATTCCCTCGGGCTTACTGGAATCGGAGCTTTTCGGGCACGAGCGCGGGGCGTTCACGGGAGCGATCAGCCAGAAGATCGGGCGATTCGAGCTGGCGGACCGGGGGACGCTGTTTCTGGATGAGGTTGGGGATTTGCCGCTGGAGCTGCAGCCGAAACTACTGCGGGTTTTGCAGGAGCAGGAGTTCGAGAGGCTGGGGAGCACGCGGACGCAGCGGGTGGATGTGCGTGTGGTGGCGGCGACGCATCAGGACCTGAGCAAGCTGGTGGCGGAGCGGGCGTTTCGCGGCGATCTGTATTACCGGCTCAACGTGTTCCCGATCCAGATACCGCCGCTGCGCGAACGGCGGGAGGATGTGCCGCTGCTGGTTCGCTACTTTGTGCAGAAGTTCAGCCGGCGGCAGAACAAGACGGTGGAGTACGTGCCGGCGGACGCGATGGACGCGCTGGCGAATTACAACTGGCCGGGAAATGTGCGAGAACTGGAGAATTTGATCGAGCGAGCGGTGCTGCTTTCGCCGGGGAAGGAGCTGCGGGTGCCGCTGGCGGAGCTGAAACCCGCGGATGGCACGAGGAGTTTCGCGGCGAGCGGCACAAACGGAGGGGAGACGTCCGGAGGCATGCCGGCGAAGGTTTCGACGCTCGAGGAAGCGGAGCGGCAGCACATTTTGCGGGCGCTGCGGCAGACGGAATGGCGGATCGCCGGACCGAAGGGCGCGGCGCAGTTGCTGGGGCTGAAACGAACGACGCTGCAAGCGCGGATGCGGAAGCTGGGGATCAAGCGGCCAGTTTAAAAGAGTCAGCGCGCTTTACTTGCGCCGGGAATCCGAGAATCAACGGGACATTTTATTATTCTTATTATTCGCGCCGGGGACGGGCATGGAAGGTAATTGGCAGAAGAAGAGAGAAGACGTCCCAGCCCTTGGACCTCGATCTCTCGAGGTGTCTCGCCTTCCCTCTTCTCCTCCAATTTTGCGGAGGGTAAGCACCGCAGGTTCATGGTCACAAAAGCAGGCAGCGAGCGCCATACAACGAATGCTGTATACGGTGTGGAGCGTACAGGGACAAGACACAGGAGAGAATCTGGCGGAGGGAGGGGCCAAGCCGCCGGGGGTATTGCATCTTGTTCCGAGAGAGGGGCGTCCAACAGACTACTGTTTGCGCGAGGAGCCCTTCCATGCTCGAAGTGATTCTGAAGCGATTTGATTCTCCGGACGAGATTCGGACATTTGAAAAAGGGAAGTTCGAGATTGTACGGATCAGCGGGATGACGCTGGGGCGGGCGACGTACGAGCCGGGCTGGAAGTGGTCGACGCACGTGGGCGGAGCTAGCGGCGCCAAAAGTTGCCAGGTGGAACATGTGGGAGTGGTGATTTCGGGTACGGCGACGGCGGCGATGAATGACGGCACGATTTACGAGCTTCAGGCGGGGGATATTTTTTTCATTCCACCGGGGCACGATAGCTGGGTGGTGGGCGACGCGCCATACGTTTCGCTGCATTTGCTGGGCGCGGATCAATACGCTCACAAGTAAGGCGGAAGGCCGAGCGCTTCCGTTCGTTGACAGTGTACTGGCAGGGGCCTACCATCCTGCCAACGAAAGGTGCCCGCCATGATTGGCCAGACACTCGGCCATTACCAGGTGCTTGAGGAGATTGGATTTGGCGGGATGGGTGTGGTGCACCGCGCGCGGGATCTGCGGCTGGAGCGCGACGTTGCGCTGAAGGTGCTGCCGGCGGGGTTGCTGGCGGATGCCGGTGCGCGCAAGCGATTCCGCAACGAGGCCCTGGCGCTGGCTCGCCTAAATCATCCGAACATCTGCTCGATTTTCGATTTCGATACGCAAGATGGGGTGGACTTTCTGGTGATGGAGTTCGTGCCGGGCGCTTCCTTGCACGAACGGCTAGGATCGGGGGGATTGCCGCTTGAGGAAGTGCCGAAAGTGGGCGCGCAACTGGCGGCAGGCCTCGAAGCGGCGCACGCGCAAGGCGTGCTGCATCGCGACCTCAAGCCGGGGAACCTGCGGATCACGCCGGACCAGCGGTTGAAGATACTGGATTTCGGTCTGGCAAAATTTCTTCATCCGGAGGCCTCGACGGAGGCGACGCTCAGCGTGGAGGAGACGTCCAGCTTTAGCGGGACGGTGCCGTACATGGCACCGGAGCAGTTGCGCAACGATCCAACGGACCCGCGAACGGACATTTATGCCGCAGGAGCGGTCCTGTATGAATGCGCAACGGGGCAGCGCGCATTTCCCGAACGGCAACTTGCCAAGCTGATTGACGCGATTTTGAATCGCGACCCCGAGCCGCCGGGGAAGGTGAACCGGCGGGTTCCGCCTGGACTGGATGCGGCGATTCGCAAGGCGATGGACCGGCGGCCGGAGATGCGCTACCAGTCGGCGAGGGAGCTGCGCATCGATTTCGAGCGGCTGGCTGGCGGGCCGGCTCGGGCGACAGCAGAGGAGGGGAGGCGGTCAGGAAGATTTTTAGCGGTCGCCATGGCGGCGCTTGGCCTGATTCTTGCCGCGGGCGTAGCCATCGGGCTGTACACCGCGCGAAGAAGAGGGGCGAGCCGGGAGCGAGCTGAAGCCACACGGACGGAGCACCCCAGCCGGCGGCGCTCGGTGGCGGTGCTCGGCTTCAAGAATCTCTCGGGCCATGCCGAAGCAGCGTGGCTCTCGACAGCGCTTTCGGAAATGCTGACGACGGAACTGGCGGCGGGCGAACGGCTGCGCACGGTTTCCGGTGAGAACGTGGCGCGAATGAAAACGGACCTGGCGCTCACCGATGCGGACAGCTATGCGCCGGAGACGCTGCGGCGGATCCGAACCATCAGCGGAAGCGACGCCGTGGTGCTGGGATCGTATGTGGTGGTCCCCAGCCGGGCTGGGGGGCAGATTCGCGTGGACCTGCAGATTCAGGACACCGGCTCGGGAGCGACCCTGTTTCGGGACAGCGTTGTCGGAACGGAAGAGGCGCTACTACGAGTGGTGGCCCAAGCGGGTTCGCTGTTGCGCAGTTCGCTTGGCGTGCCGGACCTAAGCGGGGAGAGCGCCAAGCAGGTGCAAGCATCGCTGCCATCTTCGCCGGATGCGGCACGCCTCTATGCGCAAGGGATCGAAAAACTGCGCGTGTATGACGCGGTGGATGCGCGCGACGCGCTGGAGAAGGCCGCAGCGGCGGATCCCGGCAATGCGCTTGTGCAGTCCGCGCTGGCGGTGGCCTGGGGCCAGCTCGGGTACGAGCAAAAGGCAAGAGAAGCGGCGAAAAAGGCGCTGGAGCTTGCTTCCGGGCTGTCGCGCGAAGAGCATCTGACGATCGAGGCTCGCTACAACGAAAGCGTGCACAACTACGATCGCGCGGCGGAAATCTACCGGTCGTTGCAGGAGTTTTTCCCGGACAACCCCGACTATGCGCTGCGGCTGGCGGGTACGCAGACGACGGCAGGGAGGCCGAAGGAGGCTCTAGCGACTCTCGAACAATTTCGAGCGGCATTTCCCAGCGCGAGCGACGACCCGCGCGTGGACACGGCGGAAGCCTCCGCCGCGGACCAGATGTCCGACTTCAAGCGGGAATCGGCGGCGGCGGGCCGAGCCATCGAGAAAGGAAAGAAACGCGGGGAGCGGCTGGTGGTGGCGCGGGCGCAGTTGCTGGATGGATGGGCGCGTATGAATCTGGGGGACCGCGCTGGAGCGCAAGCTGCGACGCTTGAAGCGAAGGCGAGTTACGAGGCTGTAGGAGACCGCGTAGGCGTCTCGCGCGCGCTCCACAATCTGGGCAATATCGCGGAAATGAGCAGCGACCTGCCGGAAGCGAAGAAGTATTTCGAGCAGGCGATTGCGATCCGCCGGGAAATTCAGGATAACGCCGGCCTGGCGCGCGGGTTGGGGGACTTGGGCCTGGTTTATGAACACAGCGGAGACCTGGCAGGGGCGCTGCGCATCTACGGGGAGAGCCTGGCGCTTTCCAGGAAGGCAGCGGACGCGCAGGCCGTGGCCACGGCGCTCGCGAATATGGGGAATATTTACAACTCACAGGGGCGCAGCGAGGAAGCGCGGCGAAGCTACGACGAGGCGGCGAGGATTTTCCGCGAAGCGCAAGATCGCGGCAATCTGGCGCTGGTGCTCGCGAACCTGTCGAACCTTGCGCAGAAGCGCGGAGACCTGGAAGGCGCCGAGAAAATGCTGGAAGAGTCCGCGGAGATTCTGGAGCAGGCGGGAAATCAGATGGGCGTGGGCCAGATTCGCGGGATGCTGGGTAACATCGATTTCGAGCGCGGGAATTTCCCAGCGGCGCGGGAAAACTATCGCAAGTCGGCGGAAATCGCCGGGAAGGCCGGCGACAAAGTTAGCGTTGTATTCGCCGAGACGGCGCTATCGCGAATGGACCGGCTCGAGGGAGACTTCGCTTCGGCGCGAACGCAAAGTGAAGCGGCTCTGGCGGCAGCGAAGGAGGCCGGCGACGCCGAGGCGCTGGCGGAAGCGCGATCGAATCACGCGGCGGTCTTGCTGCAGGCGGGCGACCTGGCGGGCGCGCGATCGGCGGTCGAAGAATTGCTGGCGGACGCGCGAAAATCCGGGGACAAGCGATTTGTGGCGGCAGGATTGTTGAGCCGCGCGGAGATGCGCATGCTGCAAGGCGATCTCGATGGCGCGCAGAACGATTTAACGCAAAGTCTCGGCCTGTACCGGGAACTGAAGGACTCGGGGAACATCATGGAAGGCCAGATGCTCGCGGCGCGGCTGGCTCTCGAGCGGTCTCAAGGCGGCAAGGCGGCGCCGCTGGCGCGCCAAGCACTGACAACAGCGCGAAAGACCAGCAGCATAGCGGCGCAGGCTCGGTGCCAGTTGTTGATCGCGCGCGCCGCGCTGGAGCACGCGGCATCAGCAGAAGCGCAAACTGCCTTGGCGGAAGCGAATGTGCTGATTCACAAGAATCCGCTTCCCGATTTGCAACTGATGTACGCGGCCCTCTCCGCGCAGGCGAAGGCCCGGCTGCAGGCCGCAGAAGCGGAAAAGGACCTCGAGGCCGCAATGATGAAAGCCGCCGGCAAGAGCAGCTTCGACGTGCAGCTCGAATCCCGGATTATAGCGGCGGTGTTGCAGTCACAATCCGGGAATGCGATTGCCGCCGCCACGGCGCTGGCAGCCATCGAAAAGGAAGCGAGGGAGCACGGATTTCTCCTGGCGGCGCGAAGGGCGAAGGCAGCCGGCTCCAACGGACTCTAGGAGGAACCACATTTTACGTCAATTGATAAGCGGGAGGGACCCGGGGACGCTATCATGTAGAGCATGCGTCTTCGGAACGCCTGTATTGGTTTGGGCCTGATCCTGGCGGCCACCGCCCCGCTTGGAGCCCGTCCGCGATCCGCCACGTTGCAGGCGGGCGACAACCTGCCGGTAATCCGGCTTGTTGGACACCCGGAAGCGGCGCCTGAATTCAACCTGGAAGGGCTGGACGGAAAGGCGGTGACGCTGGAGGCCGCGCGCGGGAAGGTGGTGCTGCTGAACTTCTGGGCCACGTGGTGCGGGCCATGCCGCGCGGAAACGCCGGACCTGATTGCGCTGCAAAGCCGTTATAAGGATGCGCTCCAAATCATCGGCCTGGCAGTGGACGTGGACGACCCGGAGGACGTCAAGGCTTTTGCCGAGAAGTCCGGAATCAACTACCCTGTGGCCATAGCCAGCGATGAAGTGCGCGCGCGTTACGGCGGAATCACGGCGCTGCCCACATCGTTTCTGCTGGACACGGACGGGCGCGTCGTGCAGAAGCACGTGGGAATGTTCGATCCGCGCGTGTATGAGCTGGAGATTCGAGCCGTGCTCCATTTGGCGGTACAGGCCAGAATCGAAACGTTTGAGGATACGGGCGAAATTTTTCTAAAGCACGCGAACCGGGCGACGGAATTGCCCGGCGTTGATTTTTCAAAGCTGAACGCGGAGCAGAAAGCGGCGGCGCTGCGGCGTTTTAACGCGGAAAGCTGCAGTTGCGGCTGCACACTGACGCTGGCGCAGTGCCGGATATATGATTCGGCGTGCGCGGTTAGCCAGCAAAGAACGGAAGCGGTTGTGGCGGCGCTGGCGGCCGGAAAACCCGTGCCACGCGGAGCGGCGGCCCCGCGCCGCGCGGCATCGCCACGGAAGCCGGCGCCTTCGCCTGCTCCTCAGCCCCAGTAGCGTCCGGGCAGCCGCTCGGCGGATTTTGCCGCGGCTGGTATGCTGTTCGGCGCATGGGCGTGCTTTCGAAAATCATTTTTATACTTCTGTTTGCCTCGTGCTTCACCGGCTTGGTGTCACCGCCGGTGGCGCTCACCGCGGGAATCGGGTTCGGGCTTGCGCTGACGCACCCCTACGCCGAGGAAAGCCGGCGCCGCACGCCGCGGCTGTTGCAGGCGTCGGTCGTGGCGCTGGGGTTTGGAATGAATCTGCAGGCGGTGTTGAAGGCGGGGAGCAGCGGCCTGGTGTACACGGCGCTGGGTATCGGGTTCGCGTTTTCGCTGGGATTGGGACTGGGGAAGCTGCTGGAGGTCCAGGGCAATTCGTCCTTTCTGATTACAGCCGGGACCGCGATTTGCGGCGGCAGCGCGATTGCCGCGGTGGCTCCCATTCTGGAAGCCGACGGGCAGGAAATGGCGGTTTCGCTGGGCTCTGTCTTCATTTTGAATTCGATCGCCCTGCTGATTTTTCCGCCGATTGGCGGATGGCTGCACATGACGCAAGCGCAATTCGGATTATGGGCGGCTCTTGCGATTCACGATACGAGTTCCGTGGTCGGAGCCGCCTCGAAATATGGCGAACAAGCGCTCCTGATCGGGACGACAGTGAAATTGGCACGCGCCCTTTGGATTGTGCCGCTGGCGCTGGCAACGGCTGCAATCAAGAAAAACGGGAAGAATGGGGAAGGCGAAGGGAGGAGCGGAAGGGCCGGCACGCGGGTGAAATGGCCGTGGTTCATCCTGCTTTTCTGTGTCGCGGCGGTGATTAATACGTACCTGCCACCGGGAGCTCACACCCACTTCCTTTTCACGCTGGGCAGGCTTGGGCTGACGGCGACGCTCTTTTTGATCGGGAGCGGAATTTCGCGTGCGACTTTGAAGGAAGTTGGCTGGCGGCCACTGGCGCAAGGAGTGCTCCTTTGGGTGGCGGTCGGGGCGAGTTCGCTTTATCTGATTCGAACGGGATGGATCGGGTTTTGACGTTTCGACACCGCAGAGGAACCGGTGACTGCGGCTTGCCGCGGGCGGCGCAGCGCAGTTAGACTCTCGCCGCGCGGAATCTTCGGCATTTCATCTGGAGGAACACGTGAACCGCAGAACTGTCGTGGTTGTAGCGGCGCTTAGCATAGCCGTTGTCGTAAGCACGCGCGGAACTCGCTCCGAGGCAGCGCAAGCAAAACGCAAGGTGATCAACTCGCCGGAAAAGGCGGTGCAAGCTCCCTACAGCGACGGAATCCTTGTGGGAAACACGCTGTATCTCTCGGGCAAAATCGGGCTGGACCCGAAGACCGGAAAGCCGCCGGCGGAAGTCGAGGAAGAAATCAAGCTGATGATGGATGGGTTTAAGGCGACGCTTGGCCAGGCAGGGATGACGATGGACGACATTGCGACTGTCACAGTCTACTGCAGCGATCTCTCGCTGTACGATAAGTTCAACGCTGTCTACAAGACGTACTTCACAAAGGAAGCCCCCGCGCGGGCCTTCATTGGGGCCGGATCGCTGCTACGCGGCGGGCATTTCGAGATGCAGGCAATCGCTGTCAGGCGCTGAAGGTCGCTGTTTCCGACCGAAGCTGGCGTCGAGGCGGGACGTGGGAGGAGTACGAGGCCTAGGAGTACGAGGCCTAGGTTGTGCTCCGAGGGACATCTGCCCATATGTGGGCGTTTATTCACTGCCAATATATAGGCGAAATGCCCACATAATAGCTGGCCGAATTTGTAAACCGACGCCGTATTTTTCTTAATCAATAGAAAAAAAGGAAGTTATTGGGTCGAGGTGTTTTTCGGCTCTGGCACCCTGAATGCTGGTGTGTGCTTTGTAAGGAATGGAGCGATGTTTAAAATTAGCAGTGAAAAGAAACGTGGCCGAATCGTCCTGACGGTTGAGGGGCGGCTCGCAGGCCCCTCCGTCGGAACCCTTGAGCAGTGCTGGCGCGAACTAAAGACCAATTCGCCGCAGGAGAAATTCAGCGTGGACTTGTGCGGGGTGAGTTTTATTGATGATGCCGGAAAGGTTCTGCTGAAGGAGGTGCACCGGCAGGGAGCGCAACTGGTGGCGGAAGGGTGCCTGAATCAGGCCATCGTGCGGGAGATCGCTGGGTCAGAGCGAAAGAAGAGCGACGGCGGCCGCAAGGAGCCGAGCAAGAAATCGCACATCCTTTTTTACACGATCTTGACGGGGCTGCTGCTGGGCGCTCCGGCGAGCTGGAGCCAAGAGGGCAAGCCGCCAGGCCTTCCGGCGAATGCACCGAACGGAGTCATGAAACTGACGCTTGAGGAAGCGGTGAAGCTTGCGCTGAAGCAGAATACCACACAGCGAATCGGCGTCATCAACGCGGCGGAAAGCCAGCAGGAGAGAAACACGGCGCGAGCGGCGCTGCTGCCACGGGCAGACCTGAATGTTCAGGAGAGCTGGCAGAGAGTGAATATCGCCGCAGAGTTTGGCGGCAGTCTTCGGAACGTGTTTCCGGTGCCAGGGGTATCCGTGCCGAATCACGTAGGTCCGTTTCCGGTATTCGGCGCCGGTGTCGGCTTCAGCGGCCCGCTTTTTGACCTCACGCTGTTCCGGCGTTATCAGCAATCGGGAGCGAATGCCAGGGCGGCGCAGCAGGATAGCCTGGCAACGCGCGAGCAGGTGATCCTGCTGGTAGTTTCGCAGTACATCGGAACGCTGCGCGCGACGGCGGACGTGCAGGCATCGCAATCGCGGGTGAATCTGGCGCAAGCGCTTTATGACCAGGCGGTGGACCTGCAGAAAGCGGGTGTCGGAACCGGGATTGACACGCTGCGCGCCAACGTGGAACTGCAAAACGAGAAGCAAACGCTCATCGAAGCACAGGCGGATGAGAAGCGCTCGCTCTTCGGGCTCAGCCGGCTGCTGAATCTCGATCCGCGGCAGGAGCTTGAGCTCTCGGACGCGCTGAGTTTTTTCGACCTGCCGCAGCCGGAAACGGAGCCAAGCATCGAAGAAGCACTGGCGCAGCGACCGGAATGGAAATCGCTCGAAAGCCAGATCAAAGCCGCGGAGTATTCGAAGAAAGCATCTTCCGGGTCGCGGCTGCCGGCGATTCGCTTCAGCGGGAATTGGACGGAGCTGGGAACGGATCCGAGCAGCGTGATTCCGACCTACACGTACACGGGGACGGTCAGCGTGCCGCTTTTCACCGGCGGGAGAATCCGCGCGGAGATCGCGCGAGCGGATCTGGAAATCCAGCGGGCGCGGCAGCAGCAGGAAGATCTGCGCAATGCCATCGCGCTGGACGTGAGGACCGCGCTGATCAATCTCAATTCGGCGCGGAACGAGGTAGGGGTAGCAAATCTCGGGGTGCAGCTTTCGCAGCAGGAAGTCGAGCAGGCGCGCGACCGCTTCAAGGCCGGAGTCGCCAACAACATCGAAGTGATTCAGGCGCAGGATTCCCTGGCCCGCGCCAATGACAACCAAATCAACGCGCTCTACCGCTTCAACCAGGCGCGCGCGGATTATGCGCGGGCTATCGGGCAAATCGAACGGCTGTACGCGAAGTAGAAGAGGGGAAAATGAGTGTCGATATTGAAGTCGGAATCGAGAATGCGGCGAAGACGCCGAAAGAAGAGCGTCTGGAGCTGAACGAGGAGCCGACAAGAAAGCCGGCCAATCCGAAAATACGCCGAGCGCTTGCCGCCGGGGGTGCGGCGCTGATCGTGGTTCTCGGTGGCTTGCTGCTCTATTACCACAACCGGGAGAGCACGGACGACGCGCAGGTGGACGGCCACATCACGCCGATCGCGGCGAAGATCTCCGGGCGAGTGGCGCAAGTCTTCGTGAAGGACAACCAGGAGGTGAAGGCCGGGCAATTGCTGGTGAAGATAGACGCCCGCGACTACCAGGCCGCGGTCGATCAGGCGAAAGCGGCGCTGGCGATGGCGGAGAGCGAGGCACGGTCGGCCGGTGTGGACGTGCCAAGAACGCGCGAGAACGTGGCCAGCGGAACGTCGAGCGCGGAGGCACAGCTTCTGGCCGCGCAAGCGGATTTGGCAAGCGCGCAGGCGGCCTATGAGCGGGCGAGTACTTCCGATCTGGCCTATGCGGAAGCGAACGTGGCGAAGAGCAAGGCGAACGCCGAGCTGGCGCAAGCGGATCTGGCGCGCTATCAGCCGCTGATGGAAAAGGGGGAAATCTCGAGGCAGCAATACGACGCGGCGAAAGCCAACGCGGAAGCCACGGCCAGCGCGGAAAAGGCGGACGAACAGAAGCTGGCGCAGGCGCGGAAAAACATTGATGTGGCGAAGGCGCAGCTCAGCGCGGCGGAAGCGCGCGTCGAGCAAGCCAAGGCGGGAGTGCTCGCGGCCCGGGCCGACGCGAGGCAGGTGAGCATGAAATCGGCCGACGCGCAGTCAAAGATCGCGAAAGTTGAGGAAGCGCGCGCGGCGCTGGAGGCCGCGGAACTGAACCTAAGCTACACGGATGTGTTTGCTCCGGTGGACGGGGTGGCCACGCACAAGCAGGTCGAGGCCGGGCAAATCGTACAGACGGGGCAGGGGCTAATGGTGGTTGTGCCGTTGCATGACGTGTGGGTCACGGCCAACTTCAAGGAAACGCAGTTGCGGAACATGCGGCCGGGGCAAAAGGCCGAGGTGCGGGTAGATACCTACGGCAAAACGTTCCCCGGTCACGTGGATTCCATTGCGGGAGCGACGGGTTCCGTCCTGAGTCTGCTGCCGCCGGAGAACGCCACCGGCAACTACGTCAAGGTTGTGCAGCGCATTCCGGTGAAGATCGTGCTCGACCCGATTCCCGCGGACAAAGCGGTTCTTCGTCCGGGAATGAATGTAGACGCGACGGTGATCACGAAGTAGCGGGCCGGCGCGAGCTGAAGCAAGGACCAGGTGCCCAGTCAGGCAGAGAGAAGCAGAGGCGGGAAACGGAAGCGAAAGGGTCATGAAGAATTGGTTCGCCAAATTGCGGAGGCCGGACGGCACGATCAACCCGTGGGTGATCGCGGTAACCGTCACGCTGGCGACGTTCATGGAGGTACTGGACACGTCGATCGCCAACGTGGCGCTGCCACACATTTCGGGGAATCTTTCAGCCGGCGCCGACGAGTCCACCTGGGTACTCACGTCGTATCTCGTCTCGAACGCGATCGTGCTGCCGCTTTCGGGCTGGTTCTCGGGTTTGATCGGGCGCAAGCGATTCTACATGGCCTGCGTGGCGCTGTTCACGGTGAGTTCGTTTCTTTGCGGCCTGGCGCCGAGCCTGGGAATTCTCGTGCTCTTTCGCATCCTGCAGGGCGCGGGAGGAGGCGGCTTGCAGCCGAGCGAGCAAGCGATTCTGAACGATACGTTCCCGCTCGAAAAGCGCGGCATGGCGTTCGCGGTTTACGGGGTTGCCGTGGTTGTGGCTCCGACAATCGGGCCATGGCTTGGGGGCTGGATCACCGACAATTTCTCGTGGCGCTGGATTTTTTACATCAACGTTCCGGTGGGCATTCTTTCGCTTTGTCTCACGTGGTTCCTGGTGAGCGATCCCCCGTACATGAAGCGGCAGAGTTTTAGACGCGGGTTCCGGATCGACTACATCGGGATCGCGCTCATCAGCCTTGGACTCGGCAGCATGCAGATCATCCTGGACAAAGGGCAGCGCGAGGATTGGCTCTCGTCGAATTTTATTCGCGTTTTCGCGGTCCTGATGCTTGCGGGCATCGTGGCCGGGATCATCTGGGAGCTGCGGGAAAAGAATCCGGTGATCGATTTGCGCATGCTGAAGGAGCGGAACTTCGCGATTGCCACGACGGCGATGTTCTTCCTTGGTTTTGTGCTGTACGCGAGCACGGTGCTGATTCCGCAGTTTCTGCAGAACATGATGGGCTACACGGCGGAGCTCGCAGGGCTTGCCCTTTCGCCCGGCGGCCTGGTCATCATGCTGATGATGCCGGTGGTGGGTTTCCTGGTGTCGAAGGTGGATACGCGGTGGCTGATCGCGTTCGGCTGCATTATCTGCGCTTCATCGCTGTTCGTGATGGCGGGTTGGAACTTGAATATTGACTACGGCCATGCCGTTCGCGCGCGGATGTTGCAGAGCTTTGGCCTGGCGTTTCTTTTTATTCCCATCAACGTCGCGGCTTTTGCTTACGTCCCGAAGGAAAAGACGAACATGGGCACGGGCATCATCAATCTGGCGCGCAACGTGGGAGCGAGCGTGGGGATCGCCACGGTGACGACCCTGCTCGAGCGGCGCACGCAGTTCCATCAGGCTCAACTGATGGATCACATCAATTCCTTCAGTCTGCCGTTTCAGAAAGTGTTTCACGCCATGACGGTGAGCTTCGCGACCGGCGGTTCGAGCGGTCCGGGCGCGATTTCCCAGGCGTATCACACGATTTACGCAACGGTGCAACGCCAGGCTGCGATGCTGGCGTTCATTGACGATTTCAAGATGCTGGGCGTGGTCTTTTTTGCGGTGATTCCGGTGCTGATCTTGATGAAGAGGCCGCGAGTGCGAGCCGGCGAGGCGCCGGTGCATTAAAACACGGCGCGCAGCAGCAGCCGTAAGGATTTTGTACACGGGGTACTTGGGGGAACGACAATGGCAACGCAAGCTGCGGTGATGCAAATGAGCGAGGAAAAACTGATCCGGCTGGGGCAGAAGGGCGACAGGGCAGCGGTCGAGACACTGTTTACCCGTTACCAGCGGCCGCTCTTCCAGACGGCGCTGCGCGTGCTTGGCAACGCGGAAGAAGCTGAGGACGCGCTGCAGGACGGCCTGCTTTCCGCCTTCCGCAACCTGAAGCGGTTCGAGGGCCGTTCGCAATTCTCGACTTGGCTCACGCGCATCGTGATCAACGCGGCGCTGATGCGGCGGCGCCGCGCAAAGTCGCGTCCGGCGGTTTCGCTGGACGAGGCGCCGCGCGAGAACGAATTGCCGGCGACGGAACGCTACGCCGACGAGGGGCCGAATCCCGAGCAGGTTTACGCCGGCACGGAGCTGCGCGAGATAATCGACTCGAACCTGAGCGAACTCTCTCCGCTGCTGCGAACGGCATTCGTGCTGCGCGAGATGGAAGGCTACTCGACGGGCGAGGCGGCCAAGAGGCTTGGCGTCACCGAGAACACGCTGAAGGCCAGGCTGTGGCGCGCCCGGCACCAGCTGGCTGAGCGGCTGGGCCACCGGCTTCGCCGTATGAAAGACGATATGGCTCGCGCGGGTGGAATGGGCGACGCCGAATGCAGCTACTGCTAGAGCGAATTTGCCGAGCAAGCCGCGGGGGAGAGAGGGGCCGGCGGGCAGCCGGCCTTTTTTTCGTTAATCCGAATGCGAACGCGCTTCGGCGGCGCGTGCGGCGGCGTAGAGACCGAGGACGCGCAATTCGCTGACGGACGCACGCGCGGAGTCCACGGCCGCGTGGATACGAGCCGGCTCATCCGCTTCGATATCCAGGAAAAATTGGTATTCCCATGGACGGCCATGCAGCGGGCGGCTTTCAATTTTCAGCAGATTCACGCCTTCCGCCGCAAACGGCTGCAGCGCCGCGAGCAGCGAACCGGGCCGGTGCGCCAAGCGCAGCACGACGGACATCTTGGAGGCCCCGGGCGCAGCGAGAGATGCGGCTCGCGCCGCCGGCACCAGCAAAACGAATCGCGTGAAGTTTTCCGCATTATCTTCCACGTTTTCGAGAAGGATCGCAGCGCGATAGTGTTCCGCCGCCCGGCGGCCCGCGATTGCGGCCGCGGCGCGCTCTCCCCGGGCCAGCACTTCGCGAACGCTGCCGGCGGTGTCCTCGGCCGGAACGCGCTTCAGATGGGGATGCGAGGAGAAGAATCGCTGGCATTGCGCCAGGGCCATGGGATGCGAAGCAACGGTGCGAATGTCCTCGAGCTTCGTGCCGGGGATGGCAATGAGGTGGTGTTCGATGGGCAAAATGACTTCCGCGACCATGAGCAGGGCGGATTCCAGCAGGAGGTCGTAGACTCGCAGGACGGAGCCAGCCAGAGAGTTCTCGATCGGCGCGAGCAGGGCGTCGGCGGCTCCTTCGGCCACGGCGCGAAACGCGGCGTCAAAGGTGGGACGCGGGATGGTGGTGATGGCGCGGCCGAGGAGCTTCAGCGCGGCGGCCTCGCTGAAAG
>Ga0209062_1004002_pt1 | contig 16140 bp, 7 predicted proteins | sample Coa_R2_2_FD_187158 | JGI IMG/M metagenome (GOLD analysis project Ga0209062, IMG submission 187158) | Surface soil microbial communities from Centralia Pennsylvania, which are recovering from an underground coalmine fire - Coalmine... | ecosystem: Environmental > Terrestrial > Soil > Unclassified ... | reverse complement strand
CCTGCTTGACTTCCCCGGCCTGGGGGCGGCCGAATCGGGGGTGCGCGATGCCTTTCTCTGCAAGCGCGAACTGCGCGAGGTGCAAACCATCCTCATTCTGCTCGACGGCCGGCGGCCCGGTGGCGAGGGCGGCCAGAGCATCTTTAGCATGCTGAGCGCGGATCGGCCGGGCCAGGACCTGCGCGACAGCATCCTCGTGGTGATGAACCGATTCGACCAGTTGCCGATCCAGGCGGACGGCGGTGAAACCGTGTTGGACCGACTCATCGGCTGGCGCGACCCGGGCAGTGAGCGGCCGGACAGCCTGCCGCCGGCCGACCCGGAGCCGCTGGCCGAGCGAGAGGTGCTGACCCGGCTGCCGGTTCTCGGGGCAATGGTGGTAGGAGCGCGCAACCTGACCCGTCGCGATGACCGTATCGTGGTCCTGTCGGCTCTGTGGGCGCTGGCGGATCTGCACCAGCAATTGCCCGGAGACGTGCGTGTAGGATCACCCGACTTTGTGGAGTGCTTAACGGGCTTATTGAAGGAAACGCCGCCCCTGCGCCTAAAGTGGGAGCGGCTCGCCCAGCTGCTGCGCGAGGCCGAGCCGCGGAGTGCGCTCGCCCGGTGGCTGGACGACTTCAGCCGTGACGGCGGCCTCAGCCGGCTCCAACGACTGATCGTCGATCACGTTGCTCAACACGGCCTGAGGCAGCTACTGGACTACGTGCGCGTCTCGGCCGAGGAGCTGTATCAAGCCATCCGCCGACTGCCCAAAAAACAGCCTCCGACGTCCGGCCCGCAAGGGCCGACAGTTGATGATGTCCACCAGGCGGTAGATGCCCTTTACGACGTGTACACCGCGCTCAAAGCCGAATACGAGCAGGCCACCCCAGACCTGACGATAGCGGTGGACGGCCAGCGCGTCTCTCTCCAGCAGATGGTCTACGACCAGGTTACCCGCAGTGTGTTCGAGTGGCCGGTCTGGAACGAGCTGCTCAACAAGGTCCAGAAAGACGGTACCATCCAAGCGGCCGTGCTGGCCGGACCGCGGAAACAAGGCGGCTGGGACGACGAAGACGAAGAGCCGGCCTTGAAGCTCCCTACCGATAGCCGCGAGTTCTTCGAGCCGTTCAAACAGACTCTCCAGCAAAACGAGGCATCCACACTCGACTGCATCCGCCGGGCCGTGCGCGAGCAGCTAGTCGCCCTGGCGAAGCGGACCCGGCCTCTCGTGGAAGACCTGGCCCCGCTCTTCGCCGATCCCAAGACGCGCGAGCGCGTGGAGCAGTTCGACCGGCAAGAAAAAGAGCAGGGCCGTCGAGCCGGCGGCAAAGGGCAGTGGAACATCCTCTGCTGGGCCGCCGACCCGACCGGTGATGATGTCTACGAACGCTTCCTGAATACCTACGTCGCCGACAGCCGGGATCCCATCGCCGCCGAAACCTGTTTCCCCTTGGCCGGGGCGGATCCGAACCAGACCCCTCTGCGTTTCCCCTGGGCACGCGCGCCGGGGTCGGTCGGCGGCAACCACCAGGTGCTTGTCCTGCGTCTGCGCGACGCCCTTGCCGACGGCATGCGCCGCCGGGTCCTGCAACGAGTAAGCCAACTGAACAAGCAGGTTCTCGACGGACTCAAGGACACGTTCACCACCTGGAGCGAACGCCTGCTGATGCTGTCGGGCAACGTGCCGCTCTTGACCCATATCGTCGGGGGAGAAACCGGGCATGCCGCCGGTCCCGACTGGAAGACGGCTGCCGTCGAGTACCCGCTGGCGCCGCCGGCGGAAGACGGCAGGCAGCGGATCGAATAACTGCGGAAACTCTTTCACCCAAGTAGGGTGGGCCGACGAAGGAGGTCCACCACACCCCGAGCGATTCTCCGGCATTCCCCGAGGGCATTCTAACATGGGTTTGACCATCAAGATCGCACCCGAATTCCCGCTCCACCGGGCCGAAGACCGTAGCGTGGCGATCCCCGGCGTGGCCATCATTCCCACCGCCGAGAACATGCCGCACGTGTCGAAATTCGACGTCGAGATCGTCGGTAGCTCGACACAGCCGCTTCAGGCGGAAATGTACAAGGTCGCCGAGAAACTGAAGTCGGGCTATCCGAAGCTGGATTACCGCCAGGGGAAGGAGGTCGCCCTGCGCCAGCAAATGACCGTGCCCCTCAACCGCGTGGTACTGGAGGACCCGATACCAGCGAGTGCTCGCTTTGTCCTCAATATCCAGGTGTGGTACTACGATTCCGACGCTCGGGGCAGGCCGAATGTCGCCGAAGGATTGAAGGGCCCCGTGCGCGCCTCCACGATTCTCACGCCGGCCCCCACCCCGGGCGCGCAGGGCGTATCGTCGCTGACGGCGGGGCCGTGCCGGCTGGAGCTGGAGCCGTCTCATCTGACTCTCGTTGACCGGGGAGAATCCGCCGGCTTGACGATCCGCATCGCCAACCGCCCGGCTGATGCCCTCCCCCGCCTGGTACTGGCGGACTCGTTCCCCGACGCTCCCGCTCTAATTGCCGAGCTGACAACCCTCCTGAGCGCGGAGCTGAAGCGGTCGGCCGATCCCCCGACCGGCGGCTGGGAGGTCTGGCGGACCGAGTTGTCCCTGCAGCTCGAACCGGAGGCGCGGCGTCTTCTGTGGGAGCGCAGCCTGGGTGGGCCTCTGGAAGTCGCTGCGCGCGTCGAGGTTCCCGGCAAGGCATCGGCGGAGCTTCTACTGCGGCTACTCTGTCAGGAGGAAGTGTTCAAGGGGCTGATGGCCATCGACTTCGGCACTTCCAATTCGACCGTCACCTTGTACGATCCGGGGGTGGTGGAGGACTTGACTGGATTAGCTCCCGAGCAGGAAAACCGCCTGAAGGAGCTGTTACTGAGCGAACTGATGGACGAGGACTGTGGCTGCAAGCTCCCCGATGCCGATCCGCAGGCGTGGCGCAGCCTGATCGAACGTGTCGGCGGCAACCTGACCGGCGATGGGCCTCCGGGCCAGCGCTTCAAGGTCGCTCTCCGCGGCGGCGGCCAGCGCATGTTCGAGGCCATCCGACAACTCGAGGTTTGCCTGGGCGCCCGACCGATCCGCACCGCCGTCTTCAAGGCGCTAAACCGCATCTACCACGAAGCGTTCCTGGAGCCGCGGCTCAAGTCCCAGAGCCTGGTGGCGGTACCACTCGACCCCAACTTCCCAGAGGATCGGGACATCCCCAGTGAAATGGAGATCAAAGGCCCTGGTTCCCCTCTCCAGGTACTGATGGGCCGCCGTGCCCAGCAAAACCGCCGCAACGCCATCGCCCTCGCCGCGCAACCGTTCGACGGCCCCGGTACGCCCGGACAGGCGGAGCCGCAACCTCTGTCGTTGGATGCCGTCCGCAAGCGATTCCATCACTCGCCCAAGCGTTACCTGGGGGTCCGCAAGTCGTTTCAGGCACCAATCGACGGCGAGCTGGTCCCGGTCACTTCCGACCAGATGGTGCAGGCGGCCTGGGCCCAACTGGTAGAGCTGACCAACCAGTGGCGCGGACGCAACCCGACGGCCTGCTCCAAGGGCCGCTTCACTCGAGCGGTGGTCACCTACCCGACGGTGGCACCGCCTTCGGTGCGGCGCGAGGTCGAAACCCTGGTGCGAGAGTTGAAATTCCCCGACGTGGTCACCGACTACGACGAGGCGGTGGCGGCGGCCCTGTTTTATCTGCACCGGGAGTTTGGCGGCTCGCTCGACCTGGGGCCGGAGATGTTCAAAGCGCGTTCGCGCCGCGACAAGAACAAGTGGTTCCAGAACGTCTTGGTGCTGGACATCGGCGGCGGCAGCACGGACCTGGCCCTCCTCCAGTTGACTCTAGAGGAAGTCGATCCGTTCCTGCCCGGCGAGAACCGGGGGGCTGGCGGACGCTGCTATGTCATCTCGCCGCGTCTGCTGGGGTCGTCGGGCAACACGCAACTGGGAGGCGAATTGATCACCCTGCGTGTTTTCCGGCTGCTCAAGGCCGCCCTCGCCGACCGCTTGCTCGGAGCCGTTCAGGACAAGCACCTGGAAAGCGCCTCTCTGGCCGGGAAGATCGCGCAGCTTGGTGAGGCGTTCGTGGACGACAGCGGCCGTTACCAGCCCGGTTCTCTGTTCAGCGCGGTCACTGACCTGCCCGAGAGCGACCCGCTGTTCGCCGATGCCCTCAACGCTGCCGAGCAGGTACTACCGACACGCTGGCGCAACAACCCTGCCCGGCTCCAGGCGTTTTACACCCTTTGGGAGCACGCCGAGGCAGCCAAGATCAAGTTGGGCGCCCGGCGGGAGCCGAGGAACGATGCCCCCAGCTTTGAGTTGGGCGAATCGGAGATCGGCGCCCTGCTCGCCCAATGCGGCATTGCCCATACGTTCAAGGAACCGGGGACGCTGCGCGTGGCCCTCGACGCCGGGCATTTCGAGCGCGCCGCCGAGCCGGTTGTCGAGCAAGCCGTCGGCATCGCTCGCGGTCTTTTGGCTGGCCGGCTGCCTCGACGAGAGTCGGCGGCCTCCGACCCTGGTACCACCCCGCACGAAGAAGCCGGGGTGCAGGAGCCTCTGGACTGGCTCATCCTCTCCGGCAAGACCTGCAACCTGGATCTGGTTCATCGCGTGATCCGCCAGGAGTTCGTCAACTCGCCCCATTTCGTCTGGAACCCCGAGCGGATCACGTTCGTCCCGCAGTACGCGAAGCTGGCGCCCTCGGCGGGGGCCTGTTACGCCGAGAAAATGCGGCGCACCGCCTTCGCGCCCGGTCGGTTCAAAGAACAGCTCCACAAAGGGCTTAACCAGCTTACCTACAACATCGATAACCTGTTCTTCTTCCTACCCTGCTCCTTCCTGGTGCCGGTCCACAACGGCCAGATCGAGATCTTCAAAGCGGGCCAACCCCTGTACCGGCTGGACGAGCAGGAGGTGGGCAAAGCGCGCAGCGAACCACTCGGCGTGCGTCTACTCAATGCCGTGATGCGACGCGACTTCCAGTCGGCCACACCGATCTTGTGGGGTTCCTACGACGGCATGGCCCTGGCTCGCGAATTGCAGATGGCCGTACCCGTGTTCCTCAAACGAATTCTGATGCAGTTCGAGGTAGACTACCGGCTCTTCATGCGCATCTTCCTCTGGGACGGTCACACGCCTCACTACCAGCTCGACCCGCACGCCCCTTTCCTGGACCTGGCCGAGACTCTGCGACAACGGGATGTCAGTGGCGCCCCGCAGGCGGGAGACGCTGGCCACCCAGGGGCGAGGGTCGTGAAGGCAGGTTACGATCTTTCCGTGGATGTCATCCAGGCGCAGGCCAATAGCCGTCCGGCCACGGCCCTGATTGCCGCGGACCAGGAACTCCACGAAACATTCCATTTCAACGGCGATGCTTCCTGCCGCGGCGCGATTGTCGCCCTGCCGGACCTCTTCGACGAAAACGGCAAACTGACGGTGCATGCTCGTCGGATGGGCGAGAGCGAGTGGGTCCACGTCGGCGAGCTGAAGCGGCCGGTTGACCCCCGGCCGCCGCTTCCCGGCCAGGAGCGCGTCACCGAGTACCCGCGTCGTTACCGGCTCACCCTGGACGAGCGCGGTGTGGTGCGGGTCCATCTGGGCGAGGTGCCCTACTGGAAGACGGAAGATCTCGACGATTGGAAAACGCGTCCGGGCCGTGTCCTACAGCGGGACCTGGAGTTGGTCGAGCCGCCACCGATGGAGAACCGCGACCCGTTCTGTGGAGTACACTAATGCCCTGGCCTGATCCGGTCGGCCCGCTGTTGGCGAGGTCCGATTCTCGCGCCTCCCAGGCGCTGCGCTGGGGATTGCGCGGGTTGCGAGCCACCCTGCAAGCGGCCCTGGAAGAAGTCCCGGGTGACCCTGGCTGTACGGATTTGCGCGGGCTGCTGGCCGAGTTGGATCGCTTGCTGGAACCGGCCGGCCCCCTCTCGGGTCCATCCCTCCCCCTGGCAGAGCCTGGCGATTCGTCTTCGAGTGGCGGGCCAGAAGCTCTTCCTCCTTCGACTCAACAAACTGCTACGCCGCGCTTGCTGCCGTTGGTCCGGGCCATCACTGCCGACCCACGTTTCCGCGAAATGCTACATGGAAAGGCCCTTCGTGAGAGCAGCGACGAGGAGATCTGGAATGATGTCCAGCGCCTGTTTCTGCGAGCTCCGGCTGACCTGGCCGCGGAAGGGCGTCTGCGCGCTATGCTCCTCGTCACCCAACTCGGCGCGGAGATGGATTTGGGCCGAACCGAAACTTTGCCGCTTGGGCATGACGAGGTCATTTATCCGGGCTTGGCCGGATCGGTCCAGGTTACCGGCCTGCGGTCTGCATTATCGGCTCCGCTCGACCCTCGTGTATCCGCGCCGCCCGATGGCGACTTGCGCTTCCTTGCCGGAGTGACCTCGGCATACCTCTGGTTCATTGAACACGACCCGAACCTTCGCCACTGCCTCCGGAGCGTGTTTCGTTTTGGGGTACCACCCCTGACCGGCGACCAACGCAATCGCTACCTGTCTGAACTGCTCAGGCTCTGGGAGCGCGTCCGGACCGGCTCGCTCGATGGGCACGGAATGAAGGACCAGATGAAGGCACGTCTGGATCTGGATGAGGCCCTTCATTCACTGGTCTACCAGCCGCCGGCCGACCCGACGTCGTGGTGGGGCCGCTTACAGGCGCAAGTCCGCGATACGCTCTTCCAGGCCCGCGATCGCGCCGTTCGGGCTGGCTGTCAGGTACACCTGCAGCTCCTCGGCGGCAGCTTCGCCGACATCAACCGGCTCGCTCCGGACAGCTTGCAAGTGGATTATGGAATCCCCGGCGAGGTAGCCGTTTGCCCCCGTGTCTGGGCGCGGATCGAGGGAGAGGAGTTGAAGGGCCGGGTGTTGTATCGGCCGCCGGGGGAGGAGCCGTGAAACGCACGGAGATTGCCATCCGGGGCGCCCCTTCGTCCGAGGGCATTCGTCTGGAGTTGAGCGGCCAGCCGAGCGAGGAGGGATTGGTCCTCGAGTTCCTCCACGATGATCGCCAGACTGGTACTCTGGCCCGGGTGCTGGGGGGATGGGTCGGCCTGGGCGAGGTCTCCGTGCCGGTGGCCGTCAAACTCCAGCGTGACATCGCCCTGTCACAAGAAGACCGCGGCTCGGTAGCCGCCAAGTTTGATAAAGAGCGCAATGTCCACCGTCATTTGCAAAACTCCATCGGAAACGCGGCCGGCCAGGAAAGGATCGTCCGGCAGCTCGATGTTTGGAAAGGACCGGTGGATCACGAGGCCGATTCCTTGGAGCCTTGTATCCTCTGTGCTCGCGCTCGCCACGGGCTAACCCCCCTCTGCCCGGAGTGCCACGACCCAACGAGCGTGCTGGAGGAGCTAGAGCTGACCGACGACCGGGGTTTGCGCTGCAGTCGTTGCCACCGCCAGTTTTGGTCCACTCCCAAAACCCGCGATGCCATCCTCGAAGCCACACTCCGCCACGACGCCGCCTGCCGTGGCTGCGCCCTGGAAAACAGTCCTGATCCGGACGGCTGCCGAGAGTCGGCGGTATTCCTGAACTTCTTCCGCAACCGCGTGCTTCTTTTGGAACGGCTCGATCTGGACCTGGAGGACTACCTCCGCTGGACACGCGACGAGCTACCCCCGAGTGGGCGACAGACCGCACGCCAGGCCTTCGCGGAACACCACCGGCTGCTTGGGGAGCGGCGCGACCGGCTGCCCGGCCCCTCAGTCCAGAAGATATTCGACTTGCTGCGCGTGGCCGACCTGTTCAGCGACGTCCTCGCCGGCGTCGAGCACCTGCACAGTCATGGCGTGGCCCATCTCGACCTGAAGCTGGCCAACATTTGCGTGCGCTTCCGCGGCGCCGACCTGGACGTGAAGCTGATCGACCTGGGGCTGTCTGATGACCCCGACACCCTGGTTTATCTCCGGCAAGCGGAGGGACCGCTGTCGCTCTGGACGGATTTCTCCGCGCCCGAGTTCCGCCGGCCGCGCGGCCACCGACTGGCGGTCGATGCCCGCTTCCGCGAAGATGCTTGCGAGCTGGAGTGGCCGTGCCCGGAGGGACAAACTTCGGAGCACCCCTACCCGGGAGATGTCCTCTTCTTTGAGGAGCGCGACTTGATCCAAGAGCGCTGGCGCGTGGTGAACGTGCGCCCGGGCCGGGACGGCTGGTTGTTGGTCCAAGCGGTAGCGGAGCCGCGGCACGTACCCTGGTTGGGGGAAGGCCGGGCGCTGCCGCCTTTTGGTCCGGAAGCACGGACGCGCAAGGGGCTGGGGGTCGTGCTGGAAAAGCACTGCGGCTTCCCCGCCGATGTATTCTCCCTCGGGATGCTGCTCCTGGCTGTCCTGGTCGGGCGTCCGGACATCGGCGATTTCCGGGATGCCTTGCCCAGTGTGCAGATCGAACTGGAAGATCATTTGCCCGACTGGTCGGAATTACCGAGTCGAGCCTTGGTGCAGCGGCTGCTGAGCAAACCCAGCAAACATCTGCAGGTCTTTCACTCCTACGCCCACCGCCTGACGGCCTACGGAGTCGCCCAACCCCTTGCGGAAGAATTGCTGGGGGTGGCGCTCCGGGCCACGCTGCGTGGCGACCCCCGTCTGTTCTACTTGACCGATCGCGGCGCTGACGCCCGCCCCGCGCTGCGCCGTCTCCGCGCCGACCTCGACGCGGTGCGCGGCGCGGTGGCCAACGCCCTCACCTCTGCTCAGGCCGCCGCAGTGCGTCAGCAACGCCTGGCGGTGCTGGACCGGCTGCGCGGCCGGCTTCAGAATCGATCGACACACGCTGGGCCGCCGCCTCATCCGGACTCGGCTTGCCGCCTCCTCTTCCCCGCCCTCGACCTCGGCGCCGCCGGCGATAGCCATTGCACCAGTGAGTTGGCCTACCTCTCGCCGTTGGCGCGCCAGCCTGCTTCGGTCCTGGAACGCTGGGAGCGCGAGTTGAGCGCTGCCGAGAGGAATGGCTCGACCACCGGCCGCCACTGGGACTTCCTCTTACGCTACTGCCGAGTCGTGGACTTGAACGCTCCGGTGGCGACCGCGTTCCTGGAAGCCTATCACGATTTGACCGAAAAAATCTTGCAAAGTACTCACCCCAGCGACCCGGCGCATGGAGAAGATCGGGAGCGCGTGCGCCGATGGGCGGATGACTACCAATCCCTTGCGGAGCGCCTGGAGTGTGGTCCAAGGTTAGTTGCGTGTTTCCAGACGTTTGTTCATACTCTGAAGGACAAGCTACTTCGACCCTGGGACCGGGCACTGCGCGGAAGGCGCCTGTTTCTTTTTCGCCGTAAGTCCGTTCGTGTGCCCCTTAGCCGTGCCGAGCGATCTGCTATCCGAAGCGACGAGCTGGGGGATGCCCTGGAGCGATTGGAGGCTGCGGTTCGCGATGGCGTCACGGCGCGCCGGCGGCGCGCCGCGGATTTTGAGGGCGCACTGGCCAGATGGCGTGCCTCATTCGCGGGCCGCTCCTGGTTGGATGCGCTGGCCCGGTTGGAGTCCGATGCGCTGGGGCAGCGGCAGGATCTCGAGGCTGCGTCGGATGCGTGGGACCGATGCTGGACCGAGGCTGTTGACCGGCTGCGCGACTGGCTGGCAAAGACGAACGCTGTTTTATCGAATTATGAACAATTGCTCTCCGCTAACCCTTTTGTCGAAGAAGTGAGCGCCCGCCTGACCCGGGTGCAGAGGGAAACATTGGAGCCGGCCGTTTGCGGAGAAGCGGTTCTTTGGCTCGAGCGCAACTGGCCGGCGCCGAGTGAAAAGGTAGAGTCTGCATTCGCCCTCTTGGAACTTGGTTTAGCTGATTCTTAGCATGTCACGAAAGTAAGGCGCATGTTCTCGTTCCCACGCTCCGCGTGGGAACGCACGTCCGGCCGCTCTGCGACCCGCCCCTCTCTGCGGGCTGGGTACGGGATGCGACGCGGAGCGTCGCCAGCCTGCGTTCCCACGCGGAGCGTGGGAACGAGAGTTAAAGTAAAGCGCATGTTCTCGTTCCCGAATCTCGTTCCCACGCTCCGCGTGGGAACGCACGTCCGGCCGCTCTGCGGCCCGATGCTCTCTGCGGGCTGGGTACGGGACGCGACGCGGAGCGTCGCCAGCCTGCGTTCCCACGCGGAGCGTGGGAACGAGAGTTAAACCAGGAAACCCGCGCCGAATCTCGTTCCCACGCTCCGCGTGGGAACGCACGTCCGGCCGCTCTGCGGCCCGATGCTCCCTGCGGGCTGGGTACGGGACGCGACGCGGAGCGTCGCCAGCCTGCGTTCCCACGCGGAGCGTGGGAACGAGAGTTAAACCAGGAAAAGCGCATGTTCTCGTTCCCGAATCTCGTTCCCACGCTCCGCGTGGGAACGCACGTCCGGCCGCTCTGCGGCCCGATGCTCCCTGCGGGCTGGGTACGGGATGCGACGCGGAGCGTCGCCAGCCTGCGTTCCCACGCGGAGCGTGGGAACGAGAGTTAGAACGCGTGTTTTAGAACGCTCTTCCCTCTCCGCTTCCGTCCTTGTAAGTCGCAGAATTATTTGGAGAACGAGCGTCTCTGGGTGTACAATAAGCCCTGGTTAGGTAACGACTCGCGCATCCTACTATCCGTACCCATTTACATTCCTCAAAGGAGCGGCACATGTCCGGCCCCCGTCTATCTCCTTCCGGGAAAGTCCTGCTGACTCTAGCGGTCCTGTTGCTGTGGGCGAGTAGCGCGTCGGCGTACGTCGGGCCGGGGGCAGGATTGGACCTGATCCCTTACGCCTTGACAATCATGGCGTTCGCGCTGACTGCCTTCTGGGCTGTTCTCTCCTGGCCGATTTACGCCCTCCTTCGCCGCCTCCGTGGAAAGGACAAGGTCGTACCCCCTAACACTGGCATTCAGGAGGAACAAAGTGTCGAGAGTAGCACGGATTTTAAACGTGGTTGACCCTTGTACCACATCGGCTTGATTTTCGCGCCGCCGGCCTTTAGAGTAAACCACGAACTCGCAAAAAATCTCGGCAAATTCCCGTCAATTTGAGGCTGTCCTTCCAGCCATCATGGTGGAATCTCCTATGGACGAGGCGCAGGTTCGACTCGAAGGCCGCTGGAACCGACACCTCGAGCTACTGCTGGCTGTCCTTGTCCTTGTCCTGGCCTTTCTGGCGGGGTCGTTTGCCGTTCGTAATGGCGATTTCTGGTTTCACTTGGCCACGGGCCGGCTTTTGGCTCAGGGACAGTACACCTTCGGGGTCGATCCGTTCGCGTACACGACAACGCAGGTTTACTGGACCAACCACGCCTGGTTGTTCGACCTGTTGCTTTATGGTTTGAGTGGCCTAATTGGCGATGCCGGCCTGGTCGTGCTCAAGGCGCTGCTGGTTACGGCCCTGGCGTGGTTGCTTCTTCGCCTACCCCCTCCGAACGAGAGAGGGTGGCTGTCGGCAGCGTGTACGGCTCTTGTCGTGTTGGCCATAAGTCCGCGCCTGCTGCTCCAGCCAACCTGCTTATCCTTTTTCTTCTTCGGTCTGAGTCTCTGGCTCCTGGTTAAGCCACAATTTGACGAGACCGCTGTTCCGAGATGGAAATATTTCCTCCTCCTACCGCTTCTCTGCGTCCTGTGGGTCAATGTCGATGAATGGTTCCTGCTTGGCCCGCTACTGGTTGCCCTGTTCTGGGCGGGCGAGCGGCTTGGGGGCAGCCGCCGGACACCCGGTTGGCTGGTGCCGGCCTCTCTGGCTGCCTGTTTGGTTAACCCGCATTTTTTTCATGCTTTTGCTCTGCCAGCAGAGCTTTCGCCCGTGACGTGGACCAGCGGGCTTCGGCAAGATGCCCGCTTCCATCTGCTGTTCGCCTCTCCCTGGCAGTTCAATACATACCTTCGCCCCGCCACCTGGCAGAACGCCTCCGCCCTGGCGTACTTCGCCCTTGTCCTTCTGGGAGTGGTTTCCTTCCTCCTCCACCGGGAGGCGCTGCGCGGTTGGCGCTCTCCTGTCTGGGTTGGTTTCGGACTGCTTGCCGCCTGGCAAATGCGAGCCATCCCCTTCTTCGCCATCGTCGCTGGTCCCATCGCCGCGCTAAATTTACAGGACTTTGCCGCAAGGCGTGGCCAGGAGTCCAAGCCCCAGCGCCCTTGGCACACGAGCGTGGCTCTACTGGGACGTCTCGCTCTGGTGGTGTGTGTACTGGGACTGATCTTCCTCGCCTGGCCGGGTTGGTTGCAGGGATTTGGCCGCACGGATCGACACGTCGCCTGGGCTGTCCAGCCCGACTCGTCCCTCCAACACGCTGCCAAGGTGCTCCACGCCTGGCGCAGCGAGGGCAAATTGCATGATGACGAGCGGGTCTTCACCGTTTCCCCCGAAGTGGCTCAGTATGCCGCCTGGTTCTGTCCAGGTGAGAAGCATTTTTTCGACCATCGCTATCCGCTGTTCCCGCAAGCGGCCCGCGAATTCGAAATCGTATGCCGGGCATTGGATTCGGACCCGACTCTCGGAGAGGATGACGAGGCTCAATCGAACTGGCGGCGGATTCTGCGCGATCATAACGTCGGCGTTGTGGTCCTTCACGATCCGGATACGCCGCGTCTGGCGGCAACCGCGGAACGTCTGGCCAACGATCCCAAGCACTGGATGATGCTGGACCTGGCCGGCAGCATACTATTCTTCGGCTGGAAGGAGGCACGTCCCTCCGACTCCTTCGCGCCGTTGGCCTTCGATCCCGACCATCTGGCTTATGGGCCGCAGGGCGAGAAGGAGCGGCTCGAGTTGCCCCCCGCTCCCGAGCGGGGACCGGGACGCGGACCGCGAGCCAAGGACTTCTGGACGCGCTTCATCAGATCCCCCATGCGATCGAGATGGGAAGCGGATGCCGCGATGATTTACGTCCGCTTCGCGGACGAGCTAAACGCCCGCCAAGCTCAGACGCGATTGCTCCACTCCCGCGGCAGTTACGTTGCCGCCTTGATCGGCTCGCTGGCCTCTCCCGTGGACCCCCATTCCGCGGCGATCCCGGCCGCTTTCCGTCTGGCCTATCAACCGCTGTTCTTGGCCAATCGCGCCGAGAGTGCGCCCGCCTTGCCGTTGCTGGCCGTGCGCGCCGCCCGCCGCGCCGTCGCCGAAAATCCCGATGACCACAACGCATACCTGGCACTGGGGCTGGCGTATTTGATGTTGCGCGGCACTGCCGGCGAGAACGACGCTTCAGGGCTTCTGCCGCCATTGGCCGTGGTGCGCTACGTCCAGATTGTCACCGCCCTGGAGCATGCTCTGCGTGGCAATCCCGACCTTGTCCTGGCCCACCAAGTACTTGCCGACCTTTACCTCGAACGAAAGTTTCTCGATTCCGCCCTGGAACATCGCTTCGAAGAGCTTCGGCTGAGCCGCCGGATCGGGCCGCGACCCGGCGAGACGGCTTCTAACTTCGCCGTCCGAATGGAACGAACCGAGAAGGCGGCCGAGGAACTGGAAAAAGTTGTCCTGGACCACAAGACCGAATTCGCCGTTCGCTCCCGTTCGCTGCGCGGCGACCCGGTGCGTCAGGCGCGAGTCGCGCTTGAAATGGGCCTGGCCCGCCAAGCGGCCGACGACATCCTCTTGCCCGCGCGGGAAGAGTTGCTCGGCGGCGAAGGAGTGAAGTTGGAATTGCAGTTGCTTCTTTTGTTGGGTCGGGCCGAGGAGATGCGAGACAGCCTGTACAGCGAGGGCCTCCGCGCCACCAGGAACAAGCTGGGGGTTCACGACATTCCGTCTCCACAACCCGATGCAGCGGTCCCCGTTTATCGTCTGCCCGCCTACGAATGGATGCTCTGTTTGCACTCGGCGGCTACCGGTGATTATGCCGTGTTGACTGAAAGCTTGCGTGAGATTCGCGCGCGGATGCAACTGGCATCCCAGCAATTGGAGCTGGTGAGCCGTCGAGCGTCGCAGATACGTGACGACTTGTATCGGTTTGTTATTGGGGAGCTGGGCACGGGAACACAGCCTCACTTGCTGCTGACCTTACTGCTTTTGCGCGCACAGCGAGATGAGGCGGCGGCACTTCTGGCCAATGACTTGAACGCCCTGGCGCGCGAGCCGCTTTTGCGTTTCCAGCAGGCCGATCTGCTCGCGATGGAAGGGATGCTGGCTCTGGAGCAGGGTTCGCCGGATGCGGCCCGTCACGCCTTCCAGGACGCGCTGGCCCTCTGCCCGCCGCAACCGGATAAACCCACCGGGTTCGCAGGCTCGCGGATTGTCCGCAGCTATATGAAACGCATTCAGAAGGCGGGTTCGGTCCCGAACCATGATTCTTCTCAAAAGGTAAACCATCCATGATACGATTCCGCCATGTCTTTCAAGCGGGATGGAGAAGCCGGCTTTGGTCGCGCATTCCTCTCCCAATCCCCTCGCTCGGCCAGGTGATGGCATGCCTATCTCTTCTCGGCTTGGTTAGCCTGGGCTACTTGTGCGGCGTCTGCGTTATGGTCTTTCAGCTTCCATCTTCCGATTTTATGAACAAGGCACTGACGGGAGCGAAAGCCTGGAACGAGCGCGGCCGTCGGCAAGCTGCTCGTCCCTCCCGTCCTGGTGGGGTAGGGACAGAAAAGGTTAGCGTGGACGAGGCGGACAAGACCTTTGACGGGTTCACGCTCTACACGACAACCGAGGGAGCGCGGGCCACGCTCATCGACATGCGGGGAGAAACTGTCCATCAATGGGAGTTGCCTTTCCGTAAGGCCTGGCCCCGCGCGCCTCATGTAGACTCTCCCGTTTCCGACGAGTCGATTCATTGGTTTCGCTGTCACCTCTATCCGAACGGCGACCTGCTCGCTGTCTATGTCACCGATGCCGATACACCCTATGGCTACGGCTTGGCAAAGCTGAATAAGGACTCTCAACTTTTGTGGGCGTATCCGGGCCGCGTCCATCACGATATCCATGTGGCCGAGGACGGCACGCTTTACACGCTGTCTCAAAAGGTGGAGAGGACTCTGCCGGAGGGGCTGGAGTCTCTACCTAGTCCTTATATCTCCGACTCCCTCGTCATGCTCTCACCGGACGGGAGGGAGTTAGCAAACATACCGATCTTGGATATGTTCATGAACTCGCCCTATGCCCTCATGTTCGCCTTGAACACCGACAGTTTGGCGCCGCTCTCCATGGCTCCCCAGTTAGCCACTCCTCCGCCCTCCGGTGCCCCAGCGTCGCAAGTTTCGTTAAAGGAACTGCTGGCCAAGGGAGATTTCATTCATGCCAACAGCGTCCGAGTCTTGAGTCGGGCCTTGGCGCCCAAGTTCTCCCTGTTCAAGCCGGGGCAAGTGCTAATCTCCCTGCGCAACCTGGACACCTTGGCCGTTCTGGACACGCGCACGCGCTCCGTAGTCTGGGCCGCCAAAGGGATTTGGCGGATCCAGCACGATGCGGACTTTCTCGACAATGGACATCTTCTATTGTACGACAATGGCGGTTCGGTTCACGGATGTCGCATCCTCGAATACGATCCAGTCACGCAAGCCATCCCCTGGGCTTACTCGAACGAAGACTCCATGCGCTTCACTCCCCTCTATCGCGGAATGAAACAGCGTCTGCCCAACGGCAACACCCTGATCGTCGATCCGGACAACGCCCGGATGTTTGAAGTGACGCTTAGTAAAGAACTCGTCTGGGAGAGCTTTTGCCCCCGTGCCGTCACAGCGCTCACCAGCGCGCGGCGTTACAGTCCGGACGAGCTAACATTCCTGAAAGGAAAAGCGAGTGCTCGCCCGTGATTTCGAGCACGCATCATGTTGGTGTATCGTTCTTTCCTGGTTCCCAAACTCCGTTTGGGAACCGATTTTGGCGAAACTCTGTTTCGAGGCTGCCCTCCGACGTCCGGCAGGGAGGCGCGAAACAGAGTTTCGCGGACGGCGTTCCCAAACGGAGTTTGGGAACGAGAAAGAAAAATGCGCTCTGGACCTCAATTTAGTCTGTCTTCTTGTCTTCCAGTTGGTTGGAAAGTGATTTCAAGTGCTGGTTTGGCTGACCTTCTTTGAAGGGATTGGGAGGCGCCTCGCCTCTTCCCCGGTTGCCGCCCTGCTGCCCCGGCAAGTTCGCTCCCGCTTCGCTCAAGATCTTCTTCTGATCGTCATGAAGGATCCCCACCATGGCATCGAGTTTTTTCTTCGCTTCTTCCTCGCTGAGGTCTTCCTTGTCATCCAGCTTCTCGATCTGCTTGCGGATCTGCCGCTTC